>Ga0335069_10008338_pt1 | contig 14834 bp, 12 predicted proteins | sample Lox_Sample_11_FD_206714 | JGI IMG/M metagenome (GOLD analysis project Ga0335069, IMG submission 206714) | Soil microbial communities from Loxahatchee National Wildlife Refuge, Florida, United States - Lox_Sample_1.1 | ecosystem: Environmental > Terrestrial > Soil > Wetlands | place: USA... | reverse complement strand
TCTTCAAGCGACGGCAGGCGAAGAAGGTACGTATTGCTGCGCCCGGCTTTTGGACCATGAATATTGTCGTTATCGAATGCTTCAGCAACATATTCGACAACATCTTCCGGCACAAGGTGCAGCGAAGATAATTCCCATGTATAAAACATATCGATAGCGTTGGATGATGCGGAAATCGGAATCTGTACAAATGTATAATTTTGCTGCGGCTGTTCGTACTTGGATTGAATAAGGCGATAGCCAAGACGGATGGAAGAAATTCCGAAATCATCTTTTGCGAGAAGATGCAGCGGCAGTGATTGAGTACCGGCAATATCGATATTGTGTCCCGGTTCGGTAATAGCAATGGTCGGAAATTCATCCGGAATAATTTTTATTTGATAACGAACCGGATCGATATTGGACAATCCTTCTGCATCGTTCAATGCGAAATAATACGCATTATCTTTGTTGATGGTGAACGAAGTTGAAAAACGTTCGCCGTTTACTGTGAGTAAGTGTTGCGTGCTGTCGCTCATCATCAATACTGCATGCTGGAGCGGTTTGCTTGCAAAACCGGATATGATGATGCGTGTTCCGGCAAGCGCCGTAATGTCGCCTGCAAAATCATCCTGCGTTTTTGCCGGAAGTTTTGCGTACGCCGGATATTCTAATCGGATATGAAATGAACGAATGATCGGACGATCGAGTACCGTCAAGGTAAAATGATCGCTTTCTTCGCCGTCGTAACGTGCAAAATATTCCGTTGTGGTATGCAGGGAAGAAATTGTCGCTCGGTATGTTCCATTTGAATCCGGTTTGAGTGTGCCTTCATCAATATTTTCTTGGCCTTGCTGTTTACGAGAAAGTGTCAGCGATTTGTCCGATGATGCAAACGTCGGCAGCGACGAAGTAACGTTGATAGAAATTTCCACATTATCGTTCTTCACAATTTCCTTATTACCGGGAAAAATTTCAAAACGATATTTTGCCGGCGGCTCAAAGCGCTGCGTAAAATGCATCAGTCGGTATGCAGCATCGCCAAGCGAATGCGGAAATATTCCGATACAAAGAATGGTGAAAAATGCGGAAACGCAGAAAATATTTCTGCGTTTGGGAATTGCCGAACGATTGACGGAAGCTGTGAAATCAATCGATTCAATTTCTCCGGAGAATTTTTTAAGCGATGCATCGAGAAGTTCAGACGAATACCATGCATCTGCATTGTTCTGCATTTCAGCAAGCTGAAGCGCATTCAACAATCGATCGTTAATTGCAGGAAAATATTTTCCGATCTGTCGCGAAATTTGTTCGTCATTTTCGGATTTTAAAACTCCGTTCAATCGCAACCATGGACGAATAATCCACCAGCCGATGCCAGTCAGTATTCCAAAAAGAGAAATGAAAAATAAAATTGTTCGTACCGAATGCGAAAAATTAAATATCGCTTCAGCGGCAGTAACAAGAAGCCATCCTGCAACTATACTTGCGGCGACAGAGAAGGTGTTACTAAGTATTTCGGCGGAAATGTTGTTTCGCCGAACCGCATCGATTCGCTTCAGAAGATCGCTTAATATATTTTTTGTATCGTTCAAATCAACTCATAAAAAATTAATGACTCAATGCCCACACGACAATGTTTGCGCCAAAACGCAGCGCTTCCTGGCGCTTCCATTCCGGATCGCCGTGCACATCCGGATCCGCCCAGCCGTCACTGGGATTGGATTCGTATGTGTAAAACACAACCAATCTTCCTTTATAAAATATTCCGAATCCCTGCGGCGGCTTGCCGTTATGCTCATGCGTTTTCGGAACGCCGTTGGGAAATGGAAACAGGCACGAATACAATCCATAATTGAACGGTAATTCGACGAGCTCTTGATCGGGAAAAACTTTTTTGATTTCGCGGCGGAATGCTTTATCCATTCCGTAATCGTCGTCCGCATATAAAAATCCGCCTTGCGTTAAATATGTTCGCAGCCGCTGCACTTCGTAATCGGAAAAAGAAATATTGCCGTGGCCGGTCATAAACAAAAATGGATAATTGAAGAGCTTGTCGCTGGAGCAATCCACAAATTGATATTGCGTATCGCAATCGATGTGCGTGTGCTGATTGACGAACGTCAACAAATTTACTTCCGCCGATGGATCGTTGTACCAATCGCCGCCTCCGGCGTATTTCAACCGCGCGATACGGAATTGGCTTTCGATTCTCTGTTGCGCAAAAGAGTCGATTGTAAATATTAACAGCAAACATGAAAGCAATTCAATATAAAAAAATGTATGACGACGAGTCTTCATCTCTTTCAATGTAGAAAACGATGAAACCAGAAGCAACGTTTGCATTGCCGCTTGACACTCACGCTACTTCTGAGTACGTTTTGCATAATCTAAAGGCAATGCGTATGATCACTGCACATCTTTTATTTCTTACGATTGCAAGTTTTATTCTTGCAACGATTCAAAGTCAAGGACAAAACAAAAAGATCGATCGCCAGCCGGCAGTTGCAGGACAATTTTATCCGGGAACCAAGCAGCAACTGCTCTCGATGCTGGAGCAATTGTTTGCGAAAGCTGTTCCAACGAAACATATTTCCGATGTGCGGGCAATCATTGTTCCGCATGCGGGATATGTATATTCCGGTGAAGTGGCGGCGTCGGGATTCAATCAGATTGATTTCGAAAAAGAATATGAAAATATTTTTCTGATCGGTTCCAGCCACCATGTTTCATTCGATGGTGCGTCGATTTATTCTCAAGGTGATTGGATGACGCCGCTGGGAAAAGTTACAGTCAATACAGAATTGGCTAATCAACTTATTGAGAAGAATAAAATATTTTCCAATCGGCTGGATGCACATCAAGAAGAACATTGTCTGGAAGTGGAAGTACCGTTTCTTCAATTCAAGATGAAAAAAGATTTCCGGATTGTTCCGGTTATCCTCGGAACGCAATCGCCGGAAACATGCCAGAAGATTGCAACGGCACTTCGCCCGTATTTCAACGAAAAGAATTTATTTATCATCAGTACGGATTTTTCCCACTATCCAAAATATTCCGATGCAACGGTCGTCGATAAAACGACGGCCGATGCTATTTGTACGAATTCTGCTAATACACTTATCCGTTCACTGATTCATTATGAAGAAGCACCGATGAAAAATCTCGCCACGTGTTTATGCGGATGGACCAGTGTGCTGACGTTGATGTATCTTACCGAAGGCGACAGCGCTCTTGAGTACACGCACATTCAATATCAAAATTCCGGTGACAGTGAAGAAGGCGACACGAATCGTGTTGTCGGGTATAATGCGATTGTTGTTTCACAAAAATCGAATTCAGAAAAATCGGCATTCAAGCTTTCCATCGACGATAAAAAAAAATTGCTGGCACTTGCAAGGACAACCATCGAACAATATATCGGCAGTCACAAAGAAATTGCTCCGGACACAGCGAATTATTCCGATGCACTCAAAGCACATTGCGGTGCGTTCGTGACGTTGAAAAAACATGGCGATCTTCGCGGCTGTATCGGATTGTTTAGCGCGAATCAGCCGCTGTATTCTGTGGTGCAAGAAATGGCGATCGCTGCCGCAACGGAAGATCATCGATTTACACAAGTGACGAAGAACGAACTTGCCGTTATCGACATTGAAATTTCTGTCCTCACACCGATGCGGCGCATTCATTCCATCGATGAATTCGAACTCGGCAAGCATGGCATTTACATACGCAAAGGAAATCGTTCGGGAACATTTTTGCCGCAGGTAGCGGAAGAAACCGGATGGACGAAAGAACAATTCTTCGGCTACTGCGCGCAGGAAAAAGCCGGCATCGGCTGGGACGGCTGGAAGGATGCCGACCTGTTTGTGTACGAAGCGTTAGTGTTCGGAGAAAAATAAAAAACCATCGCCAGGAATATATCACACCGGCGATGGTTGAGAAAAAAATTATTCCTTCTTACTTGAGAAGCACCAACTTCTTTGTTTGTGTATAGCTTCCTGCTTGGAGGCGATAAAAATAAATACCCGAAGCAAACCGAGAAGCATCCCACATTTTTGTATATGTTCCTGCTGCCATCACACCGTTCACTACGGTAGCGATCTCTCGGCCCAACACATCGAATATTTTTAATGAGACATTACTTCGAGAGGGCAACGTAAAATTGATTGTTGTCGTCGGATTGAACGGATTCGGATAATTTTGTGCAAGTGCATAACCCGTCGGTATCGTTTGCTTTTGAATGCTGGTTGTAAGAACAGACGTATTAAATACCCAACGATTTTTTGATGACGGTGGAGTATGCCGGATAATTTCAAATTGATCTCCATTTGACCAACCTGTATTATATTTTCGTGCAGGTGTTCCTATCCACATAATTGGCAATGTATTTGCGTAAAGATCAACTGCCAACGATGAAGAGGGCGTATTTCCTGTATATGGTGAATCAAAGATAAAGAACCATTCACGCGCACCAGTTGAACTGTTATTATTATCGGTAGTAAAATAGGGCGGCCAATATTTTCCGTCAACGAAACCGGTTGGAATATTATTTTCAAAGAATCCAACTGCTAACTGCTGGGGATGTAAAGTGTCTTCAACATTCCATGCAGAAAACGGTACTCGCCTCATATCTTGATAAGGATATATCCCAGTGGTATTAAGAATATATGCTGCAAAGGATGGTTGAGCTGCAGCAGCACTTGCTTTTCGTAAATACCGGTACCCATAAGATGAATATGTGTTATCCAATATATTTCCCGATGTATCTGTTTGTGCTAATTTTAATAGTACATTTTTCAGGTGTGAAAACGGTACTGAATTGTTAGAATACGGCCAATAATATCCATCACCCATTTGTCCATAAAATCCGGTTGCATCATTGGGGAAACCAAAGAAATCTGTTTGTCCGGACCATGTCCATTGACGAGTTCCAGATGGAACAGAATAAGCTTTCATTCCATAAGCCGTGTCTATTGTTCCCAGAAGAATTTTAAATCCATCAACAACCGGACTCGTATGACCTAACGCATCAGGTAAAGCATGGTTTGCATAAAGAATAGTTCCCGCGGTCGAATCTTTTAATGTATAACCACTTACGCCGGGGGCAACGGAATCAACTCCTGTAATAACGTATATGTGATTTTTTAGATGAGTCGAATCCACGACCGAGATAACAAAACTGCCAACCGAATCACCACTCAATTGTGTAAGCGGACTGCAATAAATTTTTCCGATCGGTTTAACGGGAAATGCAAGCGTATCAATCCAATGATTATAACTTGTATCTGCAATTAATAAAGCGACTTTGAATACTGAATCTTGATACGTTGAAGGAATAGTAAAGGAAAGATACGTTGATGGATCATCAGCATTATATGTAAATGAGTAAGAATTAACTAAGGAGGCAACATAAACGGATTTTCCAATATCTCCAGGAATTCCTGAAAGACTAAGCCCGGTAAACACAAACGAGGAATTATTTTGCAAGGTAACGATATAACGAATATTTTCACCGGGATTGGCAACACCATCGCTGTTGATATTATCCGATGCAATAGAATATGACGGAACAGAAATTTTTGTTGTGGCGATATTATCAACCATGTGCGGCCATGTAATAACGCTGCCGTCTTTGTAGGTAACAACAGCTTCAGCATATACTCCGACGCTTTGTTGTGCTATTTGGACGGAACCCCCAAAAATTTTATCACCGGCAACTCTATATTTAAAGAGATGACGGCATTGGAACCGTTTGTAGAGACTTGAGAGGAAATTTGTGGTGAAATGTTGGCAAACAATGAATGAAATACTTGCTGCTCACTCTTTACATCATTTTTTAATGCGGTGATGCTGTTTAAATAATCTGTTCCCCGCGAAGCGATGAATGCCACAACCACTTCTTGTGTATCGCCTGCTGCCATCGTCAATGGACCGCTGCACATCGCTAATCGGCGATCGCCCGGTCCGGCGATGCTGCCATCAATCCATCCTGTTCCGGCAACAGGATCACCGCTTAAAACAAATTTCGTAGTTTGATGTGTTATTGGATTTGTATATGGAGCGCCTGAATTTCCAACCAATCCTTGTAAAAGATTGTACCATTGTCCTGTTCCAGAATATACTGCGCTGACTGGATCAGTATAGGTGGCATTTCCACTGATAAAGAAATTAAAAGCCGTCATCGGAAGATTTTTATATCCCATTCGATATTGAAAATTAAACACTGCTGTATCAATGGAATTATTTGTTTTTACCATTGGCCCTTGTATAAAATCACATCCTACTGCCGATGGTGTTAAATTATACGTTGCAAAATTTCCATCTGTTGCCTCACCATTATAGCAATATCCAAGACTCAATGTCGTATCGCAGCCGACATAATCATCACTGGGATACCCTAAATCCGGGTCCACCCATTGTGCAACGTACATGGAATCTAATTCCACGCCGCTTTTATTAATCAATTTTGTACGAGCAAAAATAGTGTTTCCAAGAGCACCAACGCGATTGTATGCCCAAATCGTTTTTTGCATTTCAAGTCCAATCGGCGTTGAACCAGATAGTGTGAGAACTTTGGTAGCATCCAAATCATTCGCCACATACCACATGGTTTGATCTGCTTGCGGCACACCGGGAATATCTTTCATCGGGTCGTACACCCCGTCGCCATTTTTATCCATAAATGGAGCGCCCTCTGACGCCGGCCAGGTATTCCAATCTGCCCAATACTATGCAAGAATTGCTTCCGCTGTTGTTCCGGATTCGTATTTGTTAATAAATGGAAGTTCTATAGTTTTAACGATTGCCAACTCATTTGCCGCTAATGGATCGTCAGGATCAGTCACCCCTGGAATAGGTGCTAAATCAGGACGGACACGATAAAGTCTATTGACAAAATTAGTGGGATCATCAGCTATAGGAGATGTTGAAGTTGTTCCCTTCGTAAGAATGGGCCCCGCTTGTAGACCATGCCAGTACGTCGAACCGCCGACTTTTAATGTTCCGCTTTGTTTGCATCCCCAGACAATGCCGTCTTCAAAAATACATGTAGCAAGGTCATCACCTTTTGGGAATTCAAATCCTTCAGATGTCGAACTGAATCTATTAAAGGATCCATCACCGTTGTTGGCATAATAATTAAAAATATTATTGATCAGCATTGGATGATATACATCATTGGTCGCAGTTTTTGCCAACCTTTTTACAGATGATGTCGATGTATTTTTTGCCGTTGCAATATGAGAGCCAATAAAAAATAATATTGCAAGAAAACATTGAAACCACTTACTCATAATGTACCTCCTTAAGTTTTTATGAATACCGTGACGAATGTTTTTAACAACGATTAGTCAATTACTAATGAACTGGCAAACTATTTCTGTTGATTAAAAACCTTAAACAAAAGGTAATGCCTTTCATAAATAAATGCAACTAATAAAAGAGGATGACAAATGTATCATTTTTAATGTGTTATCTGTGGCGTCGAACCGTTTTTTTCTATCTTATTATATATCTGCTCGATTTGATTTGAAAGGAAAACGAGATGGCAACTCCAGCGTTTGTTTTTTTAGACGGAAAAATTTTACCCTACAACGAAGCGAAAGTCGGCGTGATGACGCACGGACTGAATTACGGCACCGGTGTTTTCGGCGGCGTGCGCGGATACTGGAATGAAAAGAAAAAGCAGCTTTACATTTTTCGTCCGCACGATCATTACAAGCGGTTTATCGATTCGGGAAAATTGCTGCGCATGGAATTGCCGTTCACCAAAGAGCAGCTGACGCAGGCAACCATCGACCTTATTAAAAAACTCGGCTATAAAGAAACGGTGTACATTCGTCCGCTGGCATTTTACGGCGATGAATTGATCGGCGTGCGGCTGCATAATTTAACGCCGAAAGTTTCGATTGCCATTGTGCCGTTCGGAAAATACATCGAAAGCCCGGGCGCACACGTGACGATTTCGTCGTGGCGGCGCATCGATGATAATATTATTCCCGCGCGCGGAAAAGTTGCCGGCGCGTATGTAAATTCTGCGCTCGCCAAAACGGATGCACAGCTTGCGGGATTCGATGAAGCCATTGTGCTGGATCAAAGCGGGCACGTCTCCGAAGGTTCTGCGGAAAATTTGTTTATGATTCGCAACGGCGTTTTTGTTACGCCGCCGATTACGGAAAATATTCTGGAAGGCATTACGCGAAGAACCGTGTTGGAATTTATTCAGAAAGATTTAAAAATGCCGGTGCAGGAACGTTCCATCGACCGGACGGAATTATTTTTAGCGGATGAATTATTTTTTGCCGGCAGCGGCGTACAAATTGTTCCGATTACCAAAGTCGATAACCGAAAAATCGGCAGCGGCGAAATCGGCCCGTATGCGAAAAAAATTGTCGAGTTGTATATGAACACCGTTCACGGGAATGTGCGCAAGTATCGTGATTGGTGCGTGCCGGTGTATTAAAAAATGAATGGAAGAATTATTGCGAAGAACAACTAAAATCATGTTATTGAATATCAGCAAGAAGTTGTCGGTACTCTTGCACTAATTTTCTGCCCACGACTTCTTCAAATGATTGCAACCAACGCTGGATATATTGTTGATCTAACGTTGCTTGATGAAGTAAAATTCCCTTCACATCTTCAAGATCGCGCGGTCTGCCTGCGAATAATTTATGAATGATGACATCTTCCGGAGTAGCGTATGAGACTGCCACATCATCGAACAGTATTTGTCGTGCGCGCGCAATGGCTTGTTGCTCATAAGGCGAAAAGGAAAAAATTAAATCGACACGAATGTGACTCTGCAAATGTTCGAGAGGAAGCACGCGCGTTTCTTCAATAAATGATTTTTTATTATTAACAAGCGATGTGAATTGCGATTGTAAAAATGCGTCCTCGACGCGTGCAAGTTGATCAATATCCACGCCGAGTGTGATGTCGATATCGCGGGTCATTCGAGGTTCCCCGTACACAAGAACTGCTTGTCCGCCAATGATGATGTAAGGAATTTGCGCCGCGTGCAGGGCTTGTGCAATTTCAATAAGAATGGTCTTAAACACCGGCACCGAGAATTTTTGCTAAGCGAAAAATGTGATTGAAGTGATCGGATGTTGGGGAAGCAGTGAAGTGTCCGAATTTTTTTGATAACTCGTACATACCGTCCATCAAAGTATATCGCTCGTCCATCGTCAGATGTACCGTGTGTTGATATTCGTGTTCGAACGTTTCAAGCTTTTTACTTTGCGTAATCATTGCTGCAATTTTAAAAATCTCTATCGATATAATTTGAAAAAAATCTAATTAAGAAGCAATTTTGCTGTTTCCAAATCGTATCTCACTTATTTCATTGAATCGATTGCAGGAAGTGAAGTTTCCCGCACACACGCCTGCCGGTATGCATCCACAAATGCCTGCGTGCCGTGAAGCAATGTCGATGTCAACGCCTCTCTTCCCAAACGCGTATCGATTTCGTATGCCATACGCAATCCTGCTGTTGCACCGTAGTTGCCGCTGAACGATCCGGAAAGATTTGCATCCATCAATAATTTCCGTGCGCGCGCAGGAGAACAATCTGGAGAAGATAATTCTTTGAGTGCGTTGTTCAACGCAGCGACAGCTTTTGCTGTTTCGTTAAACCAGCTTTGAGATAATTGTTTTCCTTGCCGATGAATTTCCAGCGACAAATAATATGCGATGCCTTCGTTCTGCACAATGTCTAACAATTCATCCGAAGGCGAATGCGAAACGTACACGCCGGGCAGCGTTTCTTTCAATTTGGAAAAGACGGCGTGAAAACTTTCATGGGCCAATGTGGCGAGCAATTCTAAAAACTGCGTCTGCACATCGGATGAAGCTTCAATCGTTCGAGCAAGATTGAAAATGATGACCGGTTCGCCTTCGTTTTCACCGACAAATTCCGGCTCGTCGCCATGCCACACTACACGGCGCACAACGGCCGCTGCTTTTTCGTTTCCCATCACGACCATATACACTTTGATCGTCGAAAATAATTTTGTATCTGCCGGAAAATATCCCTGCAATGTTGCAATCACACGCCGGTCGATTTGGCGGCGTTTTGCTTCCGTTACTAATTTTCGCAACTCAGCGACGTGCTGTTTTGCCGGAAGCAATCCGTACATATCGTTATTGTATTGAGAAAGATCGCGCGCAAGTTCCATTTGCTGGATAACGTCGTCATTGGGGCGGGCTGTGCGTGCCAAGGTCACGCTAGTTGCTGCGGCAAGCCGGTTGCCGCGCAGTTCTGCGATATGTGTTGTGTTGGTCGTTTTGTGATCGAAATAATCCAGCAGTTGTTCAGCTGAACTAAAATCCACCATCAGCGAAACATCGAAATTGTTTTGAGAAAATGATTTCGATGTTGATGTCCAGAGAATGATACTAAAGGCAATGAAATAGAAATTAGTTTTCATAGTAATAGGAAAATAGTACAGCGAATCAGTGATGGAATCAAGCTGCCTGCTGCATTTTTTTCCAGACAAAATACACCGGCACACCAAGCAGCACAATAATCAATCCCGGCCAGGTGTATTGCGGTTTAAAAATCAGCAGGTCGATCGAAATCGATAATGCAAGAACAATGTACAATATCGGAACAACCGGATACCCGAATGTTTTATATGGGCGCTCGATGCCGGGACTTTTTTTGCGAAGAATGAATACGCCCGCAATGGTGAGCACATAAAACAACAGCACGACAAAGATAACGTAATCCAGCAAATTGCCGTACGTGCCGCTGAGGCATAAAATGCTTGCCCAGATTCCCTGCACAAGCAGCGCGCCGCTGGGAACGGAGTTTTTATTCAGCGTGCCTGCCGAACGAAAAAACAAACCATCCTTCGCCATCGCAAATGTTACACGCGCACCGGCGAGAATCAATCCGTTGTTGCAGCCGAACGTAGAAATCATAATCAAACTCGCCATCAACAGCGCACCGACATCACCGAACATACTTTCCGCCGCCGCTGTGCCGACGCGGTCGTTGAGCGCGTATTGAATGCCGCGGCCAGCCGCCGTTGCCGCATGCGCATCGCCGTGGATCGGCAGAACACTCAGGTACGCAACATTCGTTAGAACATAAATGAGTGTAACGATGCCGACACCGAAAACCAGACTTAACGGAATCGTGCGCTTCGGATTTTTTACCTCGCCGGCAGTGAAGGTGATATTATTCCATGCATCGCTGGAAAATAACGAGCCGACCATAGCAACACCGAAAGCAGCAATCAGTGCAAATCCGGAAAGCGGTGACGATGATGCCGGACCGTTTTCTGACGAAGCATTCCACATCGATGAAAAATTTTGCGATGCGATGGAAGAATGGTGGAAGAAAATAATTCCGAGAAGAATGATGCCGGCAAGCGCAATAATTTTTGCGGACGTAAAAATATTTTGCACCATCTTGCCGAGTGTCAATCCGTGCATATTGATGAACGTGAGCAGCGCAATACTTGCAATGGCAATGCACTGTGCCGCACTTATATGGAATTGATGAAACGACACGAGGATCGATTGTTCGCCGAGTGCGGGAACGAACACCGCGAAAAATTTTGCAAACGCCATCGCCACGGCGGCAATTGTTCCCGATTGAATCACTAAAAACAAAGCCCAGCCGTACAAGAATCCGATAAACGGATTATATGCTTCCTTTAAATATGCGTACTGCCCGCCGACGTGCGGCATCATGCCTGCAAGCTCGCCGTAACTGAGCGCTGCAATGATCGTCATAACGCCGGTGACAATCCACGTGAGCAGCAGGTACCCGCTCGAACCGAGTGAGCGGGCAATATCCGCACTGACGATGAAGATGCCGGAACCGATCATCGAGCCGACGACGAGCATCGTGGAATCGAACAGGTTCAATTCTTTCTTTAATTCTTTGGACGGGGCATTCGTCTCCATTCAGAACTCCAAATTTGTACACATTGCGGCCTCTTCACCATAAAATAGTACGGCGAAACGAGGAGGATGTCAACAAAGCATTTTAAAAAATAATAACGAACTGCGTCTTGCAATGATCACGCCGTCTTACTGCAATCAGTAATTCCCAAACAAGATTGCTTTATCACTTCGTAATTCACAATGACGCATCAGGCGAGTGCTGTGCCGACCGCGCACTCACCGCACCGGTGTTCCGAACAATAATATTTATACAGTTGAATGACGGCTTGCTGGCGGCAAACGGATTTGTTTTCGAGGCGCTTGCGCAGCAACTGTTCGTCCATCAATCGCGTGAGTGAATTGCTTTCCGCAGCGGGAAGCGATTTGTACACGGCAAGCGCGCCCTGCCGCACGGAAGTATCTTTAAAAATGCGCGCATAGAGCAAGGCAATCGGCAGCACAGTGTTCACAGTGATTTCGCGTATGCGTGATGCCCCGAGTGCACATAACGGTTTGCCCGATGTTTCGTTGAAGGAATAGTGACGCTTCCAGAATTCTCCCGTCTCCACGGAAAATAATTGAACAAGCTGACGTTCTTTTTCTGCGGGCTTCATATTCGATTTTAGAAGTTGAATCGTCGAACGAAACACATCGCTTGTTAAAAACGCATGCAGAATCTGTGCAGCGGCGGCAAGGCGCAGTGTGGGAAAATTGGTGGGGCGTGTCGGAAAAAATTGCCAGTCCGCTTCGTGCAAAAATTCACCGCGATAGTTGGGGCGAAATTCATTCCACCGTTTCTGCAGCGAACGAACATATTCCTGCGCTTCCGGTTCTTCGAGTGTTGAAATGTTCGGCAGTAATCCCGAAGCGCCGAAAAGAAGTGCTTCCAGTGTTCCGCTGTCGGCTGTAAAATTTTTCTGATGGATCCATTCCAGCGAAATATTTTTTGCCAGCCGCGCAAACGGCTCCTGATTTTTATTGTATCCCAGCCCTTCCATCACGCCTTCGTAAAGAATCTGTTCCCAGATGTCTCTGTCGGAAACATCTTTTGGCGTAAACTCCGGCATCGGCGGCGGTATTTCATCCTGCTCGCCTTCTTCCGGAATTTTTCCGTACCACGAGAAGCGTTCAGAAAGTTTCAATTGCCGCTCACGTGCAAGCTGCTTCAGCCGTTCATCGAACCGGCGGAGTTTGATTTCCAATCGTTCGACGGAGAGCTTTTCTAACCAGCGTTCGAGCAGATCCATATCAACGCGATGGTTTTTTCCAGAACATGGAATCGATTTTGTTTTTGCCGCGCGTTCATCGAGAATGGCTTTGTGCCAGATGCTGCGGATGGATTCGCTGAGAAATTGTTCCATCACCAGTACCGGTATGCTGCGCCCGCTTTGCACCAGTGTCGGCGGCAGATTCGGTTCTGCTTCCAGCACCACATGCAAAACAACCTGATTGTATCGCGGGTCTTCCTGATGCCGGTGCTGAATCCAATCGAACACCGTACGGTGAATTTCCACATCACCCGCGTACGTTGTGCCGTTCAGTTTTATTTTTGCGTGAAGAAAATCCGGGCCGCCGCCGGTGTTCCACTCGCCGACGTTCATCACCTGCAGCGATGCGCCGTCAGCAGTTGTTAGATTCCCTTTCAGATATTGTTTGCTCCAGATGTGGCGCAAAAATCGTTCGTGAATATTCTGTGTACGGCGCTGCATGAACCCCTCCGAAAATTATTTTAGAACTTCATTCATCCTCTTTATTATTTCAGCATTTGTTTGCATGAATTCCTCAGCGCGAACCATTCCGCCTTTAGCGAACCATAAATGGTTCGACTACCATTTTCCGAATTGTCTCATCTCTTCCACCATCTTCAATGCTTCGGCGCGTGCCGCTTCGGCGAAATCTTTTCCGGAAGAAGCGTACAAAATACTTCTGCTGGCGTTGATGACGGCGAGCCGTCCTTGTTTGTTATTGCCGAATGTAATGGCAGATTTCAAATCGCCGCCTTGCTTACCGACGCCGGGAATAAGAATCGGCATGTCCGGTACAATTATTCTAATCGATTTTAATTCGGAAGGATGTGTTGCGCCAACCACAAGCCCGATGTTGTGCTGCGTGTTCCACTTCTTTGCAGTGCGAACCACTTTTTCGTACAGAGGTTTCGTTCCAATTTTCAATCGTTGAAAATCTTTCGAGCCGGGATTGGATGTGAGTGCGAGAAGAAACACACCTTGTTCCGGATTGATAATGAACGGCTCCACCGAATCGAATCCCATATACGGATTGACGGTAATGGCATCGAATCCGAAATCATCGAACAGCGAACGGGCGTAACGTTCCGCCGTGTTGCCGATGTCGCCGCGCTTCGCATCGCCGATGGTAACGACAGACTTTGGAATACATGTTACTGTTTCGTGCAATGCCGCAATGCCGCGTTCGCCCATCGCTTCGTAAAAGGCAAGATTCGGTTTGTAAGCGCATGCAAGGTCGTGCGTGGCTTCGATAATGCGCTTGTTGAATTCCAGTACAGGATTTTTTTCCGACCGCAAATGCGGCGGCAGTTTTGCTTCATCGGTATCGAGGCCGATGCAAAGCAGCGAGCGTTGCTGTGATTGGATGTGCTGAAGGCGTTCGGTAAAATTCATTTCGTTCTCGTATTGTAGTATTATTTGTTATGATGATACGGAAAAGTAGAATGAGTTTCAATCAACAGCAGCGCAGTTGTAAAAACCACGACGCAATTTTGATGGACACACCCGCAATTGAGAAAAACGAAGACGTTTTATTGGAAATTATGCTGAAAATTACAAAATGGATGTGGAATTGAAAAACGAAAAAGCAGCGTCTTTGCAAGCGACCGCGGGGAGCGCGGCAATCTCTCTTCAGTCAAGCAGTTGATTGCGGTAGAGCACACATTTGGCTATGCCATCAAATTAAAGGTTTTTCAAGGTAACAGCGCA
>Ga0335069_10008337_pt1 | contig 14834 bp, 12 predicted proteins | sample Lox_Sample_11_FD_206714 | JGI IMG/M metagenome (GOLD analysis project Ga0335069, IMG submission 206714) | Soil microbial communities from Loxahatchee National Wildlife Refuge, Florida, United States - Lox_Sample_1.1 | ecosystem: Environmental > Terrestrial > Soil > Wetlands | place: USA... | reverse complement strand
AGATCATTAACCCCGAGGAAGATACCCGCTATCACCAGTACTGGCAGGCGTATCACGAGATCGGTGCGCGCGACGGCGTGACGCCGGAAGTCGCGAAGGCGGCGCTGCGCAAGTTCAACACGCTGATCGGCGCGATGCTGGTGCGCCTCGGCGACGCGGACGGCATGATCTGCGGGATGCTCGACACGTATCACAGCCACCTGAAGTTCATCGATCAGGTGCTGGGCCGTGCCGAGGGCGCCGAGCACTACGCGGCGATGAACCTGCTGATGCTGCCGGGCCGCAACCTGTTCATGTGCGACACCTACGTGAACGAAGTGCCGAGCGCCGAGCAGCTCGCGGACATGACGATCCAGGCCGCTGCCGAGATCGAGCGTTTCGGCATCACGCCGAAGGCCGCGCTGCTGTCGAATTCGAACTTCGGCAGTGCGCCGTCGGCGTCGTCGCGCCGGATGGCCGAAGCCCGCAAGCAGATCGTCGCGCGTGCGCCGCACCTGGAAGTCGACGGCGAAATGCACGGCGACGCGGCGCTGTCGGAAGTGGTCCGCAAGGCGGCCTTCCCGGGCACGACGCTGACCGGCGAAGCGAACCTGCTGATCATGCCGAACGTCGAAGCGGCGAACATTGCGTACAACCTGCTGAAGATGGTGGGTGGCGAAGGCGTGACCGTCGGGCCGTTCCTGCTCGGCGCGGCAAAGCCGGTCCACATCCTGACGCCGGCCGCGACCGTGCGCCGGATTATCAACATGACAGCGGTGACTGCCGCGAATGTGAACGTGAGAGTGAAGTAACGCGATTGTTCACCGGTCAGCGCCGCGCGTGCCGCACGCGGCAAAGACGCCACGGAACGCAGGTTCCGTGGCGTCTTTTTTTATTGCAGGTTCGAACGGGAGGAATTCGGCGGCGCGGTCGGTGGTTCGACTGCAGGGCGACGGGGCAAAGCGATCAGGGGCGCGAAAGGCGAGCGTCGCCCGAAAGCGACGGGAACCGGCGTCCGGGATGCGCCCGAACGCCGGTTCCCGTGAGGCATCACGCAACGTGCTGCTGGTTTTGCCCGCCTGTCGGCGAGCGCCACTGGGCGAGCAGCGCGTTCCACTTCTGGCGTACCGCGCGCAGGTTGTTCTCCTTCACGTGGCCGTAGCCGCGGATGCCGTCGGGCAACGCCGCCAGTTCGAGCGCAAGCGTCCGGTTCGCGGCGCTCAGCCCCGCCGTCAGCTCGCCGATCAGCGCTTCGTACTCGCCGATCAGCGCGCGCTCGGTGCGGCGCTCCTCGGTGCGGCCGACGGGATCGAGCGCGGTGCCGCGCAGGAACTTTAGCTTCGCGAGGATGCGGAACGCGGTCAGCATCCACGGACCATACTGCTTCTTGACGAGGTGGCCGTGCGAATCCTTCTTTGCGACGAGCGGCGGTGCGAGATGGAATGTCAGCTTCCAGTCGCCCTCAAACTGGGCGGCCACGCGCGCGAGGAACGCCGGATCGCTCTGCAGCCGCGCGACCTCGTATTCGTCCTTGTACGCCATCAGCTTGAAGAGATTGCGCGCGACTGCCTCGGTCAGCGGCTCCTGCGCGGCATTGCTGTCCGACGCCGCGCACTCGGAGGCGCGCACTTTGTCGATGACGTTCGCATAGCGGGCCGCGTACGCGGCGTTCTGGTACGCGGTGAGGAATTCCACCCGCTTCGCGATCAACGCGTCGACGGACTTCTTCGTATGCAGCGCGATGACGGTCGCACCCGACTGCGCGGCACGCACGTCGCCGGCGACGGTCTGCTGCACGCTGGCAAGGTCGAACGCCGCGCGGCGGCCCCACTCGAACGCGGCGAGGTTCTTGTCGACCTGCACGCCGTTCAGCTCGATCGCGCGCACCAGCGACGCATGGCTCAACGGCAGCCAGCCGCGTTGCCACGCGTAGCCGAGCACGAACGGGTTCGTGTAGATCGCATCGCCGAGCAGCGCGACCGCGCACTGGTTCGCGTCGACGAAATCGACTGCGGCGCCTGCGGCGTCGCGGATGTCGTGCTCCGCGCTGACGCCCGGAAACGCCCAGTTCGGGTTCTTGATGAAATCGGCGGTCGGCGTCTTCGCGCTGTTGACGACGACGCGCGTCACGTCATGCCGCATCCGTGACGTGCATTCGTCGCCGGCGGTGACGATCGCATCGCAGCCGATCACGAGATCCGCTTCGCCCATCGCGATGCGGGTCGCATGGATGTCGGTCGGCGCGTGCGAAATCTGCACGTGGCTCATCACGGCGCCGCCTTTTTGCGCGAGGCCGGTGACGTCGAGCACCGTCACGCCCTTGTTCTCGAGGTGCGCGGCCATCCCGAGCAGCGCGCCGATCGTGACGACGCCGGTGCCGCCGACGCCCGTCACCAGCACGCCGTACGCGCGGTCGATCGCCGGCAGCGACGGCTCCGGGATCGGCGGCAGTGCCTTTGCGTCGACCGACACCGCCTTGGGCTTCTTCAATTGCCCGCCCGCGACGGTGACGAAACTCGGGCAGAAGCCCTTCACGCACGAGAAGTCCTTGTTGCAGGTCGACTGGTTGATCTGGCGCTTGGTGCCGAACTCGGTCTCGAGCGGTTCGACCGACAGGCAGTTCGACTGCACCGAGCAATCGCCGCAGCCTTCGCACACCGCTTCGTTGATGACGATGCGCCTGGCCGGGTCTGGATAGGCGCCGCGCTTGCGGCGGCGGCGCTTCTCGGTCGCGCAGGTCTGGTCGTAAATCAGAATCGTCGTGCCGCCGATCTCGCGCAGTTCGCGCTGCACGTCGTCGAGCCGGTCGCGGTGATGGATCGTCACGCCTGGGGCGAGCTGCGACGTCTTGCCGTCGTACTTCTCCGGCTCGTCGGTGACGATCACGATCTTGCTCGCGCCTTCGGATGCGAGCTGATGCGTGATCTGCGGCACCGTCAGCGTGCCGTCGACCGGCTGTCCGCCCGTCATCGCGACTGCGTCGTTGTAGAGGATCTTGTAGGTGATGTTCGCCTTCGACGCGATCGCCGCGCGCACCGCGAGCAGCCCCGAGTGGAAATAGGTGCCGTCGCCGAGGTTCGCGAACACGTGCTTTTCGTCGGTGAACGGCGCCTGGCCGATCCACGGCACGCCTTCGCCGCCCATCTGGCTGAACGTGCTGGTGCTGCGGTCCATCCACACGGTCATGTAGTGGCAGCCGATGCCGGCGATCGCGCGCGAGCCTTCGGGCACGTTGGTCGACGTGTTGTGCGGGCAGCCGGAACAGAACCACGGCTTGCGCTCGGTCGTCACGTGCGGCTTTGCTAGCGCCATTTCCTTCGCGTTGATCACGGCCATGCGCGCGGCGATGCGCGCGCGCACGTCGGACGGCAGCTCGAACTTCTCGAGGCGGGTGGCGATCGCCTTCGCGATGATCGCGGGCGACAGCTCATAGTGGGCGGGCAGCAGCCAGTTGCCCATCGGCACCGACCATTCGCCGCCGGCGCCATCCTTCTCGTCGAACTTGCCGTACACGCGCGGACGCTGCGCGTCCGGCCAGTTGTACAGCTCTTCCTTGATCGCGTATTCGAGGATCTGCCGCTTTTCCTCGACGACGAGGATCTCATCGAGCCCGTGCGCGAACGTGTGCGCGCCCTGGGCTTCGAGCGGCCACACGCAGCCGACCTTGTAGAGGCGGATGCCGATGCGCGCGCAGGTTTCATCATCGAGGCCGAGGTCGGTCAGCGCCTGGCGGACGTCGAGATACGCCTTGCCGCCCGTCATGATGCCAAAGCGCGCATGCGGCGAGTCGATCTCGATGCGGTCGAGCTTGTTCGCGCGCACATACGCGAGCGCGGCGTACCACTTGTAGTCGAGGAGGCGCGCCTCCTGCACCAGCGGCGGGTCGGGCCAGCGGATGTTGAGGCCGCCGTCGGGCATTGCGAAATCGGTCGGCAGCACGATCCGGGTGCGGTGCGGATCGATGTCGACCGACGCCGACGATTCGACCACGTCGGTCACGCACTTGAGCGCGACCCACAGGCCCGAATAGCGGCTCATCGCCCAGCCGTGCAGGCCGAAGTCGAGATATTCCTGGACGTTGGACGGGAACAGCACCGGCAGCCCGCAGGCCTTGAAGATGTGCTCCGACTGGTGGGCGAGCGTCGACGATTTCGCCGCATGGTCGTCGCCGGCGAGTACCAGCACGCCACCGTGCTGCGACGAGCCGGCCGAGTTCGCGTGCTTGAACACGTCGCCGGTGCGATCGACGCCCGGGCCCTTGCCGTACCACATCGAGAAGACGCCGTCGTATTTCGCGCCGGGGAACAGGTTGACCTGCTGCGAGCCCCACACGGCGGTGGCGGCGAGGTCTTCGTTCAGGCCGGGCTGAAAGACGATCTGATGGGCGGACAGGTATTTCTTCGCTTTCCACAGCGATTGGTCGAGGCCGCCGAGCGGCGAGCCGCGATAGCCGGAGATGAAGCCGGCGGTGTTCAGGCCGGCGGCCCGGTCGCGTTCCTGCTGAAGCATCGGCAGGCGCACGAGAGCCTGGATGCCGCTCATGTACGCGCGACCGCGTTCGAGCGTGTATTTGTCGTCGAGCGTGACGGACTGCAGCGCGGCTTCGAGCGACGCGCGTTGGCCTGCGTCTAGCGGGGCATTCATTATCGGATCTCCTCCACCCAGTTTGGGATCGCCAAAACTTCCGGTGTGTCGGCGTCTTGTGGACGCGTTGGCCGGGGCAGCCATATTCGCGGGTTTTGAGCGATGGTAGCACTGGGATAAACCCGCCGCCCGATGTTCCAAAATACCCGCCGCTGCTGGGTAATCCTCAACATGCAGCGCGTTACAGCATGCAAAAGCATGTAAAGCCGCACGAATCCGCTGTCAATCGTCGTTAATCTTGACGGCCAGCCGAAGGTGTTCCGATGCGCCGCTTCGCGACGCGCATCGTTGCCGTTCGCGTCAGGCCTTGTCCTGCACGACCCCGCGACGAATCTGGTCGAGTTCGATCGATTCGAACAGTGCCTTGAAGTTGCCTTCGCCGAAACCCTGGTTGCCCTTGCGCTGGATGATCTCGAAGAAGATCGGCCCGATCTGGTTTTCGGTGAAGATCTGCAGCAGCAGGTCGTCGCGCGCGCCGTCGATCAGGATCTTGCGCTTCCTGAGCTCGTCGAGCAGCTCGCCGTGATTCGGCACGCGGCGGTCGACCAGTTCGTAGTACGTGTCGATCGTGTCGAGCAGCGTCACGCCCTTGCCGCGCAGGCCGTCCACCGCCGCGTAGATGTTCGACGTGCCGAGCGCGATGTGCTGGATGCCTTCGCCGTGATACGCGTCGAGGTATTCCTGGATCTGGCCGGCCGTCTCCGAGCCTTCCTCGTTGATCGGAATGCGGATTTTGCCGCACGGCGACGTCATCGCCTTCGACTTCACGCCGGTCACCTTGCCTTCGATGTCGAAGTAGCGCACTTCGCGGAAATTGAACAGGCGCTCGTAGAACTCCGCCCATTCCTGCATGCGGCCGCGATGCACGTTGTGCGTCAGGTGGTCGATGTAGGTGAGGCCGTGGCCGACCGGGTTCGGCTCGGCACCCGGGATCGGCTCGAAATCGACGTCGTAGATGCTGATGTCGCCGATGCTGCCCGGCTGCGCGCCGTTCTTGCCCTTCCAGCGATCGACGAAATAGATCAGCGAGTCGCCGATGCCCTTGATCGCCGGGATGTTCAGCTCCATCGGGCCGGTCTTGTTGTCGAAGCCCCACGCGCCGAGTTCGAGCGCGTGCTTGTAGGCCTTCGCGGCATCCTGCACGCGGAACGCGATCGCGCAGATCGATGGGCCGTGCAGGCGCGCGAAGCGCTGCGCGAACGAGTCCGGCTCGGCGTTGATGATGAAGTTGATGTCGCCCTGACGGTACAGCGTCACGTCCTTGTGGCGATGGCGCGCGACTGCGGTGAAGCCCATCCGCTCGAACAGCTGGCCGAGCGCCTTCGGGTCCGGCGCGGTGTACTCGATGAATTCGAAGCCGTCGGTGCCGACGGGATTGTCCCAGGCGGGGATCTGCATCTACGTCTCCTGACGCGCGCCGCAACGCGCACGATAAATGAGTGTGTGCGACAAAGTGTAGCGGGCAAGGTGGAGCGAAAACTTGCGAAGTTGATCGTGCGTGACTACGATGGCGCAATTTCCAGTCTCGAAGCAGATCATTGGAGGCAGAAAATGGCGCGAGTCGAATTGGACGCCATCGACCGGCGGATTCTGGCGATTCTTCAGGAGAACGGCCGCCTGTCGAATCAGGAGATCGCGGAGCGTGTGAACCTGTCGCCGAGCCCGTGCCTGCGGCGTATCCGGCACCTGGAGGATATCGGCGTGATCACCGGCTATGTCGCGCTGCTGGACCCGCAGAAACTGGGGCTTGATCTGCTCGCGTACGTCAGCGTGCGGCTGGAAAAGCGCGGCGGCCTTGCGCCGGCGCGGGGAGACGAGATGTCGGCGCGCGCCGGCGCGACACACGCGGAGTTATTCCGCGCAGCCGTGCAGGCGTGGCCGGAGGTCGTCGCCTGCCATGCGATGACGGGCGACATGGATTACCTGTTGCGGGTGCAGGATATGGCGCACTTTTCCCGCTTCGTGCAGGAACAGCTGTTGCACCATCCGTCGGTGATCGACGTGAAGACGAGCTTTTCGCTCGAGTGTTTCAAGGAAACGACGGCATTGCCGATCCGCACGACGCGTTGACCGGCGTGCGCCGGCCGGGCGCGAGGTCCGGACCGACGTCAGGCCGTCAGCGCGGCGGGCATCAGCGATTCGAAGATCTGCGACGTGCGGCGCGCCTGGCGCTTGAGCGCGTAGTCGAACACCGCGGCCTGCTCCTGCAGCATTTCGGCGATGATCGTCGAATGGTCGGCGGGCGGCAGCGACAGATACGCGTCGGCTTCGCCGTATGCATATTCGATCCGCATGCCGGATTTCTTCGCGATGTGCATCATCGTCGCGTTGCGCGACAGACAATGCATGTACAGCATCGTGACGTGCGTGTTGCGGCTGCGGATCGCGGCGCGCTCGAACAGCTTCGAGCCGACGCCGTTGCCGCGCGCGCATTCGAGCACCGACACGCCGAATTCGGCGGTGCGCTTGTCGCCCTCGGCGGGCAGGTAGGCCAGATGGCCGACGCCGATCAGTGCGAGCTCGCGGTCGAACACGCCGAACACGGTATCGCGGCCGAAGTCGATCGTGCGAACGTAATTCTCGATCACGTGATCGGGCACCATTTGCCCGAAGCGCAGCAGGCGATCTTCTCCGTCGAGCGCGAGAAAGTGGGTGAGCAATTGCTCCCGGTCTTTGGAAGCCAGTTCCCTGACGAGAACTGGCGCAGGGCCGGCTTGACCGAACGCATCGGCTGAGCCGTGAAGTTGCGTGTTCATCGTGGGTTCCTCAATGTGTGACCGTACAGCGGATTGTGCAATGCAGCAGCATTTTACCCGACTATGACGCTCGTGATTGGGGAAAACCCGTACTCGTTTCGAGGTGAAATTCTAAAGACGCTTGCTTGAAACGGCAAGCCATTGATTTTTATATGTTTTAAAATTAGTCATATGAAATGCGGACGAACTGTCGCACTGTTTCTCCCGCGCAACGCTTGCTGCTTCGCGGAAATCACGCCGGCGACGACAGGCCGTGCTCGATCATGCCGATCACCTGCTCGGCGAAGTCCCGGTAGCCGAGGCGGCCGCCCGGCTTGAGCCAGGTGAACGTCCAGTTGATCATGCCGAACACCATCATCGTGACGGACGTCTGGTTTTCCTTCGAGATGCGCGCCGGGTATGCGCGCGCGAGCTGGCGCGAAAATGCGGCGACGATGTCGCGCTGCCGGTCGAGAATGATCTCGCGCTGCGCATCCTCGAGGTACTTCACGTCGTTGAGCAGCGCGACGTGGCGGCTGTGCGACGTCTCGTATTCGGAGAGGAACGCGCGCACCAGCTCCGCGAACGCCTCGTGCTCGGTCAGGCCGCGCCGCTGGCTGATCCCTTCGACCTCCGCGATGATCAGCATCAGCCGCTTCGTGTAGCGGTCCAGCAGATCGAAGAGGATCGCTTCCTTGCTCGCGTAATAGTGGTAGAGGCGCGCCTTCGACGTGCCGCTCGCGGTCGCGAGATCGGACATCGACGTGCTCGGGTAGCTCGTCTGCGCGAACTTGTCGGCGGCGAGATCGAGGATCTGCTCGCGCTGGGATTCGTGATCGGGCGCTCGGGTTCGGGCCATTGTGATGTGGAGGTTAGCGGTGTGCGGCGGCGCGTGCCACGCGCAGTTCATTGGAATGAATGTTGGCGAGCGACGGGTGCCGCAGCTCGAGGCGACTGGCGGCGGCCAGCTCGTGGCAGCGCCAGTAGAGGATCGAATCGCCAATGAACAGGCAGCCGTGATCCGCCGCGGCCAGCACGCCGGCGGCGACCGCTGGCGCGGGCGTCCAGTCGTCGGATAGCTGCGCGAGGATCAGCGCGTCGAGATCGGCGTAGTGGCCGCTCTTGATCGTGTTGCGGGCCCAGTAGCGGATCTCGGCGGTGGTCTGCTTGGCCTCCTGCCATTCGAGCGCGAGCCGGCTGATGCGCAACACCGAGATCGGCGCGGCTTCGGCGAGTTTCGCGAGCAGTTGCGCCGGCGAGAACATCCCCGCCCCGCAGGCCTCGTCGGCGCGTGCGAGCGACGCACGTTGCGATGCGTCGAGATCGGCGGCGGACAGCCGCACCTCGTTGAGCCGCTGCGGCACGTTGCGCAAACGGTAGGCGACCCGTCGCAGCAACAGTTGTTCGGCAACGTTGTGCGCGTGCCAGGTGACGACCTGGCCGTCGTCCATTGCCGGCGCGTCGAGGCGAGCGAATTCGCCTTCGACCTCGTCCTTCCAGTCGGGTACCCGGTCGCCCAGCACGCGCTGCCAGAAGGCGGCGCGCACGTCCGGCGACTCGTCGATGCCGCGCAGCGGCCCGACCGCGAGATCGTCCAGCAATCCGATGACGCGGTCGTCGCGTCCCGCTTCGGCGAGTGCCGTGCGCAGCGAGGCGGCGGCGCTTTCGCCCTGAATGACGTGAATGGTACCCATCGGCCTGTCGTCAACAAAGAAAGCCGCCAGCTGGCCGGACGATAGGTCGTCGGGCCGGCGGGCGGCTGCTAGTGTAAGCGAGATGCGCGACGGTGTGATACCGGTCGCGCGCAAGCTTTAGCGTTCGTCGAAGCTCACGACGACCTTGTCGCTGACCGGGTGGCACTGGCAGGTGAGCACGAAGCCGTCCGTCACTTCCTGCTCCTCGAGCGTGTAGTTCTTCTCCATCCGCACTTCGCCTTCGAGCACCTTCGCGCGGCACGTGCAGCACACGCCGCCCTTGCATGCGTACGGCAACGCGAGGCCGGCGCGCAGGCCGGCGTCCAGCAGGCTCACGCCTTCGTACGGCAGGCGCATCTTGCGTTTCTTGCCGTCGATGACGATTTCGAGGTCGGCGGCGGGCGTGTCGTCGGTGATTTCGACGACGGGCACGCCGGCCTGCGGCAACGGCGAGCCGAAGCGCTCGACATGCACCTTCGCCTGCGGCACTCCCGCTGCCTTGAGCGCGGCTTCCGCCGCATCCATCATCGGAGCGGGGCCGCAGATGAACGCTTCGTCGATCGACTCCGCCGGCACCAGCATATCGAGGAACGCCGCGCATTTCGCCTGGTCCAGCACGCCGTTGAACAGCTCGACGTCCTGCACGTCGTCAGACAGCACGTGATAGAGGACGAAGCGCTCCATGAAGCGGTTCTTCAGGTCCTCCAGCTCCTCGGCGAACATGATCGCGTCGACGCTGCGGTTGCCGTAGATCAGCGTGAACGTGCTGCGCGGCTCGATCTCGAGCGTCGTCTTGACGATCGCGAGGACGGGCGTGATGCCCGAGCCGCCCGAGAACGCGACGTACTGCTTGCCGTGATCCGCGTTCAGATGGGTGAAGAAACGGCCGTCAGGCGTCATCACGTCGATCGTGTGGCCCGCTTGCAGCGTGTCGAACGCGAAGTTCGAGAAACGCCCGCCGCGCACGCGCTTGATGCCGATGCGCAATTCGCCGTCGCGGTCGTAGTCGGTCGTGCCGACGCAGATCGAATACGAGCGGCGGGTTTCCTCGCCGTCGATGTGGGCTTTGAGCGTGACGAACTGGCCCTGCGTGAAGCGGTACGCGTCGCGGAGCTCGGGCGGCACTTCGAAGGAAACGGTGACGGCGTCGGCGGTCTCGGGCCGCACGTCGCGAATACGCAGCGGATGGAATTGCGGGGTCGCCATATCAGTAAGGTTTGAAGTAGTCGAAGGGTTCGCGGCAGTCGAGGCAGCGATACAGCGCCTTGCAGGCGGTCGATGCGAATTGCGCGAGGCGTTCGGTGTGCGCTGAACCGCAGCGCGGGCAGACGGGCGCCGCGGGCGGCTTGGGCATGAAGCGCACGACGTTTTCCTGTGAAGCCGCGCTGCCGCATTGCCCGACCGGCGGCGCGATGCCATACGTGCGCAGCTTGTCGCGCGCTTCCTGCGTGATCCAGTCGGTCGTCCATGCCGGCGCGAGGACCGTCTCGATCCGGTGCGGCGGCAGGCCTGCCTGCTGCATGGCGGCCGCGATGTCCTCGGCGATTTGCGACATCGCGGGGCAACCCGAGTAGGTCGGCGTGATGACGATCTCGAGCGTGCCGTCCTCCGCGCGACGGACGTCGCGCAGGATGCCCAGCTCGCGGATCGACACGACGGGAATTTCCGGGTCGGGCACCGCTTCCAGCACCGCCCACGCGCGCGCGAGCAGCGGATCGGCGTGGTGCGGGGCGGGTGCGGCGGCCGGGGCGGGTTGGACGGACATCGTGGTGCTCCCGTTGAATGAACGCGTTACCAGACCGCGCCGGGATGCTGGCGCGCGAGGCTCTGCATTTCCGCGAGCAGGAAGCCCATGTGCTCCGAATGCTCGCCGTGCTTGCCGGTTGTCACGTGCTCGACGGGGGCGGGCAGCGCGAGCGTCGCTTCCGCGAGGGCGTCGTCGACGTCGGCGCGCCACGCTGCTTCGAGTGACGCCGGCGTCGGGCCGATACCTTGCGCGGCGATCGCTTCCTCGATGGTGTCGGCCGCGAAGCACTCGCGCGTGTACGGAATCAGATAGTCGAGCGCGGCCTGCGCGCGGCGATGCGATTCGTCCGTGCCATCGCCGAGGCGCACCAGCCACTCATGCGCGTGATGGACGTGATAACGAGTTTCCTTCACCGCTTTCGCGGCGATCGCGGCGAGCTGCGTATCGGACGACGATTCGAGCGCGGTCCACAGCCGCAGCATCAGCGACGTGTAGAGGAAATTGCGCACGATCGTCACCGCGTAGTCCTTGTCGGCGTGCGCGGTGCCCGAAACCGGGCCGTAATGCGGCAGCTCGACGAGCGTGAAGTTTGCGAACTCGCGTTCGGTGCGGAAATACGCGTAGTCGTCCTCGGTCTTCGATGCGCCGTTCAGCTTGCGCTCCAGTTCGGCGGCGTGCGTATACAGCATGCGTGCCTGGCCGATGAGGTCGAGGCTCATGTTGGTGAGCGCGATGTCTTCTTCGAGAATCGGGCCGTGGCCGCACCATTCGGCGTTGCGCTGACCGAGGATCAGCGCGTTGTCCGCGAGGCGCAGCACGTAGGAGAGTTGTTCAGGCGTGGTCGTCATGGCGCGAACCGCTTACATGTGGTTGACTTCGTCGGGCAACGTGTAGAAGGTCGGGTGACGGTAGATCTTGTCGCCCGCCGGCTCGAACATTTCCCCTTTTTCGTTCGGGTCGGACGCGGTGATCGCCGCGGACGGCACCACCCAGATGCTGACCCCTTCCTGCCGGCGCGTGTAGACGTCGCGCGCCATGCGCAGCGCCATCGGCGCGTCGGCGGCGTGCAGGCTGCCGCAGTGCTTGTGGTCGAGACCTTGCTTGCTGCGGACGAAAACTTCCCAGATGGGCCATTCTTTGTTCATCACACTCTCCTGTCGACCCGAGTTGGCGCTTTAGTGCTTGCTCGGGTCCCATGCTTCGAGGTCGACCAGAATTGGCGCTTTGGCGCCTACCCCGATCCCATGCACTGCTGAATTTGATTTGCCAGGCGCGAGGCGCCGGGCGCTTGCCGCTCAGGCGGCCTGTTGCCGGGCGCGCGCGAGGCGCTTTTCCTCATGGGCGAGCGCGGCTTCGCGCACCCACGCGCCGTCGTCGTGCGCCTTCACGCGGGTGGCGAGACGCTCTCTGTTGCACGGGCCGTCGCCGTTGACGACTCGCCAGAACTCGGCCCAGTCGATCACGCCATAGTCGTAATGGCCGCGCGCCTCGTTCCATTTCAGGTCGGGGTCGGGCAGCGTGACGCCGAGCACCTTCGCCTGTTCGACGGTTGCGTCGACGAATTTCTGACGCAGGTCGTCGTTCGAGATCCGCTTGATGCCCCATTTCGCCGACTGGTTGCTGTGAACGGAATCCGCGTCGCTCGGGCCGAACATCATCAGCACCGGCCACCACCAGCGGTTGACCGACTGCTGCACCATCTCGCGTTGCGCGTCGCTGCCCTTCATCATCGCCAGCAGCGCATCGAAGCCCTGGCGCTGATGGAACGACTCTTCCTTGCACACGCGGATCATCGCGCGCGCGTACGGGCCGTACGTGCAGCGGCAGAGCGGGATCTGGTTCATGATCGCTGCGCCGTCGACGAGCCAGCCGATCACGCCGACGTCGGCCCAGCCGGGCGTCGGGTAGTTGAAGATGCTCGAGTATTTCGCGCGGCCGGCGTGCAGTGCGTCGATCAGTGATTCGCGCGAGACGCCGAGCGTTTCGACCGCGCTATACAGATAAAGGCCGTGGCCCGCTTCGTCCTGCACTTTCGCGAGCAGGATCGCCTTGCGCTTGAGGCAGGGCGCGCGCGAGATCCAGTTCCCTTCCGGCAGCATGCCGACGACTTCCGAGTGCGCGTGTTGCGAGATCTGGCGGATCAGCGTCTTGCGATAGGCGTCGGGCATCCAGTCCTGCGGCTCGATCTTGCCGTCCGCGGCGACGACCGCGTCGAACCGCGCTTGCTCGGGCGAATCGGCTGCGACGTCGAGCGGCGCGACGTTGCCGGGGATGTCGAGGGATTGCGTATACATGGCGAGGGTCTCGTCCGATTGAATGTGCACGCAGTATAAATCAACCGACCGGTCGGTTTGTAAATGGTTTTAGCAATAAGCGGACTGGTTCGGGTAAACGAGAGGCAATTTGTCGAATTCGCTCATGCGGGGAGGGGGCATGCGGAGCGCGGTGGCGCTTCTCGGGCACAATGCCCGCTTTCCGTTGAGCCAGGTGTTTGCCGATGTCGTTCCGACGTGGTTGTCTCGCACTCGTGCTGGGTGCGTCCGTGTTTCTGCCGGCGCTTGCCGCGCATGCGGCGCCGGCCGGGTGGGTCGCGGCCTGGGCAACGGCGCTGCAGCCGATCCCGGATCTCGATTCGCCGCCGCCGCTGTATCGTGCGCCGGAGGTGGCGGGCAGGACGGTGCGCCAGGTCGTCTATCCGACGGTCTCCGGCCGGGCGGCGCGGATTCGCCTGAGCAATGCGTATGGCCGCGCGCCGCTCGTCGTCGAATCGGCGAGCTTGGCGCAAGCGGGAGAAGGCGCGGTGTTGGCCGGCGGCGCGCCGGTTGCCGTGCGCTTTGGCGGGCGTGCGTCGGTCACGGTGGCGCGGGGCCAGGAAGTCGAAAGCGATCCGGTGCCGATCGCCGTGTCAGCCGGTCGGCCGTACGCGATCTCTTTATATATGGATAAGCATCAGCGGATGACTGCCTGGCATCGGGTGTCCAACCAGCTGAACTACGTGTCGGCTCCGGGCGATCACACGACCGATGCGGGCGGCGTGGTGTTCCGCACCCGGTTTACGCAATATGCATGGGTGAGCGAGTTGGCGGTTGAGTCGGGGACGGCGCGGGCGAGCGTCGCGGCGATCGGCGATTCGATCACCGACGGCCTGCGCTCGAGCCTGAACCGCAATCGTCGCTGGCCCGACGCGCTGGCGCGGCGGCTGGCGGCGGGCGGGGAGTCGCTTGGCGTGGTGAATCTCGGCATCAGCGGCAACCGGCTGCTCAGCGACTCGGCGTGCTACGGAATGGCGCTGCAAGAGCGGTTTGAGCGGGACGCGCTGTCGCGATCCGGCGTGAAGGCGGCGATCCTGCTGATCGGCATCAATGACATCAACTTTGCGGCGATGCCGCCGCATGCCGGGCTGGATTGCGATCATCCGCACACGGCGGTCACGGCTGCGATGTTGATCGACGGATATCGCCGGGTGATCGATGCCGCGCACCGTCGCGGCGTGAAGGTGTTCGGCGCGACGCTGACGCCTGCGGCACTGCCGGTCGGGCGCGAGGCGATCCGTCTGGAGGTGAATCGCTGGATACGCGGCGGCGGTGCGTTCGACGGCGTGATCGATTTCGATCAGGCACTGCGAGATCCGGCCGATCCGGATATCTTGCGGCGCCGCTACGACAGCGGAGACGGCATTCACCCGAGCGACGCGGGCTACGCTGCGATGGCGGAAGCCGTCCCGATCGAGCAGCTGAGGGGGCTCAACGCAGGCAAGTAAAAAAAACGCTTGCGCGATGCGCGCGAGCTGACTAGAATCACGCCTCTTTCGCGCTAACGGCAACGCGGCGCGGAAGAGGGGAATGAGAAGGCGTGGCGGCGTTGAAGTCAGACGTTTGAGCCTGCCGAGCAAGATGAACCCCGCAGTCGCAACGAAGCAGTAAAAAGTTGTTGACGAACTGCGAAACGATGTTCATAATCTCGTTTCTCTGCTGCTGAAAACGCAGCGCTGCTGAGAAGAAAGCTTCTCGCAGATGTGCTCTTTAAAAATTAACA
>Ga0335069_10008336_pt1 | contig 14834 bp, 14 predicted proteins | sample Lox_Sample_11_FD_206714 | JGI IMG/M metagenome (GOLD analysis project Ga0335069, IMG submission 206714) | Soil microbial communities from Loxahatchee National Wildlife Refuge, Florida, United States - Lox_Sample_1.1 | ecosystem: Environmental > Terrestrial > Soil > Wetlands | place: USA... | reverse complement strand
TTCGCGAATACTCGCAGCGCGTGTGGGAGCGGTTCTTCAAGCGCGAACTCGATATCGAAAATATCGATGCGCTCGCAGCGGTGCTGACCGAATCGGGCATGGATGCGGACGAGTTCCGGCGCTTTGCTGCGACGGAAGGTCCAAATGCGCTGGCAGAAGCGCTCGAACAGGGAGAACGCGACAAGGTCTTCGGCGTGCCGACACTAATCGTGGCTGGCGAGCCCTTCTGGGGTAACGACCGTATGCCATGGATAATCAAGAAACTCGACGCGATGGGACTGCGTCGCTGAATATCAAGGAGGAAGCATCGATGCGGCCCGTACCAGTTGGCACCAAGGGAACCTACGAATTCACGGTGGCGAATGCCGATCTCGCCGGAACAATCGAACCGACGCTGCCCAAAGTGCTCGCGACGGCCAAGATGAGCCTCGCGATGGAACTGGCGGCGATCGATGCGCTCAAGGCTTATCTCGACCCGGGTGAGATGTCGGTCGGCGCGGTCGTGAACGTATCGCATACGGCGGCGACGCCTGAGGGCTGGAAGGTGCGCGCCGAGGCGGAAGTTACGGCGTGCGAAGGCAAGCGTATCGATTTCGTGGTTCGCGCCTTCGACGAAAAGGAAGCCATCGGCAACGGGACACACAGCCGGGCCGTGCTCGATCGCGCGAAGTTCGATCAGCGTTTCGACGCTAAGGTCAAAGGCAAGTGATGCCCGTCCCTTCCTGTCTCCTGAGCGGAGCTGTCCAGGGGGGCGGCCGCGTCCGCGAGGCGCGGTTAAGAACAATGCGGAGTCGAAGGATCTACGCGAAGCGATTGAATCATGCCCTCACCCGCTGAGCGCGATGCGTTCGGCGATCGATGTCGGCCGCGTCTCGCAGACCCGGCCGCCCCCCTGTCCCTGGACAAGGAGAGGTATTCGGAGGCAAGCGAGATTAGGAAACTATGAGTACCCAGCTTTATCAGTTGAATGAAGTCTACGTCGGTCGCGATTACGGCGGTTTCGATTTTCCGATCGACGCGACCGTAATCGAGAACTATATCGCGGCAACGGGCGACCATAACCCGCTCTACCTCGGTCCGAATGCGATCGCACCTGCCTTGGTCGTGCACTCCGCCGTCTTCCGCACCCAGGATTGGTATCTCCCGAATATCTTCGGCAACTTGCATGCGCGGCAGGAGTGGCAGGGCTTCGCGCCGATTCGACCGGGCGATCAACTCCACTCGCGCTCAGTCATCGTCGATCGCTATATCAAACGCGATCGTGAGTACGTCGTTAACGAATGCCTGCTAATCAACGCCGACGGCCAGATCATGCAGCGCAGCCGGACCCATCAGAGCTTCCTGATGGACAATCGCGGCGGCTACGCGGTCGATCGCGATCGCGAGAAATCATCGGCGCGCAGTTTCAAGGTTGGCGAACGCGGCGGCGAGAAGATCGAAGCGCCGATGCGCACGATCGCGCAGGCGATGTGCATGGCCTTCTCGGGACCGTCACTCAACTATCACACCGATCGCGACGCGGCGATCGAGCTCGGCTTCCCGGAGATCGTTGTGCAGGGGATGTGGTCCGTATGTCTTATCGCCGAGATGATGACGAAGCGCTTCGGGCTGGGCTTCCTCGTCGGCGGTCGGATGGATGTGCGTCTAGTGAACGTGCTCTGGGCCGAGGAACTGACCGGCGCACAGGGGCGAATTATCGAACGTCATCCGGAGGGAGCGCACACCCGCGCCGAGGTCGAAGTCTGGTGCGAGAAAAGCGACGGGACGAAGACGATCGTGGGATCGGCGAGCGCGATCGAGGTCTAGATTCGTTTTAAAATTTTCACCGAACGCCAAAAGCTCTTCGCATTTGTCATTCTGAGCCGAGTCATCGATGCGAAGAATCCCTGATCTTCGGAGCTGAGTCCGGGATTCTTCGCTACGCTCAGAATGACGGTTACCTTCTGAACATATCTCAGGACCTCGTCAAGGCTTCTACTTCCGCGACGGTTTTGGGCACTGCCGCGGTCATCACTTCGTGGCCCTCGGGTGTGACGAGCACATCGTCCTCGATACGAATACCAATGCCGCGAAATTCCGGCGGTGCGCTCTCATCATCGGGCGCGATATAAATTCCCGGCTCGGCTGTAAGAATCATTCCCGGCTCGAGCGTGCGTGATTGCCCGCCGACGCGATAGAGCCCCACATCGTGCACATCCATCCCGAGCCAGTGGCTCGTGCGGTGCATGTAGTAGCGGCGATAAGTGCCCTTCTCCAGTGTCTCCGCTACCGACTCCTTGATCAGGCCGAGATTGCACATTCCCTCGACCAATACGCGTACAGCGGCTTCGTGAGGATCGTCGAATTTCACTCCCGGCTTCACTGTTTCGATCGACTTGAGCTGCGCCGCCAGAACAATCTCATAGAGATCGCGCTGAAGCGGCGTAAAGCTGGTGCCGATCGGAAACGTGCGCGTCACGTCCGAGGCGTAGAAGTCGTATTCACATCCCGCGTCGATGAGCAGTAGCTCCCCGGCGCGCATCTCGCGATCATTGCTGATGTAATGCAGCGTTGCAGCGTTCGGACCCGAAGCGATGATCGAGGGATAGCTTGGCCCCTCCGCGCCATTCTTGCGGAAAGTGAAATTGACCAGCGCCTCGATCTCCCATTCTTTCATGCCGCCGCGCGAATTTCGCATCGCTTCTTCGTGCGCACGCGCTGAAATCGCGATCGCATTGCGCATCGTCGCGAGTTCCTCGGGCCGCTTGAAGAGCCGCATCTCGTGAAGGATCTCACGGGGATCGAGCAAGGAGTGCGGCCCCGATCCGGTCCGCGGGCGCATCGCCGCCGCACCCTTCATCATTTCGAGAACGCGGGCTTCAACTTTCGGATTCAAGCCCAACGGGAAATAGACGCGCTCGGCTTTATCGAGGATATGAGGAAGAACTCGATCGAGGTCGTCGATGACGTGAGCCTTGTTGGCCCCGAAGTCTGCCATCGCGCCTTCGACTCCTGCGCGGCGGCCGGTCCAGGTCTCGCGTTCCTTGTCGCGCGGACGCACCAGCAGGATAAATTCGTCGGCACTGCCGGGCACAAAAATCGCTAACGATTCCGGCTCAGCGAACCCCGTCAGATAGTAGAAATCGTTATCCTGCCGGTAGACGTATTCCACATCGCCGGAGCGGAGCGACACGGGCGCGCTCGGCAAAATCGCGACTGCGCCTTTGAGCGCATCCAAGAAGCGTTTGCGCCGTTCAGCAAAAATCGTTCGACTCTGTTGATGATCTGTAGTGACGTTCACGCGAGTGCTTCCCGATACCGCGACGCGGCAGATTTGAGGCAATTATGCTTCTAATTCGATGGAGCGTCGATAGCGACGGAATCGAATACCGTGCCTCGCTTCGACCGAACGACTGTCCCTCCTGTCATCTTCGCGCGTGGCTGCGACGCGTTGCAATCCGTCGGGCGGAGCGCTAGGCAGAATTGATCACTTCTAGAAAGGATAATGCCAATGGCTGGTTCTATCGATATCGAGAAGACCCGGAAGACCGCTGAGCAAGTATTCGGCTTTCTGGGCGGCATGATGGCTTCGGCCATGATCTATCTGGGCGACCGCTTGGGCTTTTATCGTGCGATGAGCGGTGCGGGTGCCATGAACAGTGACGAGTTAGCTCGCAAGACGGGGCTGAACGAACGGTGGGTGCGCGAATGGCTCTACCAGCAGGCGACGGCAGGCCTTATCGAGTACAAAGGCAACGGCCAATTCGCCCTAAGTGCTGAAAATGCCATGGTTCTCGCCGACGAAAATAGTCCCTTCTTTCTCGCCGGCGGCTTCTGCGCAATCCCGCAGCAGATGGGTCTGCTTAATCTGCTCCCGGAGTCCTTCAAGACGGGCAAAGGGTTGAGCTACGACCAGATGGGTCCCGAGGTGAATCTCGGTGTCGAGCGATTGCTCGCCCCTTGGTTCCGCACGCAGCTCGTGCCGAGCGCGCTGCCGAAGCTCGATGGTGTGGTCGCCAAGCTTCAGGCCGGCGCAAAGGTTGCGGACGTCGGATGCGGCGCGGGAATCGCAATCGTTGAGATGGCCAAGGCCTTCCCGCGTTCACAGTTCCACGGTTACGACATCGCCAAGATCCCCTTGGCGCGAGCCGTAGAGCATGCAAAGGGACAGGGCCTCAAGAACGTGACGTTCCACGATGCCAGCGTCGATCCGCTGCCGACTGACGAGAGCTGCGATTTCATCACGACCTTCGATTGTCTGCATGATATGACCCGCCCCGATATCGTGATGAAGGCGATTCGCAAGGCGATCAAACCCGATGGCACTTGGCTTATCGCGGATGTGCATGGTCAGCCGACCTTCGAAGGCAATTTGAAGGACAATCCGATAGCACCGGTGATGTACGGCTTCTCGGTAGTTTGCTGTATGTCGTCTGCTCTATCGCAACCGGATGGGCTCGGTCTCGGCACTCTAGGCTTCCCGGAGCCGGTCGCACGCAAAATGACGGGAGAAGCCGGGTTCACGCGTTTCACCACGAAAGATTTCGAGAATCCGATCAACGCCTATTACGAAGTGCGCCCCTGAGAGCAGTGATCATTTGACCGGGCGCAACTCCCATGCGAAACAGATGCGAGGAAGGCGCCGTGGCAAATCGTAGAGCGGGCGGCGAGGAAGAGGAGTCGTAAGATAGATGGATCAGAAAATCGGATTCGGGTTGTTCTCGCCTCAGGCAGGCCTTTCTTACAAGAGCCTCCTCGAGCGGGCAACGAACGCGGAAAAACTCGGCTATCACTCGATCTGGCTGGTCGATCATTTCTGGAATCGCGGCGTGCCCGATGCCGACGTGCTCGAATGCACCACCGCGATGAGTGCGCTAGGTGCAGCGACGACCAAGCTGCGAATCGGATCGCTGGTGCTCTGCAACTCGTTCCGTAATCCGGCGATGCTTGCCAAAGTGCTCGCGACTATCGACAACATCAGCGGCGGTCGTGTCGAAATCGGACTCGGCGCCGGATGGATGGACGAAGAGTATAAGGCGTACGGATACGAGTTCCCCTCGATGGGTGCGCGCTTGCGTCAACTAGAAGAGGGGGTGCAGATCCTCAAAGCGATGATGACGGCCAAGCAGTCGAGCTTCGCGGGCCGCTATTACACGGTTGCTGATGCGTACAATAATCCGCAGCCGGTGCAGAAGCCTCATCCGCCGCTCACGATTGGCGGCAGTGGCGAAAAGGTGATGCTCAAGATCGTCGCGAGGTACGCTGACCGCTGGAATTGCCCGGCGGGCTATCGCAGCTTCGAGCAGAAGTTTAACGCCCTGAAGGACCATTGCACGGCGGTCGGTCGCGACATCAAGACGATCAATATCTCGGAGCAGCTCGAAGTTTGTATTGGCAAGAGCGAAGGCGAGGTCCAAGAGAAGTGGAAGATCGCGCAGCGATTACCCTTCTGGCGCACCGCCATCAAAGGCACGCCCGATCAGGTGGTTACGCAACTGAAAGAGCGTGTTGGTCGCGGCATTCAGTTCTTCACGGTGATTTTCGGCGATCTCAATTCGCCGCAGAGTATCGATCTGTTTGCGCGCGAGGTAATGCCGGCCTTCGCCTAAATTAGGCATAAGCCAAAGCCCCGGAGTTTGTGCCGGGTAGTTCGTAAAACGGAAGGAGGAATAGCTATGCCACTCTATCTCGATGAGATTTATTTCAGCGATGCGAAAAAGGCGCATGCCACTCTGAGCGGTGCTGTGAAGAACGGCTTTCCGCAGGGCGTGACGCTAAAGGCAGGTCCATGGTTCTCGAACGAGGAATGCAAGGTGGTGCTGGTGCTCGACATCCAGGACCATACGCTGACCTTCGGCGCGTTCACCGGTGCGATGGCGAATGCAGGTGTCACCAAGCGGCGACTGACGCCAATCGTCGATTGGGATACCGCGGGCAAAATCCTCAACGGCTGAGATTGATAGCGGCATGAACGGAGCTGAGAGTCTGATTCGCACGGCGCTCGCCGCGGGCGTCGAGGTCTGTTTCGCCAATCCGGGAACGACGGAGATGCCGTTGGTATCGGCGCTCGATTCGATCCCCGGATTTCGCTCGGTCCTCGGATTGTTCGAGGGTGTCTGCACCGGTGCTGCCGACGGCTACGCCCGGATGGCGGATAAACCTGCGCTGACCTTGCTCCATCTGGGGCCGGGTTTCGCCAACGGTATCGCGAATTTACACAATGCGCGCCGCGCCCGTTCCGCTGTGGTGAATGTGATCGGCGATCACGCGACCTGGCACATGCCGGCCGATGCGCCGCTCACCTCCGATATCGTGTCGCTGGCGAATCCTGTGTCCGGCTGGGTCCGCGAGGTTAAATCGCCGACCCAGATCGCGCAGGACACTGCTGAAGCGATCGCAGCAGCGGGCCGCTCTCCCGGCAAGGTCGCAACGTTGATCGTACCGGCGGATTGTCAGTGGAGTCCGGCGGGAGAGCCTGCCAAGCCGATCGCACCTGCTGTGCTACCCGAGGTTGTCTCTTCTGCCGTCAACAAGGCCGCCGATCTGCTTCGCACACATGGCGCTAATGCAGGGCTCTTCATGGGTGCCAATGCGACCCGCGATCGCGGACTCAAAGCGGCGGCGCGGATTGCCGCGAAGACCGGATGCCGCCTGATGTGCGAAACCTTCCCTGCTCGCGTTGAACGCGGTGGCGCCCTGCCCTTCGTCGAAAAGCTGCCGTACTTTCCCGAGCAGGCTACGGAGTCGCTCTCGAAGTCGGCGGCAGTAATTCTCGCAGGCGCACCAGCGCCGGTAGCATTTTTCGGTTATCCGAATCTGCCAAGTGAACTCATACCCGAGGGTCGTCCCACGACCACATTGGCGACACCGCTCGAAGACGCCGCATCAGCGCTCGAAGCACTTGCGCAGTTGATCAGTGCCCCACGCGAGGCTGCCGCACCAGCGTCACAGCGCCCTGCTCGCCCGACCGGCAAGCTCGATGCGACCACGATCGGTGCCGCGATTGCGGGGCTGATGCCCGAGAACTGTATCGTTATGGACGAGGCGGCCACGACCGGCCTGCCCTTCTTCGGCCTTTCGATCGGCGCACCGTCGCACAGCTATATGGCTCTGACGGGTGGTGCGATCGGACAAGGTTTACCTTGTGCCACTGGTGCTGCGGTTGCCTGTCCTGATCGCAAGGTGATTGCGTTTCAGGCCGACGGCAGCGCGATGTATACGGTGCAATCCCTTTGGACGCAGGCGCGCGAAAAACTCGACGTCACCACGCTCATCTGCAACAACCGGCGCTACCGTATCCTGCAAGTGGAACTCGCGCGCGCCGGTATTACCGAACCGGGTCGTGTCGCCAGATCGCTGACGAGCCTTGCCGATCCGGAGATCAACTGGTCATCGATTGCCTCAGGGATGGGTGTACCGGCGGTTCGCGTTGAGACCGCCGAGGCGCTCTGCGTCGAACTGGAGCGAGCGCTCAAGCAACGTGGTCCGAACTTGATCGAGATGCTGATCTGACGGGATGGTCCGCCTCAAAGCGGGTGCAGATCCTTCGCGAGCTTCGCGAAATCGCTGAGGGCGCGAGGTTCGCCACCGCAATCGTCAGAGCCGAAGAAGCGGGTATTCTCGCCGAGCGCGTTGCGCAGCACCTTTAACGCATCGGTCTCACGCGCTTTGAGCGCCGTGAAATCCGCGAGATTACGATGGAGCTTCTTCTTGAGCGCAGCGGGCAGGCGTATCTCGTCGATTTCGCGACCCTCCGGTAACGGCCGCATCATTCGATTGATAATCACCGCACCGATCGAAATCTTCATCGAGCGGAGTGCTTCACCGAAGCCACATACTTGTTCGATGCGTTCTTGCTCAGTGGTAGTGACCAACACAACCAGTGTCTTGGGATCATAGAGTAGTGATCGGACTTCGCTGGCCCGTTGGGCGAAGCCCTCGTACATCCCCTCAAAGTTGGTGACGAACTCGCGCACGTCTGACAGCAGATGCAATCCCGTGATGCGATCAAAGGCGCCCAGCACGGCACGCGCGGCCATATCGATCATGGCAGACGGAGTGCGGAAAATGCTTCGCGACGAACTCAAAAGCGTAATCGCCCGAGAGCCCACGAGCTCGACCATCCGACGCGGCGCATCGAGGAACTCCAACGCATCCTCCGCCGGAGGCGTATCGAGCACGATCAGTCCCAAGGCATTCTCTTTGTAGAGTTCGAGCAATCGCTCCATCGCCATGTAATCGGCCACGCCGGCCAACGCATTCGACAGGTTCTGGTAGATGCGACCCGACATGATCGCGTCGCGAACGGCGCTCGACGGTGCGTGGCGCTCGATCAACTGGTCAAAGGTCTTTTTTGAATCGAGGCGCATCGCCCGCAGCGATCCTGCGGACTTGGCTCCGGCGTGAGGGAGATCAACCGGCTTGAGTTCGGTCGCGTCGTGACCGAGACCGAGGGCGTCGATTAGACGCGGCGCCGGATCGATCGTCATCACGTCCACGTCCCTTCCATGCAGCGCGTTGTCGAGCGCGAGTGCAGCGCTGAACGTAGTCTTACCTACCCCGCCGGGACCGAGACAGATAGCCAGGCGGTAATTGCTGAGATTGAGAGTCCGCGAGGTCATCGCATACCCAATCCTAGCGCCAACGCGTCGGCTAGCTTCTCGAAATCAGCCTGCTGCAGACGCGTTTGATAGATCGCCGGAGCAACAATCGTATGCAGTCGCGCACGCTTCAGCTTTCGAGCGATCTCAGCCGAGGCATCGGCCTGATCACGACGCTCCTGGGCGAGCCTAAGATGCTCAGGCAGACGCTGCAGTTGTTCCATGTCGGCGGCTGAGAAGAGTGCTTCCGTGACGCCGTTCAACACCGCTCCTAAATTCTGGATACCTGAGCCCTGCAAGGCTTTGGCAGCATCGAGGGCTTCGCGAGTAGCGAGTTCTTCCGGGCGGAGCGTCAGCAGTACGCCGAAGAGTCCCGGCTCATGAAGAAAAAGTTCAACCTCTCCTGCGAGCCGATGCAAAGTGCCGAACGGTGCTATCGCAGCGACGCCTTCCGCCACCAACAGCATCTCGAGTGCACCTCCCGTCGCCGGTCCGTCCACAACGATTAGCTCATCGGGTCGCGCATCGAGAGCCATACGTCGCAGACGGTCCATGATGAGAAAAGCTTCGAGCCCGGGCAGCGCCGCCGTCACGAAACCGAAGGTGCGGCTCTGGAGCATCCGCCGCGCTATCGCCTTGACTGGCACGATACCCTCGATAAAAGTTTCGAGTTCCCCGCGTGGAGTCAGGATTCTCTCGTCGATGCCCGAAGCGTTTTCGTTCTGAGGCGACTCACTTTGGCCGGTCGCGGTTTTGTTCCGGGTCCCGATATGGACCAGCGTCACGCCGTAGCGACGTGCGAGGGCAATAGCCAACGCCTTGGCGAGCGAGCTTTTGCCGGTACCGCCTTTGCCGGTTAAAAAGATGACGCGAGGTAGGTTTATCGCGGTTCGGGATGCTGACCGAGGCACTTTCAGCATACAATCAGAAAAGCCGCCCAGCCGAAACATGAGGGGCGGCCAAATCGATGCCGTCTATTAGAACAATCAGATTTGATATGCCACCGCAGAAGATCGCGCTCTTCAAGGCGATTATCGAGTCTTACGATAACCTCATAACGTTGCGCACCGAGGACCCGCAGACGCATCGACTGTGCATCTACTTCGAAGCGGCGTCGAGCGATGACGTTCGTGCGGTGTTCGACAGCCTGATCGAGCCGTTCGCAATCACGGGGATTGAGAACAGCTAGCCTCGCGGGCTTTCAGGAGTCGCACACGACGACCGCATAATCGCGCCCTTCCCAGCGATTGTCGTCGAGCCATCGAAAGGTAAAGCGTATCGGCCCGCGATCGCCAGCGACGGTCGCAATATCAACATAGGTCAAGCCGAGAGCCGTCTCTTCCGCCAGGGTATCCGTTAGATTGTCCCATTCGCCGCGCCCCCAATGGAGCACGAAACGCTGCGACGCCTGGATCCGCAGGGTCGCGCCTGCCGCAATTGCCGGGACCTGGCGGTTAAACTTCCACACCTCGATTGGTGTCCGTTGCCGCGGTTTCAAGTAACGGTCCGCCACCTCCGGAATCAGGTCGAAAACCTGTCCATCGGCGGTCGAACGAAGCAGCTTGATGTATTCGGCGTGCGCCCACATCAATGGCATCGCCGCACCGGTCGGTTTGCTATAGCGCAGCAGCGCCTTGGGAATATCGCCTTGATCCCAAATTTGCTCGGGAAGGAGCCGGGTCGGCGTCGCGAAGTTTTCCATCGCACGAATGAATGGTCTGACGTCTCGTCCGGCGGCGAGTTCGTAATGGCCACGTTCGCCGGTCAGAAGCGGCCACGGTCGTCCCCGTCCCCAAAAGGTAAATGGGCCACCATCGTCGCGCTGACCGTAGCCATCGTGGTTGTAGCGTCGCCAGCACGGTCCGCCGGGAAAATCGGTCTTGAGGGTCACATCAATAACGCGAAGCGTGTCTTCGATCAGACGATCGCCCGCCCGCCGGATACCGTAGCGGACCAGCTCCAGAAATCCGGCATCGACGATACCCGCCGCTGGAAAATCCGTTGCTGCACCGGGCGCCTGATTCTTGATCGTAACCATCCCGTGGTCGGGATCTTCATCAGGCACCGGATTGTTCGGATCTTCCGGATTGATACGGATGTAGTGCCGCGTGATGCTCGGGACGAGGAAGCCGTGGTTCGTCACGGTCCATCGCTCGACGTGCTCCTCGATAAAATCGGCGAACCGTCCGAGGAAATCGGCCAGCGGCTGGTCACCCCGCTCGCGCGCAAACTCGGCCGCGCAGACCAGCGCCGCGATATTGCTCGCAAGCGTCGACGGGGAATAGCCGCTATTCTCCTCCCATCGTTCTTGCGGCGTCACGCAGCCGCGCTCAATTAAGAAGCGCGCCGCGGCTTTCACCATCGGATAGGGATCGAAATCAATCAATGCGTTCGCCTGGCGTAAGCGCCACGCGAGCATGATCGGAAAGGCGACTTCGTCCAACTGGATTCCAGTCCAGTAGGGACTTCCGTCGACCCAGAAATTCTGTGGAAAACTGCCGTCCTCGCGTTGTGAGCACGCCAGGTAGATGAGAGCACGCAGCGGCGTATGCATGTCGCCTGCGGCCAGCAGGCCAGTCGCGCTATTGACCATGTCGCGCGTCCAGACCAGATGGTATCCGCCAAGGTCTTCGTCCCCCTTGGCCTCGCCCCAAGGGATACTTAGCGACGCGATCAGCGCTCCGCCGTAATTCTTATCCTCATGCGCGAGAATCAATTCGCGGCTGCGTCGATAGAGCCGCCCGCCATCGCGGCTATGCTTTTCGAGCGGGTGCAATCTGCCGCATACACCAGACCATTGCAACAGAAATCGGTCCCGATGCTGCTTGAAGGGCGTACCCAGCGATTGAAAGACCGTGGTCACCGCGCGATGCAGCGTATGACCGAAGCCTAGAGCGAGCGTGAACTCAGTGCTGGAAGAGAGATCGATTTCGCCGATAAGAGCGATATTCCCGTCGGGTGCTGACGCGAACTCATGCGCGAGATGAAAGTTGCGCGCCAAATCCTGCCATCCGTCGGTCGAACCAGCATAGCCGCATGAGCGCTGCTTGAACGGCAGCGTCGCGGCGAGCGCCAACCAAGTACCGTTCTTGTGCGCAGTCAGAAATTCGCGTCCGGCGATTTGGGCAACGTTGCCGTTATTGCCCCATCCACCGACCTCGAGATGCGGCGCGAGGAGAGCATACAGATGCAATTTCTTGAGAAGCTCCGGATCGCCCTCGAGTCGAGTGTCGAGCAGCACGCACGGCTGATGGGGATCGCCGATTACCTCGATAACGATACGATAGCGCCCTTCGGGATCGGCGTTGATAACGCGCACGCCGAGGCCATGCTCGCCCAGATACTCGACACGTGAACTAAGGTTGCGATGGGTATCGTGGAAGAAGGTCTCGCCGTCAGTGACCACGTACTGCAAGTCGCGGATCTGCGGCCGATCGATCGTGGAAAAATAGACCTCGCTGATAACGCCGTCTGAAATCGTGTACCAGACCCGGCTCGAGGCCGAATAAGCTGTCCCAACGACATCCTTGGCACTGTGAGTCCAGCGCGGCTCGATCCCTGGTCTACCGGTTGCAGCAGGTGTCTCGCGAAGCGTTGCCATCCTGAATTATTGCCCCAAGTGATGCTGAGCGGGAATAAAAAGAATCGGTCGGCTACATCTCAGCCGATGCCTCGTTGGCGGCCGGCTGTCGATTCCTGAAGACGTAGGCGACCCCGATACTGAGGCCGTAGAGGCCCAGCAGAGGAATCGCGAGCAGAAATGGCGAAAGCATATCGGGCGGTGTTAGTGCCACCGCTACCACGAAAATCCCCAGAATCGCGTAACGCAGATGGCGGATCATCATATGGTGGTCGATGAGGCCAATTCGCGCGAGGAAGAACGCGAAGATCGGCATCTCGAAGGTGATACCGAACGCCAGCAGCAGTTTGGCCGCAAACGCCAGATACTCGCTAATCCGCAGCGTCGGTGTCGCACCGATACTGGCGTATTGTTCGAGGAAAAACCGGAAGCCGATACGGAAAACCACCGCCCAGCAGAAGTATCCGCCGGCGAGGAAAAAGATCGTCGCAAAGAAGACGAACGGTTTAGCCATCCGGCGCTCGCCATCGTAAAGACCCGGCGCGATAAATTTCCAAATCTCGTAGAAGACCGCGGGACTGGCAACGAAGAGACCAGCGATCAACGCGACTTTAAGCTTGGTAAAGAAGGCCTCTCCGACGCCGGTGCCAATCAGCAGAACCTGTGACTTGGACGCCTGATGAAGTGGTTCGCTCAAGATGCGGAATAGCGGATCGGCAAAGGCGTAGGCCACCATAAAACCGATCGCGACGGCGATTACCGCGCGAATCAGGCGACTGCGTAGTTCGGTCAGATGCTCCAGCAGGGGCATCCGGCCTTCGCTGGTTGGTGCGACCCCCAGCGTTCCGGGATCCTGATCCATCACGGCTGGATATGCGGCGGCTTTGCTTCAGTTGATGATGGCTGCTGGCCGGGTGGAAGCACGCTTGGTGGTTGGGCCACAGCCTGCGGTGGCTTCTTGAGCTGGAGAGGATCCTCGCGAAGCTCGGTCAGTTCGCGCACGACGGTATTACTCGCGAGCCGCAGTTCGCGCAGAATTTTGCCCACTGTCTGCATCACCTCCGGCAATTTCTCCGGCGGTATAACGATCAGCGCGACAATTAGAACAACGATTAGTTCGGCGATCCCCACGACCCTCTGTGCTAATACGGCAGCTTCAAACTTGCCTTAAGCTCCGCAACCACGTGTACAATCATCGTGATCGATCTTTGGGGTGTCAACGATGAACCGGACCGCTATCGTCGCCGACCGTGCCTTCATGAACCATTCACCGGGACGCCATCATCCCGAGCGCCCCGAGCGGATCGCCGCGATGATCGAGATGACCGATCATCTACAGCGCGACAACCTCAAATTCCACTCGCCCCGGGAGGCTACGCCCGACGAGCTGGAACTTTGCCACACCCCGGAATACGTCGAGGCCGTCGATCGTACGGAGGGTCTCGATCGTTTCGATTTCGACCCCGACACTCATACTTCGCCTGAGACGGCGCGAGTAGCTCGGCTCGCCACTGGAGGCGTGATCACCGCCGTCGAGGCCGTTCTCGATGGCGACGCGGACAATGCCTTCGCGATCGTGCGCCCGCCCGGTCATCATGCCCGACCCGGACAGGCGATGGGCTTCTGCTTCTTCAATAACGTCGCGATCGCTGCTCGATGGTTGGTGGCCAGACACAATCTGGAGCGAGTGATGGTGCTCGATTGGGATGTTCATCACGGCAACGGCACGCAGGAAATTTTCTTCGGCAGTCCGGAAGTGCTCTACATTTCGACCCATCAGTACCCTTTTTATCCGGGCACCGGCTGGCTGGATGAGATTGGTACTGGTCCGGGCGCGGGCTTCACCGTTAATGCGCCCTTTCCTGCCGGCTTCGGTGACACTGAGTACCTGACCACCCTCGATGACCTGATTCTCCCTGTTGCACGGCAGTTTCGTCCCGAATTTGTTCTGATCTCCGCCGGCTTCGATTGCCATCATCGCGATCCATTGGGCGGGATGCGCGTCAGCGACAATGGCTTTCTTGCGATGACCCGTCGGATGAAGCGTCTGGCCGCCGAGTGCTGCGAGGGGCGCTTGGTTGCGGTGCTCGAAGGTGGATACGACCTGCAAGGTCTCGCCGAGGGTGGTCGCGCGGTAATCGAGGAGCTCGGTCGCAACGCCGACGAGCATATCGATACCAATTCACGAAGCGCTCGCGTGGCCCCGATTGTCGATCGTGCGCGGCACTTCCTCGCACCCTATTGGAAGATCGACTGAACCTCTAGGGTTATCGCATCCTGTTGCTAACCACTGGCTACAAACACTACCCTCGCTTCTACCTCTACATGAACCTGAGGGCCGTTAGTGGATAGCATCCGCCTGGTTGGAACCATAGCGGGACGCCGCCGGATTCTCACTCTTCGCAAGGACGACAACGTCGTCGGAAGTGCGAACGGCGCGGACTTCGTCCTCGACGATCCATCGGTTGCCCCGCGCCATGCGCGTATCTGGCGGGTCGGCGATAAGTTTCAAATCAGTGCCCTTGACGGCGAAGTTCGATTGAATGGCCGGCCTGTCGGCAGCCCGACAATTATCCGACCTAAAGATGAGGTTCATTTTGGGGCATTGAGCTTCGTTGTCGAGGCGATCGCCGGGGCAGAGGCCAGTCCTCCTCGGCCGCCGGAGCAGCCTCCAT
>Ga0335069_10008335_pt1 | contig 14835 bp, 10 predicted proteins | sample Lox_Sample_11_FD_206714 | JGI IMG/M metagenome (GOLD analysis project Ga0335069, IMG submission 206714) | Soil microbial communities from Loxahatchee National Wildlife Refuge, Florida, United States - Lox_Sample_1.1 | ecosystem: Environmental > Terrestrial > Soil > Wetlands | place: USA... | reverse complement strand
TTGAAGCCGTTATGGGTGGGCGGGTTGTGCGAGCCCGTCACCATGATCCCGCCATCGACCGGCAGCTCGGCGGCGGCGTAATAGAGCATCGGCGTCGGACCGGTGCCGATGCGGACCGCGGTGGCGCCGGTCGATTTGATGCCAGCGACCAGCGCCGCTTCCATCTCCGGCGAGCTGAGGCGCCCGTCGCGCCCCACGGCGATGCGGGGGGCGGTCTTCCCGCGCATCCGCGCCGTCTTGGTGGCGAAGGCCCGGCCGATCGCCTCGGCATCGGCGGCGCTCAGGGTCTCCCCGACGATGCCGCGGATGTCGTATTCGCGCAGGATCGAGGCGTGAAACTGGTGGCCTTTCGGCATCATGGATCTCCGGAATTGGGAGCATGGTGGGGTCAAATGGAGCCACTCTGCCGTGGCGATTTTCCGCGAGGACTAGGAAGGGGCCGCAGGCCGTAGCGGGGCTACGGACAAGGCACCTGACGACGGCCCTCGCGGAAAAGCGCCATGGCCCGAAGGGTTCGCCACCAGCGGCCCGCCGCGGCGTCAGAGGTCTCGTCCGTAGCACCGCTACGGCCTTCGACCTCTTCCTGGCGGACGGACTCGCTGCTGGCGAACAGAGTGGCTCCATTTGGCCCCACCATGCTCTAGCGGCGCGGACTGTAGATCAATCCCGGAGGGAATGCCAGGAAGGGAGGGCGGTTCCGGAGGCTGAGAAGCGGCCGTCAGTTCGCGGCGACGGCGGCCTTCGTGTCGTTGCCGGCCTGCCAGCCGCCGCCGAGGGCCTTGTAGAGATTGACCGCGGCCTGGAACTGGGAGAGCGCCAGCTGGAGCTCCGTGTCCTGGGCCTGGAACAGGGTGCGCTGGGCGTCCAACACCGGGAGAAGCTCGGAAGCGCCGTTGCGGTATTGGGATTGCGAGATTGCGAGGGCGGTGCCCGCTTCGCTTACCTGCGTCCCCTGGAACTGCTGCTGGGTCTTCAGGCTATCGACCGAGGCGAGGGCATTCTCCGTGTCCGAGAGCGCCCCCAGGATCGTGCTGCGATAGGTCTGGACCAGCTCCAGCTGCTTCCCGGCCGCCACGTCCTTCTGCGCCTTCAGGGAACCCGCATCGAAGATCGGCTGGGCGAGCGCGGCGGCGGCGGAATAGGCGGCGCCGACCCCGCCGAACTCCAGCGATTGGACGATCGCTTCCACCGTGACGCCGGCATCGAGGTTGATCGAGGGCAGCATCGCCGCACGCGCCGCCATGAGGTTGGCGTCGGCGGCGGCGAGGTTGGCCTCCGCCGCCTGGATGTCGGGCCGGCGCGTCAGCAGCGCCGAGGGGAGGCCGGCCGAGACCGTCGGCAGCGCGATGCCCTTGAGGCCGGTCCCGCTCAACGTGAATCCCTCAGGGTTGCGGCCGAGCAGGAGGGCGAGCGCATTCATGGCCTGCTTCTCCTGTAATTCCAGGGGCGGGATCGCCGCCTGTTGCGCCGCCACCTGGCCGCGCTGCTGGGCGAGGTCGAGGGGGGAGACGGCGCCGTTCCGCGCCTTCGATTCCACGACATGCTCCACCGCTTGCGCGTTCGCCAGGTTCTGCCGCGCGAGGGCAATCCGGTCCTTGAGGGTCATGATCTGGAGGTAGGTCGAAGCGACGCCGCTGGTGACTGTCAGCGCCACGGTTTCCCGGTTGAACCGGCTGGCGTTCAGGCTGGCGCGCGCCGCCGCCGCGTCGTCGGCGTTCTTGCCCCAGAAGTCCGCCTCGTACTTGGCGGCGACGCCGAGGTCGAAGGAGGTGCGGTGCTGCGTGTCGCCGTGGCTGCTGCCGCCGAGATCGCTGGAGATGTCGCTGGAGACCGGGCCGGCCGGGCCGCGCTGCTTCAGGTCGCTGGTGAAGTCGAGCCGGGGCCAGAGCGTCGCGTTGCTGACGCGCAGCTGCGCCTCCGCCTGCATCACCCGGGCGGCGGCGCCGGCGAGGTCGAGATTGCCGGCCTGGGCCTGGGTGATGAGGGAATCGAGCTCGCTGCTGCCGAAGGTCTTCCACCAGTCGGCGGCCGGCCAGGCGGTGGCCGCACTCGCGGTCTGAGGCTGGTTGTCCCAAGCGGCCGGCATGCTGAGCTTCGGCTGCACCGGCCCGGGCCCGAGGTCGCAGCCGGCGAGGACGAGCGAGAGAAAGCCGGCGGCCCCGAGCATCAGCTTGAAAGAACGAGGGCGTGGCAAGACCCTCACCCTGTCCCTCTCCCTACGGGAGAGGGAACGCTGTCGCCGAAGCCTTTCTGCCCAGGCGATAGAATGCGCTCGCTGAACTCCCTCTCCCGTAGGGAGAGGGTGGGGGTGAGGGTCTTGGGGCAAGCTCGCTGATGACAAGACGAACTCCATGGCAAAGGCGTTTCTACTCACTCGCCAGCGCCACCACGGGATCGAGCCTTGACGCCTTCAGCGCCGGTGCGAAGCCGAAAATCAAGCCGACCGCGACGGCGCAGCCGAAGGCCATGGCGACCACCGAGGGCGAGACATGGACCGGCACGCCGAACTGCCGGAAGCCCGCCGCCATGGTGAAGCCGCAGCCGATGCCGAGGAGGCCGCCGAAGATCGAGACCACCACCGCCTCGATCAGGAACTGCTGCAGGATGTTGCGGGTGCGGGCGCCGGTCGCCATCCGGATGCCGATCTCCCGCGTGCGCTCGGTGACGCTGACCAGCATGATGTTCATGACGCCGATGCCGCCGACGATGAGCGAGATGGCGCCGACGGCGCCCAGCAGGACGGTCAGCGTATTCTGCGTCTCCTCCGCCGCTTCCAGGATCGCCGCCATGTTGCGGATCTGGAAATCCTCGCTGCGATGGCGCTGGGTCAGGAGCGCGGTCACCGCCTGCTGGGTCGCGTCGATCTTGCCGACGTCCCGGACGGCGACGGTGATGCTCCGCACGCTGCGCTGGCCGAAGAGGCGCAGGCTGCCGGTCGAGAGCGGCAGGAACACGACGTCGTCGAGATCGGCGCCGGAGGCGGTGGCGCCTTTCGGCGCCATGATGCCCAGCACCTGGAACGGCACATTGTTGATGAGGACGAACTTGCCGACCGGATCGATGCCCTTCGGGAAGATGTTGTCGGCGACCGTCTCGCCGAGGACCGCGACCGCGGAGTAACGCGCGGCATCGGTCGCGGTGAAGAACGAGCCGCGGACGACCGGCCAGTCGCGGATCGCCGTCAGCGCCGCCGTCGTCCCGTCCGCGGTCGTCTGGTAGTCGGCGTCGCCGAACCGGACGGTCACCGTGCCGGAGAGCTCCGGCACCGCCGCCCGCACGTTGTCGAGGCCGGCCAGCGCGTCGGCGTCCTGCGGCACGAGGGTTGCGATATTGTTGCCGACGCCGTGCTGGTTCGGTGCGCCGGGCCGGACCAGCAGCAAATCGGTGCCCATGGAGCCGATGCGGTCCAGCACGGCCTGGCGCGCGCCCTCGCCGACGCCGAGCATGGCGACGACCGAGCCGACGCCGATCACGATCCCCAGCAGGGTGAGCACGGTGCGGAGCAGGTTGGCCCGGAGCGCGCGGAGCGCCATGCGGACGGTCTCCGCGAGCTCGTACAGCCAATGGTGGTGGTCCACGAAGTCGAACGGCGCCAGCGGCGCCTCGGGCGCCTTCGCCTCGCTCCAGTTCTGGAGCACGTCGGCCACGATCTCGCCGTCCTTGATCTCGATGCGCCGCCGCGCATGGCGCGCGACCTCGGGATCGTGGGTGATGATGATCACGGTGTGGCCCTGGTCGGCGAGGCGTTCCAGGAATTGCAGGACTTCGGCACCGCTCCGGCTGTCGAGCGCGCCGGTCGGCTCGTCCGCCAGGATCGCGGTGCCGCCGTTCATCAGCGCGCGGGCGATCGACACCCGCTGCTGCTGTCCGCCGGAGAGCTGGCTCGGCCGGTGGTGCGTCCGGTCGGAAAGACCGAGGAAGCCCAGCAGGTCCAGCGCGCGGTGCCGGCGGTCGGCCGCGTCCATGCCGGCATAGATCGCGGGGATCTCGACGTTCTCGGCGGCGGTCGCCGTGCCGATCAGGTTGTAGCTCTGGAACACGAAGCCGAACACGGTGCGCCGCAGCCAGGCGAGCGCGCCGCGATCGAGCCCGTCCACGTCGGTGCCGGCGATGCGGTAGTGCCCGCCGGTCGGCCGGTCGAGGCAGCCGAGGATGTTCATCAGCGTGGTCTTGCCGGAGCCGGACTGGCCCATGATCGCGACGAACTCGCCGCGATGGATCTTCAAGGAGATGCCGTGCAGCACCTCGACCCGCTGCTCGCTTCCGGGGTTGTAGACCTTGGTGACGTTCTCGAGCTCGAACAACGGCGTTCCGAGCGCGGCCGCGATGCCGATCGGCCGGGTCACAGCAGCCGCCTCAGGCCGCTGCCGGAGCTTCGCGTTCCCTTGCCGCCGCCGTCTCCGGCGGTCGCATTCCCACCGCTGCCCTGACGGCCGATCACCACGACCTCGCCCGGTGTGAGGCCGGACAGCACCTCGGCCGAGACCCGGTTCATGACACCGATCCAGACCTGGCGGCGTTCGGTACGGCCGTTCGGATCCATGACCCGCACGGTGTACTCCTTGGCGTCGTTGCCGTCGGCGCCCGACGGCGCCGTCGCGGTTCCGGCCTGCGCGCCGGGATCGACGGAGCGCAGCGCCGCGATCGGAACCGTCACCGCATCCTTGACCGCGGCGACCACGAAGAACACCTGGGCGCTCATCTGCGCCATCAGCCGGCCGTCGGGATTGGCGACCTCGAACAGCGCCGGGTAGAGCACGACGTTGTTGATCACGTCCGGCGTCGGCAGGATCTGCAGCAGCTTGCCGCGCCAGCGGTGGCTCTGGTCCCCGAGCGTGGTGAAATAGGCGTCCATGCCGAGTTTGAGGCGCGACACATCGGCCTCGGAGACCTGGGTCCAGACCGTCATGGTGGCGAGATCGGCGATCCTGAGGATGACCGGCGCGGTCTGGCTGGCATTGAGGGTCTGGCCCTGGCGTGCCGTTTCGGAGACCACGGTCCCGGACATCGGGGCATAGATCTTCGTGTAGCCGAGATTGGCCTGGTCGCCGTCGAGCTCGGACTGCGATTCCTTGATCTGGGCCTGGAGCGCCGCGATCAATGCACGGTCGGAGCGGACCGCGGTGTCGGCGGTCTGCAGCGCGTCGTCGCTGGTGGCATTGTCCTTCATCATGCCCTGCTGCCGCTTCAGCTGGATCGCGGCCAGGTCGAGTTGCGCGCGGCGATCCACGAGTTGGGCCTGCAGGTTGGCGAGTGCCGCCGCATCGGCCGTCACCTTCGCCTCGAGCACGGTGGGATCGATCTCGGCCAGGAGATCGCCCGCCTTCACATGCTGGCCGATCGTGACACTGATCCGCTTCAGCTGACCGGAGACTTGCGCGCCCACATCGACGTAGTCCTTGGGCTGCAGGTTGCCGAGAGCGGTGATCGTGTCCTCGACGTCGCCCTGGGTCACCGTCGCGGTCACCCACTTCGACCGCGCGTCAGGTACATTGCGCAGCCAATACCAGGCACCGCCCGCAGTGAGCGCGAGCAGCGGGATCAGGGCGAAGAGCGCGACGACAAGCGCGGAAGATCGCGATCGCCGGGACGGCTTTTGGCCCGGAGCAGGCGGGGATCCTGGGGAGGATGGGGCGCCGGGGAGCGCGCGCACGTTGTCGCCGAGGCTTCGATCAACCGGCACTTTTCCGCTCTCCACTTCAATTTTCGATCACCCTCTGTTCTCCTGGAACGGCAAGCACCAGGATCCGCCTCCATGCGGTCTTACGGCGGGATATGGGGTTTCCTGCGGTTGTTCCCGCGATCACATCGGCGGGAGCTTGAATTCGAGATTGAAACCGGCCGCGGTGGCGAGCGCCGCGAGACGCTCGAGCTCGCGGACGGCGACGAGATCGTCGGGGTCGCGCGCCTGGCGCATCAGCGCTCGGGCGCGTCCGATCATGAGATCGACGTGGGCCAGGGGCTCGGCGGCGGTGTACTGGGCGAGGCGGCCGATGTGCCGCTCGACCTCGGCCCAGTCGCGGCGCTTCAGCGCCCATTCGATGGCATAGAAGCGGAACCAGATGTGGTTGTGCGAGAGTCCGGTCTCGCGCAATAGCGCTTCGCCGCGGGTGATCGCGGCCTGCCGGCGCGCGGGATCGCGCTCGACCAGGCTCGCGACGCCGCAGACGATCGCGCCGCAGAAGCCGGGACCGGTCTCCTCGGCGATGGTCATCGCCTCGCGGATCGCCGCTTCCGCCTCGTCATGCCGGCCCTCGAAATGCCGGACCTGGGCGAGGAGCGGCAGCAGGATCGAGACATAGCGCCGCGCGCCGAGCTCGCGGGCCATGTCGAGCGCGCTTCGGGTCGCCGACTCGAGCTCCGACCAGCGCCCCAGCAGCGAGAGGGCGACGGCCCGGCACTCATGGGCGAACATCTGTCCGAAGCGGTCGCCTATCTCGACGGCGAGCTGGCGCGAATCCTCGATCATGCCCATCGCCTTCTCGATCTCCATGGAATAGAAGGCGGTGTTGCCGGCCATCGCCTGGTTGACGCCGACGATCCGCATCAGGCGGTTCTCCTTGGCGATCTCGACCGCGCGCATGAACTGCCGCGCCGAGCTCTGGAACCGACCCTGCATATAGTAGGCATCGCCGAGGCCGCTGCGGGCCCGCGCCTTCCATTCCGGCGCGCCGGCGCGTTTCGCCGCCACGAGGGCGCGCTTGTGTTCGGCCAGGCATTCATCGGCATGGCCGAGGGCGAAATGCAGGTTGCCGCGGAGATAGCAGATCTCCGCCAACAGCGCCGGATCGTCGAGGGCGACCGCAATGGGCTCCGCGGCATCGAGACTCGCCATCGCGCGGGGAATGTCGGCCAGCATACGGTCGGCGGCGGCGAGGCCGATCAGGCCGCGGCAACGCTCCCGCACGGTCTCCGCCTCGGCGGCGAGGGCGAAGGCGGCACGGGCCGGCTTTGCAAGGCCGATGTCGAGGCCGAGACGCCCGACCGCGAGTCCCAGCGCCACCCTGTCCTCCGCGGTCGCCGCGACCGCGAGGCCGCGCTCGGCGAGCTTCAAGGCGCGATCGACGCGATAGGCGGCATGTTCCGCTTCCGCCGCGACGAGATAGGCGCGGGCGGCGCCGGGATCCTCGGCGCGGTCGAGATGCTCGGCATGAAGCGGCGCGTCGCGCTCCTTGTAGAGTGCCGCCGCGGCCTGATGCAGAGCAGCGCGGCGCTCGCGGGTGAGCGAGGCATAGGCGCCGTCGCGGATCAAAGCGTGCGCGAACAGCAGGCCTCCACCCTCGGGCCGCACCAGTTGCCGGCGCAGCAGCTCGGCGGGGTCGTAGTCGCGCTGGTTGATCAGCGCCGCGAGATCGGCGATCTCGAAGCTCTGGCCCAGGACCGAGGCCGCCTGCAGCGCCTGGCGGTCCCGCGGCGGAAGCTGGTCGAGCCGCGCCAGCACGACGGATTGCAGCGACTGCGGCAGCCGGTCCGGTCCGGCCGCGCCGCGCAGCAGCTGCTCCAGAAAGAGCGGATTGCCCTCGGCCCGGGCGATGCAGCGCCGCGCGAAATCGTCGAACTCCGTCCGCAGCGCATGCGCCATGGTCTCCGCCTCCTCGGCGGCGAGCGGGCCGAGGTCGAGGATGCTGAGGCGGCCATGCCGGAGACCGGCGCGGAAGGACGCGTCGAACGGATCGCCCTCGACCCTGGTCGTGAACGCCAGCATCAGCGGATGGCTGCCCGATGCCTCCGCCAGAGCCTGGAGATGCCCGAGCACCACCGGATCCGCCCAGTGCACGTCCTCGATCAGCAGCAGCGTCGCCTGGGTCGCGGCGGCGCGCGCGGCCAGCCGCGCCAGCACCTCGCTCTTGCCGCGGTTGCGCGCGGCATGGTTCATCGCCTCATAGGTCGCGCGATTGGCCTCCGGCTGCGGCAGGTCGAGGAGATCGCGGAGGTAAGGCCGATCCGCCAGGGGAATATCGGCGGCGTCGAGCATCGCTTCGGCATCCGTCATATCTCCGGAAAGCGCCTCCAGCAGCGCGCGGGCCAGGACCCGTTCGACGCTGCGTTCCCGCGCCGTGCCGAAATCGAGCACCAGCGCCTTCACGGTACGGAAGCCCTGCTGTGCGGCGAGACCCAGGAAGCCGTCGGCGAGGCGCGACTTGCCGATGCCGGGCTCGCCCCGCAACACGATCGCGCCGCCGCTCGCGGTCTCGCGCGCCGACCGGATCAGTGCCGTGAGCTGTGCGAGCTCGCTGCGTCGACCGACCATCGGCCGCGGCGGGGCCTTCGCAGCGGCTTCGGCCTTCCGCGATGTCTCCGTCTTGCCGCCGGTGAGCCGGAATGTCTCGATCGGCGCCACGATGCCCTTGAACGCGATCGTCCCGCGCGGCTCCGCGCGGATGCCGCCCTCGGCCAGCGCCGGCCCGGCGGCCTGATGCACGGCGGCGGAGATCAGCGTCTCCTCAGGGCCGGCCTGCTCCATCAGCCGGGCCGCCAGATTGACCGCATCGCCGATCACGGTATAGGCGGTGTGGCTCGCACTGCCGAGCCCGCTGGCGACGACCTCGCCGGTGGCGATGCCGATATGCACCTTCAGGGGTCGATGCGTCCTGGCGCTGAGCGCCGGCATCGCCGCATGGATCGCGGCGGCCGCCAGGACCGCGCGCTCCGGGTCGTTGCCGTGGGCGATGGGCGCGCCGAACAACGCCATCACCGAATCGCCGATATGCTTGTCGATTCGCCCGCCGAACCGCACCACGATGTCGTCCACCGTTTCGAAGAACTGGGCCAGCAGGCGGTGGGTGTCCTCCGGGTCGAGGCCGGCGGAGAGCGCGGTATAGCCGCTGATATCGACGAACATGATGGTGACCGGGCGAATCTCGCCGGCCGGGGGCGTCTCGGGCCGCTCGGTCGCGGCCGGCCTGGCGGCGCCTGCCTTGAGGTCACGGCCACAGCCGCCGCAGAACCGGTCTTCGGGCGTATTCTCGAAGCCGCAGGCGGGGCAGGCGGCCGGAAGCGGCCCGCCGCAGGCGGTGCAGAACCGCCGTCCGGTGCGGTTCTCGGTGTTGCAGGCGGGACAATGCATGCCGATGCCCCCTGTCAGGATCTCTCCAAGGCCGCCGTCCCCAACCGGGGAAATGGGAGCATGGGCAGGGGCCTTGGTCAATCCGGCCGGTCCTGCTAAGTCAACGGCGGCAAATTCACGTTGTCGGGGTTTCGGGCGCGATGATTGTTTCCTGCGGCGAGGCGCTGATCGATTTCGTGCCGGTCTCGATCGACGGCACCCCGGCCTATCGCCCGTTCCCTGGCGGCTCGCCCTTCAATGTCGCCATCGGCCTCGGCCGCCTCGGGGCGCCGACCGGCTTCTTCAGCCGGCTCTCCACCGATTTCTTCGGCGACCTGCTGGCAAAGACCTTGGCCGGGAACGGCGTCGACGGCCGCTATCTCCGCCGCGCCGCCGACCCCAGCACGCTCGCCTTCGTCAGCCCGCCCTCGGACGGCGAGCCGCAATACGCCTTCTACGCGAGCGGCGCCGCCGACCGCTCGCTGACCGAGCATGATCTGCCGGCCGCCTTCGACGACACTGTGACCTGCCTCCATTTCAGCTTCGGCGCGATTACGCTCGAAACGCAGCCGGCCGCCGGTGCGCTGGAGCGGCTGATGCGGCGCGAGGCGAAGCGCCGGGTCCTGGCGCTCGACCCCAACATCCGCGCCGGCCTGATCCACGACCGCACCGGCTATTGCCGAAAGCTCGAATCCTGGGTGGCGGCGATGGACCTGGTGAAGGTCAGCCGCGCCGATCTCGACTGGCTCTATCCCGGCCGCGATGTGGCGGAGGCGGCCGAAGCCTGGCGCGGCCTCGGCCCGCGTCTTGTCGTCGTGACCCTGGGCGCCGAGGGCGCCATGGCGCTGATGGACGGCCACAAAGTCCTGGTCCCGGGCCGCAGGGTGAAGGTCGTCGACACCGTCGGCGCCGGCGACAGCTTCCATTCCGCCTTGCTCGCCGGATTGAACGAGCGGGGTTCGCTGACCATCGACCGTCTTGCCAGGCTCGAACCGGACGCATTGCAGCCGCTCCTGGAACGCGCGGTGGCCGCGGCGGCGATCACCTGCAGCCGCGCCGGCGCCAATCCGCCCACCAAGGCCGAGCTCGACGCCTTCGCTTAGGGTCGGGCGAAGATCAGCCGGAGCGATCCGTCGAATTCCGGCTGCCGGCGCAGGGATCCGTAGCGCCTGTTCCACGCGCCGCCAGCGAGGTCTTCGCCGAGACGGCGGGTGAATTCGGCCGTCTCGTCAGCGGTCAGAAAGCTCCAGGCGGAGCACGCCTGCCGCGCTCCGGCTTCGAGAAGCCGCTCCGGTCGCCCGTAATAGGCTTCGTTGAAGCCATCGACGCAATCGAGCGGGATCGGCACCGGATGGATTTCCGTCCTTCCGCCGAGCAGCGATTGGATCGCGGCGATCGCCGGATAGCGACGGGCCTCGGTCGCGATCACCTTGGGCGCATATTCGGCGAGCCAGAACCCGTCGAGCGCGTCGGGATCGCAGCTCAGGATCACGACCGGCCCGCGCGCGACGCGGCGCATCTCGCGAAGGCCTTTCGCGAGATCCGGCCATTGGTGCACCGTGAAGGTCGCCATGGCGGCGTCGAACGCGCCGTCGCCGAACGGAAGGGCCTCCGCGACTGCATCGATCGCCGGCGGCAGCCCGGCCGGCCGTTGCGCCCGCATGGTGGCGGAGGGCTCGACGGCCGTCACCTTCCGCGCATGCGGCTCGTAGGAGCCGGCTCCGGCGCCGACGTTCAGCACGGTCACGGCATCGCCCAGCGCCCGCTCGATGGCGGCGGCGATGCGCGGCTCCGGCCGGCGATAGTGGGCATACTGCGTGCCGATCAGCCCATAGTCGGCGTCGCCGGCGCTGCCGTCCCGCGTCATGCGCTCTTGGTCCATGCTCAGCCGCGCCAAGCGGCGCCCTGCGGGAACTCGTACTCGTCAAGGCTCGCCGGCTTCATCTCGATGCTGTAGCCGGGGCGCTTGGGCGGCATGTAGCGGCCGTTCTTCATCGTCACCGGATCGAGGAAGTGCTCGTGGAGGTGATCGACGAATTCCAGCACCCGGTGCTCGAAGCTCGCGCTGACGCAGACATAGTCGATCATGGCGAGATGCTGCACGTATTCGCACAAGCCGACCCCGCCGGCATGCGGGCAGACCGGCACGCCGAACTTCCTCGCCAGCAGCAGCACCGAAAGGATCTCGTTGACCCCGCCCATGCGGCAGGAATCGATCTGGCAGAAGTCGATCGCTTCCGCCTGCATCAGCTGCTTGAAAACGACGCGGTTCTGGCACATCTCGCCGGTCGCGACGCCGATGCCGAGCGGCTTCACCGCGCGGCGCACGGCGGCATGGCCGAGCACGTCGTCCGGGCTGGTGGGCTCCTCGATCCAGAGCGGCTTATAGGGCGCGAGTTCCTTCACCCAGGCGATCGCCTGGCCGACGTCCCAGATCTGGTTGGCGTCGATCATCAGGAACCGGTCGGGGCCGATCTCCTCGCGCACCGCGGCGCAGCGCTTCCTGTCGTCGGCAAGGTCGCGGCCGACCTTGATCTTGATATGGGTGAGGCCCTGCGCCACGGCTTCCCGCGTCAGGCGCCGGACCTTCTCCTCGGGATAGCCGAGCCAGCCGGCGGAGGTCGTGTAGGCGGGGAAGCCGACCCGCTCCAGCTCGGCGATGCGCGCCGCCTTGGTGGGCGCATTGGCCTTCAGCATCGCCAGCGCCTCATCCGGGGTGATGGCATCGGAGAGGTAGCGGAAGTCGATCAGCGAGACGAACTCTTCGGGCGTGAGGTCGACGACCAGCCGCCAGACGGGCTTTCCCGCCGCCTTCGCCCAGAGATCCCAGACCGCATTGACCAGCGCCGCGACGGCGAGATGCAGCACGCCCTTCTCCGGTCCGACCCAGCGGAGCTGCGACGGGTTGGCGAAATCGCGCCACCACGCTCCCATGTCGGCTGTGATGTCATCCAGCCTCTTGCCGATCAGCGCCGGCGCCAACGCGTTCACCGCGGCAACGCAAAGCTCCGTCCCCTTGCCGAGGGTGAAGGTGAGGCCGTGGCCCTGGAGATCGGGCCGATCCGTCTCCAGCACGACATAGGCGGCCGAATAGTCCGGATCCGGATTCATCGCATCCGACCCGTCGGCGTGCTTCGAGGTCGGGAAGCGGATGTCGCGGCAATGCCAGCCGGTGATGGTGGTCATGGGGAACTCGCTTCTGGCGCGGAGCAACCGTCATGCCCGCACCAAGTGCGGGCATGACGACACAATCCTAGTCCAGTCGCCGCTTACGCCGCGACGGTCTTCTGCTGCTGCTCGCCGAGGCCGGCGATGCCGAGGCGCATGGTCTGGCCAGCCTTCAGGTAGATCGGGTTCGGCTTCTGGCCCATGCCGACGCCGGGCGGCGTGCCGGTCGAGATCACGTCGCCGGGCTGCAGGCTCATGAACTGCGAGAGATAGGAGACCAGGAACGGCACCTTGTAGACCATAGTCCGGGTGCTGCCGTTCTGGTAGCGCTTGCCGTTCACCTCGAGCCACATGTCGAGATTGTTGAAGTCCTTGATCTCGTCCTTGGTGACCAGCCAGGGGCCGATCGGGCCGAAAGTATCGTGGCCCTTGCCCTTGTCCCAGGTGCCGGCGCGCTCGATCTGGAATTCCCGCTCGGAGACGTCGTTGATGACGCAGAAGCCGGCGACATAGTTCATCGCCTCCTTCTCGCTGACATACTTCGCTTCGCTGCCGATGACGACGCCGAGCTCGACCTCCCAGTCGGTCTTCTTCGACTTGCGCGGGATCTCGACATTGTCGTTGGGGCCGCAAACCGCGTTGTTCGCCTTGATGAACAGCACCGGCTCCGGCGGCACGGCGAGGCCGGACTCCGCCGCATGGTCGGCGTAGTTGAGTCCGATGCAGAGGAACTTGCCGATGCTGCCGACGCAGGGCCCGATCCGCGGATTGCCGCGCACGGCGGGCAGCTTCTTCGGATCGAGCTTCGCCAGCTTCTTCAATGACGCCGGGCTCAACGCCTTGCCGGCGATGTCGTCCACCACCTTGGAAAGATCGCGGATCTTGCCTTCGGCGTCGAGCAGGCCGGGCTTCTCCTTGCCCTTCGGGCCATAGCGCAGCAGTTTCACAGTCGGTCTCCTTCAGATTGCAGTGCCTGAGCGTTTCCGCCCACTGGGTCGTCATCCCCAGGCTTGGCCCGGGGATCCACGAGTTTCTTTATGGTCGCTCCAAACTCGTGGATGCCCGGCCTAAAGCCGGGCATGACGAGCGAGAGCGGGGCAAGCGGCGTGTTCACGAACACTCCGCCCTTCATCAATTGACCCAGCCGCCGTCGATCACATGGATCTGGCCGGTGGTGTAGCTGGATTCGTCGGAAGCGAGATAGAGGGCGAGGGCGGCGACTTCCTCCGGGGTGCCGACGCGGCCGATCGGCTGGCGCGCGATGAAGGCCCGGCGCACTTCCTCGGTCTCGACGCCCTGGGACTTGCCCTGGGCCGCGAGCCGGTCGTTCAGCGACGGCGACTGCACGGTGCCGGGACAGATCGCGTTGCAGCGGATGCCCTTCGCCACGTAATCGGCCGCCACCGCCTTGGTGAGGCCGATCATCGCCGCCTTGCTGGCGCCGTAGACGAAGCGGTTCGGCACGCCCTTCACGCTGGACGCCACCGACGCCATGTTGACGATCGAGCCCTTGCCCTCGGCCAGCATGCCGGGCAGGAAGGCGCGGATCATGCGGAATGCCGCGCGGGCGTTCAGGTTGAAGGCGAAGTCCCAGTCGGCCTCGGTCGCGTCCATGATCGTGCCGGCATGGACATAGCCGGCGCAGTTGAAGAGCACGTCGATGGTGCCGACGGCCTTGCCGAAGGCTGCGATGGCGTCCGCGTTCGTGACGTCGAGCTTCTCGACCGAGACGCCGGGCACTTCCTGCTGCAGGCTCTTCAGCGCATCCATGTTGATGTCGGTGGCGATCACCTTGGCGCCTTCGCGGGCGAAGGCGACGGCGCTCGCCCGTCCGATGCCCTGGCCCGCCGCGGTGATGACCGCGCGCTTGCCCGCCAGTCTGGTCATGGTTTCTCCAGTATCTTCTATTGCGGTGTCGGTCTATTGCGGCGTCGGGGCGTCGGCGCGCATCAGCCCGGCGCTCTTCAGGTCGCTCCACAGCGCCTTGGGGATCGGCGTCCGGAAGAGGTCGAGATTGCGCTTCAGCTCGGCGACGCTGCGCGAGCCCGGAATGACCGAGCAGACGCTGGAATGGGTCAGCGGGAATTGCAGCGCCGCGGCGGGCAGCGCGACCTTGTGGTCGGCGCAGACCTTCTCGATCTTCGCCACCTTCTCCAGGATCTCCTTCGGCGCCGGCTCGTAATTGTAGGTCGTGCCGGGCTTGGCACCGACCGCCAGGATGCCGGAGTTGAACGGCCCGCCGATGATGATGGTGGTACCGCGCTTCCGGCATTCCGGCAGGAAGGTCGTCAGCGCTTCCTGCTCCAGCAGCGTGTAGCGCCCGGCCAGCAGGAACACGTCGAAGTCGCCGTGGCCCATGGCCTCCATGCAGACTTCCCACTCGTTGACACCCATGCCGAGGGCGCCGATCAGGCCATCCTGCCGCAGCTTCTGCAGCGCCTTGAAGCCGCCCTCCATGGCGGACTTCATCATCGGCGCATGCTTCTCGAAATGCGTGGTGGCGCCGATGTCGTGGATCAGCAGGATGTCGATCCGGTTCAAGCCCAGCCGCTGCAGGCTGTCCTCGAAGGAGCGCATGACAGCGTCGTAGCCGTAGTCGAACACCGGCTCGAAGGGCAGCG
>Ga0335069_10008334_pt1 | contig 14836 bp, 9 predicted proteins | sample Lox_Sample_11_FD_206714 | JGI IMG/M metagenome (GOLD analysis project Ga0335069, IMG submission 206714) | Soil microbial communities from Loxahatchee National Wildlife Refuge, Florida, United States - Lox_Sample_1.1 | ecosystem: Environmental > Terrestrial > Soil > Wetlands | place: USA: Florida... | reverse complement strand
CGCCAAGCATATTGTTCATGCTGTCGAAAACCTCGACGAGGCCATCGGTGTACAAAATGAGGCGATCGCCCGGTGATAGTTCAGCTTCAATGGATGGCTCGAAGGGTGTAGTTTCGGAGAGGCACCCGAGGATACCGTTTCGCGACTCAAGCCGGCGGAGAGTGCCCTTTGAGACCAGTATCGCCGGCGGCTGGCTAGCCGCAGAAAAGCTTAGTCGTCGTGCGTCTTGGCTGAAACGGGCCGCAGTCATTGTGAAAAAAAAGCCAGCGACCGGGATTCGGGTGTGCACGAAATCATGAATCTCTCGCAGCAAGATCCCTGGATCGGTCTTGCGACTCAGTGCATGCAGCGTTTCAGAATAGATGCGGTTGGCCATTAAGGCCGGGCCCACTCCATGTCCGGAAACGTCGGATAGGACAATGTTCAGAGAATCGTCGTCTTGCGGGAGAACTATGCCAAAGTCGCCGCCAATGGTGCGCGCCGGACTGTAGTAAGCCTCCACGGCAAGGTTTTTCCAGACTAGACTGCGCGGCGCAAGCGACTGCTGCACTTGTGCGGCGAGTGCCAGTTCAGCTTCCATTTCATCTTGCCGTTGTTGAAGAAGTGAATTCGATTCGCGAAGCTGCTCCTGGATTTCTTTTTGCTCCCTGATGTCGGTGACTGTAAGCAAAACGTATTCCTGTTTGTTGGGCGCCTGGATGACCCGGCCGCTGAAAATCGCCGGAATTTTTGCGCCGTCCTTACGGGGCAGATAGAACTCACTGCGGTGGCGGCCGTGGCGGTGACCCGATTCGTGTTGCCGTTTGATAAAAGGTAGGTCTTCGCTGGGGAAAATCGCATCGGGCGTGCAGCCCTGAATCTCGTCGCGCTCAAATTGTCCCATGCGCGTTAGCGCTTCGTTCACAAAAATCACTCGAAGCTGATCATCAACGACGACTACACCTTCGTTCAGCTCTTCGAGGATTACCTCCATGGCGAGAAGCCACTCCGGAGTTTCGATGTTGCTGCTAGGCATAACTTTGCTCACCGACACCTTGATTTTCTTTACGGCCTCGCGGTTCGTTTACGTAGCTCCGTCTCCGAGAGTTGCGTGGGTCGCGGTCCATCAACCGCGTGATCGTCGAGAAGAGAAGGCATATCGATACCCCGCACATCAGCACGCCGGCTATGCTCTCAAGAGGTCCTAAAAGTCTCCACGTATTTGGGAGCGTCACATCGCCGTAACCCACGGTGGCGTAACTGCTCGAAGAAAAGTAAAAAGCGAGTTCCCACGAGGAAAAGCATTGCAAGCGATAGAAGCTCGCCCACAGAAGAATTACGAGCCCATGGAGAATAATGATCGCGACTGTCGATTTCACCACGAGGACCGCCGAGCGAACCGGACCAAATAATTGGGAGTCCTTTTCTGTAACGCCTCGCAGCCACTCAACGAGTGCCGCAACGCCGGCACACTGTAAACAAAGTGTGAGGACTAACAGAAGCGCGGCGGCTGAGGCTTGAGCTATAAGCGTCATTTTCATGGATTTTCAGGTTGTTTGCGGAACGGCCTTAGCCGCTTCAGGCACGACGCCGTGCATTGGGGACTCGTTGGCTTCCCATCGAATGATCTTCAGATCGAGCACGAATATGCTGTAAAGGACCGGCACCAAGAGCAAAGTGATGAAGGTGGCGACGCCTAGTCCACCGATCTGCGCGTAACAAAGAGGCTGCCAGAGCGGGCCGCCCTCGAGAGCAAGCGGGAAGAGAGCCAGAATCGTTGCTCCAACCGTGATCATCACCGGGCGGATTCGTTGGATGCCGGCGTCCGCAAGCGCCTGCGTAAGCGGTTCGCCTTTCGCGTGCATTTCCTCGATGAAATCGAACAGCACGATGACGTGGCTTACGATCACGCCGATCAGGCTGGCGATTCCAAGGAACGCCATGAACCCAAACGGCGTATGCATAATCGCAAGTGCGATCAGCGAACCGATCACACCATAAGGGGCAGCAGCGAACACCAGAAGAGGTTTTACGGCGTTGTTAAATTGGATGAGCAGGGCCAGGTAAATTCCAATCAAAGAGATCAACAAAACGATTTTAAGATTCGCGAAACCGTCCAGTTGCTTGGCCCTTTCGCCGCCGATCCGCAGCTGATATCCGGGCGGAAGGTTTTTCTGGAATTCCTGCAATTTCGGAACAATCGGATCAATCACCTCCGATGCGAGAACTCCCGGCTTTGGATAACACAAAATGGATATCGTGCGGAAATGTTCTCTCCGCACGATACGGCCGGTCTGCAGGAGGTGCTCCAAATTCGCGACCGACAGCAGAGGTACCCGGTTGTTCGACTGCGAGCTGTAAACGTAAAGGTTCTTGATGTCGGCAAGCTGACCCCGCTCCTGCATGTGAAGGCGCGCCACAACAGGAATCTCCTTGTTTCCCTCCTTAAACACGCCTACTTGGGTTCCACTCATCGCCGCGCTTGACGCGCTTGCGACATCGGCATTGGTAATGCCTACAACGTTTGCACGATCAGCGTCGATGCGAACCTGCAGCTGGAGATTGTCCGGAAACCAGTCATCCCGGAGAACGGAAATACCCGGCGCCTGAGCCACGATTTCCTGTGCCTGGCGAGCGATCGTTCGCAGTGTGTGAACATCGTCCGCTTCGTTTTTCGCGTCCACGTCCTCCTGGCTGGAGATCATCAGCTCTACGGGATTCTCGACCGGGTTTGTTTGCAGTTGCCGCACAGTGATCCATGCGCCCGGAATCTGCTTTTCAAGGGCGTCCTGTATCGGGCCTTTCAGCTTCGGCGTAGCTTCCTTGTCCGTTACCTCGACAATGATTTGGGCGTAATTCGTCTGCGGCATTTCCGGTGAGACGGAAAACCAGAAACGCGGTCCTCCGCCACCCGTAAAGGTTGTCAGCGACTTGAGAAGATGGCCACGCTCGTCCTTTGATCCAAGCTCTGGCGAAGTTTCGATGACTTTGCGAACGACTTCTTCAGCCTGGACTGCAGCATCGTTGGTCGCGCTCAGAGGCGCGTCATTCGGCAGCCAAACGTCCAGATAAAACCAATACTGAACATCTTCTGGGAAGAATTGCGTCTTCAAGCGAGAACCAAAGAGTCCTCCACCGATTAGAAAAACAAGAGAGCCGGCAAGAACGGCCCAGCGATGTTTTATGGCTCTTTGGACAAGCCGGTTGTAGAAACCGTAGAAGCCTCGTTCGCGTCTCTCCTCAATCGTGGGTTCCGGCTTTTCCGGTGCACGTTGAATGTAGTACCCCAACAGCGGGACGAACGTCATCGCAACGAATAAGGCGGACAGTAGAGACGCCGTCATCACGATCGGCAGACTCTTCAAAAACTCGCCCGTATTTCCGGTAAGCATAAGGAACGGCACGTACGCAATGATGTTGGTAATCGTCGCGTAGAAAATCGCAGTCGCAAGCTTGGTTGGGCCTAGCCAGGAAGCAATTTTGCGGGGCGAACCCTCCGCCAACTCGCGCTTGATGCCGTCTCCGGCCACTACCGGCACATCCACGAGAAGCCCCAAAGCGATGATGAGCGTCGCGATCGAAACCTGCTGAAGATCGATTCCCAGGGCGTAAACGATCCCGAATGTCATCGCCAGAGTGATGGGAATCGCGAGCGCCATAATCAGGGCCAAGCGCCATTCCCAGAAGCCTAGTAACGCAATGATCACGACTAGGCCAATGGCTTCGAGGAGCGCTCGCACAAAAAGATGTATGTTTTCCTTCACCTGAAGGGGTTGATCCGACGTGTGCGCCAGAATGAGATCCGCAGGAAGAATTTGATGAAGCTGCGCCAGCTTTGCGTTCACCGATTCACCGAAGCTAGCGATTTGCTTCTTGTCGCGCATGTAGACTGCCAACGTGACGGCGCGGCTGCGCTGCCAATGGCCATTCTTGTCCTGCCAGGTGTAATAGTTCAGATATTGCGCGGGGGCTTGGTAACCACGGCTAATCTGGACGAGATCCCGCAGATATACCGGCGTCCCTTCTGATGTGGTTGAAACCGCGAGATCACCGATGCTCCTTGTGGTGTCGAATTTCCCCGAAGGGATCAGCGCGACCTTGCGGCCAGCCGTTTCGACGTTTCCACCCGGAACAATGATGTTGCGGGCGGCCAGTATTTTGGACAAGTCAGCCGGGCGCAGCCCGTAAGCGGCAAGCCGATCTTGTGAATAGTCCAGATAGACGACTTGCGGCAAAACACCGCGAGTTTCGACTTTAGACACTTCGGACGCGCCCTGAAGAGTGCGAGCGATCAAGTCGGAAAAGTTGTCAAGGTCGGCATAACTGTATTTATCTCCAGCAACGCCGGCTAGTTTCTCTCTTGTTTCGCTGGGATCGCGAATGATAGCCAGCTCCCATGCGTCCGGATGCAGCTCGGATCGTTTGAGTCGCTCTGAGAGGAAGCGCTGGATGAATGACCGAATCGCCCGGTCATCGGCCTCGGAAATTCCATCTAAACCGATGAAGCCGCTTCCCTGAATGATTTCCGAGTCGCGAATAATACCGGCGCTTTGGGCTTCTTGTTGAAATAGATACCCGGCGTCCAAAACCTCCCGTGCCGAAAGGGATTGTGGAAACGAATCCACGATCGTGACCTGCTGGCCGCCACCATTGTGCTGTTTTGAGCTGCGGGCTTTGCGAACTGCAGCCTCAACGGAATTGGCACGGGCTGCTATTTCAATAGCGTCTGCTTTCGGGCTCGCAACAGTCAACATCAACGCGGCGGTGTCTCCGAAATCGCTCTGGAAAACGATGGGGCCCGCACCTTGCGGCAATTGAGTATTGAGCGCATTCAGCTTGAGATTGATGTCGCTGAACTGCCGCTTCGTGTCCTTCACGCCTTCATCCAGCTGCAGGTACACAAACGAATAGCCTGGGAGAGAAATGGATTTGACGCCATAATCGGCGTCCGTTCCCGGATGAATCGTTTTGTTCTCCGCGGCGATGTCTTCGATGCGCCGGGTAACGAACTGCTCGACCTGCTCGGCCGTCGCTCCGGGCCACGGACAAGCGGCAACGGCGACGCGTACCGGGATTTCCGGGTCCTTTCGTTGCGGCATGGATGTGTAACCGAACCAGCCCCAGACGAGCACCCCGACGAGCAGCATCCATGAAATATGCGGATGTTCAACAAAGAAGCGGGTGATGTTGCTACGACTGCCTATCTCTTGATTTTTTTCGTGTACCATTTTCATACCTCTATCGGAGAACCTGAACTAAATCGCCATCTTTCAATTCGGCGGCGCCAACCACGACGATCTTTTCGCCTGGTTTCACGCCTTCCACTGCTACGTCGTTCCCTTCGGTCTCGCCTAACGTGACCGCTCGCAAATGTGCGGTCCACTTGCCGTTCGCCTCACTCGCAACGAAAAGGCCGTAGCGCCCAGGTGAGGAGGGGTCCGCGATAACAGCTGCCACAGGGACGGAAGGCGCCGGCGCCTTTTCCATTCCAGAGAGAGCGAGCGAAGCGATCATTCCCGGCCTCAATTGACTCTTAGGGTTGGGCACGGTCACCTCGACTGCGAAAACTCGGTTTTTCTCGTCAGCACTGGCGGCGATGCTTGTCACCTTGCCTCGGTACTCTTTCGGATCATCCTGCATGCGGATGGTGAAATCCTGGCCCAAATGGAGTTGCTTCACCGCGTACTCGGGAACACCGAAACTAACCTTCACGGCGCTGATGTCCGCGATTGTGAACGCGACCATCCCGGGAGATGCGAGATTCCCGAGCTCGATATTGCGAGCCAGGATGAAGCCGGAAAAGGGCGCGCTCAAATCCGCGTCAGCCAGCGCTAACTGTGCCTGTCGCTCGCTGGCTTTAGCTTGATCGAGAGCGCCTCGGCTGGAATCGAACCGCGACTGACTTTGGTCAAACTCCGGCTTCGTCATGCTGTGTGCGGAATAAAGAATTTTGGCACGTTCGTAGTCTTGAGAGGCTTGGGTATATTCCGCTTCAGCTTGCGTGACGGCCGCTGCGGCTTGGTCCAGCTGGTTTTTCAAATCCTGATGGCGAATCTGCGCAAGAACTGCACCGCGTCCTACATAATCTCCCGGCCCAATCTCACGTCCTCGTCCGTCGGCGCCGATGACGTGCTTGATTTCGGTTACGTATCCGGAAGACTTGAAAGACAACGCCGCCTGTGCGAACGGCAACACTGATGCCGAGTAGCGCAGGCTTTCTGAAGAAGAATGCAGAGCAACATCTGTTAGGCGGACAGGCGTCGGAGATTTTGCCGCTACCTGTGTCGGTTGCTGACATCCGCTGGCAGTCGCCATCAGCGCCAACAGCGCGGCTGCTTTCCGTAGTCCTATGCTTGATTTGTTTTTCATGTACCTACTCCACTCCTATCGCTTTTTCAAAATTGGCCCGTGCTGTCCAAAACCCCGCGAGCGCTTGCTGGCACTGCGCCTCTGCTTGCGACAGCGCGGCTTGTTGCTGCGAAAGATCCGAAAGAAGCGCTGCTTTTTGGTTGTAGCGGTTTGTCATTTCACTGAGCCTCGTCTGTTCCGCCTCGCGCTGATCCGTCACCGCATCCAGCAGGCTGCGTGCTTCTTCGAGCTTGCGAAACTTTTCCTCAACTTCCAGCAGAACGCGCTGTTCGAGGTCGCGTTCCGTTGTCACCTTCTGTTCAGTTGCAGCCTTCAATTCCGCTATGCGGTGTTTCTTGTATCCCCAATCGAACGGCTGCCATTGCAGCTGGAATCCGGCCGTGCCGGCACTCTGTGGGAGAAAGTTGACGTTTTGGAATCCCAGATAGCTGACTTGAAAACTAAGATCAGGAATGTATTTCGCGTGTTCACGGCGCACGTCCAATTCGGCAATCTTCGTTTGAATCCGGGCGCCACGGAGTTCGGGCCGGTGCTCCAGTGCCTGCTTTCGAGCCGTCTCGAGATCCCACTCAACGAGCTCGCCGAACGGAAGCATTTCCACCGAGAAGGGAGTGTGCAGATCGCGGCCCAGAAGTCGATTCAGGTTTTGCTTCTGAAGCTCAAAGGCATCTTCCGCAGTCAGCAACTGGTAGCGCTGTTGTTTCAACTTCGCCTTTATCGTGAGCGATTCGGAGGGAAGAACGGTTTCCTGCGTGAGCCGTTGTTCCATTAGTGTGGATAGCTCGTTCAACGATCGGACAGCCGCTCGCGCACTGGCGACTTGTGCCTGTAGCTCCGCTACCTGGTAGTAGGCTTCCTTCACCTGTCGCACTGTTTCCTGGTTCTGAATGCGCACACCTTCCTTCGCAAGGTCGATTCCGAGGCGGGCCTGCTTAACCGCGAGACTCACTTTGAAAAGTTGTGTGAGAGGTTGCGCCACGGAGGCGTTCATGAACGCCCCGAACCGCACTGGTGAATGAATGTTGGAATCTGTCGCTGGAATCGGACCAGTCGCTGGGTACGTCCCGAAGCTGCCAGCGGGAACTCTGAAATTCAATGTCTGCAGAGGCGCTCCGGCAAGAATGTTCGCATCCAGCTTCGGGAGGTAATTTGTCTTAACCTCCGCGACCGTCTCTTGCGCCTTGATGACTTCGATTTTGCTGATGTGGATGTCTCGGTTTGTGCCGCTTGCGATTCGGATTGCTTCATCCAAGGTCAATAGCGGCGCCGCGGTGTTTGCTGCCTCAGGGGTTTGTGACCAAGCTCCCGGATTGAAAAAGATTGGAAGCCATAAGGTTAGGAAGGCTCGGAATAAAACTGTTCCGATAGCCCGGCGTTGTATCGGAATTTGTTTGTTTGTTTTTGTTAGTCGTTTCATTTTTGATTCCCAGCAGTGAGGAATGCAGAAGCCGTGCCAACTTGGTGTTGCTCGCAAGTTGTTGAAATTGCTAGGGGGGCAACTGTCTGGCTCTTATGCTCGTGCCCGAATGCGGGCAACCCTGCCACCGGTGACCGTCAGCAGGGTGCCCGAGCGGCTAGCCGCGTCTCGGCTCTGTCGGTTGCGGGAAGCGCTGCACTGCCCACATCGGGGCTTTGCCCGCATGAGGGCACATTCGGTCCGAACGAATTCCGCGATGTCTGTTGATTCGAATGACTTACCCAACCGGATTTCTGGCACGAGAGCTGCTTCTTGATCCCTCGTCAATTCGAAGGGAGAGGCTCGTTGAAGCGGACAGCGCCAATGATTGTTTTCGACGATTCACATGGGAAGGAGGCGTCATGCTCCGGGTTGAGATACGCGATTCGGCTGACACTTTGGTTCTGAAACTGGAAGGCCGATTCGCCGGCGACGATGCAAAGCAAACTCGCACGCTGGCAGCAGATGTCGCCGAGCGGGGGAAGCTGCTTGTCGATCTGACGGAAGTGGTGTTTGTTGACGCGACAGGGGAGGAAGCGCTTTCGTTTTTTGGCCAGTTCGGAGCTCAGTTCGTCGCCCCCAATTCGTACCTACTCGACGTGTGCGAGCGTTTGAATCTGCATGTGGTATCGAATGGCAGAGCGAGCGCTGATGAGTCTGGAGCGCCTGGCGCAAACGGGGATCAACTTCGTCCTAGTAGATTTAAGCCGCGAAAGCGGTAATTGCATCGGAGTTCGACCATGGTATCGACTGAAAAGCTTGACACTCATCGCAAAGCACTGACTTTGAATCTCGACGCGTCCACATTTGGGTCATTCGCAGAAATCGGCGCCGGGCAAGAAGTTGCTCGTTGGTTTCTGTTGGTCGGCGGCGCTTCAGGGACGGTAGCGAAAACCATTTCCGCGTATGACAAAGAGGTTAGCGACAGTCTCTATGGCACAGGGTCTCGCTATGTCTCCAGGGACCGGTTGGAAGCCATGCTCAAAACCGAGTGGACTCAGTTGCTCGCCCAATTGGACCGGTCTCGCGGCAAAGACAAGCGATTCTTCTCGTTCGTCGACACGGTGTCGGCGCGGAATTACTCCGGGACAAACAATGCCCATGGTTGGGTCGGACTTCGGTTCCAGTCACATCCCGGCGGAGAACCGAGCGACATTCTCCTGCACATTAATATGCGGGACTCTTCCAACGTCCTTCAGCAAGAAGCCATCGGAATCCTGGGCGTTAATCTCCTCTACGCTGCTTTCTATCAGTTACAGACCAAAGAGTCGTTCTTCGGTGGGCTCGCCCAAGACGTTGTCAGAAAACGGATAGAAATCGATTGCATCGATTTCCGCGGGCCAGCTTTCGAGAGTTGGGATCGCTCCGCGATCCTTGCCTATCTGGTTCACGCGGGACTTGCCGAAGCTGTTTGCTTTTCGCCTCTCGGCAATCCACTACCTCCTGACGAATTACTGCACAACAAGGCGGTTGTACTGGCGCCGGGATACTTCGGTCACATGGATTCCGTTCATGCGCAAATTCATACGCAAATGCTGGCCGCAGGCACTCATGAGCTTCGTAGGGAACTCGGGGAAGCTGCCTCGGCTCCCATCGGCTGCTTCTGCCTGTCGGTCGCCGCAATCAACGCGCAAGACTCAGGTCCGGAGATCACCGACCTGCTGAGTCGGATCCATGCGCTTCTGGCGCAAGGCGGTAACGTTCTCTTATTCAGGGAACGCGAACTCTACAGTATGACGGCGCTTGTGAACCGCCACACAAAAGCTCCCTTGCGTTTTATCGTTGGTCTTTCTCTCTTGATCCAAGCTTTCCATGATCCCTACTTCAACCTCGAAGGCAGACTTCTTGAAGCTCTGGCGCGGCTCTTGGCTCAAAACGTACGCGTCTACGCCTATCCGATGAGTGGTCACGACCTGGAGCGGGCGGCAAGGCAATCTTGGCTGATCGATTTGGACTGGACAGAGACAGCCGGCACGGTCTCCGCAGAACAACTGCGCTTCACGCCTCCTCTCGCACACCTCTATGCCTATCTTCTGGCAAGCAATTTTCTTGTTCCCATTCGCGGGCTGCCGGAATCACCGGACGCGGCAAACCGTTCCGCTGCAGAAAGCGAACATGAACCAGCCGGTGAGGTGTGCAGTGCTTAAGCTACGCCATTTTTTTCGAGGTCTGTGTCGGTCGTTTGTTCTACTTCTCGGAGTCGGATTGCTGGTCTACATGGTCTTTCGAGCGGGCCCCGGCGTCGTCTGGAAGCAAGTTCGGGCCGTTGGCTGGGGAATGTCCTGGATCCTCATTTTAGGAGGCTTTTCTCAATTCATTAAAACATGCGCATGGCGACAGACATTTCAATGCGATATCCGTACTGTCTCCTGGTCGCGTAGTTTCCGAGCGCAACTCGTGTCCGATGCAGTTGGACAACTCGGTTTTGCCGGAAAGCTATTTGGGGAGAGCCTTCGCATATCCATGCTTGGTCCCTCAGTGCCGCTCGCGAATGGAATATCGTCTTCCGCCATCGATGGAGGACTGCACGCTTTCACGGCAGTAGTAATCACCGTTTTGGGTGTCACCGCTACTTTGTTGATTACGCCTCTCGATGGTCCCTGGCGCATCAACGCGGTGCTACTCGCTTCGGTTCTGATTGCATTCGTGGCGACCTCGGTTGTAGCTATCGCCAAGGGTTGGCGATTGATGGGAAAAACCGCGAGATTGATCGGGCGGCTGCCACGGCTCAAAAACTGGGTCAGCAGCAAACTTTGTGTTATCGACTCAGCCGAACACAATCTTTTGACTTTCTATCGTGAAGCGCCGGCTGCATTTCGCGCCAGTCTGCTGCTCAATTTCCTCTGGCATGCAATGGCAATACTGGAGGTCTACTTCATTATGCGGTTCATGGGAGCGCCGGTTGCGATTGTCAGTGCGTTTGCAATCGAAGGCTTGACCAAAATGATCAATCTCGTTGGCGCTTTAAGTCCAGGCAATGTCGGGACATACGAAGGTGGAAATATGCTGATAGCGCATTTGTTTGGCGTGACGGGTTCTGCTGGTTTGACGCTGGCATTGTGCCGTCGCGCGCGGGCTATCTTCTGGGCATGTATAGGAGCCACCTCCATGACCGCACTGAAGAAAGGTAAATCGATGAACGAAATGGAGGTCCGGCGCAATGATGACGAGAAAGTTTTGGCTCGCTCTTGCAGTCCCCTTGCTACTGACGGCCAGTGCTGCTGAGGCCCAGGAACCCGGCGAGCCCTACAAATTTTTTCGCGAGATCGCGGGCTTGAGTCAAGACCAGATAGGAGCCATCCGCTCGGGCCAGGCGGTTGCCAAAGTTGTGGAGTCGGGCAATCCTGACGAAGTATTTGTCTTCGGCTCTGTATACGTAAAAGGCGATCCTGAAAAATATATCGAGCTTGCCTCGGACGTTGAATTGTTGAGTAAGCTGCCGGGTTATCTCGCAATTCGGAGGTTTAACGATCCCCCGCAACTCTCAGATCTCGAGGAACTCACTCTTGAAAGGCAAGACATCGACGAACTGAAAAATTGCAAGCCAGGACATTGCGAGGTGCAACTGCCCACCGAGGCCATGGAAGATTTCAAACAATCCATAGACTGGTCCGCTCCAGACGCGGCGAACAGGGCGAATGAACTGGCGCGCAAAATGGCGTTGCAAGCGCTTCTCAATTACAGGAGTGGCGGGAATTTGGCTCTCGGTGTATATCGTGACAAAAACCATCCTGCCGCTATGGCGGAAACTTTTGCTGACCTGCGAACGCGGCTAAACGCACTTCCCGAATATTTGCCCGAACTCAACGAATATCTTGTCGACTATCCGAAGGTTCAGCTCGCGAACGTGCAGGCGAACTTCTACTGGGAGAAGGTCAATTTTGGATTAAAGCCAACGTTTCGGATTGTGCAGCGAGTTCTGTACCGCGGAGAGAGTTCAACGGGCCCAGTGTATGCGGTGGCTGAAAAACAGCTCTATGCGAGCCATTACTTCGAAGCAGCCCTCGACTTAACGGTCTGCGTTAAGGACGCGCAACGCCGTGGTTTCTATATCATTACCATCAAAGGGTCGAAGCAGGTCGGTCTTACTGGAATAAAAGGGGGACTCGTGCGAAAGGTCGCCGTTGATAAGGCTCGATCGTCCCTCGCACGAGTGCTCGAGACAACAAAGCAGAGGTTGGAATCGGATCCGACTCGGGAGGATTGACTACGTTCGTTCGCGGCCTAAGTCATGACCGATGCGAAATCCTTAACTGGAATACTCAGACCGGGTAATATTTAGCTTGCGCATCTTGTTCTGAAGTGTTGTTCGTTTCAATCCAAGGCGCTCTGACGCTCCGCCTTTCCCCGATATCCTGCCGGACGCAGCCTTCAATGCGTCTACAATTACCTGACGCTCCGCTTGCTCGAATGTCGACGCTGCTGGAACCGTTACTCGACTAGTCGTTCTCTTGAGTTGATCGTACGGAACGTTCAACTCTTCCCCTTGTGTGAAAATGACGCAACGCTCGAGGAAGTTCTCAAGTTCCCGGATGTTGCCGGGCCAGTCGTAGTTGATCAGAGCTTCCATCGCTTGTTTCGGAACAGACTTGATGCATTTTTGCATTTGACGGGACAACCGCAAAACAAAGTAATGCACCAGGAGAGGGATGTCTTCCCGTCTCTCGCGAAGCGGGGGTATTTCGATCGGGCAGACATTCAATCTGTAAAAAAGATCCTCGCGGAATTGGTTGTTGCGTATCATGCCTTGCAGGTCGCGGTGGGTTGCCGCAATCAAGCGGACGTCAACTTGGATGGTTTTCGTACTTCCTAAACGTTCGAATTCCTGCTCCTGCAGAGCGCGTAAGAGCTTGGGTTGCAGGTCAAGACTGATGTCACCGATTTCATCCAGGAAAAGTGTGCCGCGATCGGCTAATTCGAACCGCCCTCGTTTCTGCATGAGTGCACCGGTGAAGGCGCCCTTTTCATGCCCAAACAATTCGCTTTCGACCAGCCCGGAAGGAATAGCGGCGCAATTCAGTCGGACGAACGTGCGCTCGCGACGCGGACTCCGGTTGTGAATGGCGCGAGCAAGTAATTCTTTCCCCGTCCCGGTTTCGCCATGCAATAGCACGGTCGAGCTGGTTGGCGCGACAATCGCAATTTGATCCAGCACCTTGCGCAGCGCTGCGCTCTTGCCGACGATATCCTCAAAGTTGTGCTCTACGCGAATTTCCGACTCGAGATAAAGGCGTTCTTCTTCCAGACGAGATGCCGACGCGTTCAGGCGACCATATGCGAGCGCATTGTCGAGCGCGAGAGAAATCTGAATGCTGATCTGCGTCAGCAGATCCAGGTCTTCTTGCCGGAAAGCGTCCGGGTTCCGACTGCCGATTGCCAACAGACCCAGAGGTCCGCTCCCGGTCGCAAGCGGGGCCACAGCAAGCGAGGATATCGACTCAACTCGGAAGGCGTCGGCAATAGCCTTCGGAAGTCTCTCGATTTCGTTCACGGACCATATATCGGACTTTCGAGCGCGAAGTTTTTCATAATCTGTTTCCGTCAGATCAGTCGGGCCGACTTCCGCCAGTAGCTCCTTACGGTCAGGAAGGTCCAGCACAACACTCTGCAGGCGATGCGAGCCCTTCTCGAGAAGCCAGAATCCAGTCAGATGATTGCCAAAATACGAACGAATGGAAGCGGAAGCCGATCGAAAAAGATCATCCATATCCAGTTTCGAAACGACATGATTGTTGATTTCTAAAAGTAGCCGAAGGCGGTCGCGCTCGGCAGCGAGATCCCGCTGATATTGTTCCGCCGAATCTCTGGCCAGCGCGCATTCAAGCGCGATCGCAACGTGCGAAGTCAAAGAACGCAGCAGTTCCACATCTTCCTGCGCAAACTCCTGGCCCCGCTCCTTGGTTACTGTCAAAAGCCCGTATTGCTGTTGAGCGGTAAATAAGGGAAAAACGTAAGTGCTCCTGCCAGAAGATTGAGCCGCAAACGGAGCCAGTTCGGGATGCTTCAACATCTCCTGGGACACATCAGCCAGGAAAACTGGTTCCATTCGGTCAAGAGCTTGGGCTGCTGCGCCAATCCGCGCAATCTTAGTACCGATTCTGATGGCGGGAGCGTCCGCTGCCCGGTCGAATTCCAGAAGGTGCAAAGCTTCTCGGCTGCTGTCGAGAAGATATAGGTCAGTGCCATGGAGGCGAACGCTGCTCGACAATACGTCGCGCAGACTATGGAGCACGGCTTTTACCGTCGGTTGCTCAACCATCGCCGCGGACACATCGAGCAAGGCTCGATATCTGCTGTAGGCAAGCCCATGATCTCTTTGGTCTTCCGGCATGCGCATCAGACTAGCACCGACCGCTTCAATCGAGAACCATGACGGAACGTGTCAGCCAGTCGCTTTGGCAGGCGATTTAGAGTCGGCAATTTCAAAGCTAAGTGGAGGTAGCGGCGTTATTTTCGGGCGATCGCGCCGGTCGCCTCTTCCAACGCTAGTTCATTTGCCGCATCAATCTTGTGCTTTTCCAGTTCCTTGAGCAGGCCTTCATCCGTCAAATCCAGTGGATGCGAATGTTTCCAGTCGTGATGCGCCACCTTCTTCAGCGCTTTCACCACTTCCGCCGCCCTCACTTCGATCGCTAACTCTCTCCGGCTGTCAAAGCTGCCGGGCGCCAGATTGATCGAGCCGATAATGGCGCGCTCGCCGTCGGCCAGCAGCATCTTTCCGTGCAGTTTCAGATGTTTCAGCTTGTGAACTTTTACCCCGACGTCGTTCAGGATACGCAGCCCGCCGACGCCTTCCGTCAGCTTCTGCTTCGACAGTTTATGCGGCGGCCGGGCCATGACATGGACTCTCACCCCGCGCGTCTTCGCTCGCACCAGCCGCTCGATGATCACCTGATCCTGATAACGTTCGTTCTGGACGAACAAGGTCCTCTTCGCGCTGTCGATGAATTTCGCGATGCGCTCTCTTCCGTTGCCGCTGCACCAGATCAAGAGATTCCGATCGCCCACTCTGTACGGCTTCCGCTTCCAATC
>Ga0335069_10008331_pt1 | contig 14837 bp, 13 predicted proteins | sample Lox_Sample_11_FD_206714 | JGI IMG/M metagenome (GOLD analysis project Ga0335069, IMG submission 206714) | Soil microbial communities from Loxahatchee National Wildlife Refuge, Florida, United States - Lox_Sample_1.1 | ecosystem: Environmental > Terrestrial > Soil > Wetlands | place: USA... | reverse complement strand
AAGGCCCGGGCCCCGTCGGGATCTCCGCGCGCCAACGCGTTCTCGGCGAGAGCGGCGAGGGCGAGTGACGACACGAGGAGATCCTCGGGGAACGCGGAGAGCACGTCTCGGTAGCCGTGCTCCTCGGTCTCGTGATCGCCGCGTCTTCCTGCGGACCACGCCTGGAGGGCCATCGCCAGCGCGAGCCAGGGGTCGTACCCCAGCTCGCGCGACTGCTCGGCCAGCGAGCCTGCCCGCGAGGCGACGGCGTCGACCTCGCCGGCCCGGACGGCGAGGATCGCCGCGATGAAGTCGCACCCGGCCACGTACCACCTCTCGCCCAGGGCCTCGTACGTGCGGCGGGCGCCGGCCACCAGCGCGTCCGCTTCCCGCCGATGCCCCGCGGTCCCGAGTGCGTGGCCGAGCTCCGATTCCGCATACGCTCTCTCCCGCGGAGCATCCAGGCCGGCGGCGAGTCTCACCGCCTCCGTGCCCGCCGCGACGGCGCGGTCGAGATCGAGCTCGATCGTGGCGAAGTACGCAACGTGCCCGAGCAGCTCCACGCACCGCGCGGAGGTGCCGCAGGTCCCGACCTCGAGGCACTGCTCGACGAAGGCCCGCCCGTCGGCGATGCGGTTCGTGAAGATGAAGTACCACGCGCAGCCGATACCGAGGCGTTGCGCGAGCACCACGTCGGAGACGTCATCCGCGCATCCGAGCGCGCTCCAGAAGTTCTCGGAATCGCGCGCGATTCGAGCCCGCCAGAGACGGTGGTCGCGCCCGCGCAGACCGGTGAGGGCGCCGTCGGCGACCGTCGCGAAGTGCTCGGCGTGCGCCCTCCGGGTGGCGGCCAGCTCGCCGCTCTCGGCCATGCGGCCGAGCACGTGCGCGCGCACGATCGTCAGGAGGTCGTAGCGGGCGACCCCCGCCGGGAACGAGACGGAGACGATCGACTTCTCGACGAGGGTCGCGAGCAGCTCGGTGACGGTCGGCTCGTCGAGGCCGAGCCGGTCGCACATCGCGAACAGGGACTCGAGGTCCGAGCCGCCGCGGAACACGGCGAGCTGATGCAGCACGGACTTCTCGTCCGCGTGCAGGAGCTCGTAGCTCCACTCGGCGAGCGACTCGAAGAACCCGTCCGTGTCGGCGGCACGCTCTCCGGGCCGGATGTTCTGGACCCGGCGCTCGACGCTCGCGTGAAGCTCGCGCGGCCCCAGGACGTGGACGCGGGCGGCGGCGAGCTCGATCGCAGCGGGCAGCCCGTCGACGAGCCGGCACGTCTCGGCCACGAGCTGGATCTCCTCGGCGCTCGATCCGAACTCCGGACGGGCGGCCCTCGCCCGGTCGAGGAAGAGGTCGACGGCCTCGGAGTCGTCCAGCGGCTCGACCTGGACGCGGTGCTCGCCGGCGGCCCGCAGCACTTCGCGGCCCGTCGCGAGGATGTGGACCTGCGGACAGTGGCGCAGGACGGCGGTCGCGAGCTGGCCCACCTCGGCGGAGAAGCGCTCGCACTCGTCGAGCACGAGCAGCGCGCGCGCATCTCGAAGCCTCTGCACGACGCGGCGAACGGGATCGCCCGTCGCCGATGAGCTCCCGGCCTCGACGACGCCCGCCGTCAGTCGCGGGACGTCCGTCGACGTCTCCGCGGTGCGAAGGTCGACGTGCCAGACGCCGCCGTCGAAGGCGCCGGCGAGCGACTGCGCCGCCTCCAGCGCGACCCGGCTCTTCCCCACACCCGGCGGGCCGGCGAGCGTGACGAGGCGATGCTCGCGGAGGAGCCGCTCGATCTCGGCGAGCAAGGCCTCCCGGCCGACGAAGGACGTGATCGAAGCGGTCAGGTTCCCTCGCGGCGCGCGCGCGACCGGTACCGGCGCGATCGCGGGATCCTGGGAGAGGATCGCCGCCTGGAGCCGCTGCAGGTCGGGCCCCGGCTCGAGTCCCAGCTCCTCCGCCAGGGTGCGGCGCGCCTGCTGGAACGCCTCGAGTGCCTCCGCCTGGCGGCCGGCGCGGTAGAGCGCCAGCATGAGCTGCGCCCAGAGGCGCTCGCGGAACGGGCTCTCGTCGAGCGCGGCGCGGAGGTCGGCGACGAGCGTCGCGTGCTCGCCGAGTGCGAGCAGCGCCTCGAAGCGCTCCTCGACGACGTCGAGCCTGAGCGCATCCAGGCGCGTCTGCTCGGCGCCCGTCCAGTCCGCCTCGGACAGGCCGGCCAGGGGCCGGCCGCGCCAGAGGGCGAGGGCTGCGGCCGTCGTCTCGGCGGCACGCGCCGCGTCGCCCTCCCGCATGGCCGCCCGCGCGGCCCGCAGGAGCGCTTCGAACTCGAGCGCGTCGACGTCGGCGCCGCGGAGCCCGTAGCCCTCGGGCTGGGCGGCGAGCGCCTCCGGCCCGAGCACCTTGCGGAGCCGGGTCACATGGTGCTGGATCGCGTTTCCGGGGTCGGAGGGAAGGCCGTCCGTCCAGAGGGCGTCGACCAGCGCGTCCACGGTCGCCATTCCCTTCGGCCGCAGCGCGAGGAACGCGACGAGCGCGAGCTGACGCGGTCCCGCGAGCTCAGCGGGCTTCCCGTCGACGAGCACTTCGACGGGGCCGAGCAGTCGTACGGCCAGCGGCACTGGCGCCTCCGTTGCCGGTGACCTAGAGCTTCCCCCAACGGCCCCCGCCGCACAACGGGCTATGCGAACAGGAGGCCGATCCCGTACGTCGCGCCCCCGACGATCACTCCGGCGAGCGTCATCTCGAGCCCGGAGCTCCACCAGGAGCGGAGGGTGAAGAGGGACTTCGCGGCTCCGACCGCGAAGTGGGCGAGCAGCGAGACGACGGCGGCGAGCACCATCGCACGGGTGCCTGTCGTGAAGACGAACGGGATCACCGGGATCATCGCGCCGACGCCGGTGCTGATCCCGGCCGCGAGCGCCGCCTGCACCGGGTCCCCGCGTTCCTGGCCGGCGCCGAGCTCCTCGGCCGTCATCAGGCGGAGCATGGCCTCAGGATCCTTCGACTCCCTCTCCGCGAGCGCGTCCGCGGCGGCGGGGTCGAGTCCCTTGAGCTGGTAGAAGAGCGACAGCTCCTCCTTCTCCTCCTCCGGGTGCTCGGCGATCTCCCGGCGCTCGCGCTCGACGTTCGCGGCCGCCACTTCCTGCTCCGAGCGCTCGGCGAGGAACGCGCCGGTCGCCATCGAGAGGGCGGAGGAGACCGCGCCGGCGACGCCGGCGGTCAGGACGAAGCTCGAGCCGCCGGTCGCGCCCGAGACGCCGGCGACGATCCCGAACACCGCCGCGAGCCCGTCGTTCGCGCCGTAGATCGCGCCCGAGATCCAGCCGGCGCCTCGCCGGTGCCAGCTCTCGCGCGAGAGGATGCGGTTCAGCCGCACCTGCGCGGGCGGCTCCTCCTCCTGCATCTCGGCGACGGCGATCCGGTGCGAGCCTTCGTCGGTGCGGATCTCGTGCAGGAGCGCATCGGTCTCCGCGTCTTCGGTCGGGCGAAGGTAGAGGTCGTCGACCTCTTCCGACTCCGCCGCTTCGCGCGCGGCGAGCAGCCGGTCGAGCGGTGCCAGCCGCGCCTGGAGGCGCTGCCGGCGCGAGATGCGCACGGTGCTCGGGTCGGGGACGGCGATGCCGAGCTCGCGCATCCGCGTCTCGAGTCGCCGGCGGTGGCCGCTCTCGGCGGTGGCGAGCCTCCGTAGGAGCTCGGCGCGTCCCGGGTCGCGCTCGCGTTGCGCGATGAGCTCGTACATCGCTCCCGCCTCGACCTCGCCGCGCCATGCCTGCAGCAGCCGGTCGCGTACGGTCACGTCGCGATCTCCTCCAGCTCGGCCATGAGCGAGGACGACCAGTGCGCCAGGTCGTGCGTGCGCACCTGGAGGCGCAGTGCCTGCAGTCTTCGCTGCCGCTCGGGCAGCGGCATCTCCAACGCGCGCCGGATCGCCTCCGCCTGCGCGTCGACGTCGCGCGGGGGGACGATGATCGCGTCGGCACCGAGCTCGACAGCGGCGCCCGCGGTCTCGGAGAGGACGAGCACGCCGTCGCGTTCGTTCAGCAGCGGCCCTTCCTTCGCCACGAGGTTGAGCCCGTCCACGACCGGCGTGGCGCAGAGGACGTCGTACCCGCTGTACGCGGCGAGCGCGCCGGGGAAGCCTCCGTCCATGCAGACCGCGACCGAGCCGGGGAAGCGGTCGTTCACGGCCGATACGGTCCGCTCGATCTCGCTGCGGTACGCCGCGTACTCGGGGATGCGCTCGCGGCACGGCGCGAGCAGCGCGAGCATCCCGACGCGGCCGTACGACTCCCGGTTCCGCTCGAGGTAGCGCTCGAACGCGCGCAGGCCGCCGACGGTATCCTTGCTCGGGTCGGCCCGCTCGACGCGGAGGACGAGCCGTTCCGGCCGGCCGGCGAGGAGCTCGCGCCGGCGCTCGAGCACCTCCGGAGTGCGCGCGAGACGGTCGTACTCGGCCGGGTCGATCGAGATGGGGTGTGCCGCGCACCGGGTGCGGATCGAGGCGGCGTCGACGCCGAGTATCTCTTCGACGCACTCCTCGAACCGCCGGAGCCACCGTTCTGTCTGGAAGCCGACGAGGTCGTTCGCGAGCAGCCCGTCGTGCACCGCGGCGCGGATCGTCTCGGGGAGCACGCTCCACCGCTCGGGCTCCACCCACGGAACGTGCACGAAGTGGACGAGCAGCGCGTCGGGGAAGCGCTCCCGCACGTACCGGGGCGCGAGGTAGAGGTGATAGTCCTGGAAGAAGACGATCGCGTCCGGGGCCCGCTCAAGCTCCTCGCAGACTGCATCCGCGAACGCGCGATTGACGGCCACGTAGCCGTTCGTCCACGCGGTCTCGAGCCGTGCGGTCGCCTGGGGCGGTCGCGCCGGGTCCCACAGCTCGTTCTGGACGAACCAGAGGATCGGGTTCGCAACCACGTTGTAGTAGAGGTCGTACGCGTCCGGGTCGTGCAGCAGCAGTCGCACGCCGGCGGGAAGGAGGCCCTCGCGCACGGCGGCGCGGTCATGGTCGCCGATCGCGCTCGCGATCCAGGTGACGTCGTCATGGCCCACCGCGCCCTGCAGCGCGGCCACGAGCCCGCCGTCGCCGCGTCCGGCGAGGAGCTTCCCCGAGGCGTCGAGCGCGTACGCGACCGGCCCGCGGTTGGAGACGAGGATCAGCCGACGCTGCACGGTGTCGCGACCGTAGACGGGGCCGCTGCCGGGCGGCTGCCGTGGCAGTGCCGTGGAAGCGGCGCGGAGGAGGCTTGCCGCGAACCCACGATCCGAGGAGCACCGATGGCATTCACGATCCGGCCCGTCGACTACTACTACGTGAACGTTCGCTCCGAGCTCGGGGCGGCGTACCGCGTGCTGTCCGACCTCGCCGCGCGCGGTGTGAACCTCCTCGCCTTCACGGCCGTGCCGACCGGGCCGAACCTGGAGCAGTTCACGCTCTTCCCGGCCGACCCGGCGGCGTTCGTCGACGAGGCCGCGGCGGCGCAATTCCCCGTCGAAGGCCCGCATCACGCGCTCCTCGTGGAGGGCGACGACGAGCTCGGATCGCTCGCCGACCTGCACGAGCGCCTGTTCGTCCACGGCGTGGAGGTGTACGCGTCGGCGGGCGTGACCGACGCGCGCGGGTCGTTCGGCTACGTCGTGTACGTGCGCGAGGACCAGTTCGAGCTGAGCCGCGAGGCACTCGGCGTGTGAGGCGTATGCTCCGGCCTCAGTGCCGCCGCGCCTGACCGGAGAGCAGCAGGCCGCCCTCGCGGAGGCCGAGCTCATGCTGCGCGAGGCGTACAACCCGTACTCGAGGTTCTCCGTCGGCGCCTGCCTCGTCATGCGCGACGGCGAGCTCGTCGGCGGCGCGAACGTCGAGAACTCCGCGTACGGCTCGACCATCTGCGCCGAGCGGGCCGCGATCCTGCGCGCGAACGCCGAGGGGATGCGCGTCATCCGCGGGGTCGCGATCATCGGCCGGCCGCGCAACCGCCCGCGCAAGCCGCAGCCCGAGGAGGTCACCGGCCCCTGCGGGAGCTGCCGGCAGATGCTGTACGAGCTCGCCGAGATCGGCGAGAACGACCCCTGGGTCGTGCTCGCCTCGCCGGCGAAGGAGAAGGTCGCGGTCACGACGGTGAGGAAGCTCCTCCCGTACGGCTTCGGCCCGCAGAACCTCGATCTCGACGTCAGGCGCTGGCGGACGTAGCTAAAGCCGCCCTCGCCGCCTGCCGACATAGCGGGTCCCATGGTGGACCGGCGACTTCTCGACCACTGGGAGCGGCAGCGCGACGCGCGCGACCGGCTCCGCCGGCAGCTGCCGCCGTCCTGGCGCGACGACCCGCGCCCGAAGATGGCCGAGGTGCGCGAGGCGTACATCGAGGCCATGCTCGACCTGAAGCGCCGCTAGCGGAGTGCCCCCAGCGGGATTCGAACCCGCGCTACGGCCTTGAAAGGGCCGCGACCTAGACCGCTAGTCGATGGGGGCCGGCGCGGCCCAGGTTAGATGAACATCTTCCAGCGGGCGGTCGCGCCGCAGGCGCAGTCCTTGTGCTTCGCCGAGCAGTGGCGGCAGTTCCAGTGCTCCCACCAGATCCACTTGAGGTGGTTCACCTCGAGGACGAAGAGCGCGACGATCCAGAGGAGAATCTCGGTCTGCGACACGAGCCCCACGGTACGGCTCGTCGCCCGGACCGGCAATGGGCCGGGCGGCCCAAACCGCCCGCTCGGCGGTCCCAGTGGCTACGCCGCGAGCGGCTTCAGGACGAGCACGACGTCGCCCTGCTGGGTCTGCGAGATCCCATACGTGTACACGCGCGACTCGGTGGTGGAGTCGATCACCTGTACCTCGTGAGCCGGAATGCCGGCCGGAAGCGGCGTCTTCGCGCGCAGGACCTGCTCCAGCGGCGTCTTCAGCTGGGCTTCCAGGTCGGACTTCTGCAGCAGGATCGCCGGGGGCGTCGTGCTCGCGTTCTTCGGAGGCATGAACGCGACGATGCTCTTCACCCCGCCGACGTACCTGAACGTGTACAGCGCGAGCTCGAGCACCTCGCGGCGCACGAGCGTGCCGCGTGCGACCGACGGCTTGCCCGTGGCGATCGTGCACGAGGTCCCGAGGCCGCAGAGCGAATACATGATCGTGTTCGACGACGAGACCGCGAACACGCGATCGGCCGTTCCCTGTGAGCCGCGGATCGCGAAGAAGTTGATCGGCACCGGAGCGCCGCCCTGGCCGGGGACCGTCGGCGCCTTCGCGATCACGTCCACGAGCTGGCTGCCGTTCGGGAGCCGGTAGGACGCGCCGACCTGGTCGCCGATCTGCTTCGCCGCGCCGAGCCCGCCGCCGTGCGGATGCCACGACGACCATGCGGGCGCAGGGCTGATCGAGCGCCCCGCGTAGACGACGACCCCGGCGATCGCGGCGGCGAGGACGCCGCCGAGGATCCCGTACACGAACAGGAACCGGTGCCTGTGCGGCGTCGCCGCCGGCCGCGGCTCGGACTGCGCCGGCGCAGGCGGGACGACGGGAGCTGGCACCGCGTCGGTGTTCGTCAGATCTGAGGCCACGACTCTTCCTTCGTCCAGTCGATCTCGGGCTTCGTGAGATTCTGCGCGTCGAGGAGGCGGACGAGATCGTTCCCGTAGATCTCCTCCTTCTCGATGATCGTGTTGGCGATCCGCTCGACCGCTTCCTTGTTCTGCTGGATGAAGCACACGGCCGTGGCGAATGCCTGCCCCACGAACTGCGCCGCGAGGGGGCGCTTCGCGCGGTCGCTCAGGATCGCGCCGACCGGGTTGGGATCGAAGCCGCCGCCCTGCGTGCGGTTGAGGAGCCGGTCGCCGAGCTTCTGGAACCGCCGCTCGATCTTCTCGCGCGCCTCTTCCTCCGTTTCGCCCGCGGGCGTGTTGCCGTTCAGGTGGATCGGGTGCGGCGCCATGCCGGACGCGCCGACCATCATCGACGCGATCCACGTCGCGGACTGGAGGTCGCCGCCGACGCCCACCGAGTTCTCGCCGTAGAACACGATCTCCGCCGCCATCGCGCCGAGCACGTGGACGAGCGCACCGAACTGCTCGCTCTGCCACGCGCTGAACCGCTCCTCCTTCTCGAACGCCTGGTGGTGTCCGAGCGAGCCGCCGCGCATCTTGATCGACACGCGGCTCGACTCGAGGTCGGGCCGGTAGACATGGGCGGCAGCCGCGTGACCTGCCTCGTGGATCGCGACTGCGCGCGTCTCGTGCTCGACGTAGCGGACGCCGATGGCCGTGCCCGACTCGACGGCGGTCATCGCGTCGACGAGGTGCTGCCACTCGAACGCGAGCATTCCCTCGTGGTGCGCGTTCGTGAGCGCCATCGAGCAGATCTGCTCGATCATCGCCGGCGAATAGCCGTTGGTGATGCGCGCGATCTCGTCGCGGCGGTCGGGCGAGTCGAGCTCGGGGTCGTGTGCGACCTTGTCGAGATACAGGTCGAAGATGTCCTTGCGGTCTTCCTTCGTCGGCGTCCGGAACCAGACGTGGCGGCCCATGCGGCCCGGGCGGGTGAGCGCCGGGTCGAGCCGGTCCATCGGGACGTTCGTGGCGCCGATGAAGTAGATCTGGGCGTTGAGCGGGCGCGGCGCCGGCAGGCGCAGGCTCACGCGCCCGACGCGCCGCGGGACGACGTAGATCGCGTCGAGGAACGAGTTGATCTTGTTCGTGAAGAAGCGGCGGAAGAACGGCGGGTTGTCGATGCCGTCCATCGTCACGAGCAGCTGGTTCAGCGCGAGCTGGCCCCCGCCGCCCATCATCCCGGGGAAGACGCCCTGGTTGACGAGGTTGCCGATCTTGTGCATCCACGCGGGATACGGCGAGCGCCGCTCGGGCGCGCGCTGCTCGAACATCCACTCGCGCCACGCGCGGCTCTCGATGATGAGGTCGCCGCTCGGGTTGATCGCGCCGAAGCGGCCGTGGAAGAAGTTGTCGGGGTGCTCGGGCGGCGTCATGCTCTGTGCGCCCTGCAGCGCCTGGCGCCGCATGCCGACGGCGTCGATCTCGTCGATGAAGACGATGCACTGGCCGCCCCACTTGCGGGCGAGCTTCTTCGCCTTGCGCGCGAGGTAACGGACGAGGACCGCGTCGATGCCGATGAACGTCGAGGCGAATCCCGAGCCGGGGATGGAGACGAACGGCGAGTTGAACCCGGTCGCGATGCCCTTCGCGAGCATCGTCTTGCCGGTGCCGGGCGCGCCGAGGAAGAGCAGGCCGCGCTCGCGCTTGCCGCCCGCCTTCTCGAACGCCTCGCCCGACTGCCAGAGGGTGACGATGCGGCGGACCTCCTCCTTCGCCTCGGCCTGGCCGCGGATGTCGTCGAGCTTGACGCCCCATTCGGCGTCGCCCGGCTCGTACCCGCGGATCTGCGAGATGCCCATGAGCAGCATCGGCCCCATGAAGATGAAGAAGTTCGCGAAGAACAGGAAGAAGACGAGGACGAGCTGGAGCAGCAGCGTCCGGTTCCCGAGCAGGTGGAAGAACGCGGTGATGATGTGCAGCCCCGTCCCCGGCCACGAGCGGTGGGTCGCGTGGCGGGTGTCGATGAGGTAGACGAGCGTCGTGAGGCCGGCCGCGAAGATGGCGATGCGGTAGTAGAAGCGCCACGTCCAGGCGCGCCGGCGGTTGACGACGTCCTCCTCGCGCAGCCGCGTCTCCTCGGTGCCGAACAGGCTCGGCCATGGGATCAGGCGGCGGATGACGAGGTCGACGAGGCCGCGGAAGCCGACGACGACGAGGGCCGTCAGCAGGAGCGACTTCAGGACGCTGTCGTGCCCGGCGTGGCGGAACCAGAAGTACGCCGCCGGGCTCGTGAGCAGCGCGATGAGCGTTGCGACCCGGGCGAGCCGGCGCAGCTGACCCGCGAGCGCGACCGACTCCTCGCTCGAGCGAAGCGTTCCCGTTACTTCGGCGACAGCCACCGGCCGCTCAGTGTAGACATCGGTTTCGTACCTCTGGGTACGTCTGAGCCAACTCCTTAGATTTCTCTCAGGATCTGGTATGCCGCGGCGGGGGACCAGTTACTCCTAGGAGAATCCGCTCGATGCACGTCCACACCGACCGGCACGGGAGCCGGCAGGCCCTCGCCGCCGCGCTCCTCCTCATTCTCGGCTTCATGGCGGGCGAGGTGGCGGCGGGCATCCTCGCCCACTCGCTCGCCCTCCTCGCCGACGCCGGCCACATGCTCACCGACGCCGCCGCGCTCGCCGCGGCTCTCGTCGCCGCCGGGCTGGCTGCACGCCCGGCACGCGGCCGGTGGACGTTCGGCCTCGGCCGCGCCGAGATCCTCGCGGCGCAGGGCAACGGGATCACGCTCCTGCTCGTCGCGCTGTGGATCGTGGTCGAGGCGATCCGCCGCCTCGTGTCGCCGCCCGCCGTCCACGGCGGGGTCGTGCTCGGCGTCGCGCTCGCCGGGGTGGCCGTCAACCTCGCGGCGACGCTCGTCCTCTCCCGGGCGGACCGCACGAGCCTCAACGTCCGCGCCGCGTTCCTGCACGTCGCCACCGACCTCGCCGCCTTCGTCGGCACGGCGGTCGCGGGCGCGCTCGTCCTCGCCACCGGCTGGAACCGCTTCGACCCGATCGCGAGCCTCCTCGTCGCCGCGCTCATGGTGCGGTCGAGCTGGACGCTCCTGCGCGACTCCGGCCGCATCTTCCTCGAGGGCTCCCCGGCCGAGATCGACCCGGACGCCGTCGCGGCCGCCATCCTCGACGAGGACGAGGTCGTGCAGGTGCACGACCTCCACGTCTGGACGGTGACGAGCGGCTTCCCGGCCCTCGCCGCGCACGTGCTCGTCGAGCCCGGCGCCGACTGCCACGCGGCCCGCCGACGGCTCGAGCACCTCCTGCACGAGCGCTTCGGCCTGCACCACACGACGTTGCAGGTCGACCACATTGCCCGTAACCCGCAGACGGTTAGCATCGGGCATCGTGAACCTCAGCGGTAAGACCGCGATCGTCACCGGCGCGTCGTCCGGCTTCGGCCGCTCGACCGCGCGCATGCTCGCCGAGGCGGGAGTCCGCGTCGCCGGCGGCGCGCGCCGCGTCGAACGGCTCGAGACCGAGGTCGCGCTGCCGCTCGACGTGATGGACGCCTCGAGCTGCGAGCAGTTCGTCGACGCCGCGGTCGAGGCGCTCGGCGGGATCGACATCCTCGTGAACAACGCCGGGCTCGCGCTCGGCCGCGCGCCGTTCGACGAGTCGAGCGAGGAGGACGAGGCCACCGTCTTCGGCACGAACGTGAACGGGCTCGTGCGCATGACGCGGCTGTGCCTCCCGCACATCCGCGACGGCGGCCACATCGTCAACCTCGGCTCGATCGCGGGGCGGCAGGCGTACGAGGGCGCGGCGAGCTACGTCGCGTCGAAGTTCGCGGTGCGCGGGTTCACGTACGCGCTGCGCGAGGACCTCCTCGGGAGGCCGATCCGGCTGACGACCGTCGACCCGGGCCTCGCGGAGACGGAGTTCTCGATCGTCCGCTTCAAGGGCGACGTCGAGAAGGCGGCGTCCGTCTACGAGGGCGTCGAGCCGCTGCGGCCGGACGACGTCGCCGAGTGCATCATGTTCGCGCTCACGCGGCCGTGGCACGTGAACGTCGACGAGATCGTCGTGAAGGCGCAGGCGCAGTCCTCCGGGGGGCGAATCGTCCGCAACCCATGAGGGTGGTGATCACCACTCGCATCCTTCCCGTCGCGCTCGGGTACGACGCGGTGCTGCGCGGGGCGGGCCACGATCCGGTCGGCGTGCTGACGATCCGCGACACCGACCGGTACGGGACGGAGTTCACGGCCGACGCGCTCGTGCGCGGCCTCCCGCTCGACCTCGACCTCGTCGTTCCCGCGCGGAGGTCCGAGATCGCGCCGCTGCTCGCCTCGATGCGCCCCGACCTCGTCGTGTGCACCGGCTTCCCGTGGAAGATCCCGCCCGACGCTCTCGCGGTCCCTCCGCGCGGCTGGCTCAACGGGCATCCGTCGCTGCTGCCGCGCCACCGCGGCCCGATCCCGATGGCATGGGCGATCCGGAATGGGGACGCCGAGATCGGCGTCACGTTCCACAAGATGGACGCCGGGCTCGACACCGGTCCGATCCTCGTGCAGGAGCGCTTCCCGACCGGCGAGTACGTCGAGCCGGAGGAGTTCTACGGGCGCACGGGGCCGACCGTGATGGGCGCGTTCGCGGCCGCGGTCGAGAAGATCGCCGCGGGAGACGACGGGACGCCGCAGGCGGACGGCGGCGAGTACGAGTCGTTCTTCGGCGAGGCGGACGCGTGGCTCGATCCCTCGCGCACCGCCTCCGAGCTGCACCGGCTCGTCTGGGCGTGGCGCTACGCGGTCGCGCTCGACGGCGTCCGCGGCGCGCTCGTCGACCTCGACGGCGAGACGGTGCGCGTGCTCGCCTCCTCGCTGGCCGAGGTGGCGGGCGCTCGCCGGCTCGAGTGCGCGGACGGGCCGCTGTGGCTCGTCAGGACGGAGCCGGCACAGCCTGCTCCGGAGCAGGCTCCTCGTAGCTGAAGTCCCGCACCGACGGGACCCGGTAGACGGCGAGCGTGCTCGCGATGAGCCACGCCGCCCCGAACAGGAGATAGCCGCGCATCCCGACCACCGACGCGATCGGGCCGGCGAGGGCGTAGCCCGCCGGCAGGAACACCATCGCCGACATCCATCCGTACGCGCCGACGCGCGCGAGCTTGTCGGGAGGGATCGTGCGCTGCATCGCCGTGTCCCACACCACCGAGCCGCACGCGAACCCGAACCCCGCGAACGCCGCCGCCAGTGCGAGCGCGAACACGGACGCGTGGAACGCGAGCAGGACGCTCTGCACCGCGGTCGGCAGGAAGATGTAGCCGACCGCGACGAGCGGACGGCGAAGCCGCAGCCGCAGGCCGGAGACGCTCCCGAGCAGCGCGCCCGTGCCCTCGCCGGTGACGACCGCGGCCCACGTCTTCGCGCCGCCCATCGAGTGCGCGGCGATGTACGGGCCGAGGACGAAGAACGGCGCGTACGTGATCACGAAGTAGAGGGAGATCCAGAGCGTCAGCACCCAGATCCACGTCTGCTCGGTGAACGCCGCCCAGCCCTCGCGGAGCTCGTGCAGCATGCTCGCGCCGGTCGCGCGCACGAGCGACTCGACGCGCACGAACGCGAGCAGGAGCGCGCTCGTCGCGTACGTCCCGCCGTCGAACAGGAGCGCGGCGCCCGCGCCGACGGTGGCGACGATCGACCCGCCGGTCGCCGCACCGAGCGGGAACGCGGCGTAGCGCGCGATCGCGAGCCAGCTGTTCGCCTGCTGGATGCGCTCGGGCGGGACGATCTCGCGCACGAGGCCGTAGAACGCCGGGTTGTAGAACGCGACCGACGCGCCGCCGGCCGCCTGCAGCGCGACGAGCTCCCACACGTGCGCGTGATGCGTCACGAGCAGCACGCCCATCGCAGTGCGCACCGCCGTGCTCGAGACGTCGGAGGCGATCATCACCGTCCGGCGCGGGAAGCGGTCGCCGAGGACGCCGCCGATCGCGAGCATCGACACCTGCGCGAGCGTCCACGCGGCGAACGAGAGGCCGACCGCCGTCGCGCTGCCGTGCAGCCCGAGGATCGCGAACGCGACCGCGATCGGCGCGAGGTAGGTGCCGACGTACGAGACGGTGCGGCCGGCGAAGAGCAGCCGGAAGTTACGGTCCCGCAGCATTCGCCTGCCTCTGCTTCTCCGCCCAGCGTGCGAGCCCGACGTACGACTGCCACAGCGGCATCGCGAGGTCGTAGTGCGAGACGTCCTCGCCCGCGTTCTCGAGCGCGGCGCGCACGTACTCGACGAACTCGCCCGTGCCCGCTCCGCCGAGGACGAACTCCGCCCAGTCGTACAGCTCGAGGCGGAGGTCGGCGAGATGGCGGCTCGCGTCCTCGAACACGCCGAAGTGGATGAGCGCCAGCCGCTCGGGCGCGCGGCGGTCGATCTCGTCGATCGTCTTCTGCCACGCCTCGACGTCGAGCTCCGGCGGCGGCGTCGGCGGCATCACGTACCGGCCCGGCCGGATGCGCACGCCGGCCGCGTCGCCGGCGTACAGCGTCCCGTCCCGGTCGAGGTACGAGACGTGGTGCGAGGCGTGCCCCGGCGTGGGGAAGCATTCGAGGCCGAGCACGCTCGAGCCGACCACGGCGACGTTCTCCGCCGGCACGGGCGCGAGCTCGCCCCACAGCCCGTCGAACTCGTCCCCGTACAGGCGGCGGGCGCTCCGCTCGAGCTTCGCCGGGTCGACGAGGTGGGGCGCGCCGATCTCGGAGACGTGCACCCGGAGCGCCGGATGCTCGCGTACGAGCACGCCGGCCGCCCCCGCGTGGTCGAGGTGGATGTGGCTCAGGAGCAGGTGGCGGACGTCCGTCAGGCGCAGCCCGTCGCGCTCGAGCCCGGCCTTCAGGCTCTCGATCGTGGACGCCGGCCCGCAGTCGAACAGGGCCGGGCCGTCCTCGGTCTCGAGGAGGTAACAGGCCACGCGGCTCGGCCTTCCCTGGTGGAAGAGGTCGATCGGCTCCGGCACGGCGATATCTTCACGGTAATGGCCTTGCGGGGCGGAGTCGATCTCGGCGGCACGAAGATCGAGGCGATGGTCGTCGACGACGACCATCGGATCGTCGGTCAGGCGAAGCGCGCGACGCCTGCGGACGGCGGGCCGCTGGCCGTGCTCCGCGAGCTGGGGGCAACGCTGCGCGAAGCGGCCGACGCCGCGGGCGTGAAGCCCGCCGAGCTCGCCGGGGTCGGCGTCGGGTCCCCGGGCGTCGTCGACACCGCGGCGGGGACGGTCGCGCGCGCGGGCAACCTCCCCGACTGGGGAGGCGTCGTCCCGGTGGCGGACGAGCTCGGGCG
>Ga0335069_10008330_pt1 | contig 14838 bp, 10 predicted proteins | sample Lox_Sample_11_FD_206714 | JGI IMG/M metagenome (GOLD analysis project Ga0335069, IMG submission 206714) | Soil microbial communities from Loxahatchee National Wildlife Refuge, Florida, United States - Lox_Sample_1.1 | ecosystem: Environmental > Terrestrial > Soil > Wetlands | place: USA... | reverse complement strand
CCACAACGGGTGGCACAGGCGGGTCGGCGGCATGCGCGCCGCCATCCGGCCCACCCACGGCCACGCCCATCCAGTTCAACGACAACGGCGGCTGGTGTTGGTATCAGGATGAACGGGCCTTGGTCGACACCAAGGCCAACAAGCTGCTCATCGGCTCGGTGGCCAGCGGTGGATCGCGCAATGGCAACATCGAGGCGGTGATCTACGACCTCGCGGCCAGCAGCAAGAAGCTCTACACCATCAGCACCAAGCTGACCGGTTCCGTCGACGATCACAACGCTCCGGCCTTTGCGATTACGCCGGACGGAAACTACGTCGCCCAGTACTGCGGCCACCGGGTCGATTGCATCACACGCTTTAGCACCTTCAGCGGCACGGCGTGGTCTGCCGAAAGGACCTTCGATTGGGCCCCGGACGGCTGTCCCTGGGCGGGTGCCAGTACCAACATGGTCACCTACTCGAATCCCTGGTACATCGGCTCGTCGATCTTCAGCCTGGTCCGCTCGGTCGGCACCGACCCGGCGGTTCTCACTTCCACCGACAACGGCCAGACCTGGAGCTACTACGGGCGCCTGATGTCGACCAAGCAGACCGGCTATGTGGCCGGTTACTTCAAGTATTGGGGCAACAACAGCGACCGCATCGACTTCGTCGGCACCGAAGCCCACCCGCGCGACGACAACACCAGCCTCTACCACGGCTATGTCCAGGGCGGGAAAGTCTACAATTCCGCGGGTACTGCGCTGGATTCGTCGCTCAAGGACACCAGCGCCACGACCAGCAACTCGGTGGACATCACTACCTACACCCCGGTCTTCAAGACCGGCACATCGCTCAACGGGGTGTCCCTGTGCCGGATGTGGAACCACGATATCGTGCGATACGCGGATGGCACCATCGCCATCACCGGACAAGGACGGACCAACGACTGCACCTCGACACCCTCGGGCTCCGATCCCGACAAGCGCATCATCTACTCACGCTGGGACGGAACAACGTGGAAGTCGACGTACCTCGTGAAGGCGGGGCCCAAGTTGTACGCCGATGAGGAGGATTACACCGGGCTCAGCGCCCTGCACCCCGACGATCCGCACACCATCTTCGTGTCCACGCCCTACGATCCGCGCGATGACAAGACGCAGACGTCGAAGCACGAAATCTACCAGGGCACCACGTGCGACAACGGCGCCACCTGGAAATGGACACCCATTACCCAGAACTCGACCGTCGACAACATCCGACCCATCGTGCCTAAATGGGACGCCAATCACACAGTCCTTCTATGGATGAAGGGCACCTATACCAGCGCGCAGAGCTACTCGATGCAGATCGTCGGCCTGATCTCCGGCTCGTAGACGGTTTCCTTCAGTTGGCCTCGTCAGGCCGCGGCCTTTGCTGTACGCTTCGTCGCGTTTCGGTTGGGCCCCCGAGAGCGGGCCGTGGCCGGACGTGGTTGGAGATCCTCTACTATGCTGCAGATCAAGCAAGCATCCGATTGCCACTGGGACCTGGTCGCGCTGGGCGAGGTGATGTTGCGCCTCGACCCCGGGGTCGGGCGGATCCACACCGCCCGATACTTCGACGTCTGGGAGGGCGGCGGCGAGTACAATGTCGCCCGTGGGCTGCGGCGCTGCTTCGGGCTGCGCACGGCGGTCATGACCGCGCTCGCCGACAACCCGGTGGGCAGGCTGGTCGAGGATCTGATGCTGCAAGGGGGAGTCGATGCCTCTCTGGTCCGCTGGGTGCCCTACGACGGCGTGGGCCGTACCGTGCGCAACGGCTTGAACTTCACCGAGCGCGGGTTTGGGCCGCGCGCGGCGGTGGGCTGTTCGGACCGCGGGCACACCGCGGTCTCGCAGCTTGGCGTGGACGACTTCGATTGGGATCACACTTTCGGCACTCTCGGTACCCGCTGGCTGCACTCGGGCGGTATCTTCTGCGCGCTCAGTGAAACCACGCCCGCCGTCGCCCAGCGCGCTCTCGAGACAGCCAAGCGCCACGGCACGGTGGTTTCCTATGATCTCAACTATCGCGACTCGCTCTGGCGATCGGTGGGTGGACAGAGCAAAGCGCGTGAAGTGAATCGGGGTCTGATGCCCTACGTCGATGTACTGTTCGGCAACGAGGAAGACTTCTCAGCGGCATTGGGCTTCGACGTGGAGGGCACCGACGAGAGCTATGCCGACCTCTCCACCGAGGGATTTCGTCGCATGATCCAGCGTGTGGTTGAGACTTTCCCCAACATCAAGACCGTGGCAACCACCCTGCGCACCGCCCGCAGCGCCACCGCGAATGGTTGGGGCGCCATCGCGTATCACGACGGTCAGTTCTTCGAGCTGGGGCAACAGGACACGGAGATCTTCGACCGCGTCGGAGGGGGCGACTCGTTCGCTTCTGGATTCATCTGTGGCCTCATCGAGGGTCGCGGGCTCGAATGGGCAGTGCGCTGCGGTGTGGCCCATGGCGCGCTGGCCATGTCAACGCCCGGGGATACTTCGATGGCGTCCCGGGCTGAAGTCGAGAGACTTATGAAGGGAAAGAACGCGAGGATTTCACGATGAAGCGAACCGAAATCGCCAAACGAATTGAGGCCACCGGTATTGTCCCGATCGTTCGCGCGCCCTCGTCGGAGGTCGCGGCCACTGCGGCGCGTGCCATCTTGGCCGCGGGAATCGACGTGCTGGAAATCACGATGACCGTGCCCAACGCCACGGACCTGATGCGAAAACTGCGGCGCGAGGTAGGTTCCGACGTGCTCCTGGGCGCGGGCACCGTGCTTGACGCCGACACCGCCAAGGCGTGTATCGACGCCGGCGCCGAGTTCATCGTTGCGCCCGGATTCGACCCGGACACGGTTCGGGCCGCCCACGCTCTGGACAAGCCCTGCATGCCCGGCGCCCTCACGCCCACTGAGGTCATCGCGGCCTGGGCAGCTGGCGCCGACATGGTGAAGATCTTTCCTTGTTCCGCGCTTGGGGGCGCCTCGTACCTGCGTGCGCTCAAAGCGCCGCTGCCTCAGGTGAAGATGCTTCCCACCGGAGGCGTGGACGCCACCACGGCCGCGGATTTCATCAAGGCCGGCGCGGCGGCGCTTGGGGTCGGCGCGGCCGTGGTCGACCTGAAGCTGCTCGCAGACAAGGGGCCGACCGCCATCACCGAACGCTGCGCGCAGCTGGTCGCCGCTGTGCGCGGCGCGCGCGCTGCGAGCGCATGACTTCGCGGCTGGTTATCGCGCCAGCCAGCCGCCGTCGACCGCCAGCACATGGCCGGTGACATAGCGAGCGGCCTCCGAGCACAGGAAGACCGCCGCCCCGGCGATATCGTCGGGCATACCCCAGCGGCCCGCAGGGATGCGCTCGAGGATTTGACGGCTGCGGGTCTCGTCGGCGCGCAGGGCGGCAGTGTTGTTGGTGGCGATGTAGCCAGGGGCGATGGCATTCACGTTGATGTTCTTCGCCGCCCACTCGTTGGCCAAAGCCTTGGTGAGCTGCGCCACGCCACCTTTCGAAGCCGAGTAGGCCGGAACCAAGATGCCGCCCTGAAAGGCCAGCAGCGAGGCGATGTTCACGATGCGGCCTCCGCCCTGCTCGATCATCCGCTTGCCCACAGCCCGGCTCAAACGAAATGGCGCCGAGAGATTGACTTCGAGTAGGAGATCCCAGTCCTGGTCGCTGTACTCGACCGCGGGGGCGCGTCGAATCGTGCCGGCGTTGTTGACCAGGATGTCGATGCGCCCGAATTCCCTGAGCGCGTCGGCCAGCAAGCCATCCTGCGCAGCCCGTTTGGAGAGATCCGCGGACAAGGCGATGGAACGGCGGCCCAGTGCTCGTATCTCGTCGCTGGTCGCGCGGGCCTGCTCGCCGATGTCGTGGCAAGCGACGTGCGCGCCGGCGCGCGCGAGGGCCTTGGCGATCCCGGCGCCGATGCCGGTACCGGTGCCGGTAACCAGCGCGATCTTGCCATCCAGGTTGAACCAGTCGAGCGCCATGATCTGTTCCTCCTACTTGCGGCTGGCCTCCAGGCCCGAGCCCCCCTGCGCGAACTCGGGCTGCACGTTGACCACTCCGAAAAGTCGGTCCTCGACCTCGCGGTGGGCCGCCATCATCCAGACGAAGTTGATTGTGTGACCCGGCGCCGAAACGTTGGGGTGATAGCCGGCCGGCATGAGCACCAAGTCGCCGTCACGGACGACCTGCACGAGCTCGGGCGCTTCCGGCTTGGTATAGACCATCTGGATCGCAAATGCGGGCGCGGGCATGTCGAAGTAGACATAGGCTTCCTCGAGAAGCTTGCTGTGCTCGTGCGGTGGCCAGCTGGTCCAGTGGCCAGGCTCGGATCGGGTGAAGCCCGCAAGGATCCGACCGGCCTTGACGTTTTTGCCTATGAGGATGTTGACACAGCGGGATGTCGAGGGCCCGCCGGCGTTGAACTTCAAGGTGGGGTCCTTTTGCACATCGGCGTAGCGGACCACTTGCAGCGGATAGTCGCCCTGCACGTCGGAGGCGCACTCCACCAAGTCGACTTCCGTCTGGCTCGAGACCTCCACCGACGAACCACGCGGAATGTAGATCGCGTCGTGGGTACCGAGATCGTAGCTCGCACCGCCGATGGTCACCCGGCAGCTTCCCTTCATGCACAGGAGCGCGGTCTCGCGGTCTTCAGTCGGGAAGGAAGCCCGGGCCACCTTGGCATCAAGGCGAATGCGCCCGTAGCACAGGTGCGCGAGCACGCTGTTCCGGGGTGTCGCCGTCACAACCCGCCCGAGCTTCGAGGCGGTATCGACGAATAGCAGTTTCTTCGGATCAAGAGTCGCGCTGGGCATGGTGACGCTTGGGCTACCACCTAAGCCCGTCGATAGCAACCGGGCGCCGTCAGCCTGCGCGGGTGCGAGGCGCGGGGCACAGCTTTTGTCTTGTGCATGGCCCGCCCCTCGCGATAATCGCGCGATGATGTTCATCCATGCGCTGAAGCCGATCCTGTTCATGTTGGCTGCGGGCAACGCCGAGGCGGCGCCGACCATCACGGCCACGGTGGCGAACCCGCTCGCGCAGGCCCGTGCGCGCGAAACCGTCACCGTGGCACTTGCCGACGTCCTCAAGACCGCCCCCGGCTTCGATGTAAAGAGGGTACAGGTCTTCGACACGACGGGGAAAGAGATGCTCTCGCAGCTCGTCGATATGGACGGCGACGATTCCCCGGACGAATTGGTCTTTCAGGTCGACCTCGGGGCCAAGGAGAGCAAGGCCTTCAAGCTGAAGGTCGGCGAACGCCATCTGGCCGCCCGCGACGACTACAAAGCCTACGGTCGCTTCGTACGCGAACGGCACGACGATTTCGCGTGGGAGAACGACATGGTTGCCCATCGGGTCTACGGGCCGGATCTGGAGACCTGCACAAAAGAGCCTCTCACGTCGAGCGGGGTGGACGTTTGGGTCAAGCGGGTTTCGAAGCTGGTCATCAATGACTGGTATATGACCGACAACTACCACCAGGACACGGGTGAAGGGGCCGACTTCTACGCCGTCGGCAAGTCGCGCGGCTGCGGTGGGCTCGGCGTATGGGCTGGCGGCAAGCTGCACGTATCCAAGAACTTCACCCACTCGCGCGTGCTCGCCAATGGACCCATCCGTTTGGTGTTTGAGCTCACCTACGCCCCCTGGGATGCGGGTGGGACGCCGGTGGGGGAAACCAGGCGCGTCGTGCTCGATGCCGGGACGGAGTTCAATCGTTTCGAGAGCACGTTCACGGGGCAAAAGGGCGCGCTCGCGATCGGGGTCGGCATCGCCAAGCATCCGGGCAGCGCGGTGAAGATGGATGCCCGCGGCGGCTCGATGCGCGTTTGGGAACCTCTCGACGGCGGCAAGAGCGGCAATCTGGGCACGGCCGTGATCTTTCCAGGGGGCGGCCACTTGGAACAACACGACACCGACCTCGAGTATCTAGCCGTAGCCAAGGCCCCGAATGGTCGGCTGCTCTACTACGCCGGTTCTGCTTGGGACCGGGCTGGCAGAATTCGCGATGCGGCGACATGGGGGACCGAAGTCCAGGGTGTCCTGGACCGGCTATCCACGCCCGTGAAGGTCAGTCTGCGAATCGGCCGATAGCGGATGACTGCGCAGACGTGCAGTTGGATTCGCCCATTCCCTGCTCCCAGTCGACCAGAAAAATGGGAATCTTCCGCGTGGTGAATCGTGAGGGGATTTAGAATAGGCTTTCGATCGGAGGACAAGGGATGAACGCCAAGCCAAGCCTGAATCTACTTCGGTGCAGCATTGTGGCTGCCGCCATCTCCGCCGCGTGTACATCCAGCGAACACCCGACGGGAAAGGGTGGCCAGAGCGCAACTTCCAGCGGAGGGAACGTGGGAGGTTCCGTGGGCGGGGGCGCTGCAACGGGTGGCTCGACCACCGCGAGTGGCGGAGCCAGTGCTTCCGGCGGTGTCGCGAGCTCGGGCGGAACAACCGCCAACGGGGGCAGCATTGGTTCTGGCGGAACGCCAGGGGGCGGAACTGTGTCGGGCGGAAACGCGGGATCCGGTGGAGCGAGTCGGGGCGGAAGCACCGGATCGGGTGGAGCGAGTCCGGGCGGAAGCACCGGATCAGGCGGAGCGAGTACCTCGGGCGGAAGCACCGGATCGGGCGGAACGAGCTCGGGCGGAAGCACCGGATCGGGCGGAGCGAGCACCTCGGGTGGGGCGACCGGCTCGGGCGGGTCAGCGGGTTCTAGGGGCGGGGCGACCGGCGCAGGAGGTGGAGGCGGCGGCGGTGCCAAGACTGGGGGCGCGGGGGGCGGCGGCGGTACCGGCGGAACAGGCGGCACAGGCACCGCGGGAGGCAGCTCCACTGGGGGCAGTACCGGGAGCGGCGGCTCGGGCTCCTGCGTTGCCGTGAGCGATTTCACCAGCTGGCCGAGCGGCAAGGGCCCGGCCGACATCGGCAAGCTTGCCGTGAACAACTTCAAGGGACATACCGGCGACGACTACGGTGGTGCAGGCTATGCGTGGACCTTCGCCTATTTCGGTTCGTTGCAGCTCACCAAGACCACCGGTGACAGCACGAACAATGCCAGCCTTATCTCGGCGTTCGAGCCCTACGCTTCAGGCAGCGAGGCGTCTCCTGACAACTCGGCGACCGCGACAGTCGACACCCGGGCGTTTGGTGACCTGCCGCTTGAAATCTTCATCGAGAACGGCGACACCCGCTGCAAGACGCTCGGGTTGGCGCGGGCGGATACCCAGTGGGCGAAGACGACGTCGGATGGGATCACCTCCGACGCGCGCTACTGGAGCGATGACATGTACATGATCACGGGGCTGCAGGTCTTCGCCTATCGCGCGACCCAAGATACGAAGTACCTGACCCGCATGGCCACCACAATGAAGGCATACCTCGCGGCCCTGCAGCAGTCCGACGGTCTCTTCTGGCACACCAAACAATCGAAGGCGTACTGGGGTCGCGCGAACGGCTGGTTCGCCTCTGGCATGGCCGAGCTTCTGCTGCAGCTTCCCGCCGGATCGGATCGCGACACCATCATGGCGGGCTACAAGAAGCACATAGACGGCCTCCTGGCGGTGCAGATTGCCAGTGGAACCGACGCGGGTTGCTGGCGCCAGGTGCTGGACAGAACCGATGCGCAAGCCGAGAGCTCCTGCACGGCCATGTTCACGTTTGCGTTGGTCACGGGCGTGAGAAATGGCTGGCTGACCGATGCCAAGTACGCAACGGCGGCACGCAATGGCTGGATCGCCCTGGGCAACAAGACGAACGGCAGCGGAATGCTGTCTCAGGTCTGTCCCGGCAGCGATCAGGCACCCGCCGGCACGCTTGCTTCGCAGCAGCAATACTACATGGACAAGACACTCGGCTCCAACGACCAGCACGGCCAGGCGCCCTTGCTTTGGTCGGCCAACGCGCTTCTGCGTACGGACTGCCCGGGCGCGCGCTAGCCGCGCGTGGGTTCCGACCCGGCAGCTCTGCTGTGCGCGCAGCGGCCGAAGCCTGTGGCCTCGGCCTGTCGCCGAGCCGCACCGATTTTCTCGCGGGCATTCCCTAGCAGGCGCTCCGCTTTGGCAGGCGCTCCGCTTTGCTGGGCAGATAAGGTTCTCCGCCGCCGACAGGCTCGGCTCACGCGCTCACATGCCGCAGATTCTCATCGAGCGGAGTCATCGTGGGCATGAGCAGATGCGCCACGCCGAGCAGTACGAGGTAGCACGAGCCTGCCAGTAGGAACGCGACAAAATAGCCGGCGGGCCCACTCGATGTGAGGATCCTACCCAGACTGAAGTCCGCCAACAACCCGGCCGCCGCCCCGCACATTCCGCCAATGCCGGTCACCGAGGCGGTGGCCTTTTTCGGGAACACGTCGGAAACCAAGGTGAACAGATTGGCTGACCATGCCTGATGCGCGGCCGCTGCCAGCGCAATCAGCAGGACGGCAATCCAGTAGAGATCGTCGGAGCGCGAGCTGTTGATGAGCGCCGTGTCCATGCGTTTTGCCTGATCCGGCTTGATGATGGCCGCAGCCGCCGCCACGAATTCCTTGGCCGAAGCGAAGCTCCTGCCCTGCAAGCCACGCAGCGCACTCTGCACGTCTGCCGGCACGGCCTCCATGGTCTTCCGCCTCTGCGCTTTGCCATCGACTGTGACGATGCCTTCGACGGCGAACCTCGTCGTGGCCAGCCGATCATAGAAACGACTGTCGGCGTTGAATCTGGTTCCGATCAGCGTGACCAGCGTGACCGGCAGGATGCAGACCGCGCAAAGCAACAGGGTGGTCTTGCGCGCGCGATTCACCGACCAGCCCCGCCTGATGAAAACCGAAGAGAGCCAGCCACCCACGACGCTGCCCACGTCGGCCATCAGATAGATGGTGAGGAGTGGCAAGGCAAGGTTCTTGATGCTCAGTCCGAACTTGTCGAACAGGAACTTGCCGCCCCAGAACAGGTAGAACCACCACACGGCATCCGTCATCTTGGGCAGGGCAAAGGCCCATGTCTCGCGCAATGGAAGCACCTTCAGCCACGGCACCGTACCGGTGGCCTTCTCCTCGACCGAATCGCTGTTGATGTAGTCACGTTCGGCTTGCGCGAGGCGAGGATGGATGTCGGGACGTCGATAGCTCTTGAGCCACAACAGAACCCACAGCACGCTAAACCCGCCGGTCGTCAGAAAAGCGTACTGCCAGTTTGTGCCATCGGGCGCCACCACCAGGGGAATGAGCACGGGCGCCAGGACGGCGCCGACGTTCGAGCCGGCGTTGAAGATACCCGTGGCGAACGCACGTTCCCGTTTGGGGAACCACTCGCCGACGGTCTTGATTGCGGCCGGGAAGTTGCCTGACTCGCCTAGTCCCAGGCCAAAGCGGGCCATGCAAAACCCAACGAAACCAAACGCGGGCCGCACCGCAGCGTGCAGCATGCCGAACACGCTCCAAATGCTGATGGCGAGCGCGTAGCCAATCTTGGTGCCGAAGCGGTCAATGATGGCGCCCATGCTCAACATGCCGACCGCGTAGGCGATCTTGAAACAGATGTTGATCCAGGCGTACTGGCTGTCTGACCAGTTGAAGACCTTGTATTGCAGCGTGGGCGCGAGCACGCCGAGGACACTGCGATCCATGTAGTTGATGGTCGTGGCGAAGAATAGCAAGGCGCAGATGCGCCAGCGGTACCGGCCCAAGGGTCGGAGGGCGGCGGCGGTCGAGGATGCGCGATTCGGGGGACCAAGGTTCGGTTGGCTGAACATGGTCAGAGTGCCAAAGTTTGGAGTCGAGCCGAACCGGGAGTGTAGCCTCGTGCGGCGGCTCCCTTGCCGGCTGACCAGACAGTACTCCTGCCTCAGTGGTCGAGAAAAGAAGATGTCGAGGGCCGAGGTCGAGCGCGCGAGCAAATGCATCCTGCGCCGCACCGGGCGCGGCGGAGCCGCGTGTGGAACGGCCCTCAAAGCCTCCCCGGCGCGCTGCGCCGAAACGGCCGAAGCGTTCCCGAACCGTCCCTCAGCCCCAATCGATGTACCAGGCCGTCCTGGCAGCGATGCCGAATCAACCCACTCCCCCAATACCGGCGGTCGACGAATGCATTTGGGGGAATTTGAGATAAGCTCGGCCGAGGCTTGGTCGCCTACCAGGCCCGAAACGGCTGGGAATCAGTGTTGTCGACCTCAGCTTCGAAGGGTACACGGACATGAAGCGTTATCGAAGTCACATTCTCGCGATCGCATCGATCTCCCTCGGACTGCTCAAGGCGTTACCGGCGCAAGCAGCCTTGACACAGGTCAACCGCTCCGATTGGACAGGCGGCGTGAACCTGCCGAGCTACCTGGAGATGTACATTTATGTTCCCGCCAAGTTGGCGAGCCAGCCCCCCATCGTGGTTTCCGGCCACTCCTGCGGCTCGTCTGCTTCGGGGCAAATGGGCAATATCCCGAAGACCCTGGCGGCGGCCGACCAGCTCGGCTTCATCCTCGTTCTCCCGGATAACCCCAACCAGAACTGCTGGGACGTGGGGTCGTCGCAATCCCTCAAACACGACGGGGGTGGCGACACGCAGGGTGTTGCTCAGATGGTGAAATACGCGCTCACGAAGTACAGCGGCGACCCAGCCCGCGTCTACATCTTTGGCGGCTCGTCGGGCGGGATGCTGACCCAGGCCATGCTCGCCGTGTACCCTGATGTTTTTCGGGCCGGCTCGGCGCGCGCAGGCGTCCCGGCGGGATGCTGGGCCGACGGCTACGCCAGCAGCAACCAGTGGAGCAACAACTGCGCGAACGGGAACACGAGCAAGACGGCGCAGCAGTGGGGCGATCTCGTCCGTGCCATGTATCCCGGCTACACCGGCCACCGCCCGCGCGTGCAGACGATGCAGGGCGAGGCCGATACGACCATCAGTTACAAGAATACGGCCGAGACCATCAAGGAGTGGACGAATGTCCTTGGGTTGAGCACCAATCCGACCTCGACCGACACGGGGTACAAAGCCGCGAATGCCACCTACGACCGCCAGTTCTGGGCGAATGCCTGCGGCTACAACGTGCTCGAGGTCTGGTCTTCACCTGGCGGCACGCACTCCATGGCGTACGAGGAAGCCGACATCTTGAAGTTCTTCGGCCTCGACACGGCCAAGGCTTCCGAACCGGAGCCGGATTGCAATGGCGACGGTGGCGTCGCAGGCACCGGTGGCCAAAGCGGCACCGGCGGCACGAGCGGGGCCGGCGGCACGAGCGGGGCCAAGGACGGCGGGGCTGGCGGGAAAGACGGCGGCTTGGGCGGGGCCAGCAGCACCGGGGGTGGGGCGGGGAATGGTGGCGGCTCGGGCAGCGGCGGCCGCTCCGCGGGTGGCGGCTCGGGGGGGAGCGGCGGCAGCTCGGACACCGGCGGCCGATCCGGAAGTGGCGGCTCTGGGGGGGGCGGCGGCAGCTCGGACACCGGCGGCCGATCCGGAAGTGGCGGCTCCGGGGGCAGCCGCGGCAGCTCGGACACCGGCGGCACCGTGAGCAGTGGCGGCACCTTGAGCAGCGGCGGCAGCAGTGGCAAGGGTGGAACCAGCGGCAGCGGTGGTGTGGTCGACAGTGGTGGCAGCCCTGCCACTGGCGGCAACTCCGCCTCGGGCGGCAGTGGCGGCCAGAGTTCGGGCGGAAGCCAGAGCCACGGTGGGTCCTCCGCACGAGGCGGCAGCCCGGGCGGCGGTGGTACCACGACGGCCGGCGGCGGCAAGTCCGCCAGTGGCTGCAACTGTGCCCTTGGGAGCTACGCTGAGCGCTCGGCTTCCCGGATGGTGCTGCTTCTGCTGGCGGCCCTCGGCGTCATCCTCCGTCGGAGGCGATGAGCCTTTCGAGCACCCACCAGCCGAAGCTCAACACGGCGAATGCTTCGGTGGACAGCATTTCTCTCATGCAACGCCCTTTCCACGCGCAACCTGCCGGCAGGCGGCCTCCTGATCCTGGTGGTGCTCGTGGCCACACGCGACGCGCAAGTGCTTGTCGCGGCGCCAACGCGTTCGGTTCTCGCAGGGCTTGACGGGTTCGACTTCGCTATTGGAAAGTCGCGGACGCCCATGGCGCTCCTCGGACACGTTTCCCGCAAGGTGATGCTCTTCGTCACCGTTGCGCTCGGCGTGCTCCTCGGGCTGGGGCTTTTCACCTTCATCTACGCGGAGGGCTTTTCCTACTTCGGGACCGACCCCAAGGCGTGCGCGCACTGTCACATCATGAATGACGAATACGACTCGTGGGTGAAGTCGAGCCATCACATCGTGGCGGGCTGCGTGGACTGCCACCTGCCGCACGCGCTGGTGCCCAAGCTGGCCGCCAAAGCGGCCAACGGCTACCACCATTCCAAGGGCTTCACCTTCCAGGATTTCCACGAACCCATCATGATCAAGCCACGCAATTCCCGCATTCTGCAGGAGGCGTGCCTGCGCTGCCACGCCGGCTTGGTCCACGACATCGTCGCCGGCAGCACGAGCGACGCGAACGCGGTTTCTTGCGTGCACTGCCACAACTCCGTTGGGCACACGCGCTGACATCAAACCATCGAGTCAATAGAAACATGACCAACGACACTTCCACAAAACCCGAAAATACCCGCCGACCGACCGTCGTGTTGCTGGTGGTTTTGCTGGCGCTGGTGGCGATCTTCACCGCGGTCATCGCCAGCCTCCTGGTGAACATCTTCCAGCGGAAACAGGAGGCGAAAAACCCCTATTTGCGTTTCGTGGACGTCACCGCGGACACCACCGATCCGGCCGAATGGGGCAAGAATTGGCCGCGCGAATACGACGGCTACCTGCGCACGGCGCGGCCGTCGCGCACCAAGTACGGCGGCGGCTCGGCCTCGGAAACCATGCTGCCGCCCGAGAAGGCCGACAAGAACCCGTGGCTGACCCGCATGTTCGCCGGCTATGCCTTCGCGATCGACTACCGCGACCGGCGCGGGCACGCCAACATGCTGCTTGACCAGGAAAGCACCAAGCGCACCAAGGAACGCAAGCAGCCGGGCTCCTGCCTGCACTGCCATGCCTCGGTGATTCCGCTCTATCGGCAGACCGGCGCCGAGCTCGCGCCGTCCGCGTCGCCGGCCGAGCAACTGCAGGCGGGCTTCGCGGCGGTCAGCAAGCTCGACTACTGGGAAGCCAGCGCCAAGCTGGAGAAATCGGGCCACAAGCACCCGGTCTCCTGCGTCGACTGCCATGACCCGAAGAGCATGCAACTTCGCGTGACCCGGCCCGGCTTCATGAACGGCATCAAGGCGCTCAAGGCCCATGAAGGCATTTCCGACTACGACGTGAACCGCGATGCCACCAGGCAAGAGATGCGCTCGTTCGTGTGCGGGCAGTGCCACGTGGAATACTACTGCGGCCCGAAGACCACGCTGTTTTATCCCTGGGCCGGCGGGCTCAAGGTCGAGGAGATCGAAGCCCATTACGACAACTTCAAGTTTGACGACGGTCACCGTTTCTTCGACTGGAAGCACGCGGAGACCGGCGCCGAGGTGCTGAAGGCCCAGCACCCCGAGTTCGAGGTCTGGAATCAGGGAACCCATGGCAAGGCGGGCGTCGCGTGCGCCGACTGCCACATGCCGTATATGCGCGAAGGCGCGCTCAAGGTGTCCGACCACTACGTGCGCTCGCCCTTGCTCAACATCAACCGCGCCTGCCAGCAGTGCCATCATTATCCAGAAGCGGAAATCGCCAAGCGAGTGGAGACCATCCAAGATCGCCACTTCGCGCTGCTCGGCCGGGCAGGCGCCGCGCTGGTCGACATGCTCGACGCCATCAAGATCGTCAAGGATGCGAAGGTCAGCGAGGCCCAGCTTGCGCCCATGCTGGAGCTTCAGCGCAAGGCCCAATGGCGTCTCGACTTCGTCGCCGCGGAAAACTCGATGGGCTTCCACGCCCCGCAGGAGCTGGCCCGCATCCTGGCGGAATCCATCGACCTGTCCCGGCAGGCCCAGCTGGCAGCGACGAATCTGAAGGCGAACCTGGCGGCGGCCGCTAGGTAGTCCCGGGAACTGCCACTCGCAGCCGCGTCACTGGCAGCCGCTGGTCCGATCCATCTTGCCAGGGTTCCAGCCCGGCTTACCGTCGCTCGACAGGGGCGGAAACCTGCCATGGCAGATGCCGTAGGCCTCTGCGCCACTCTTGTATCCCACCAGCACCTGGGTGACTGAATCATACGCGGCCGCCGTGGGCAAGTCCCGCCAAGGCAGCTCGGCGACCAGGTATCCGGCGCACTGGCCAGCGCAGTATCCGTCGCGAATTCCAGCGCAGGTCACCGGCGACGCGCCTGTGTTGGCGAGAGCATCGCCGTAGGTCGCCGGCACGTATCCATCGTAACGCAGGGCCAGCGGCAAGGCACAGGCTTCACCTGCCTGCGCGTAGCTCGTGGTCAACTCCATCGTGCCACGTGTGCTCTGGACGACGGGCAGACCAGAGCCAAAGATGGTGACTTCAGCGCCCAGCTCAGTCCCGAAGAAGATGACCAATCGGGCACCCGCCCAGGCGTCATCGAGGTCGTAGGTTGCCGTCGCGTCGGTGCGGCTAGTCACCGTACCGGCCGCATCCAAGACCTCGCTGCCATCGACTTCTGCCACCACCACCGCTTCGCCATCGGGCGAAAACGACAGCAGGTAGCGCACACCGTCGCTGGTCGGCTGATAGTCCGCCTCAGCCAGCGGATCCTCCGGGTTGCTCACGGATCCGCCGGCTGGGCTCCAGACACGATTGGCCTGGTAGAGGTATATGTGGCCGCCCAGGCAGCTCGTCCGGCCGCAGGCACTCCCATCTGCAAGAAGCGCATCGAGCGGCGAGCCATCCGCGCTGACATCTGCGGAGGCATCGACCGC
>Ga0335069_10008328_pt1 | contig 14839 bp, 12 predicted proteins | sample Lox_Sample_11_FD_206714 | JGI IMG/M metagenome (GOLD analysis project Ga0335069, IMG submission 206714) | Soil microbial communities from Loxahatchee National Wildlife Refuge, Florida, United States - Lox_Sample_1.1 | ecosystem: Environmental > Terrestrial > Soil > Wetlands | place: USA... | reverse complement strand
GGCGGCCCCACACAAGTCGCGCGGCGTTGTATTCCTTTGGTGCCGCGCCGCATGAACTAAAATTGCAGGTTTGCGCCGCGGCTCGCTTGCGGCTTGCCGCTTTTCCCCTGCTCTTCATGACCACTCCTTCCCCGGCTTCGGACGAGGTCTCCGAAGACCCTCCCAGTCTCGCGCGCAATCGCGGCTTCCAGCGCTTTTATGGCGCGCGCGTGTTGTCGTCGGTGGCGTTCCAGATGCTCGCCGTTGCGATGGGCTGGCACATCTACGCGCTCACGCACAGCGCGTTCGCGCTCGGTCTCGTCGGCCTCGCGCAGTTCCTGCCGATGTTCGCCCTTACGCTCGTGGTCGGCCACGTGGCCGACCGTTACGACCGGCGGCGCATTGCATCGGTCTGCCAACTGGTCGAATGCGCCGCGGCGCTGACCTTTGCCGCCGGCACGCTGGGCGGCTGGCTGGGCGCGCCGCTCATCTACGCGCTGGCCGCCTGCGTGGGCGCGGCGCGCGCGTTCGAGTCGCCCGCCATCTCGTCTCTGCTGCCAGGCGTCGTGCCGCGTTCGCAACTGCCCAACGCGACCGCGTGGTCGACCTCGGCAAACCAGACCGCGAACATCGTCGGACCGGCGCTGGGTGGCCTGCTCTATGGAATCGGCGCGACGCCGGCCTATATGGCCTGCACGCTCGCTTTCGCCGCGGCGGCCACGCTCTCGGGCACGATCCCGATGCGCGCGAAACCACCCGCCCGCGCGCCCGTCACGCTCGAATCGGTGTTCTCGGGCATTGCCTTCATCCGTTCGCAGCCGGTCATTCTCGGGGCGCTGTCGCTCGACCTGTTCGCCGTGCTGTTCGGCGGCGCGACGGCGCTTTTGCCCGTGTTCGCCCGCGACATCCTGCATGCGGGCCCCATCGCACTCGGGCTCTTGCGTTCGGCGTCGGCTGCCGGCGCATTGGCTGGCTCGATCTGGCTCGCGCACTTTCCGCTGCGCCACCGGCCGGGCCGCGCGATGTTCGCCGGCGTGATCGTGTTCGGCTGCGCGACGATCGCGTTCGGGCTATCGCACAACATCGTCGTGTCGCTTATCGCGCTGGCGGTGCTCGGCGCCTCGGACGTCGTGAGCGTGGTCGTGCGCACCTCGCTCGTGCAGTTGCGCACGCCTTCCGAAACGCTCGGCCGCGTGAGCGCGGTCAACTCGCTTTTCATCGGCACTTCGAATCAGCTCGGCGAGTTCGAATCCGGCCTGACCGCCGGCTGGTGGGGCGCGCAGCGCGCCGTACTGGTTGGCGGCGTGGCGACGATCTGCGTCGCGCTGCTGTGGATGCGGCTGTTCCCGGCCCTGCGCGACACGCGCTCGCTCGAACGCGAAGAGACGCGTACCACCGCGAGCGTGGGCTGACAGCAGCGGTAGCCGTGCCACGGCCGTGGCGTGGTTTGCGCGCAGCCTCGTGCGCTGGCTGCGGCACCCCCGTCCCGCCGACGCAACGCAGCGGCATTTGCCGCTATGCTTGTCGACTGGAATGGTTGGGTCTTCTGCGCTCACCGCGGTCTTGTCTTGTGTCCCATTCAGGGGGAGTTGCCGGGCGGCTGCGCGAAGCGAGCCGCCGTTTCTTTTATTCACCGATCACGTCATGGAACATTCGACCCTGGCCCCAAGGAGCGCCGTATGCGCGTAGGCCGACCCGTCAAGGCACTCCCGCAGCCGCTCTGCGACTACTGCGGCGCGAAAGCGGTACTCGCGCGCTTTCCCGACGAGGCCTACCCGTATCGCGACGATCACGGCCCGCTCTGGGTCTGCACACCGTGCGAAGCGTGGATTGGCGTGCCCGCGCGCAGCACGCGCAACGTGCCGCTCGGCCGGCTCGCGAACGCCGCCCTGCGCGACGCCAAGAGCCGCCTGCATGACGCACTCGAACCGCTCGTCGCCGCGAAGATGCGTCGCGACAAGGTCAACGCCTTCGAGGCGCGCGGCAAGGCGATACGCTGGATCGCTGGCGAACTGGGCTTTGACTTGCCCAATCCTTCCATTCATCTGCTCACGCTCGACCAGTGCGAGCAGGCCATTGCGCACGTCGAAGCGTTCATGGCCGCGCGGCACGGCGAGGGCGAGGCACGCTGAGGCTGTCGCCACGCGCGCGCACGGCCGTCGTGGCCGTCGCGCCCATCGCCCATCGCCCGTCGCTCCGATGCGCGCCGCATAGCTGTCACCGATCGTTACACATCGAATTGATGGTCCACGCTTAACCTTCGGCGCGGCGTGCCGTTATTGCACGGAACAGAATCAACGTGCCCGTTTCCATGGCCAGGACGATCCTCTTTCCGCAGCGCTCGCAAGCTGGTCGGGCGCGTCGCAACAAATCGATGCTATTGCCGATGCCGCATGTCGTCGCCGACGAACTCGCTCTGCAAGTGCATCTCGCGCTCGCCGCGCTACGCCGGGGCGGCACCGGCGACGACGCGCGCGCGTTGCTGCACGCGCATGTACTGGCGCAATCGATCGCCGGGGCCGGCTACGGCGAGCTCGAACCAGAGCGGGTGCGCATGGCGGATGCCGCGCTGATCGACTGCTTCGAGCGCGGCAATGCGGGTGGCGGCTGGCGGCTCGACGAGGCCGGCTTCGAGGTGCTCGCGCAGCTCGTGACCGTGTACGACCGCCAGTTGCAGAGCGCCCCGCTGTGGGTGCTCACCCAGGCGAGCGAGCGGCTCGAGCGCATGGGCGCGGGTGAAGGCAACGAGCAAGCGATGCGCAAAAGCGCATGAAACGGGAATAGCAGTGGGCGGCACGGCTGCTCACGCTGGGTACGCGGATTGCGCTCCGGATGTACGCCGTCGCCCAGGTTCCCAGGCAGTGGACAGTAAGCAGTACGGTGCAACGAACGATCCCTCTTTGAGAGACGAGCCGGATCGACGCGCATGACCGAAGGCAGCCGGCGATGCGCCCCCAAAATCGCGGGGCGGCCCCTGTCACACCCTCCCGGTGCCGCGGGTGAGGCGGCCAGCGGGCGCTGTGGCGACATTGGCACGAGATTTGACGCCGGAAGCGAATCGTGTTGACTTCGGACAGGTGGCGTGACTAAAATTCGCCCGTCTTAACAAAAGGGGCTGACGCCTTGGACAGTAGCAGTAGTCGACCTTCGAACAGTTTCGCTGCCTGACCGGCAGGACGTCCGCGCTCCCTTTCTTCTCAGCCGCCGTCTTGCCAGCCAGGCAGATGGTGCGCGTCCAGCAGTAAATTCTCGTGCACTCTTTTTAGCGTCGACCGACGCCGCAGCGCTTTGACGCGCCGCGCGTGGCCGACATCGCGCCGTGAGCCATGTTCGCTCGCGGCACGGTTCGTTTGTTTCGCCAACGGCGCGACGAGCGGATCGACACATGCGTTGCCCCGGGCCGTTTCGCGTTCGAGCCTCATGCTCGAGCGCGGCCTGCGGGGTCAGCCGCCGTGACGATAAGGAGTTCCGATGTCTGACAGTGACAGTTGTCCGTTATGCCGCTTCCTTTTGAATTGCACTGAGGAAAGCGGGCAGACGTGCGCCGTTGCGTGCTGATAGCGCGCTGCCGGTCTGCTGGCTTTCCTCCCGAATGCGTCCCCTGTGACGCAAGGAGAACCAGTATGAACTTCGGCCTTCTTCTGCCGCACCTGCCGCAAACACAACACACGCTCCATCCCGACGTACTCGGCGCCCGTGAGCGCGCGCCGGCCCCGCCGCCCTGCGGGAAATCGCGACTCGCCGCGCGCTGGCGAGACTTGCGAGCACGTGTGTTCCGGGTCTGATCCCACCTTGATCCTACGATCCCCGCGCGTACGTTCTACCGGCCCAGCCGGCCGTACGCGCCGCGCGAGGGCTTCGCGCAACCACTAAACGCCGGTGTTTTCGATATGAACCAGTTCCACCACACATTGCGATCGATCCGCCGCGCAGCGCGCGCCTGCGCCGGCTCGCTCGCGCAGGCGCGTGTATCTGCGCCTGTACTCACGCTTGTACCTGCCAACGGAGGCCGCTAATGGAGTTCAGCTTCAACCTGAACCGCACGGCCAACGCCTCGGCGTGGCGCGTGCTGCCCAACCGCTGGGACTTCGTGGCGTTCCCGCTCATCATCTGTCTGATTGCGATGGCGGCCATCGGCTTTCACGAAACGATGGCGCCCATCTCGACGCTCAAGACCGAGGTGATCTCGCTCGATCCGGCGAGGCTGCCCGAGTACGCGTTGCGCACCACGCTGCGCATGCTCGCGGCGATGGTCGCCTCGCTCGTGTTCACGCTCGTCTACGGCACGCTCGCCGCGAAGAGCCGCCGCGCGGGCCAGGTGCTCGTGCCGATTCTGGACATCCTGCAATCGGTGCCGGTGCTCGGCTACATCTCATTTACGGTCACGTTCTTCCTCGCGCTCTTTCCCTCGCGCGTGCTGGGCGCGGAGCTCGCGGCGATCTTCGCGATCTTCACGAGCCAGGCCTGGAACATGACGTTCAGCTTCTACCAGTCGCTGCGCACGGTGCCGCGCGATCTCGATGAAGTGTCCAAGGGCTTCCACCTGACCGCGTGGCAGCGCTTCTGGAAGCTCGAAGTGCCGTTCTCGATGCCGGGCCTCATCTGGAACATGATGATGTCGATGTCGGGTGGCTGGTTCTTCGTGGTGGCGTCCGAAGCGATCACCGTGGGCAACAACACGATCACGCTGCCGGGCATCGGCGCGTACCTGGCGCAGGCGATCACGGAAAAGAACCTGCACGCGGTGGGCTGGGTGATTCTCGCGATGACGGTCGTGATCCTCGCCTACGACCAGTTCCTGTTCCGCCCGCTCGTGGCATGGGCCGACAAGTTCCGCATGGAGACCACGAGCTCGGGCGAGGCGCCCGAATCGTGGCTGCTCGACCTGATCCGCCGCACCCATCTCATTCATCAACTGCTCGTGCCGCTCGGCTGGCTTTTCGCCAAGGCCGCGCGCGTGCCGCTGCAACTGCCGTCGTTCCCGGGCATCTCGCTCGCCGCGCCGGCCGCACGAAGCCGCAGCAGCGGGCGCAACCGCATCGGCGACGTGCTCTGGGCCGTGTTCGTGATCGCGCTGACCGTGTTCGTGGTGTGGCGCGTCGTGGCCTTCGTGCGCACGGGCGTCACGCTCGGCGAGGTCTGGCACGTGCTCGGCCTCGGCTTCATCACGCTCCTTCGCGTGATGTTGCTGATCGCGATCGCCTCGGTGATCTGGGTGCCGCTCGGCGTCCTGATCGGGTTGCGCCCGGCGCTCGCCGAGAAGATCCAGCCGCTCGCGCAGTTCCTCGCGGCGTTCCCGGCGAACCTGCTGTTCCCTGTGTTCGTCATCGTGATCGTGCGCTTTCACCTGAACCCTGACATCTGGCTGTCACCGCTGATCGTGCTCGGCACCCAGTGGTATATCCTGTTCAACGTGATCGCCGGCGCGACCGCCTATCCGAACGACTACAAGGAAGCGGCAAAGAACTTCCGTATCCGCGGCTGGCAGTGGTGGCGCCAGGCAATGCTGCCGGGCATTTTCCCGTACTACGTCACGGGCGCGATCACGGCCTCGGGCGGTGCGTGGAATGCGAGCATCGTCTCCGAGTTCGTGCAGTGGGGCGATACGAAGGTGGTCGCGCACGGCCTCGGCGCCTATATCGCGCAAACTACCGCAGCGGGCGACTATCCGAAGATCATTCTCGGCATTGCCGTCATGTCGCTGTTCGTGACGCTGTTCAACCGCCTGCTGTGGCGTCCGCTATACACGTATGCCGAGTCCCGTCTGCGGCTCGACTGATCGAACTACGAAGGATCGAAGGTAACGCGATGCAAAACCCCAAGACGCTGAGCGCCGCGCACGGCGACGTGCTGACGGCCCCGAACCCGCCGCGCCTCGGCGAAGAAATCCTGAACGTGAAGGACGTGTGCCGGGGCTTCAACAAGAACCAGGGCGAACTGCTCGTGCTCGATGACGCCAACCTCTCGCTGCGCGAGGGCGAGATCGTCGGGCTGCTGGGCCGCTCGGGCTCGGGCAAGTCCACGCTGCTGCGCATCATCGCCGGCCTGATCTCGCCGACTTCGGGCGAAGTCACCTGGCGCGGCAGGCCGCTCGACGGCCCGGCCGAGGGTGTCGCGATGGTGTTCCAGACGTTCGCGCTGTTCCCGTGGCTCACGGTGCTCCAGAACGTGGAAGCGGGTCTCGAGGCGCAGGGCGTGGGCGCGCGCGAGCGGCGCGAGCGCGCGCTGGCCGCGATCGACCTGATCGGTCTGGACGGCTTTGAAAACGCTTACCCGCGCGAGCTCTCGGGCGGCATGCGCCAGCGCGTGGGCTTCGCGCGTGCGCTCGTGGTCGACCCCATGCTCATGCTGATGGACGAGCCGTTCTCGGCGCTCGACGTGCTGACCGCCGAAACGCTGCGCACCGACCTGCTCGACCTGTGGACGCAAGGGCGGCTGCCGATCAAGTCGGTGCTGATCGTCACGCACAATATCGAGGAAGCGGTGTTCATGTGCGACCGCATTCTCGTGCTGTCGTCGAATCCGGGCCGCGTCGTGGCCGAGATCAAGGTGCCGTTCAACCATCCGCGCAATCGCCTGGACCCGGTGTTCCGCAAGCTCGTGGACGACATCTACGCGAAGATGACCGCGCGCCAGACCGGCGAGGCGACGAAGAAGGGGCTCGAACTCGGCAGTTGGCTGCCTCGCGTGTCCACCAACCTGATGGCCGGTCTGATCGAAACGCTGGCGGCCGCTCCCTACCACGGCCGCGCCGACATGCCGGAAATCGCGCGCACGCTGCATCTCGAAGTGGACGACCTGTTCCCGATCGCCGAAATGCTCCAGCACCTGGGCTTCGCCGACGTGCGCGAAGGCGACGTGCTGCTCACGCCGCCCGCGCGCGTGTTCGCGGAATTCGGCACGCAGGAGCGCAAGATGATGTTCGCCGAGCATCTGCTGCGTCACGTGCCGCTCGCGGCGCGGATCAAGAAGGTACTCAACGAGCGTCCCGGACATCGCGCGCCGCGCGTGCGCTTCGAGCAGGAGCTGGAGGACTCGCTCTCCGACGGCGCTGCGGAGGAAACGCTCGACACCGTGATCGACTGGGGCCGTTACGGCGAGATCTTCTCGTACAACGACCAGTCGGAGATCTTCAGTCTCGAAGACGTGGAGTCCTGAGCGCCGCGTGACGTGATGCGTGCGCTCGATGCACGCCCCGCGCGTGCATGAAAGAAGCGGTCGCCTCGGCGACCGTTTTTCGTTTGCCGCCGTGCGCGCCGCGGCCAGGCGCTACTGCGAGACGCTACTGCAGCGTGCCCCAGCGCTCCACGGCCGGCTCGGCCGTCGCCCACTTCCAGCCCGACGGGTCCTGGCAGACGCTCGCCGTGAACCACTGCTCGGGCGCGTTGGCCGCGTCGCCGTCCTGCACCGAGAACACGAAATCCTTGCACAGCGTGAGCGCCGTCGCGAATGCGCGCGTCACGCGCACCTGACCGTGGCCGTTTTCCACGGGCAACCCGTGCTTGATGCGCCAGATGTCGAAGCCGCCCACGGGCAGGCGGCCGGCCGTCTCGGCGATCAGATCCTGCTGGTCCGCGTGCATGTTCTTCATGAAACGGTTGACGGCTGCGTCGGTGGCGGCCTGCACGGCGATGCCCACGCCCACGCCCACTGCCGGGTTGGCCGTGACGATGCCGGTGGCCGCGGCGGCGGCGGCCCCGCTTGCCGCGCCGATCGATGCGCAGCCGCTCGCCGCGAGCGCCACGCCCGCGCAGAGCGAGGCCAGCGCGACGAGTTTCGCTCGGCGCGGCATCGACCGAACCGGGCTCGCGTCATCCTTCGCGGCGTGCGGCTCGTGCTTCGCGCTCGCGCGTACCTTCACGACGCTCATTGCAGCGCGCCCCAACGGTCGGTGGCGGGCTCGGCCGAGGCCCACTTCCACTTGTCGCCGTCGCGGCAGACGGAGGCGACGAAGAACGCACTCGAAGCGGCCTTGTCCTTCGTGGCCTCGTGATCGACGGAGAACACGATCTCCTTGCAATCGAGCGCGCCACTGCTGATCGCGCGGCTCACGGTCACGCGGCCGTGCTCGTCGTCTTCGATCGGGAACGAATGCGTGATCGACCACGGTGCGACGGCGCCGACCTCGAGCGGGCCCGCCGCCTTCGCAATGCTGTCCTGGGTGTTGCGGTGCACGACGCGCTCCGAATACTGCACGCCGGCCTTGGCGGCGGCCACGGCGCCAAGGCCGATGCCGGTCGCCACGGCGGCGTTGCTCGTGACCTTCGATGCGATCGCAGCACCGCCAATGCCGGCGCCCGTTTGCGCGCCTTCCGAGTAGAGCGAGCTGCAGGCCGAGCACGCGAGGCTTGCAGCGGCAGCCAGCAGTGTCAGCGAGATGGCGCGTCGCCGGGGGGACCAAGTGCGGGGGAGTTGGAGAGGCGGCGCGCCGACCGTCGTTTCGGCGACCGTGAGGCCAGGTGGCGGTGCGATCCGCACCCGAGTACTTCGTTCTTGCATGTTCTTTCCCTGCCACTTGCCGGATGAGCCCGCGTTGCGCGGACATCCAGCACGTTTGCGTACTTTACGTGCTGCGGATTGTGCAGCATGGGGTTGCGTGCGGGGATAGGGAAAGTGCAAGAAATTGAAAAAGGGCGTGCGCGGCGAGCCGATCTTTGATCGGCAGCGCCTGCTGCGGTTGCGTGATTGTTGCACGATCAAGCAACAATCACCTTGCGAGGCGGGCGGCCGCGTTCACGCTTCGCGCGCGTCCGGATCTCCGGTAGCCTCGGCGTCGCCTTCGTCGGCGCCGTAGCTGCCAAGCCGGTTGTAGAGCGTCTTGAGGCTCACGCCGAGCGTGCGCGCCGCGAGCCGCTTGTCGCCCCCGCAATACTTGAGTGTGCCGAGAATGATCTGCTTTTGCGCATCGGCGAGCGGCGTGCCGATCCAGACGCTCATCGCATCGCCCTGCGTGACGGGCTTCTTCACGCGCGGCACGAGCTGCGGATGCGCGATCTCCACGACCTTCTCCGCGAGGATGAACGCGCGGTACACCGCGTTCCTGAGCTCGCGCACGTTGCCGGGCCACGACCAGTTGCGCACGGTTTCGAGCGCGCGCTTGCTGAAGGCCTTCTGCGTGCCTTCCTGCTCGTTGAGTTCGCTCAGGAAATGCTGCGCGAGCAATTCGCGGTCGTGCTCGCGCTCGCGCAGCGGCGGCGCGCGCAGCGGAAACACGGCGAGCCGGTACATCAGGTCCTCGCGCAGGCAGTTTTCCTTCACGGCCGTCACGGGGTCCCGGTTGGTCGCGGCGATGATGCGCACGTCGCCGCGAATCGCCTCGTTGCCACCCACCGGAAAGTACTCGCCGGTTTCGAGCGCGCGCAGCAGCTTCACCTGATGCAGCAGCGCCATTTCCGTGATTTCGTCGAGGAACAGCGTGCCGCCGCGCGCTTGCTCGAAGTGGCCGTCGCGCGACTGGATGGCGCCCGTGAAGCTGCCTTTTTCGTGACCGAAGAGTTCGGCTTCGATCAGCTCGTCGGGGATCGCGCCGCAGTTCACCGCGACGAACGGACCGTCGCGGCGTCCGCTCTGAGCGTGGATCGTGCGGGCGATGAGCTCCTTGCCCGTGCCCGATTCGCCGACGATGAGCGCGGTGGCGTCGGTCACGGCCACCCGTTCGATCTGCGCATAAAGGTCCAGCATGACCGCCGACGAGCCGTACAGCAGACCGTACGACTGCAAACCTGCGATGCGTGCGTCGGCGTCCTGTGCGGTATTTCGTTTCGCGGCGGCCGAGCCCGGCTCGATTGACGCCATAGGGATGTTCGTCCTGCAAAGGTAGTGCGGGCGTTCGCTTTGGCGCGCATTTGCGTGTCGCCGTGCCTATCGGCACAGCTCTGCACGTGTTGGCGCGTTTCGGCGATCAGGCCCTGCGATCCGGGGCTGGCCGTCCAGGACAGGTGCGGAACTTGCCGCTCCGACGGCCGCGAGGTTTGCATCTCGTAAACATTTAACCACTGCCGCGCATGAGTGGGCAATGAAAGTGCCCAAGGCATGAAGGCCGAAGGCGCGTGCCGCGCCGGACTATCTGCCGCTCCAGTGCTGGCTTTTCCGCGGTTTTGTCCGCTTTTGCGTTCGAAGGGGCGCACGCGCGAGCGCCAGTGGCACGTATTGTGCTGCGGAACTTGAGCAAGGTTCGCGCCGTCTGCGTCTTCAGGGGCGGCGCATCCGTCACGCCTCGGGCGATGCCATGCGTCTTCCATTTCTCAAGAGGCGTATCTGGGAGAAAGCGATATGTCGAAGAACATCAATGGTTGGGTAGGGAAGCTCGTGACCGTCGGCGCGCTCGGCGCCATGGCGGGCATGCTGGCCTGGCGTTTCTCGCAGCGTCACCGCATGCAACGGCAATCCTTCTATCGCGATCTGAGCCGCTGGGAGGGCGAGGGCGGCTCGCTTGCCGACACGTCCGACACGAGCGGCGAGAACGGCATGGCCGCCGAAATGGCGATGGCGGGCGGCGGCGCCGTGCGCGAGCGAAGCGATATGTCCGGGCATGGCGTGAAGGGCGCAATGCCGAATGGCGCAAGCGGCGCCAGTGCTACGAACGGCGCGGCCGGCTCGCCCTGGCCGTTTCCGCATGGCTAGGCGAGGGCGGCCGCGCCGCGCGAGAGCCGTGCCCGGTTATCTCGAATAAGTCTATAATAGTCATATTCAGAACAATCGAGGCTCGGGCAGCATGCAATTCGCGGCATTGTTGCTCGTATATAGCAAAATCGCGTAGTAAACCGGTACCGGCTTGTTCGCCGTCTTTGGCGTGCGTGCGGCCGTTTCGTACTCCACTTCAGCGCAACATCGTACGCCGCGCCTTCCGCGACGCCGGGCAATACCGTCCGGTGCGGCTGCTCGGGCCGAGACGCTGTCGCTCTGGAGCCATTCACCTAGCCAGGCTGACGAGACGCGATGCCACATGTATTGATTGTCGATGACGATGCCGAGACCCGCGAGGCGCTCGCGACCGTCGTGAGCGAAGACGGGCTCACCACGGCCCAGGCAGGCGACCTGCGCGAGGCGCGCATCCAGCTCGTGCGGCAGATGCCGGACGTAGTCTTCACCGACCTGAAGCTGCCCGACGGCAGCGGCACTGACCTCTTCGAGGACCTCGATCCGCGCTCGGGCGTGGAGCTCGTGGTCATCACCGGCCACGCGAGCGTGGAGACGGCTGTCGATGCGCTGAAGTCCGGCGCAATCGATTACCTCGTCAAGCCGATCAACCTCCAGCGCGTGAAGGCGATCCTGAACCGCCTGCCGCGCGCGGGCGACCTCAAGGCCGAAATCGGCACGCTGCGCGGCGAATTGCGCCGCATGGGGCGCTTCGGCCTGATGCTCGGCAATTCGCCCGCCATCCAGGATGTCTACGACCAGATCAGCCGCGTTGCGCCCACGCCGGCCTCGGTCATGCTGGTGGGCGAATCGGGCACCGGCAAGGAAGTGGCCGCGCAGACCATCCACCAGCTGAGCCTGCGGCGCAAGCACGAATTTCTTGCGGTGAACTGCGGGGCGATCTCGCCCAACCTGATCGAGTCGGAAATGTTCGGCCACGAGCGGGGGTCGTTTACGGGCGCCGACCGTCAGCACAAGGGCTACTTCGAGCGTGCGAATGGCGGCACGCTGTTCCTCGACGAGATCACCGAGATGCCGGTCGAGCTGCAGGTGAAGCTGCTGCGCGTGCTCGAGACCGGCATGTTCATGCGCGTGGGCACGACCAAAGAGATCGAGACCGACGTGCGTCTGATCGCGGCGACCAACCGCGACCCCGAGCAGGCCGTGGAGGAGGGCAAGCTGCGTCTGGACCTCTATCACCGCCTGAACGTGTTTCCGATCACCCTGCCGCCGCTGCGCGAACGCGGCAAGGATGTCGAGCTGCTCGCCCAGGCGTTCCTCGACGAGCTCAACGAGCGCCACGGCACCAAAAAGCAGTTTCCTGCGGCCGTGCGCGAGATGCTGGCGACTTACCCGTGGCCGGGCAACGTGCGCGAGCTCAAGAACTACGTGCAGCGCGCGCACATCATGTCGGGCAACGACGGCGACTTTACGGCGACGGTGCCGCTGCAGATCTCGCTCTCGAAGCCGGTAGCGGGCACCGCGGTGACGATCCCGTTCGGCACTTCGCTTGCCGACGCCGATCGCCAGCTCATTCTCGCGACGCTCGAGCAGTGCGGCGGCGTGAAAACGCGCGCGGCGGAAATTCTCGGCATCAGCTTGAAGACGCTTTATAACCGGCTCGTCGAGTACGGTAACGAAGGTGGCGGGAAGGGCGACGCGCCCGCGCGCGTGGCCGGCAGCGTCTGAGAGGCGCGCCCGTGCGCTGGCCCTCGTGCGTGCCGCGCGGGAGGTACGACGCTTGCAGTGTGAGTTTCGCGTCCACGATGAGGAGCGAACGATGCCGAGCTGCAAAACCAGTGATAGCGTCCGCGTGAGGCCTTGGCTCGCGCATACCCCGCAACCCGATGAACCTCCTCCGGATCAGCCCGGCGAGCCCGATGTGCCGCCAATCGGCGATCCGCCGCCGCAGCCGGGTGAAGTGCCGCAATCGGGAGCGTAGCGATACCCATCGCGTGCCCGCCGATCCGCTCTTTCGCTGCACGCCGGAGCGTGTTCAGCACGGGTATTGCCTGCGCGCGGCACGAACCGCCCAGGCAGGCCACGCAGTCCGCTTCCGCGAGACTTTCGCCGCGCAGCACGAAACTGACGCTTTTTATGTACTAGTTACAAACGCTTCGCCATTTTTACCGGCAAATTCACGCGGCGGACCCTAGACTATGAAAAACGCCGCCGCCGTGTGGCCGCCTTCCGCTGGAGGCATCGAGATGAGACATCCTGCCTTGCGCCGTTCCGCACGATATTCGGGCAAGCGTGGCCCGCGCGATTCGCAAGAGAAGACTAGTAGTCCTGCGCCGTCGCTCGCGCCCGACCCCGCGGGCCAGAACCGCCCGGCGCCCGGTGTGCCGCCCGACGGCGAGCACAATCAGGGCGGCGCGCGGGCCGAAGGCCTCGACTACCAGCGCGATCTCGGCTCGGAACAGGACGCCTGAGCCTGCCCAGAGCCAGCCGTCGCCGCTTACTCCATGCGGAGCGGTTTCCCCGGTCTGCCGGGACACTGGGCTTTGCCTCTCATGCGCGCTTGCCGCGCGGAATTCGCTCGTCTTGCCGCTCGCCGGAAATTAATTTTGCTCCAGACCCTGCCAGAGGCGGCACGCGTCTTGCGTGCCTGAATCGGGCATGGTCTTCGGACCCAACGAAACAGGAGGGATAGCCGCAATGGGCAGATTGATCGTGGTATCGAATCGCGTTGCGCCGACCCAGGAGGGGCGGCCCGCAGCAGGCGGCCTGGCGGTCGGCGTCCTGGACGCGCTCAAGGAAACTGGCGGCGTATGGTTCGGCTGGAGCGGCGAGACGGTTGCGCAGCCGGCGGCCCCGGTCATCGAGCAGCAGGGCACCGTCACCTACGCGACGGTGGGTCTTACCCGGCGTGACTATGACCAGTACTACAAGGGCTTCTCGAATACGACGCTCTGGCCGACGTTCCACTATCGCAACGACCTCGCGCGCTACGAGCGCCAGGAGTACGGCGGCTACCTGCGCGTGAACGTCTCTCTCGCTCGCCAGCTACAACCGCTCATCGAACCCGACGACATCATCTGGGTGCACGACTATCACCTGATTCCGTTCGCGCGCTGCCTGCGCGATCTCGGCGTGACGAATCCGATCGGCTTCTTCCTGCACATTCCGCTGCCGGTGCCGGAGGTCTTGCGCTCGGTGCCGCCGCACGAAGAGCTGATGAAGTTCCTGTGCCATTACGACGTGGTGGGCTTCCAGACCGACGCCGACAGCCAGGCCTTCCACGACTATATCGAGCGCGGCGGCCACGGCACGGCGAGTGAGGACGGCATGGTCCACGCGTGGGATCGCTTCCTGAAGGTGGGTGCGTACCCCATCGGCATCTATCCCGATGCGATCGCGAAGGCCGCCACGCAGTTCGCCGACCGCAAGCCCGTGCGCGCCCTGCGCGACGCGATGCGCGGACGCAAGCTGATCATGAGCGTCGACCGGCTCGACTATTCGAAGGGGCTTGCCGAGCGCTTCCAGGCGTTCGAGCGCCTCTTGCTGAACGGGCCGGGCTGGCATGGCCGCGTCTCGCTGCTGCAGATCGCGCCGCCAACGCGCTCCGACGTGCAGACTTACCAGACGATCCGCCGCAACCTCGAAGGCGAAGCGGGCCGCATCAACGGCCGCTTTGCTCAACTCGACTGGACGCCGATCCAGTACCTGAACCGCAAGTACGAGCGCAACCTGCTGATGGCGCTGTTTCGCGAGGCGCAGGTGGGCTATGTGGCGCCGCTGCGCGACGGCATGAACCTCGTGGCGAAGGAATACGTGGCTTCGCAGAATCCCGAGGATCCGGGTGTGCTCGTGCTCTCGCAGTTCGCGGGCGCGGCGGAGCAGATGCCCGGTGCGCTGGTCGTGAATCCTTATGACCTGAACCAGACCGCCGAGGCGCTCGAGCGCGCGCTCTCGATGACGCACGCCGAGCGCGTTTCGCGCTACACGGACATGATGGCGTCGCTGCGCGAGAACAATCTCTCGGTGTGGCGCGACACGTTCCTCGCGGACCTGCGCAGCGTCGCGACGGCGGCTTCGGTGACGGCGAAGGCGCGCAAGGCTGCGCCGGCGCCGGCGGAAAAAACGCCTGCGCCGACACCAGCGCCCGCGTCAGCCCAGCCGACGGCAACGCGCACGCAGTAACGCACGCGGGGGCCCGCACGCGGCCTTCGGGCCGCCGCGTTTTTTTTCGCCTACCACGGGCCCACTACGGTGCCACTAC
>Ga0335069_10008327_pt1 | contig 14839 bp, 13 predicted proteins | sample Lox_Sample_11_FD_206714 | JGI IMG/M metagenome (GOLD analysis project Ga0335069, IMG submission 206714) | Soil microbial communities from Loxahatchee National Wildlife Refuge, Florida, United States - Lox_Sample_1.1 | ecosystem: Environmental > Terrestrial > Soil > Wetlands | place: USA... | reverse complement strand
GATCAGGCGTGGGACCTGTACGAGCTCGCCGAGCGGCTGGTCGATCTCGATTACAACTTCCAGCTGTGGCGCTACCACCACCTGAAGACGGTGGAGCGCATCATCGGCTACAAGCCCGGAACCGGCGGGACCGCGGGCGTCTCGTATCTCTCCAAGGCGCTCGAGCTCAAGTTCTTTCCGGAGCTCTGGCAGATCCGTACCTCGATGTGAAGCTCGACCGGCCGCCCTGCGATCGCACGCGGCGGCCCCAGTAAGGGTTGATTCAGGGGAGCCGAGCGCGCTCTGGAGCCCGTGCAGGGTCCATGCGCAGGGTTCGTGCGCATGGCGACCGAGGGCACGGTTCATACGCGTGGCAGCCATGCGCATGGTTCATACGCATGGCAGCCCATGGGCATGGTTCATACGCGTGGCGGCCATGCGCATGACTCGTGCGCATCGCGGCCGTGCGCATCGCAGCCGTGCGCATCAGTCGTCTATTACGGGGCGACGGGTGGAGCGGTCCGGGTGCGACCCGGCAGGGTGCCGGAGGCAATCGATGCCGGCGTCGCAGGTTGCACGGGCGCTGCCACCGTGCGCAGCCGCGCCCGTATCACACGAAAACCGAGCAACAGCGCCAGCATCCCGGCGTAAATGAGCGGCTCGCGTATATCGCGCTTCACCTGCCAGTAGAAGTGCCATACCCCGAGGATCGCGATGAGATAGACGAGGCGATGCAGCTGCTGCCAGCGGCGTCCGAGGCGGCGCATCATGCGGTTGGTGGAAGTGATGGCGAGCGGTAACAGTAGCAGCAGAGCGGTGAAGCCGATGGTGATGTACGGCCGCTTGGCGATGTCGCTGCCGAGCGTGGCGAAGTTCAGCTCCAGATCGAGCACCAGATAGATCGCAAAGTGCAGCACGACATAGAAGAAGGCGAAGAGCCCGAGCATACGGCGCAGGCGCAGGAGTTGCGGAAGGCCGGCGAGCTCACGCACCGGTGTCACGGCGAGCGTCAGCAGCAGGAGGTTGAGCGCCGTCTTGCCGCATTCGTGCTCGAGCTCCTTCACCGGGTCCGCGCCCAGTGAGGCGCCAAACCAGCCGAAGGCGCCGCAGGTGAGCCACACGGCCGGCAGCAGGCATGCCGTGAAGACCAGCGGCTTGTAAATGAAACGGTAGCGTTGCGTGAGCGTCATTCAGAAATAGCGCTTGAGATCCATTCCCTGATAGAGACCGGCGACCTCCTCGGCATACCCGTTGAACGGCAGCGTCGGGCGTCGCGCGGCGAGGAATGGCGCACCGATGCGTCGCTCGCTCGCCTGGCTCCAGCGTGGATGATCGACCTGCGGATTGACGTTTGCGTAGAAGCCGTACTCGTTGGGTGCTGCGACGTTCCAGGCGGTGCGGGGCTGTGTGGAGGTGAAGCCGATCTTGACGATCGACTTGATGCTCTTGAAGCCGTACTTCCAGGGCACGATGAGGCGCAGCGGCGCACCGTCCTGGTTGGGCAGCACGCGTCCGTAAAGGCCGACGACCATCAGGGTGAGCGGATGCATCGCCTCATCCATGCGCAGCCCCTCGACATACGGCCAGTTGAGGACGGGTACCCGCTGTCCTGGCATCTGCTGCGGATCATAGAGCGTCGTGAACTCGACATACTTGGCGCGCGATGTGGGCCTGAAGCGCTTCAGCAGACTGGCAAGGGGCACGCCTACCCACGGCACCACCATCGACCAGGCTTCGACACAGCGAAAGCGATAGATGCGCTCCTCGAGCGGCTGGCCCTTCATGAGATCCTCGAGGTCGAAGCTGCCGCTCACTTCGGCTTCACCGTACACGCTCACAGTCCAGGGGCGTGTTCTGAGGGTGTGGGCGTAGCGGCTCGGCGAATCCTTATCGGTGCCGAACTCGTAGAAGTTGTTGTATCCCGCGATCTCTTCGAGCTTGTTCGGCGCTTCTTTCACCGAGTATTGGGAGCTCACCGTGAAGCTGAGGGGCGCCTGCTGCGGCTGCGGTGATTCCGCGGCGCGTAGCAGGGTGCTGGCGCCCGTAGCCAGCGCTCCCGCCAGCAATGCGCGGCGACTCAAGAAGGTGCTCTCCGGCGTGATCTCCGAAGGGGCAATGCTCGGGACGCGGAATCTCATGATTGGGCCTCCGGAGAGTAGACCGGCGACCGGCCCAAAAGGTCACAGCGGCAGCGGGCCGCGCCCGAGCGCTTCACCGCCACGTGACGCACTCGATATTGAGGCCTGCCGCGGCGCGCCGCGCCATGGCGTTGCCATTCACGAGCGTGCCTCGGTCCACGAGCGCGAGGTGCTCGAGGTCGCTCGCGGCATTGCCATAAGCCACCAACCTGTGTCCAGGGTGCTGCGCCCGCAGCTGCGCCACACAATGCGCCTTCTCGATGTCGCGTCGGTTGGGCGTCGTGAGATGGCCATCGAGCCGCTCGCCATCCCACCTGACTCCGGTACACAGCGTCCGTGCGAAGCCAAGCGCGCGGCCTAGCGACGGGACGTAGAGATCGGGACTCGCGGAGAGCAGTACCAGGAAATCGCCGGCGCGGCGATGGGCCTCGAGTGCGGCGAGCGCATCGGCATGCAGGCCGCGCGCGAGGAGCGGCGGAACGAACTCCTGCGTCCACCGTTCGATGTCTGCTCGTCCGTACCCGGCCATGACAGCCCGAATGGCGGAGGACTTGAGCTCGCCGCGATCGGCGCGTCCGAGCGCAAAACCCGCGAGCACGGGAATGACCTGCGGCAGCCGAGCGGCACGCTGCGGATGCCGGCGCAGGAAGCCGCTCAGATAAGGGAGCAGCGTGTCGTGGCGGGTGAGGGTCCCATCGAGATCGAATATCGCCACCGTCGCTGCGGCCGCGCCACTCGCGGCTGCAACGCCCGGGCCCGCTGCCGCACCCCTCAGGCGCCGCCGCCCGGTGCCGCGAGCTGCCGCAGCACGTACTGCAGGATCCCTCCATGACGGTAGTACTCACGCTCCTTCGGAGTATCGATGCGCACACGCACCTTGAACGTGCGCGCGGCGCCAGCGGGCGGCGTCGCGGTAACCACCACCTCGGTCGCATCGCCGCGGCTGAGGCCGGCGATGTCGATGGTCTCCCGCCCGGTGAGGCCGAGCGCGGCGACGCCCTGACCCGGCAGGAACTGCAACGGCGCGACGCCCATGCCGATGAGGTTCGAGCGATGAATGCGTTCGAAGCTCTCCGCGATGACCGCCTTGACGCCAAGCAGCATGGTGCCCTTGGCCGCCCAGTCGCGCGAGGAGCCGGTGCCGTACTCGCGCCCGGCGAGCACGACGAGCGGCGTGCCCTCACGCTGGTAGCGCATGGCGATGTCGTAGATCGAGCCGCGCTCGCCGTCCGGAAGATGCAGCGTCACTCCGCCCTCGACACCCGGCACCATGAGATTGCGCAGGCGGATGTTGGCGAAGGTGCCACGCATCATCACCTCGTGGTTGCCGCGCCGCGCCCCGTAGGAATTGAAGTCCTTCGGGTCGACTCCCTGCTCGATGAGATAGCGCGCCGCCGGGCTGCTTTTCGCGATGTTACCCGCCGGGGAAATGTGATCGGTGGTCACCGAGTCGCCGAGCACCGCCAGCACCCGTGCGCCACGCACATCCGCAAGTGGCGGCAGCTGCATGGTCATGCCCTCGAAGTAGGGCGGATGTTTCACGTAAGTCGACTTGTCATCCCAGGTGTAGCGCTGCCCGGTGGGCACGCTGATGTTGGCCCAGTTCTCATCGCCCTTGAACACGCTGGCGTAGCTCTGGCGGAACATCTGCGAGTCGATGGAGCGCGTGGCGAGCTCCTGGATCTCCGCGTCGCTCGGCCAGATCTCGGCGAGGTACACCGGCTTGCCGTCCTTGTCGGTCCCGAGGGGCTCGCGCGTGAGATCGATGTCGAGCGTGCCGGCGAGCGCGTACGCCACGACGAGCGGCGGAGAGGCGAGGAAGTTCATGCGAACTTCCGGGTGCACGCGCCCCTCGAAGTTGCGGTTGCCGGAGAGCACGGAGGCGGCCGTGAGATCCCCTTCCTTCACCGCGGCGGAGATCTCGGGCTTGAGAGGCCCGGAGTTCCCGATGCAGGTGGTGCAACCATATCCGACGAGATCGAAGCCCAGCGCGTCCAGATCCTTGAGCACGTCGGCACGCTCGAAGTAATCCGTCACCACGCGCGAGCCGGGCGCGAGGCTCGTCTTCACCCAGGGCTTCGACTGCAAGCCGCGCTCGCGGGCCTTGCGTGCCAGGAGTCCCGCCCCGAGCATCACCGAGGGGTTCGAGGTGTTGGTGCAGCTCGTGATCGCGGCGATCAGTACCGCGCCGTCCTTGAGCTCGTAGCTCTGCCCGTCGAGACGCGCGGACGCTACGCCGCCGGCGCCGGTCTGGCGCGCCGTGCGCTCCGCGGCGGCTTTTTTCGCATTCGCCTCGTACACCTGCTTGGCGCTCCGGAGCGGCACGCGATCCTGCGGACGGCGCGGACCGGCGAGGCTCGGCTCCACGGTCCCGAGCTTGAGCTCGAGGATGTCGGTGTAGCTCGCCGGGAGCGCCCCTTCGTTGCGCCACATGCCCTGCGCCCGGGCGTAGGCGCTCACGAGCTCGAGCCGCTCGCGCGGCCGTCCGGAGAGCTCGAGATAACGCACCGTCTCCGCGTCGATCGGGAAGATGCCGCAGGTGCTGCCATACTCGGGCGCCATGTTGGCGATGGTCGCGCGGTCGGCGAGCGGCAGATTGGCGAGGCCATCGCCGAAGAACTCGACGAACTTGTCGACCACCCCGCGCTTGCGCAGTATCTCGGTCACCGTCAGCACGAGATCGGTGGCCGTGGCGCCGGGCTGCAATCGCCCCTCGAGCCGGAAACCGATCACCTGCGGAATCAGCATGGTGACGGGCTGACCCAGCATCGCCGCCTCGGCCTCGATGCCGCCGACACCCCAGCCGAGGACACCGAGGCCGTTCACCATGGTGGTGTGCGAGTCGGTGCCGACGAGGGTGTCGGGGTAGGCGCGGCGGGCGCCTTCGGCCGGGGCATCGAAGATGACCCGTGCCAGATACTCGAGGTTCACCTGGTGCACGATGCCCGTGCTCGGAGGCACCACGGCCAGATTGCGAAACGCCGTCTGTCCCCAGCGCAGGAAGGCGTAGCGCTCCTTGTTGCGCGCGAACTCGATGGCCGTGTTCGCTGCCAGCGCTCCGGGGAAGCCATATTCATCCACCTGCACCGAATGGTCGATCACCAGCTCGGCGGGGTTGAGCGGATTTACTCGCTCGGCACTGCCCCCGAGGCGCACGATGGCATCGCGCATGGCCGCGAGGTCCACCACGCACGGCACGCCGGTGAAGTCCTGAAGAATGACCCGTGCGGGCGTGAAGGCGATCTCGTGCGAGGGCGGCGCCGCCGGGTCCCATTCGAGCAGCGCCTCGATGTCGGCGCGGGTCACGTTGACGCCGTCCTCGTGGCGCAGCAGATTCTCCAGCAGCACCTTCAACGAGTAGGGGAGCCGTGAGAGCTTCTCCTGCGGCAACGCGGCGAGGCTCCAGATCTCGTAGCTCTGATCGCCGACCTTGAGTGTCGAGCGTGCCCGGAAGCTGTTGTTCATGAGTGTCTCCGCCTCGTGCGCGCGATTATATCGGGCAGGTGCGTCGCCTGCCGCCTCGCGCTCCCTCAGGCAGCGGCGTTGAGCTGCGCGGAGCCGGCAAGTGAGTCGATGACGGCGCCGCCGAGACAGCGCTCGCCGTCATAGGCGACCGCGTACTGACCGGGCGTCACCGCACGCTGCGGTGTATCGAACAGCATGCGCATGCTGCCGTCGGTCCGCGGCTCGAGCCGCGCCGCCTGGTCGCTCTGGCGATAGCGCACCTTGACCGTACAACGGAACGGCTCGCGGCGGGCCGGCGCGAGCCAGTGCCACTTGCCGGTGGTGAGCGCACCGCTCGCAAGGAGCGGATGATCGTGCCCCTGCACGATGACGAGCACATTGCGCGCCGCGTCCTTGCGCGCGACGTACCAGGGCGCCTGCTCGCGGCCGCTGCGGCCACCGATGTGCAGCCCGGCGCGCTGGCCGAGCGTGTAGAAGGCGAGGCCCTCGTGCGTACCGAGCCGCTCGCCATCCGCTGACTCGATCGGCCCGGGTGAGCGCGCGAGGTAGCGGCTCAGGAACTCACGGAACGGACGCTCGCCGATGAAGCAGATGCCGGTGCTGTCGGGCTTGTCGAAAACCGGAAGTCCGGCCCGTCGAGCGCGCTCGCGTACCGAGCTCTTGTGGAGCTCACCGAGAGGCATGAGGGCGGCGGCGAGCTCCTCGCGCCCGACCGCGTGCAGGAAGTAGCTCTGGTCCTTGCCGGCATCGCGCGCCTTGCACAACGCCGGTCCATCGGGCGAGGACTCGAGACGCGCGTAGTGCCCGGTCGCGAAGTGCGAGGCACCGAGCCGGCGGGCCCACGCGAGCGCCACCCCGAGCTTGATCTCGCGGTTGCAGAGCACGTCCGGATTGGGCGTGCGTCCGGCACGATGCTCGCTGAGGAAGTGAGCGAACACCCGCTCACGGTACTCGGCTGCGAAGCTGACCCGGTGCAGCACGATGCCGAGCTCGCTGGCTACCGCGCGGGCGTCCTGGAAGTCCTGTGCCGCCGTACAGTACGCATCGTCGTCCTCCTCCCAGTTGCTGAGGAACAGCCCCTGCACGTCCCAGCCGGCTTGCCGAAGGAGCAGAGCGGCAACCGCGGAGTCGACGCCGCCGGAGAGCCCGACGATGACGCGGGAGGAGGGCGATGGCGGAGCGGTCACCGGGAGCATGGGCACATTGTAATGCGCCCGCTGCAACGACGCTGTCGCCTCAAGCGGGCGTGTCGACGGCCTGAACCGCGGGTCCGTAGCCGCCCGCCGCGGCGTGGCAGCCGAGCTCGACGGCGGAGTCCAGATCGAGCTGGCCGATGCCATCGAGCTCGTGGTGTCGTCCCGCAAGGTAGTCGTGCACGCAGCGCAGGACGAGCGGACTTCGCAATCGATCCTGCCGTGACTCGAGCTCACTGCGGCTGAGCCAGTGCGTCGCGATGATGCCGCGGTCGAGGGGCTGCGCCGCATCGTGATCGCTGACTCGACCGAGGAAGGCGAAGCGGAGGATCTCGCGGCGACTGGCGGGGTTGCGCCACAGATATATTCCGAGCAGGGCCTGTGGCTCGAAGCGCCATGCCGTCTCCTCGCGGGCTTCGCGCACCACGGCGGCGAGCAGGGTCTCGTCGCGCTCCACGTGTCCCGCCGGCTGGTTGAACACCCGCCGGCGGTTGATGCGCTCCTCGACCACCAGAAAACGGCCCGCGGTCTCGGCTACCGCGGCAACGGTGACATCAGGCGTCCTGCCCATGCCCAGGATTGTAGCGGCTGGACCGAGGTGTCGGAACCGTCGGCGGGTCGCGACGCAGAGGTCAGCCGCGGCGGGCTGCCCGCAAGCCGTGCTCGGCGGCGCTGGCGTTCCAGACCTGGTCGAATTCCTGCAGGTACACCCGCGCCACCGCCGGATTGTTGATATCGGCGACGCCGTCCCAGGTGTCGGCGCGCATGCGGTAGACGATCGCCCGGTCATCGGCGATGAGATAGCTGGAGGCGCGCTGCGGGCTCTGCGCGGCCACGTAGCGGATGTCGATGCAGCTCGACAGTCGGCGGCCCATGGCGACGAAGCGGTTGCTGTCGCGCATGACACGGGTCGGCTCGGCGAGCAGCACGCGCACCTTGGAGAAGCTGCGCGTCAGGACGAAGTGCTTGATGACATCGAGAAAAGCCGTCTGATCGTACAGATCGGGCTCCAGATCGGGGGTGTAGATCGAAATCAGACGCTGGGCGGTGGCCGCGATCTCGTTGACGGCTGCGCGTACCTCCGCCAGTGAGGTGAGCACGGTCAGCGTCTCCGCACCCTGCCGCGAGCTGGCTGGCCCGGCCGTTCCATTGGGCGACTCGGACGCATAGCGTGCGTTTGCGAGCTGCGCCAAGGCGCTATTGAGATCAAGTTCCCCGCTTATGGCCACTCTTGGCGCCCCGCATCGCCTGCACGGAAGGCAGGCTGCTCGGGATCTTAGTGACCAACCCCCGGATTTCCTTGCCGAATCGGTCACGGTTTGGGGCGCCGGACCCGGCAGAGTAAGTCAAAAGCGAGGCGTGGTTCGCACTTTTCAGGCGGCACCGGCCGAGGCGAGGCAGCTCACACCTTCCGGGCGAGCTCCGCCGCGAGTCCGGTGTACGCCTCAGGACGCAGGCCCCGCAACCGCTCCTTGTCCCCCGCCGGCAGCGGCAGGCCCTCGATGAAGGCGGCGAGCGTTGCGGCATCGATCGGGCGACCGCGAGTGAACGCCTTCAGAAGCTCGTACCCATCGGGTACGCCCGCGGCCCGGAGCACCGTCTGCACCGCCTCCGCCAGCACCTCCCAGGAGCCGGCGAAGTCGGCGCTCATGCGAGCCGGGTCCGCCTCGATTTTCTCGAGACCTCGCCCGAGCGCCTGCCAGGCGATGAGCGCATGTCCGAGCGCAACCCCGAGATTGCGCAACACCGTCGAGTCAGTGAGGTCGCGCTGCCAGCGGGACACCGGGAGCTTGTCGGCGAAGTGGCGCAGCAACGCGTTGGCCAGCCCGCAGTTGCCCTCCGCATTCTCGAAATCGATGGGATTCACCTTGTGCGGCATGGTCGATGAGCCGACCTCGCCGTGCACCGCGCGCTGGCGCAGGTAGCCGAGCGAGACGTAGCCCCACAGGTCGCGGCACAGACCGATGCAGATCACATTGACGGCTGCGGTCGCGTCGCAGTATTCCCCGATCCAGTCGTGCGGCTCGATCTGCGTGGTCCAGGGGTTGTATTCGAGGCCGAGCGACTCGACGAACTCCCGCCCGACGGACGGCCAGTCGACCGACGGCAGCGCCGCCACGTGCGCGTTGAAGTTGCCGACCGCGCCGTTCCACTTGCCGAGGATGCTCACCGCAGCCCAGCGGCGCCGGGCGCGCGTCAGCCGCGCCGCGAAATTTGCGAGCTCCTTGCCGAGCGTCGTCGGACTCGCGGGCTGCCCATGGGTACGCGCCGGCATGGGGGTATCGGCGTAGCGGTGCGCGAGCTGTGTGAGCTCACCGGTGCGGCGGTCGAGGATCGGCAGCAGGCGGGCCCGGGCCTCCCGCAGCAGCCACGCGTAGCTCACATTGTTGATGTCCTCGGAGGTGCAGCCGAAATGCACCAGCTCGAGGGTCGCGGCCGAGGCGCCGACGGCAGCGAGCTGCTCGCGGACGTAATATTCGACCGCCTTGACGTCGTGATTGATGCGCGCTTCGATGCGCTTGACGGCCGCGGCGGCGGCCTCATCAGGCGCATCACCGAGTTGCCGGGCGCGTTCCAGCACTGCGGGAGTGAGCTTCGAGCCGCCAAGTTGCGGCACGCTGCGGGCGAGGTGCAGCAGCCACTGCGCTTCGATACGGATGCGCTCGCGAACGAGTCCGGCCTCCGACAGCAGCCCCCGCAGCGGCTCAGTAGCGGCGCGGTAGCGCCCATCGACCGGCGAGAGGGCCTCGAGCGCCGGCAGGCAATCGCTGGGGCTTCCGGACATGCGCTACTATCATAACGCATACGCTCGCTGGGCCGTCGTTCCGGCACCGGAGTCCACGCATGACGAGTTCCTTCCGTACCGAGCACGACAGCATGGGCGAGCTCAAAGTACCGGCCGAGGCCCTGTGGGGCGCGCAGACACAGCGCGCGATCGAGAATTTTCCGATCAGCGGCCTGCCGATGCCGCGCGAATTCATCGCCGCGCTCGGCCTCATCAAGCAGGCCTCGGCCAGGGCGAATCGTGAACTGAAGCTCCTCGATGCACGCACCGCCGAAGCGGTCGACGCCGCCGCCGCCGAGGTGGCCGGCGGCCGGCATGACCGTGATTTTCCGATCGACGTGTTCCAGACCGGTTCGGGCACGAGCTCGAACATGAACGCCAACGAGGTGGTCGCGGCGCTCGCCAGCCGTCGGCTCGGAAGCGCGGTGCACGCCAACGATCAGGTCAACATGGGCCAGAGCAGCAACGATGTCATTCCGACCGCCATTCACCTCAGCGCCGCGCTCGCCCTGCGGCGCGAGCTCGTGCCGGCGCTCGAGCACCTGCGTGATGTGCTGGCGCGCAAGGAGCGCGAGGTCGCCGGCATCGTCAAGACCGGCCGCACGCACCTCATGGACGCCATGCCTGTGACGCTCGCGCAGGAGCTTTCCGGCTGGCGCACGCAGATCGAGAATGACGCGGCGCGGCTGAAGTCCGTGGAGCCGCGCCTGCTGTCACTCGCGCAGGGTGGAACCGCGGTCGGTACCGGCATCAACGCACACCCCGACTTCGGCGTCCGCTTCTGCCAGGAGCTCACTGCGCTCACCGGCATTGCGTTCGTGCCGGCACGTAATTATTTCGAGGCGCTGTCGGCCCAGGACACCGCCGTGGAGCTCTCCGGTCAACTGAAGGTGCTCGCGGTCAGCCTGATGAAAATCGCCAACGATCTGCGCTGGATGAACAGTGGGCCGCTCGCGGGTCTCGGTGAGATTGCGCTGCCGGCGCTGCAACCCGGCAGCAGCATCATGCCCGGCAAGGTGAACCCGGTGATACCCGAAGCAGTCGCCATGGTGGCGGCACAGGTGATCGGCAATGACACCGCCATCACCATCGCCGGCCAGTCGGGCAACTTCCAGCTGAACGTGATGCTGCCGGTGATCGCCCATAACCTGCTCGGCAGCATCCGGCTGCTCGCCAACGTCGTGCGGGCGCTCGCCGATCGCGCCATCGCCGGCTTCCGCGTGAACAGCGCGCGGCTCGCCGAGGCGCTCGACCGCAATCCCATTCTCGTCACCGCGTTGAACCCGGTGATCGGGTACGAGAAAGGCGCCGCGATCGCCAAGAAGGCCTACGCGGAAGGTCGTCCGATACGAGAGGTCGCCGCGCAAATGACGGAGCTCCCCGCCGCGCAGCTCGAGAAGCTGCTCGACCCGAAGGAGCTGACCACCGGCGGTATCAAGGGAGGAGGCAGTGGAGGAGGCTGAGCCCGGCGGGTCGGCACGCGCCATGGAACAGGCACCCGCGGATAGCGGGCCGGCGCTCCCCACCGCGACCCATCGTGACTGGGCGCGCATCATCCGCGAGCGCCTCAGCGGCACGAGTCCGCGCCATGCGCCCGAGGACTGGATGATCCCGGGGCTGTTCGAGGCGGGCCAGGCGCGGCGGCTGATGCTGGAGGATCCCATACCCGCAGCCGTGCTCATCCCGCTCGTGACCCGCGCGGATGTGACGGTGCTCTTCACCCAGCGCGCCACGCAGCTGCGCAACCATGCCGGCCAGATCAGCTTCCCCGGCGGGCGCATCGAGCCCACCGATGCGGGTCCGGCGGCGGCCGCGCGGCGCGAGGCGCGCGAGGAGATCGGGCTCGATGAGCGCTTCGTCTCGGTGGTCGGCTATCTGCCGGACCACGTGGTGATCACCGGCTTCCGCATCACCCCGGTGGTCGCGTTCGTCGAGCCGGGCTTCGAGCTCGAGCTCGCGAGCCAGGAAGTCGAGGACACTTTCGAGGTGCCGCTCGGCTACCTGTTCGATCCCGCCAACCATCGGCTCAGGCGGCGCGCCAACCTCAGCGGCGAGGAAGTGGAGTTTCGCGAGATTCCTTTCGGCGAGCGCACCATCTGGGGTGCTACCGCCGGAATGCTCCACACGCTCTATCGGCTGTGCGCGGAGGCACCGGCGCGGTGAGCGAGGCCGAGCGGGCCATGGCCGCACTGCTCGCGCTCATGGCGCGCCTGCGGGATCCCGAGCGCGGCTGCCCCTGGGACCGCGCGCAGTCCTTCTCGAGCATCGCGCCGTATACCATCGAGGAGGCGTACGAGGTCGCCGACGCCATCGAGCACGGCGACCGCGAGCACCTGCGCGAGGAGCTCGGCGATCTGCTCTTCCAGGTGGTGTTTCACACACGCATGGCGGAGGAACGCGGCTGGTTCGACTTCGCCGCGGTCGCCGATGGCATCCGCGACAAGCTGGTACGTCGCCACCCGCACCTGTTCGCGGGCGCGAGCCTCGCTGCGCAAGACCTGGTGCGCGTCTGGGAGGAGCAGAAAGCCCAGGAGCGGGCCGCGTCCAGCGCGAGCGCGGGAGGCTCTGAGTCGAGCACGGTGCTCCAGGGGGTGCCGCGGGCACTGCCAGCGCTCACGCGCGCGGCGAAGCTCGGCCGCCGCGCTGCGCGAGTCGGCTTCGACTGGCCGGATGCGCCGGCGGTGCGCGCCAAGGTGGTGGAGGAGCTTCACGAGGTCGATGCCGTCATCGCCGACGCTGACCGCGGCACCGGCGCTGACCGCGGCGCCGACGCTGGCGGGGCACAGGCGGCGCGGCAGCTCGAGGGCGAGTTGGGAGACCTGCTGTTCGCAATCGTGAACTGGAGCCGGCATCTGGACGTCGATGCCGAGACGGCACTGCGGGGCGCCAATAGCAAGTTCGAGCGGCGCTTCGCGCACATGGAATCGCTCGCCCGCTCGCGCGGGCTCGAGCTCGCGCAGCTCTCAGCGGCGCAATGGGAGCAGCTGTGGAGCGAGGCGAAACTGAACGCCAGCTGAAGCGCTCTGCGCCGCGCAGCGCGAGTCGCGGTCCAACACGCGAATGCGTTAGGCTTGCATGTTGTGAGCCGTGGTCTCGTTTTCACGCTCCTGCTCGTATGCGCGGCGACTGCCGGCCGCGCTGCTGCGCCCCCCGTTGTCTCCGCCGCGGTGCCATCCGACGCCAGCCCGCTCGCCATGCCGGGCGGCAGTGTGTCCATGGACGAGGCGGTCAGGATGGTGGAGGAGCGTTATCACGCGCGTGTCGTCCGGGCACAGACCGAGAGCGACGAGGGCCGGACGCTGTACGTCTTGCGGCTGCTGAACGACGCGGGCAGGGTCTGGACGGTGCGCGTCGACGCCGCGAGCGGTGCAGTGCAGTAATCGCGGCCTGATCGGGGAGTGACGTGCGTGTACTGGTAGTCGAAGACGAGGCGGCGCTGCGTGAGAGCCTGCAGACGCGCCTCGCTGCGGCGGGGTTCACCGTCGATGTCGCCCGCGACGGCGATGAGGGTCTGTTCGCCGGACGGGAGTATCCGCTCGACATCGCGGTCATCGATCTCGGACTGCCGGGACTTTCGGGCCTCGAGCTGATCCGTCGCCTGCGTGCGGATCACAAGACCTATCCGATCCTGATTCTGACCGCGCGCGACAACTGGCAGGACAAGGTGGAGGGGCTGCAAGCGGGTGCGGACGACTACGTCGTCAAGCCCTTCCACTTCGAGGAGGTGCTCGCGCGGCTGCAGGCGCTGCTGCGCCGTGCCGGCGGCTGGGCGAGCCCGCAGCTCAAGTGCGGTCCGGTGGTGCTCGACACGCGCGCGCAGACCGTCGCGGTGCACGGGACTCCGGTAGAGCTCACTACTTTCGAGTACCGCATCCTCGAGCATCTGATGCTGCGGGCGGGAGAGGTGATCTCCAAGAGCGAGCTCACCGAGCGGCTCTACGACCAGGACTTCGAGCGCGACAGCAACGTGATCGAGGTGCTGGTCGGACGACTGCGACGCAAGCTCGACCCCACCGATGAGCTGCGCCCGATCGAGACGCTGCGCGGCCGCGGCTATCGTCTGGCGCTGCCGCGTGATGCGGTGACCTGAACTGCGGCAGAGGCCGACCGCTCGTGCATTCGCTCAGCCGGCGATTGCTGATCTCGGTCTCGGTGCCGCTCGCTCTTTTTTGCGGCGTGGTGATGCTGGTGCTCGACACCGGGTTCCGTGCCGTCGCGCAGCGCACGCTGCAGGACGAGCTCGACCGCCAGATGGTGGCGCTGATCGCGGCCGCCGAGCCGCAGCCCGACGGTGGCTACGCACCCCCGCCCCACAGCCTCCCGCCGCGCCTCGAGACACCGCGCTCGGGCGTCTACGCGCAGATCCGCTCGGCAGGACACGACTGGCGCTCGCCGTCCACTGCCGGCATGCGAGCCGACTTCGGGCCACTGTTATCCAGCGGTGAGCGCAGCCTCGTCTTCGCCACCTTCGGCCAGGATCGCGTCGCCATCGAGAGTCGCTCCATCCAGTTCGAGGGCGCGCCGGCGGCGGCCGGAGCAGCGGGGACGCCCGTCCCCGGCCGCTCGCTCACTTTCAGCGTCGCGACGAGCCTCGGTCCCTACGAGCAGGAGCTGTGGCGATTCCGTCGCGAGCTCGGCAGCTGGTTCCTCGTGCTGATGCTGCTGCTCCTGCTGACGCTCGCCGGGCTGCTGCACTGGGTGCTCGGTCCGGTGCGTCGCATGGAGCGCGAGATTCACGAGGTCGAGGAGGGACGGCGCGAGCGGCTCGGCGGGGGCTACCCGCGCGAGCTTTCCGGTGTGGCGAGGAACCTCAATACCTTGCTGCTCGGGGAGCGCAAACGGGTCGCACGCTACCGCGATACCCTCGGCAACCTCGCGCACAGCCTGAAGACACCGCTCGCGGTCATGCGAGCCGAGGGTGCGAGCGCCACGGTGAGCACCGAGATCGACCGCATGAGCGGCATCATCGAGCATCAGCTCAAGCGCGCCGCCGCCTCGGGCGGGGCGCTGCTCGGACAGGCGCCCGTGGAGGTGTCACAGGTGGCCGCGGAGCTGCGCGCCACGCTGTTACGCGTGTACGCGGGCAAGGATCTCGCGATCGAGCTTGCGATGGGTGCAGGTACGCAGTTCATGGGCGATCGTGGCGACCTGACCGAGCTGCTCGGCAACCTCCTGGACAATGCGTGCAAGTGGTGCCGCACGCGCGTGCGCTTGAGCGCGAGCAGCGACGCGGGTGCGGACCCGCGCCAGCGACTCGCGCTGGTGGTGGAGGATGACGG
>Ga0335069_10008325_pt1 | contig 14842 bp, 10 predicted proteins | sample Lox_Sample_11_FD_206714 | JGI IMG/M metagenome (GOLD analysis project Ga0335069, IMG submission 206714) | Soil microbial communities from Loxahatchee National Wildlife Refuge, Florida, United States - Lox_Sample_1.1 | ecosystem: Environmental > Terrestrial > Soil > Wetlands | place: USA... | reverse complement strand
ACGATGACACCGTTCGGCCCCGACTGCGCGGTAATCGAATCCAGGGTGATCCGGAAGACCGAACGGATCGTGTGATTCGCGCGGATGTTCGTGAATGTATAGGTCGTGTCATGGCCCGCATAGGCGCCGTCGACGATGATGCTGTCGACGTGGTAACCGGCGTTCGGTCTGAGGACATAGGCCTGATTCGATCCATAATCGACGTGCAGATCGCCGAGCGGCAGAATCACGCCGTTCGCCCCGGTCTCGGAGGAGATCAGAAATCTGATGATATGGAAGACCGCCCGTATCGAATGGTCGATGACGACGTTCGTAAATGTATAAGCCGTATCGGTCCCGGCAAATGCCCCGTCGACGAGAATGCTGTCGATGTAATATCCGGTGCTGGGATGAATGGAAAACGACTGTGCGGAGCCGTAGGGAACTTTGAAGCGGCCGGAGGGAGCGATGGTCCCGTTCGGTCCGGCCGAGGCGGTGATGATCGGAAAATCGCTGAACACAGCGCGTATCGTGTGCCCCGCCGTGACGCTGGTGAAGGTGTAGCTGGTATCGAATCCGGTAAACAGGCCGTCGACCACGACACTGTCGATTTTGAACCCGCTGTTCGGCCGGATGCTGAACCGCTGGTTACTCCCGTAGGCGACCATGACGGTGCCCGACGGGCTGATGGTGCCGTTCGGACCGGCGGTGGCGACGATCGGGTACTGGATGATTCTGAATACCGCCCGGATCGTATGGTTGCTTCTGACATTGTCAAAGGTATAGGTGGTATCGATATCAACCGGTGCACCGTCGACGATGATGCTGTCGGTCAGATAGCCGGTGTTCGGATGGATGGAGAATGTCTGGTCAAATCTGTAGAACACGCCGACACTACCGGACGGAGAAATGGTCCCGCCGGCGCCCGCTGTGGCCAGAATGGTATAATCGGGCCCGTGAAATACGGCACGGATGGTGTGGTTTGCCGCCACGGCCGGAAACGTGTAGGTGGAATCGGTCCCCGTGAAGACGTCATCTACCAGAAGGCTGTCGATGTGAAAGCCGGCATCGGGCCGGATCGTGAACGTTACGCTGTCTCCGGACATCACCGGAATAACGCCGGAGGGGGTGATCGATCCGTTCGCACTGGCCGAGGCGGTGATATAAAAGTGATTGGTGAAGACGGCGCGGATCGTATGGGGAGCCGCAACATCGGCAAAGGTATAGAACGGAGCGGTCCCCACCGGGCGATCGTCCACGATAACGGTATCGATCCTGTAGCCCGCGTCAGGCCGGAGAAAGAATGTCTGGGTACCGCCGAAGGAAACTGTCGCTGTACCGGCGGGAGATATCGCTCCATGATCACCCGAAGAGACGGTGATCGACTGCGCGGAACCCGGGACAAGCGGGTATTCATAAATGCCCGAACCCGGAGTCCCGGCAAACAGATTGACCGCACTTCCGCCCGGGATCACTGCGAACGCATCGACCGTATTTGTGTACAGCCCGGAGTCGATCCAGGTGGATCCGTTATCTGTCGAGTAAAAAACACCGTCGTCCATTGCCGCAAACAGGGTCCCGCCATAGCAGGCGAGGGCATATGCGTTTTCGCCTGTGAAGCCGGACGGTTGCCAGGTAGCGCCATTGTCGGATGAATAATAAACTCCGTCGTCGAGTCCGGCGAAAATCCACCCGTTGGCTCCCTGCGCGAATGAAAAAACAGTGTTCCCCTGCAGGCCCGAGAGAGACCAGTGTGTGCCGCCGTCGCTCGAGCGGTAGATCCCCGCGGAGGTGGCGCAGTAAATATATGCTCCCATGGAAGAAATAGCCGAGATATGTTGCCACGGAAGCGAGACATTCCAGCTTGCACCATTATCGGTCGACAGGTAAATGCCCTGGCTGGACATCCCTGCATAGAGGATACTCGATCCGCTTCCGTCGCCCAGTCCGAGTATTGAACTCACCACAGAGGGCGGAAGTCCCGAGGATACCATATTCCAGCTCGTTCCCTGGTCTGTCGACAGGATGACCTGATCTCCGGAGGTCGCTGCGAAGATGTTCGAACCGCCGGAGCCGGTGGGAACCGCGGTGAGACCGAATACACCCGTTTGAGGCACGCCGTCGAGCGTCAAATCCCAGCTCCCCCCCTGATCCGTCGAACGGTACAACCCTTCATCGGCTCCGGCGAATATCGATCCCTGTGCGTCCCCGCCGGGGGTGATGGCATTGAAGTCGTTCCAGAACACCGGGGAGATCAGTTGAACCCAACTGATCCCGGTGAGCGGGGTAACATACGCCCCCTCATCCGTTCCCGTCACCAGCAGGTTTCCGCCTGCGGCGGACGGGGAGATCGCCATGGTGTAATCGGTAGCGTCATTGAGCCCGCTGTTCGCATCGTTCCAGGTCGCCCCTCTGTCGGTTGAGGCAAAAACGCCGAGGCCGAGCGTCGCCGCATACATCGTCGGTCCGTCGGCGACGAAGGCGGAAACCTGGTACGACGACAGTCCGGATGGAGCCCACGTCGCGCCGTTGTCGGTGGAAAGGAACGCTCCGTTATCGGTCCCCGCGAAGAGAACGGCCCCCGCACCGGTGTCGGGCAGTGAACCGAGCGCTGAGATATACGTTGCTGTCAGACCGGAATCGGCCGCGTTCCAGCTCCCCCCGCCGTCGGTCGAGAGGAAGAGACCGGAGCCGGCCGTGCCGGCAAACAGCGTCCCCGATCCGGGCGCCCCGGGGAGAATCGAGAGGACAATGGCCGAAGGGAATCCCGTCCCGGGTCCGCTCCACGTAAGTCCATTGTCGGTCGAGAGGAAAACACCGTTATCCGTTCCCGCGTAAATATTCTGCCCGCTCACGGCCAAGGAGGCGATTAAGGGGTCGAGCATCCCCGCACCGGAATTCGTCCATGTCACCCCCTTGTCGGTTGAGAGGAAGAGACCGTCTCCCCATGTTCCCACGATGCAGAGGGTGTCCCCCGCCGCGTCGCGGCTGAAGGCAATGCTGTAGATGTTTTTATTCACCAGTCCGACGCAGGAGGCGGACCAGCGTGTGCCGTCGTATGTATACCGGAACAGACCATCACCCCAGGTACCTGCATAGAAAACGGAGGAGGGACTCCCACCCGCTGACAACGGCGGTGCGGCGATCGTCTGGATCGTATTGTTATACGGCCCGTCCGCCATTTTCCACTGCGCGGCCAGCCGATAAGAAACCCCCGGGGTGAGGAAGAGACAAATAAGAAAAACATTCCGGAATCTTTTCATGAAGGCACCTTGTCGAAATGTTCGGACGAACCTTCTTTCCCAGAAGCGGAAGGGATGAACGCCAGTGGAGAATCGGGAAGAACTCGGAATGAGATGATCGCAGCACCGGAATGTACCAACCCTCACAATGAAAGTCAAGAATCCGGAGGATGCGCAACGATTTACGAAATCGCAGAAAAATTAATAGCTGAATTCGCCGAAATCAAGACAGTGCTTGATATCCTCCGCGGATGAAGGTGAGGAATAGAGGTGAGTTTGTGCGGCAAAGCGCGCGCCGCGCAGAAGGAACGACTCCGAAGGAAGCTACTGCTTCGCGGTCCGGCGCCGGAGGAGCCAGAAACCCGCGGCGAGAACGACGAGCAGAATCGATCCGACAAGGATGTTTTTCTGCAGGTGTTCAACAACCTTATGCCAGTGGATCCCGACGGAATAGCCGAGGATGACGAAGCAGACCGACCATACAAGGCCGCCGGTATAGGCGAACAGCATGAAGAGCGGAAATTCCAGTTTCGACGCCCCGGCGGTGTATGCGGTGAGATGCCTGACCCCGGGAATGAAGTACCCGACGAAGAGGGTCCACTTGCCCCGTTTCCTGAACCATGCGTGCACCCTGTCGAGTTTTTCGGGCGTCACGAAGACGTATTTTCCGTAATGTAGCAGAAGGTAGAGACCGAGGCTCCTGCCGAGGAAAAAGCTTATGGTGATGCCGCAGATGCTCCCGGCAATGGAGGCGGCCAGGGTCCACGGAAGCGTCAGCCGGTGAACCGAGGCGAGATATCCGGAAAAGGTGAGAAGCGTTTCGTCGGGCACCGGCAGGCCGATGATGCCGAGCATGAGGAGGGTAAAAAGCCCGAAATAACCGTACTGGGCGATCCACGCCGAGAGTGTTTCCATGCGCGTCTGCCGGTATTATCGGATATGTAATGCGGATGTCATGTCGTTCCCCCCGACTGCCGGACGGCGGCGGGGGCGTTTCAAATCTATGAAAGAATAGTTCTAAAGGCAAGAAATTGTCAGATTCCTCCGTAATTTTGTGATTTCAGCGGTTGGATGAAAAATTCGATGTGACACACAGCGCATTTTATTTGATTTTCCCTCCATCCGGTGGTATATTCAGGTACTATGCAACTCAAGGACGACTGCCATGGCTGATCCGGTGAAACTGCTTCTCGTGGATGATGAGGACGGGCTGAGGACGCTGATGAAATCCGAGCTGGAGGCGATCGGCTACGCGGTCGACGAGGCGGACGGCGGCACAATCGCCCTCGAGGTGACGGAACGGATCTCCTACGACGTCATCATCCTCGATATCCGGATGCCCGACATCGACGGGATCACGGTCCTGAAGACCCTCCGCTCCAGGCAGATTCCGTCCAAAATCGTGATGCTCACGGGCGTCGACGAACTCCGGCTGACGCGTGAATGTCTCCGGCTCGGCGCGAACGACTATCTCACCAAACCGATCCAGCTCAAGAACCTGATCAACTGCATCGAGCGGGTCATGAAGGAACCGGTCTGACCTGCAGTTCCCTCCCCGGGAATTCTTGAAGTTCCCCTGAAAAAGGCGTATATTAATTTTCGATAGTACGGAAACAGTGCCGTATTATGCGGTTTTCGGTCCATCGTCGGGTAGATGGCGGAATTGGCATACGCGCTAGACTTAGGATCTAGTCCCGGAAACGGGATGGGGGTTCAAGTCCCCCTCTACCCACTCCTCATGCCGGAACGGCCATGGGCCGGGCCCGTCCTCCACTCATTCGGGAACAGAATATCGTATGGATGTCGCAATTAAAGATCTGTCGGAAATCGAAAAGGAAATAACGATCCAGACCAGTGCGGTGGAGCTGACGCCGCATTTCACCCGGGCGTACGAAAAGTACCGTTCGAAACTCGAGCTCAAGGGATTCCGGAAGGGAAAGGCGCCGCTCGCGATGGTGATCAAGCTCCACGGCGAGGCGATCGAATATGAATCGCTCAACGATATCGCCACCGATTATTACCGTCAGGCGATCACCGAACGCGATATCCACCCTGTCGGCGAGCCGGTCCTCGTCGATATGGATTATAAACGGGGCGAAGCGCTCTCCTTCAGGATCAAGTACGAGATCCGGCCGACGATCCAGCTCGGCCAGTACAAGGGAATACCCGTCGAACGCGTCGTCCATATCGTCACCGATAAGGAAATCGACGACGAACTCCAGCGCATCCGGCGGTCGAACAGCACGCTGACCGAAGCGGAGAGCGTTCAGGGCGAAGAATTTATCGTCACCGTCGATGTCCAGGAAACCGACGAGGCCGGAACGCCGATTCTCGGGCGCAAAACGGCCGGAATGCGAGTCTATCTGGCCGATCCCTCCGTCTACGCCGAAATCCGGGAAGCACTGAAGTCGGTCACCACGGGGGCGTCGGTCAGGACCAGCTTCGACCGCGAGACCGACGGCGGAAAGACCAAAACATACCTCACCCTGACCGCGGTCAAAATTGAACGGGTTGAACTGCCTGAGGTGACGGATGAATTCGTCAAAAAAATCACCAAGGACAAGGTGACGTCCGTCGCCGAATTCATGAGGGGACTCCGCACCGATATCGACCGCTACTGGCGGGACAAAACCGAGCGCAACCTCACCGATGCGCTCATCGCACAGATCGTCAGCCGGCACGACATCCCGGTCCCGGGAGCTCTCGTGAAAGGCATACTCGATTCCATGGTGCACGATCTCGAACAGCGGTATCCGAACAAGAAGCTCCCCCCCGATTTCAAGGAAGAAGAGTTCCGGGAAGAGAACAAGGACACAGCCGCGTTCCAGGCCAGGTGGTTCCTCCTCCGCGAGGAGATCCTGCGGGCGGAGAAGCTTGAGGTGACGGATGACGACGTCGCCGCTCGGGCCGCTGAAGACGCGCCGCGCGTCGGAATGGACAAGGAACGTCTCCTCGGCTTCTACAAAACCTCCGATTCGGTCCGCGACCGCATCCTGGCGGACAAGCTGACATCGTTCCTCGTGCAGAATGCCGCCGTCACGGAACGATCGACCGAAGAATTCTTTGCATAACAGTTTTTTCTCACCTACAGTCAGAAAGGCAAACGTCCCGATGGATTCCAAAATCTACAACCAGCTTGTTCCGATGGTGATCGAAACGACCGGCCGCGGGGAGCGGGCCTACGACATCTATTCCCGCCTCCTGAAGGAACGCATCGTCTTCGTCGGCACCCCGATCGATGATACGGTCGCCGGCCTCATCATCGCCCAGCTCCTGTTTCTCGAATCGGAGGATCCCGAAAAGGACATCCACCTCTACATCAACAGCCCCGGCGGCGCGGTCTATGCCGGCATGGCCATCTACGACACCATGCAATACATCCGGGCCGACGTCTCGACGATCTGCGTCGGGCTCGCCGCCAGCATCGCCGCCATCCTTCTCGCCGGCGGCGCAAAGGGGAAACGCTCCGCCCTGCCGAACTCCCGCATCATGATCCATCAGCCGTGGGGCGGCACGCAGGGTACCGCTTCCGATATCAGCATCCAGGCAGAGGAAATCCTCAGGATCAAAAAACGGATCAACGAAATCCTCGCCGCCGATTCCGGCAAGTCGGTCGACCAGATCGAGAAGGACACCGACCGCGACAACTACATGACCTCCGACCAGGCGCGCCAGTACGGGATCATCGACACGATCCTCGTCAAGAAACCGCGCACCGAAGGCAAAAAATAAACCCCCATGGCGACCAAGTCGAAAACCGACAACCAGATTCACTGCTCCTTCTGCGGCCGGACCGCGGAACAGGTGCAGAGCATCATCGCCGGACCCGATGCGTACATCTGCGATATCTGCGTCGCCAGCTCGGTCGAAATCCTCCGCACCAATCTGGCCGCCGTCCCCGGCAAACATGCGACGCCCCGCTCCGGCCTGACCCCCCAGGACCTGAAAAAGGCGCTCGACGAATATGTCATCGGCCAGGACCACGCCAAGAAAGTCCTCGCCGTCGCCGTCTACAACCACTACAAGCGGATCGACGCCTACGACCGGCTTCCTCAGGACGATGTGGAACTCGACAAGAGCAATATCCTCCTCCTCGGACCGACCGGAACCGGTAAAACGCTCCTGGCCCAGACGCTGGCAAAAATCCTCTCGGTCCCCTTCGCCATCGCCGACGCCACCACCCTCACCGAGGCCGGGTACGTCGGCGACGATGTCGAAACCGTGCTCGTCCACCTTCTCCAGAACGCCGACTACAACATCGAGCGGGCCGAACGGGGCATCATCTATATCGACGAAATCGACAAGATCGCGCGGAAAAGCGACAGCGCCTCCATCACCCGCGACGTCTCGGGCGAGGGAGTCCAGCAGGCGCTTCTCAAGATCCTCGAGGGCACCATCGCCGGTGTCCCCCCGAAAGGGGGACGCAAACACCCGGAACAGAGCCTGATCAACATCAATACGAAAAACATCCTCTTCATCTGCGGCGGCGCGTTCGAAGGACTCGACAAGATCATCCAGCACCGCGTCTCCGCCCATACGATCGGATTCGGCGCGGCCATCCGCTCCAAAAAGGATTTTTCCTCCGATCAGTATCTTCCCCTCGTGGAACCGGACGACCTGCTGAAATTCGGCATGATTCCAGAGTTCATCGGACGGATCCCCGTCGTCGCCACGCTCCATTCCCTCAGCGACGAGGCCCTCTTCAGCATCCTGACCGAACCGAAGAATGCGCTCGTGCGCCAGTATCAGAAACTCTTCTCCCTCGAAGGGGTGGAGCTGGAGTTCGAACGGGATGCGCTGAAACGGGTGGTGCAGAAGGCGGTCGAACGCCGCACCGGCGCCCGCGCCCTCCGCTCGATCATGGAGGAGAAAATGCTCGAGATCATGTATCACCTCCCGGGCCGCAGGAACGTGACGAAGTGCATCATCACACCCGAAACGATCGACGGCCGGAAGGAACCGGTCTACCTTCACAAGGAACGCCGCGCCTCGGCGTAACCGCAGGCGCGGTCCCCGGCAGAGCGGCCGGGGATCGCGCCGCATTTCCCCCGCTCAGTAAATTCCCCTGTCGCTCCCCGATTTCGTCAGTTTCAGATCCCGCAGAGAAGGAGCCTTCACCCGGATTTCCAGCTCATAGTGCCGGTAGGCGCCGATCGGCGCCCAGGTGAAGTTGAGAAGCCAGCAGTGGAGATCCCGCGAGATGTCGATCTGCGGGGCGATGAATTCCCGCGCCGTCACGTCGTAACTGCTCTGGAGGGAAAACTTCCATGCCTGGGTGAGATTGAATTCCAGGTGCCCGTTCATGTTCACCGCCCTCGTCGGAAACGGCGGGACCTTCGTTTCGTTGTAGTTGAAGGCGAACGAGAGATTCCACGGGATGCCGAAATCGGGATCCTCCTGCTGATAGGGGTTGTACGACATGCCGGGAATCTGGTGACGGGGCTGGACGGTGTCCGAGCCCGAACCGCTTCCCGTGCTCTGGCGCTGGCCGGAAAGGCTTGTGGAGAGACTGATGTTGAAGCTCGTCAGCCGCGCGAGCCGCCCCTGATCGGCGAGGAGAAACGTGTTCAGCGTCCGGTAGCTGGTCGGGTCAAGCTTGTAGAGATTGAAATTGGCCGATCCGTTGAGATCGAGGAAATTGGAGATTTTCGTGTTGTAGCTCGTCTGAATCTCGGAGAACCTGACCGAATCGAGGGAAAAATTGTACGTCAGGCCGACATGAAAGTTCATCAGCTGGATCTTGTTCCCCTCTTTCGCACTGTCGGTCGCCGTCGTCTTCATCTCGAGGAGGTTCCCGATCCCGAGCGTGAGAAACATCTGCTTCCCGGTCGGGTCATCCCCCACGATCTGCTTGCTGTAGGTGAGCGAGACGCTCGGCGTGACGGTGTGGCGGAGCGCGGCGACGCCCAGCATGTCGGGCTGGACAATCCCGTAGAGGCGCGAGCTGAGGGTCACCCCCGACTGGATGGTCCCGGTTCTTCCCGCCGACCGGAGGTTGCTGATCATGATACTGCTGTCGACCCGGTTCAGCACCGGGTTGTCGTCGTTGTTGAATGTCCGGGTGTCCGAGTAATTCAGGAACGGGGCAATGGTGACATAGCCGACCTTGGGGGCGAAATTGAAATCGATGTGCTGTGACACGGACTGATCCCTCTGCCGCGCATAGTCCTGCGCCGTCCCGATCGTATCCCGCCCGCCCGTCACCGTCCGGACGCTGTCGACGCTCACCTGGGTTCTGTTCACCGTATTCACCGCCTGCAGGCCGTAGTCAAAGCTGATCTTCTCGTACCACGAAAGGTCCTCCTCCGACTCATCCTTCTTTCCCCAGCGGAAGGGGTAGGTCGAGCTGTGGTTGAGGGTGAACGACGGAAGGGTGTTGAAGAGATTCCCGTTCTGCAGATCCTGGGTGCGCGCAACGCTCAGCGAAACGCTGTTGTTCTCATCGAAGGTATGGGAGACCGAGGCGGTCGAGATGATGTTCTGGTTGAGGGCGCTGTTGAAATCGTTCGTCAGCTGATAGGAATTGTTGCTCGTGAAGGTGAAGTTGACGCTTGCGGAGGTCGCAGGGTCGAAGGTCTGGTCGTGCAGAACCGCAACCCGGTACGATTCCTGCTCGCTGTAGGTCGGATCGTTCGCCTCCCCCGTGTGAAGTCTCTGATATTCGACCCCAACCGAGCCGCGGAAATTGTCCCGGAGGCTGTAGCGGTACGAGCCGTCGGCGGAATAGCCCCCCTTTGAATAGAGGTTCGACGTCAGCCCGAGATCCATGTAATCGCTGATGGCGAAATAGTAGCCGAGGTGCGCCAGGTATTTGCCCCGGTTGGCGTCCTCCCCGTACGCCGGGGCGATGATCCCGGAGCGGCGGCCGCGCGCGTTCGGAAACACCCCGAATGGCAGGGCCAGGATCGGCACGTCGGCAATGTAGAGATAGATCGGTTCCGCGATGATCTGATCCCCGGGGATAACCTTCATCCTCGGACTGAAAAAATAGTAGTGGGGCTCGGGCGCATCGCAGGTCGTGTACCGGCCGTCCTCGATGAAGAGCTCGTCCTTTTCGACTTTTTTGATCGCCTCCCCGTGGTAATATCCCTGGTCGATGGTCGTGTTCGCGACCACGATCTTTCCCCGTTTCGAGACGAAGTTGTAGGAGAGCTCGGAACCGTGGTACTCCTCGTTACCGTCCTTCATCACCGGCGCCCCACGCACTTTCGCCGCGGAGGTATCGGTTGTGTCGCTGACGCCGTTGGCGGTCATGACCGAGCTGGTCCAGTTGATGTTGATCCGTTCCGACCGGAGGCGCATATCCCTGTAGCTGATCTCGCCGTTCGCGTAGAGCGACATCATCTTCGTCGTCAGATTGTAAATGATGGAGTCCCGGCTTGAATAGTTGACGAGGGTGTCGATGCCATTCCCCGACGAGACGGAATCCTTCTTTGCGTGGAGGGAATCCCGCCGGGTGGTATCCGGCACTGCCGCAAGAGTGTCGGGTTTCAGCTGGCGGGCCTCCGCCGCCGAGCAGATCACCGCCAGAATGAGGACGGCAAGGACTCGCATCAGCGGAAATAAATGAGACTTGCGGCGCCGATGATGCCCGCCCCGTTGCCCAGTTTCGCACGGAGAACCCGGATCCCCGCCCGGTGCGGCGTCAGAACCCGCGACCGCACGGTTTCCCGGATCGCCTCGAAGACGAAATCCGGGACCGCCGAGATTCCCCCGCCGATGATCACCGTCCGGATCTCCAGCACGTTCACCACCGATGCCAGCGCACAGCCGAGAAGCGTGCCCGCCTCGGTCAGGATACCGATCGCGAGCCGGTCTCCCCGGAGAGCTGCATTCGATATCACCGCCGGTTCGATCTTCGCGAGATTGCCTTTGACAAGCTGGCCGATCGCCGACCGCTCGCCCCGTTTGGCCGCCTCCGCCACCGCCCGCCGGGTGCGGTCGGAGAGATACCGCTGACCGATGTAGGACTCGATGCATCCCCGGCTTCCGCAGTTGCACGGAGGACCGTTATGGTCGACTGCCACGTGGCCGATTTCACCCGCGCCGCCGTACGGTCCCCGGTAAATCTTCCTGTCGATGATGACACCCCCGCCGACCCCGGTCCCCCAGATGACGAAGAGAAAATCGTTGTACCGCTTTCCGCTCCCGAAATGCGCCTCGGCGATCGCGGCGCAGTTGGCGTCGTTTTCGATCGCGACCGGCAGGCGGAATGTCTTCCGGACCGCATCGGCGACCCGGACCCGCTTCCAGTCTGCAAAATTCGGCGGGTAGAGCACCGCCCCGTCCGATGAGGCTACCACCCCCGGTGAACCGATGCCGATCCCCCGGCATCCCGCCCTTCCGTGCCGCTCGAACAGCTGGCGGATGGAGAGAACAATCTGCCGGATGACCGCCCGCGGACCGCTGAGAGCCATCGCGTCGACGACGACCTGGTCGAGGATCCGGCCCTCTTCGTCGACAATCCCGCTTTTTATGGTTGTGGCGCCGAGATCAACCCCTATGACGTACGCTGAAGATGAAGTCATCGCTGTTTTGATTTCCAGAGTTTGTTGAGCCGTTCCCTGATTGATTTTTCCGCCCCCTCCGTGGTCGGGCGGTAATAGATTGTCCCCTCCATTTCCTCCGGGAGGTAGTTCTGTTCCACAAAATGACCGTCGTAGTCGTGGCTGTACTTGTATTCCCTGCCGTATCCGAGATCCTTCATCAGGCCGGTCGGCGCGTTGCGAAGATGCACCGGGACCGGATCCCGTTTGCCGGCGCGAACATCGCCCAGCGCCTCTTCCACGGCGCGGTAGGATGCGTTGCTTTTCGGCGCGGACGCGAGGTAAACCGCCGTCTGCGACAGAACGATCCGCGCTTCCGGCATCCCGATGTAGTCCACCGCGGTGAAACAGGCGACCGACATCGGAAGCGCGGCGGGATCCGCGTTACCGATATCCTCCGATGACAGAACGATCATCCGCCTCGCGATGAACTTCGGATCCTCCCCCCCTTCAAGCATGCGCGCCATCCAGTAGACCGCCGCATCGGGATCGCTCCCCCGGATGCTTTTGATGAACGCAGAAATGATGTTGTAGTGCTCTTCACCCGCCCTGTCGTACCGGACCGCATTGCGCTGGAAGGAGGCGGTCAGGATATCGGCGGTCACGGCAGACTCTCCTTTTCCGGGCGGTATCAGCGAGAGGGCGGTTTCCAGCCCGTTCAGGAGAAGACGGGCATCGCCCCCGCTCAGGCGGATGAGGAGATCCCGTTCGCTCTCGCCCAGAACAGCTTTCCTGCCGGCGACCATCGGATCCCGCTCCAAAGCCCGGGAAATCAGCTCCCGCAAATCGCCTGTTCCAAGCGGTTCCAGGACGTACACAAAGCATCGCGAAAGGAGCGGGCTGATGACTTCAAAGGAAGGATTCTCCGTCGTGGCGCCGATGAGCACGATATCGCCCTCCTCCACCGCATGGAGAAGTGCGTCCTGCTGGGCCTTGTTGAAGCGGTGAATCTCGTCGATGAAAAGGATGGTCTTCTTGGCGAGCTTCTTCCGGTTGACCGCCGCCCGGTCGAGCACCTTGCGGACTTCCTGGACGCCGGAGGCGACCGCATTCAGCTGGAAATACTCGGCTTTCGAGTGGTGTGCGATGACGCGGGCGATCGTGGTTTTACCACAGCCGGGGGGGCCCCAGAAGATCATCGACGGGATTTCGTCGCGCTCGATGAAGACGCGGAGCGGTTTCCCGGGACCGAGGAGATGCTGTTGCCCGACGATATCCTCAATGCGGAGTGGTCGAAGGCGTTCGGCAAGGGGTGCCTGGGGAGTACGTCCGGATCGGCTGTCGGGTCGCGCGGTATCCTCAAACAGGTCCATACGCAGTCGGGTCACCTGCCTTCGGGATCGACGGCAGTGAGCGGCTTTTCCTATTTGGATTTTTTCACTTTGTAGACGGTTTCCCCGTCCCGGATCATGCCGTGCTTTTCACGCGCAACCTTCTCGATGGCGTGCTGATCGGCGTCCAGCGCTTTCGACTGTGCGGCGAGGCGATCGTGTTCCAGTTCAGCCATTCTGACTTTTTCCGTCATGTCGCGTTTTTCATCCTCCAGATTCATCCGTTTCAGCACGCCGCGGTTGCTGAAGAGGATGAAAAAGCAGACCGGAAGCGAGAACAGCAGACCGAGCATCAGGGTCCTGTTCCTCATCGCACGCGACAGCACCGCTTTCAGCGAGAATGATCTCTTCTGCTTCCGGTAATATTGGCTGTCCATATCGTAAAATGTACGATTATTTAGGCCAATTGCAAAATGAAAATACCGCGCGGGAACGCAAATGGAAGGGTTTTGGAGAAAGGAATGCTGGCGGGAGGGTCACCCCCGGCTCTGAATGCTGGCCGGAGGCCCGCCAGACGCCGTCCCCCCTACTCAGTGTACCATTTCTTCTTCGGGGTGAAGGATGTCCTCAGCCGCCGCTGTTTCCGGTACCGGTCGAGAGCCAACCGTATAAGAATATCGAGCAGACGCGGATAGGCGACTCCCGACGCCTGCCACAGTTTCGGATACATGCTGATCGAGGTGAATCCCGGTATGGTATTGATTTCGTTCAGATAGATCGTCCGTCCCCCCGAGAGGAGAAAATCGACCCGTCCCATACCCGAACAGTTGAGCACCGAAAAGGTCCGGACCGCACACTTCTGCAGTTCCTTCACCACCTTCGGTGCGAGACGGGCGGGGATGACTTCCCGGGATTTCCCGTCGACGTACTTCGCGTCATAATCGTAAAATTCGTTGGAGGAGATGATCTCCCCCGGGACCGATGCCACCGGATCGTCGTTGCCGAGCACGCTGACCTCGATCTCCCTCGCCGGTTCGATGCTCTTTTCGACCAGAACCTTCCGGTCGAACCGGAGGGCGAGCGCGATCGCATCGACGAGCTCCCGCCGGTCATGCGCCTTCGAGATCCCGACGCTCGAGCCAGAGTTGGCGGGCTTGACGAACATCGGATACCCCAGCTTGTTCTCGGCTTCCTTTACCGTCGCGGTCTGCCGGTACTCCGATTCGTGGAACCAGATGCACGGCACGACGCGGATGCCCGCTCGTTCACAGAGCTGTTTGGCAACCACCTTGTCCATTCCGACGGCGGAACCGAGGACTCCCGCTCCGACGTACGGAATTCCGGCCAGTTCGAAGAGCCCCTGGACCGTACCATCCTCGCCGAAACTGCCGTGCAGGACAGGAATGATGACATCCAGACGCTGAACCTCCGCCGGCCTCCTCCCGGGAGAGACGAGACCATGAACGGTCGGATCGGGAAGGAGGATTCTCTCCGCCGAGGCGGGAAATTTCCGCCCGCGCTTCAGCCGGTCGAGGCAGTCCGGAGTCGATACCCACCTCCCCTCCGGCGTAATGCCAATCGGGACAATGGAATATTTCCTCCGGTCGAGCGCGCCGATGACGGACGACGCGGAGACGAGCGACACCTCGTGTTCGGCGGATCGTCCGCCGAACAGGACACCGATGGCCAGTTTCTTCGTGCGGGGCATTCGAAATTACTTCTCCGGATTCAACATGTCTCTCACGGCGGAACGGAGGAGATCGTCCTGGGCGCCGCTCTCCGCCTGCGGGCCGCACTCCTCGCG
>Ga0335069_10008324_pt1 | contig 14844 bp, 17 predicted proteins | sample Lox_Sample_11_FD_206714 | JGI IMG/M metagenome (GOLD analysis project Ga0335069, IMG submission 206714) | Soil microbial communities from Loxahatchee National Wildlife Refuge, Florida, United States - Lox_Sample_1.1 | ecosystem: Environmental > Terrestrial > Soil > Wetlands | place: USA... | reverse complement strand
TGAATGACCGGCGGGGGCCGCCAGTCCCGGGGGCCCCGCCCGGCAGTACCCCCGCAGGCGGCAGCTCACGGCCGGGTCGGCCGGCGGCCTGATGCAGGACCGGCGCGGCCGGCGCGGTTCTCTTCCGGACCTGCGGGAGCGGGTGGCGCCGTTGATGTAACCCGCGAGCGGGCCGAACGCGCGGATGGGTGCCTCATCAAACGAGCCAGCTGCTCCGACCTTGGCCACCAGGCTGGCAGGGTAGCGGCGTAGCCCGGACCCGTCCCGGCGCTCTGCCGCCTTCATATGGCTGCTGCCCGGTCATCTCTGCCGTGGCGCAGGGATGTCATGGTCGGCGGCCACGCTATCCGGCCCTTGTTGCGCCAGCTTCGGTGTACCTGTGGCGGTCGCCGCCGCCAGCTGGTCCCACAGCTCGCGTGCGGCGCGGTCGTGCTCGCGTGTCCATGGCAGCGGGTATTCGGGCCGCGGGCGCCGGTCGTGCCAGAACCGGCCGCTGCCCAGCCGCTCGGGAGGCATGGTGGCGAGCCAGATGATGGTGTCGGCTCCTTGCTCCGGTGTGAGCAAGATCGGCCGGGTGACCTGGTAGAAGCCCGGGAGCGCGGCGGCAACACCGGGGGTGTTCACCCAGCCTGGGTGCATGGCGTGGAACGCGACGCCGGTTCCGGCCAGCCGCCGCGCCCACTCCCGGCTCAGCGCCGCCTGCGCCCGCTTGGCTTTGGCATACGCGGTGGCGCCCCGGTAGCGCGACCTTGGCATCTGCAAGGTGGCGGGATCGAGGCGCTGGGTGTACATCCCGCCGGAGGAGACGGTGATCACCCGCGAGGGTGCGGCGGCGAGCAGCGCGGGCATCAGCAGGCGGGTCAGCAGGAACGGCGCGATCACCTGGCCCAGGACCGTCAGCTCGGTCCCGGCGGCGTCGGCGCGGAACTGCGGGTGAATGGCCCCCGCGTTGTGGATGAGCACGTCGAGCCGGTTATGGCTGGCCCGGAATTCGCTGGCGAAAGCGCGGACTGCGGCCAGGTCCTCCAGATCGGCCAGCCCGTAGCTGATCCGCGTGCTGCCGGATTCGGCAGCGATGCCGCGCCGGGCCCGCTCGGCCCGGTCGCGGCCGCGGGCGAGAAAGTGGACCGCCGCGCCCCGCCGGGCCAGGGCGACTGCGGCCGCGTAGCCGATCCCGGAGGTGGCGCCGGTGATGATGACGGCCTTTCCGTCGATGGCGGGAGGCTCACCGGCGGTGAACTCGGGCAGCAGCCGGGACCGGACGGCCAGCCCGATCCGGGAGAAGCCCGGGACAACGCAGGCATCCAGGGCCGCGTCCACCGCCTGCCCGAAGCCCGTCATGGCTTGCCCTCGGCCGGCTGTGCCGCCCCGTCAGACGGGGCCGGTGCGGCCGCTGGCGTCCGGGTACTGCGGCCCGGCGGGCGCCGGGACAGGGCGCGGGCGAGCCCGGCAGCCGCCCGTTCTGCCACGACGCGGAAACCCGGCCGCAGGAGCGGGTCGAGCAGCTTCAGCGGGCCACGGAGCCGCACCTCGGCGTCATAGCTGACCGTCGAGCCGTGCTCGGCGCCGGTCACGACGATCCGGTCGGTGGATCGCAGCAGGGCACTGGCGGCGCGCAGCAGGACCTCCCGGTCCGGCACGAACCTGATGACCTCGTAGGTCAGGGACATCCGCGCCCCCAGGAACGGCACCGTCAGCCGGAAGCGGCTGCCTGGCCTGGGCGGGCCGGCATCTAGCTGCTCCCCGGCCAGCACCCCTGGGTCCCATTCCGCCGCATTGCTGAAGGTCGCCAGGTAGGCGAACGTCTCGGCGGCTGGGCTCCGCGACTCCACGGTCGCGTGGTAGCGGGCCATCTGTGAACTCCTTTTCGTTCTTTGCTGATCCGGCGCGTTCCCGGTCACGCGCGACGCCCCTGGCCCGCCGCCGGCGGGCGCCCCGCCTGGGCCAGCAGGTCGCGCAGGCTGCCACCGGGACGGCCCGCGAGCACGTTCAGGTCCGGGCGGCCGGCGGTGAGGAACCGTGTCTGCTCCTGCCCGCGCCTGGCTCCCTCGGCGGTCGCGCTGGAAAGGACGACCAGGCTGGCGCTGACCTGATCCGCGAGCCGGGCGACCTCCGCCGCCGGAAGGTCGCTGGCCAGGTGATGGACGAGCCAGCGATCCTCCCGAAGGCAGGCAGCGGCCATGAGCGCGGGCAGGCCGTGCCGGTCCCGGGGCGGGGCGGCCACGACCGCCGTGCCGCGGGGCCGCCCCGCCGGCTGCCGGATCTGCGAGGCGAGCAGCCGTTCGCAGATCGCGCTGGCCCGGTGCTCCTGGGCGATGGAGACCCGGCCAGCCGCCCACTCGTCGCCAACCCGGCGCAGCGCCGGCGCGATGACCTGCTCGCACAGGTCAACGATGCCTGCCCCGGACACCAGCCGCCGTACCTGATGACGGGCCCGCGTTTCCTCGCCCCCTGTGATCGCCGTATAGAGCGCCTGCGCCTGGGCTGCCCAGTCCCGGACGCGGATGGCCCAGCGCGGCTCGTCTCCTTGCCGCCGCCGCGCCGCCAGGGCCTGTACCCCGGCGTCGCTGACCTCATAGCCCCGCCCGGCCTTGCGGGCCGGCAGCGTGCCGTCGCGCGCCCAGGCATAGGCCGTCTGGTAGTGCACGCCCAGCGCCTCCGCTGCCTCGCGCAGGTCCATCCGGCCTCCTGTTTCATCCGCTCGAGAATTTAGTGTAGTTTAGTTTTGTTTTCAGCGCATAAGGATCCGCGCCGTTCGCAGCCCGGCCGGCGGCGAGATGGCCCGGAGGCGCACCCGGGCGCAGCGGGGGACGCCCGGGTGCGCAATACCACCATCGGGCGACGCGCTACCTGGGGGAGACCAACAGGGGACATGGCAGCATGACGATCGGGCAGCATTTCACGGGCGGCACGGCGCCGGCGCCGCGGTCAGGCCGGCCGCAGGTGGCCGTGGTCGGCGCGGGCGTAGCCGGGCTGACCTCCGCCTACCTGCTGCAGCGCCGGCACGACGTTACCTTGTACGAGGCGCAGGACCGCCTCGGCGGGCATGCGCACACCCACGACATCGTCTCCGGAGACGGCCGTGTGCCGGCCCTGGACAGCGGGTTCCTGGTGCATAACACCCGCACCTACCCCCGTACACCTCCAGCGAGGTTGTGCTGCACACCGACGCCGCTCTGCTGCCCCGGGCCCCGGCGGGCCCGGGCGTCGTGGAACTACCTGCTGCGTGACTGCGCGGCCACGGCCGTGAGCGTGCACGTCAGCTACCACCTGAACCGGCTGCAGGGGCTGGCCGAGGCGACTGACTACCTGGTCACCCTCAACGCGCTGGACCGGGTGGGTCCGCAGCGGGTGCTGCGGCGCATGACCTACGGCCACCCGGTCTATGACGAGCGGTCCGTCGCGGCCCAGCTGGACCGGACCGGGGTGGGCCAGGCGACCTCAGTGCTGGAGATCGGCACCGGCTGGGGGGAACTGGCCATCCGCGCCGCCGCCCGCGGCGCCCGGGTCACCACGGTGACCATCTCACCATCACAGTGGCGGACGGCCCGCCGCCGCGCCGAAACCGCCGGCGTCACGGACCGGGTGGACGTGCAACTGCGCGACTACCGCGAAGCCGCCGGCAGCTACGACGCGGTACTCAGCGTGGAAATGATCGAGGCGGTCGGCGAGCGCTACTGGCCCGCCTACTTCACCGCCATCGACCGCCTGCTGGCCCCGGGCGGCCGGGCCGGGCTGCAGGCGATCACGATGCCGCACGACCGGATGCTCGCCACCCGCGGCGGCCGCACCTGGATCCGCAAGTACATCTTCCCCGGCGGGCAGATCCCGTCCCTGCAGGCGAGCACACCAGCCTGCGCGTGACCGCGACTACCCCATGGGACAGCACTACGCCCGCACGCTGGCCCAATGGCGCAGCCGGTTCGCCGGCGCCACCGGCCAGGTGAGGCAACTCGGGTTCGGGCCCGCGTTCCAGCGCATGTGGAACCTCTACCTCGCCTACTCCGAAGGCGGCTTCCGCTCCGGCTACCTCGACGTGCACCAGCTCGTGCTGGAGCGCGGCTGGTGACCGCGGCACGACCCCGCCGCCCGCAGCCTCACCCCAGGCCGCCGGCCGGCCCGGCATACCCTCAGATGATGAGAGAGACCTCGTTTCCGCAGCTGGGCGCGCGTGACCTCGACGGGCGCGAAGTGACCCTGCCAGCCGGGCTGCCCGGAGAATGGAATGTCGTCATCGTCGCCTTCCAGCGCCAGCAGCAAGAGCTCGCCGACTCCTGGGTGCCCTGGCTGGAGGAGCGGGCGGCCGCGACCCCGTGGCTGCGGTTCGCTGAACTGCCCGCGATCGGACTTCAGTGGCAGCCCGCCCGGCCGGTCATCGACGGCGGGATGGCGGCGGCCATCCGCGACCAGCAGGCACGGCGGCGCACCCTGACCGTCTACACCGACCTGCGCCGGGTCACGGCCCCGCTGGGCATCAGCGACCGGAACACCATCTGGCTGTTCCTGGTGGACCGGGCCGGCCGGGTGCGCTGGCGTGGCTCCGGCGGCTGGGACCCGGCCACCGCCGCCGGTCTCGCCGCCGCGCTGGACCGCCTGCCCGGGCACACCACCGCCGCAGCGCCGGCAGCGGGCCCAGGGGCCGGGCAGTTCGAGATGGCGTTCGACCCGCGGTTCCGGCTGCCCCTCGCCACGCTCGGGGTGACCCCCGCCACCGCGCACGTCACCGTCACCGCCGACCGCCTGGTCGCCTGTTTCGGGCCATGGACCTGCCGCACCACGCCAGCGAACGTGCGGGCGGTAGATGTCACCGGCCCTTACCGCTGGTACCGCGCGATCGGCCCGCGGCTGTCCCTGGCCGACCACGGCCTGACCTTCGGCACCACCCCCGCACGCGGGGTCTGCCTGCTGCTCCGCGAACCCGTGCCCGGCATCGACCCGCTCGGCCTGCTCCGCCACCCCGGCCTGACGCTGACCGTGGCCGACCCCGACCGATTCGCCGCCACCGTGCGCCATTACGCGGGCCTGCCCGCCCCCAGGCACGCCGCGCCCGCATGAGCCCCCAGCGCCCGCAGGCAGTAGCCTGCCTGGTCACCGGGGCGACCGGACACATGGCGGCAGCTTGGCACCCGGACTCCTCGCGGCCAGGTACGGCGTCCGCCGCATGGCGCTCCGGTCCGCCCGGCGGACCGGCTGCTGATGTCCACTGCGTCCCCCGCCAGCCCGCAGATTGCCCGGATCTGCGGCTGTTAACGATCGAGTCGGTCTTCGCGCCGCCGGGGTGCAGCTAGTCCAGCGTCACCACGGTGGCGATCTGGTCTAGGCCCGGCGGAGACTTTCAGCAGGGTTCGGGTGATGGGGCCTGCTGTGCTGACTTGGATGGTGAGCCGGGCTTGCCTGGCGGCTATGATCAGGGTTCACGTTCGTCGGCGGGCAGGAACTCGAACCGTGCCTGCGGACTGCGGCCGCGGGCGTTGCTGCTGGCGGGATGATGGTGAGCGGGGCCGACTGGGCTGGCGTCGTTGGTCATGGCTTCAGGTCCTTGGTCAAGGTCACCGTCGTCCCGTGTGCGGACGGATCGATTGTGACGTCATCCATGAGGGCGTGCATGACGATGATCCCGTGCCCTCGGGTGCCCGGGGCGGCAGCCCAAAGGCGCTGATCAGCGCCCACCTCCGTGGCGCCCCCAGCCGAGCCGGGATACGTGGCTGGCCCCGCAGGGTCGAATGCGTCAGCGGCAGCAGGCCAGCGCCGCTAGCCGCAACCGGTAGCGGTGGGCCTGAGCCCGGCCGCGGTCGTGAGGACCCTTTGGCGCCGAACGGGTCTAGCTGTCTGCCCTGGTCACCGGCTATCTCGCGTGCGGTCACGAGGAGCCGAGCCCGACATTCATGTAGTCAGTTCCGAGATGCCGCAGGGAGTGCTCCCAGGTGTGCTGCGGCCAGTGGTAGCGGGCAGTGCCTTCGGCCGGCCGATACTCGGCTGTGTAGAGGGTGCCGAAGCCCGCGCCGAACCGGGTCGCGTACAGTGGCGGCCGCAGGCAGGCCGCCACCACGCCGGGGACGTCCGTGCCGGCGGTGACCAGCTCGGTGAGCCGTTCGTGCCGCTCGACGGTCCGGATGGCTGCGGCATACGGCGGCCATTCCACCGTGCCCTGATGGTTGGTGGCCACGGCCAGGCTGGTGACATGGGCCGGGCGGTCCGGGGCCAGGTACACGGTGGCCCGCCGCCCGTCCCGGTCCAGCGCGGTGACGTTGTAGGACATGTGCACCGGGATGCGCCGCAGCGCGTGCATGGCTTCCTCGGCGGTCCCGCAGGTCTGAAGCACATAGCGGATCACCAGGGGGATTCCGAAGCCCTCGCCGACCTGCGGCCGTCCGCCGAAGGTCAGCGAGACGGCCAGGCCCGCGTCGTTGATCCCGTCCAGCAGTCCCCACAGGCAGTCGAGCATGCCGAGCACCGGCCGCCCGCCGTACGCCGTACGGGCTACCACCGCGTCGAACAGCCGGTAATCCCAGTCGTAGTTGCGGACCAGCGCCGGGCCGCCGGGCAGCACCGCCGCCTGCGAACAGCCGGTCAGGAACGGTGGCGGGTTCCACAGGGTCAGCGCGGCCGCCGCGTCGGGTTCGTCGTCCAGGATGGCAGCCAGCTGCTGCCAGGTTGGGACGAGCTCGGGCATGTGCTCCTCGAGCCGCGCCCGGGCCTCCGCGGCCGTGGGGCGGGTGTTCGCGCCCTCGCGCCACCACCGCCGGAAGGCAGGCCAGCTGGCCGCCAGCTGCTCGCCGATCTGGTCGCCGGGCTCGTCTTCCCCGAACGCCCGCAGGGTCAGGGGAATCTCCCTGGCCCCGGTCGCCTGGTCCGGCGGGACCTCCGGCCATGGAGGCGCGGCCCAGTCCAGCGCGGCAATGCGCTGCAGCCAGGAGCGCCAGTCCGACCAGTCGGCATCCGGGCCCGGCAGCCACCGCCTCCAGTCCGCCCAGCCCGCAGGCGCGGCCGCCGGATTCACGTCACCGTGGTCTGCCGTCATACCGTCCTCCGCCGAGGTGCCCTGTCCGCAGATGCCAGCGGGGCCGCGTCGCTGCCACCGCGGCCGTGCCTCGTGCCCAGCAGGCTGTCGGCGAAAGCGGCGAGCAGGTCACCCGGGCCGCGGTAATCTCGGCCGCTCCGGCCGAAGTGAGCTCGTCGCTGCTGACGCCGCCGCTCAGCAAGCCGATGCACGGCACCCCGGCTTTCCTGCAGGCTTGCACATCCCAGTGTGTCACCGGTGAACACCGCCTCCCCGGCTGGTATGCCGATCTTGTCCAGCGCCGCCTCGACCAGGTCCGGCGCGGGTTTGCCGGACTCGACGTCCCCGGAATAGGTGGTCGCGTCGATCGCATCCTCAGCGTCCAGGGCCGCGCGCAGCGCATCGAACTCCGCCTTGTCTGCCGAACTGGCCAGCACGACCGCCAAGCCGCTCCGCTTGCACGCGCGCAGGAGGTCGGCCGCGCCACGCAGCGGCCGCAGCCGGGACCTGTACGTCGCGTACAGAGTGCTGTGCGCCATGCGCACGTCCGCGTCGGCCTCCTTGTCCCTGACCTCCGGGGGAGGAGCTTGTCGAGCATCTGGCCCGAGCCCATCCCGATCGCCCGGTGGATATCTGCCATCAGCACCTCGTATCCGGGCTGGGCGAACGCCTCCCACCAGGTCACCGTGTGCAGGTAGTTCGTATCGACCAGGGTGCCGTCCACATCGAACAGCGCCGCCGTTACCGGACCATCGCCCTTCTCACCAGCCATGGCTACCCTTCCTACCCGCATGAAAAACGCCAAACGGAGGATGGCGACGTTCACGCGGCGAATGAGACGGCCGGGGTTCGCCGACAAGTAGGCCAGGTAGCCCGGGAACCGCCATCCGGTGAGGCGCTGAACGAACACATCACGGGTGCGAACTGGCCTGCGGCCGAGTAACGCCTGGAGATGCTCGAGGAGGCCGTGACAATCATCGCCGAGCTGTTCACCGGCGAGCAGCTCACCCACCGTGGCCGGCATCTACCGTCCAAGACCCAGACCGCGCTTGGCAGGCAAGGCGCGGCCGTGGCCCGGCCCAAGCACCCGGCGGCGCTTCGCCCAAGACCCGCGCGGAGCCGTACGAGGTGGCCCGGCGGTGCGGCCTGCCGGGCCGACCGGAAATGGGCCGCGATGAACTCGCGGATAGCTAGGCCAGAGCTGGGGGCTGACGGGGATCCTGTGGCCGGGCCGGCCCTGGCCGCGGAGCGCTCGCGTGTCAGCCGGTGGCTGTCGGGAGTTGACTGCTGGAGGCGTACACCAGGCCGTCGATCGTGGCCGGCTCCAGCCGGGCGGTGATCCCGCTCCCGCCGTGCGCCCGGATGACCGCGTAGGCATGCCAGTAGGAGACATACGCCGCGATGCCCGCCACGGCGAGCACGGCTGCCGCCGTCGACAGGCGGATGACGCGTCAGCGTCGAGCGGGATCGCCGCGGTCTACCGCGACCTGGTCGCCGACGACGCCCGCACCAGCCAGGTCACCGACGACGACGGCGGTCCCCTGCAAGGCTCTGGCTGTAGCGTGGGCCCCGCTGGAGTCGATGCAGCGCGATGCCATCGTGCAGAGCCTGCTGGACTACCACGGCAACAAGGTCAAGACAGCCGAATCACTCGGGATGTCCCGTGCCACCATCTACCGCAAGATCCACCAGTACGGGATCATCACCCCGGCCAGCTAACCGGCCACGCGACACACGTCTTATCACGGCACAGCAACTGGCGCCCCAGTCGACCGAGAAACACAGGCGATATCAACCCACAAGCCAGCCATCGAAATTCCAACGCCACCGGTCTGCCTGATCAGCGATCGCCATTCGCAAAGCTCGGCATCAGGCCCCGCAGACAACTCCGCGGGTGCTGCCCGGCCCACGCGCGCGTGGCCCTGCCGGCCTAGCCAGGCCTCTGCCTGCGGCCTGGAAACCCGCAGGGAAGGTAGGCACTGATTACTGCGGCGGCGTCCCCGTGATCAGGCGGGCGGAGCCTATGCGCCCGGGTGCGCGTCGTCGCTGTGCCGGGCCGCTGGGTCCGGCTGCGGCACTGCGGCGGCGGCCGGCTTGCCGTTGCTTACCTGCACGGGCAGCTGGGGGATCGGCGGGACCTCGGGTACCTCAAGCGGCGCTCCGCCCGTGATCTCGGCCGCGGCGGCGGCCGCATCCTCATCGCCGAAGTCCGCGAGTGACGCCGGATCCTGGGCCGGCTTCCCGTCGCCCGCAGGCGCCGGCGGCGTGAACTTGTCGAAGAACCGGAGCAGCTCGACCGGTACCGGCATGACCAGCGTGCTGTTCTTCTCCGCGGCGACCTCGGCCACGGTCTGCAGCAGCCGCAGTTGCAGCGCGGCGGGGTCGCGGGCCATGACGTTGGCCGCCGCGGCGAGGCGCTTGGAGGCCTGGTACTCGCCGTCGGCGGTGATGATCCTGGCGCGGCGCTCCCGTTCCGCCTCGGCTTGCCGGGACATCGACCGCTTCATGGCATCGGGCAGCGAGACGTCCTTGAGCTCCACCCGCTCGACCCGGATGCCCCACGGGCCCTCGGTCGGCTCGTCGATGATCCGGCGCAGCTCCCGGTTCACCGAGTCCCGCTCGGCCAGCAGCTGGTCCATCTCGGACTGGCCGATGATCGACCGCAGCGAGGTCTGCGCCTGCTGGGAGATGGCGAACATGTAATTCTGCACGTTGATCGTCGCCTTGATCGGGTCGACCACCCGGAAGTAGACCACGGCATCGACCCGGACGGTCACGTTGTCCCTGGTGATGCCTTCCTGAGCCGGGACGGCCATGGCGACGATCTGCATGTTGACCTTCTGCATGCGGTCGCCGACCGGCCGGATCAGGGTCAGCCCGGCGCCGCGCGTGCCTGGCAGCACCCGTCCGAACCTGAAGATGATGCCCTGCTCGTACTGCTGCACGACCTTGAACGAGCGGCCGGCCGCGATGATCCCGGCCACGACGAGTATCACCAGGATGACCACCAGGGCGACCATCACCAACGCCTCTTCTCCGGTGACGCCGTGGTAGCTGGCCGCCCTCGGCGGCTGTCCCCGGTGCCTGCCGCCAGCCTATCTACGCAACCGCGAACTAGCAAAAAATTTCTAGAAACTGTAACCCGGTGCCCGACGATCGTCACGACCGCGCCGTCTCCGCCGGCCAACCGCACCGTGACGCTACCGTCGCAGTCCAGGTCGGCGACCGCGATATCCGGACGCGGACGATCCCGGTACCGTCATCGTTCACGACCCATACGTCGGTCACGTCCCTGCCTGCCTGTCTGTCTGCCTGCCTCCCGCCCGGCGCCGCATTCTGCGGGCTATCCCCGCTTGCGGTCCGCTATCGCACCGGGGCGCCCCGGCGGCTCGCCCGGCGGCGGGTCGCCGCGCGCCTGTTCCGCCGCGGCCCGCTGGCCATCCTGGCCAGAATCGGGATCAGGGCTGCCGGCCGCGGTCGCGTCGGTGCCGGTCAGCAGGGCCAGCACCTCCCCGACGGTGCGTTCCCGGGCGGTGGGTTCCGGCAGCGGGAGGTGCGCCTGGACGTGGTAGCGGTTGCGGCGGCCGTCCTTCTCCTTGACCACGTAGCCGGCCTCGACCAGGTCCGAGATGATGCCGAAGGCGCTGCGCTCGGTGATGCCCAGGCTGGCCGCGATGTCGCGCAGGCGTATCCCGGGGTCATGGGCGACCAGCAGCAGAACCCGGGCATGGGTGGTCAGGAAGGTCCAGCTCGCCACGTTGATAAGTTATCAGATTCCGGAAAATTCTTGCTAGTTTCCTGATGCCGACGCAGGTTGAGGTCAGGTACCGGACGTCAGTTGCCCACGACGGCCAGCTTCCCGGGCTACCGGAGGAGCGTATGAACACGGACGCGATGGTCATGAACGTCCGCGCTCATGACGCTCGCAGCGCCATGTATCGCATGATTTCGGCCGGCACCTGATGGTCGCCGCCGGGCCAAGGATCCTGGCCCGGCGGCGTGCCATGGTGACTAGCGACGCAAGTGCAGACGCGTCCGCCGCCAAGGCGCAGCGGCCCGCACGCCGGGCACGTCCATCGGGCCTGAAGACTCGGCCGCGCCGCGTGGTGCCGGACGGACATGACCGCAACGTGAGACTCGTCAGAGCTTCGTCAGCCTGGCGAACGGCGGCAAGATCCGCACCTTACGCGAGCCGAATTCGACGATCACCGCGTCGTCATCCTCGACCAGGACGACCCAGCCGAGGCCGTACTTGTCGTGGGTCACCTGATCGCGAACGGCGAACTGCTCAGCGGCCGGGTCCACGGGCAGGGCATTGAAGGGACTTCCGGGCAGGAAACGCCGGGACGCGGCGCGGGCAGGCTTCATTACTACCAGTATGCGCCTTGTCAGCTGTGGTGTCCCCCTTCGCTCCGGTCCGGATGCCGCGCCGGCCGGCGACCGGCAGCACCGGCAGGCGGCCGCACCGGCGCAGGAGGCACCGGGCGGTGGCGTCTGGTAGTCGCCCGGGCTTCCGCCGCGGCCCGTTCGGCCGAATGGAACCCTGGCACGGCCGGACCGAGATGCGCGGCGCGGTCAGCCTCCCGGCCTTGGCGTTCTCGGCTATCGTGGTCGTGCGTTCCTGCGCGAGGCCGTGGCGGACGCTCAGCCATTGCCCGGGACGCCGGCGGGCATGCGGGCCGTCTAGCCAGCCTCGGGATTGTCATGAAGTTCCCGCCGGGTCCCATGGCGCCGTTCCGGCACCTTCAGCGGCTGACCGATACCATCGGCGTGGTCGCGCGCGCTGACGGGATCGTCCCCCGGTACGGGGACGGCTACCGCGTCGACGACGTTGCCCGCGGCCTGGTGGTGGTGTGCCGCGAGCCGTCGCCGTCCGCCGAGCTCATCACCCTGGGCCGCCGCTACCTCTACTTCCTCACCCAGGCTCAGGCCGCGGACGGGAAGTTCCGCGGCCACCTCGGCAACGACCGCCGCTGGCGCGGCCGGCCCGAAGCGCGGGATGCCTGGGGCCGGTCCCTGTGGGCCCTGGGTACCGCCGCGGCGCGGGGTCCCACCGCGGGGATCCGCGAGGAGGCCCGGGCCCGGTTCGACGCGAGCGCGGTGGTGGGTTCCCCGTATCCGCATTCCATGGCGTTCGCGGCGCTCGGCGCCGCCGAGGTAATCAAGCGATGGCCCGGCCATCCCGGCGCGCTGTCGCTGCTCGCCATCGCCGGCACCGTCATCGGCGAGCCGCCCGCCGACGCCACGTGGCCGTGGCCGGCCGCCAGGCTCAGCTACGCGAACGCGGCCATCGCCGAGGCAGTCATCGTGGCCGGCCAGCAACTCGGCCGCGGTGATCTCCTGCGCAACGGCCTGCGCATGCTCGGCTGGCTGCTGGCCGGCGAGACCCGCAACGGCCACCTGTCGGTGGTGCCGGCCGGGGGGTGGGGCCGCGGCGAGGGCCGCCCGGCCTTTGACCAGCACCCGGCCGAGGTGGCGGCGCTCGCGGACGCCTGCGCGCGGGCGGCGGCCGTCACCGGGGACAGCACCTGGCTGACCGGCGTGGAAATGAGCATCACGTGGCTGCTCGGCGACAACGACGCCGGGGTCCCGATGCTCGATGAGCGGACCGGCGGGTGCAGCGACGCCCTCGGCCGCATCAGCCGCAGCCGCAACCAGGGCGCAGAAGCCACGCTGGCGATGATCTCCGTGCTCCAGCAGGGCCGCCGCCTGGACGCCGCGGCCGTCCGGTGATCCACAGCCGCGGTCCGGGACATACTGTACGGTGAAGACGCAAACACCCAAGGCGCTGCCGTTACGGCACGCCGGTCGTGTCTCGCTCGAGTGAGCGGACTGGTTCCCACGGATGTGGTGGCCTCGACAATGCGGCCACCCGATCCGGAAGGGACCCTTTGACAGTCCCGCATGAGAAGCCTGGCCCGGCGCGGCACGATATCCACGGGCTTCCCGCCACCTTCGGCTCCCTCGGCGTCCCGCCGCCGCTCGTCGCGACGCTAGACGCGGCTGGCATCACCGTGCCGTTCCCGATTCAGGCTGCCACGCTGCCCGACGCCCTCGCCGGGCGCGACATTCTCGGGCAAGGCCGCACCGGTTCGGGTAAGACGCTCGGCTATTCACTCCCGCTCGTCGCGCGGCTCGCCGACGGCCACACCATGGCATGCCGCCCGCGCGGCCTGGTGCTCTTGCCGACACGCGAACTTGCCAGCCAGGTCCGGGACGTTCTGCTGCCGCTGGCCCGGGCCGTGGGCCTCAGCGTCACGGCGGTCTTCGGAGGCACCGCGCAAAGACCACAGGTGACCGCCCTGCGTGACCGCGCTGACATTGTCGTCGCCTGCCCGGGGCGGCTCGCCGACCTCATCGAGCAGGGCCACTGCCACCTGGGTGACGTCGAGGTCACCGTGCTCGACGAGGCGGACCAGATGGCCGACCTCGGGTTCCTGCCCGTGGTGCGGCGCCTTCTCGAGACCACGCCGCCGGAGGGCCAGCGGATGCTGTTCTCGGCGACACTCGACACCGCGGTCAACGTCCTGGCGCGGCGCTTCCTGAACGAGCCCGCGCGGCACGCCGTTGACTCGGCCGCGCCGCCCGCCCAGATCAGCCATCACCTGCTCACCGTCAGCCCCGCGGACCGGCTAGCCGTTGTCTGCGCGCTGGCGGGCGGCCGCAACCGGTCGCTGGTCTTCACCCGGACCAGGCACGGCGCCCGCAAGCTCGCCCGGCAGCTCGCCGAGGCAGGAGTGCCGGCCGTCGACCTGCACAGCGACCTGCCGCAAAGCGCCCGCACCCGGAACCTGGCGTCGTTTTCCTCCGGCGCGGTCCGCGTCATGGTGGCGACCGACATCGCTGCCCGCGGCATCCACGTCGACGGCATCGACCTGGTCATCCACGCGGATTCGCCGGCCGAGCACAAGGCCTACGTGCACCGGGCCGGGCGCACCGCCCGCGCGGGCGCCGCCGGTGTTGTGATCACTCTGCAGACCCCGGCACAGGGCAGCGAGGTACGCCGCCTCATGCGCCGCGCGGGCGTGGTCCCCGTCGCCACGGCGGCCGGCCCGCACTCGCCGGTACTCCGGTCCATTGCCGGGCCACCCGTGGCGCGGGTCATGCCGGCGCCCCGGCGCCGAAGTGAGGGCCCGCTCCTGGCGGCAGGCAACGCCACCGGACCGGGCGCGGCCGCGGTGTCCGCCAGGTCCGGTGGCTACCGGCGGCACCGCAGGCGATGACCCGCTCGCAGCAGGCCGGTCCGCACGCCCGCCGTGCGGATTCCCAGATCGTTAACCTGAAGGAGAAAGCAGATGGCCCTCGGAACCGTGAAGTGGTTCAACCCGGACAAAGGGTTCGGGTTTATAGCCCCCGACGACGGCACTCCCGACGTGTTCGTGCATTACTCGGCGATCGAAACCAGCGGCTACCGCAGCCTGGAAGAAAACCAGAAGGTCGAGTACGCCAGCACGCGAGGCCCCAAGGGCCCGCAAGCTGAGAAGGTGCACCCCGTCTGACATCGCACCGCCCGTCCGCATCCCGCCTGCGGCGGCCCCTGCAACCCGCCGCATGCTTGGCGGCCTGGCGGGAAGCATCTAAGGTGCGTGACCATGACAGAGATCGTGTTGCGGGTCCGCCTCGTCGGCGGCGATCACCTGGATGTCACCTACGACGAGGCGGGCGCCGCGACGGGCGAGGTCGTGGAGCACATCATCTCGACCCTGGCACAAGATGGCGGGACACTGCGCTGCAGGCACGGTGACCGGCTCATCGTGCTCTACGGCCGGGGCGTCGCCACCCTCGAGGTGGCCCCGCGCGGCGCGGTCCTGTAGGCCGTGCCCGGGCGGGGCCAGCCGGACGGC
>Ga0335069_10008322_pt1 | contig 14844 bp, 16 predicted proteins | sample Lox_Sample_11_FD_206714 | JGI IMG/M metagenome (GOLD analysis project Ga0335069, IMG submission 206714) | Soil microbial communities from Loxahatchee National Wildlife Refuge, Florida, United States - Lox_Sample_1.1 | ecosystem: Environmental > Terrestrial > Soil > Wetlands | place: USA... | reverse complement strand
ACGCGGGCCGCGCGAGGGCCCCCGAATGTGTGAATTCTGGTCGGGGTGAGAGGATTCGAACCTCCGGCCTCTACGTCCCGAACGTAGCGCTCTACCAGGCTAAGCTACACCCCGATCGAGCGGCGCCCGAGCGGGCCGCGTGGTGGTCCTTCTCACGAAGAACGCTCCACCGATCGAACACACAATTCTAGCAGAGCGTCGCGCGCGGCCGAGGGCGGCAACGCGTCGAGCGTCGCGCGTGCCTTGTCGGTTTCCGCGCGTGCCGCCGCCCGCGTCGCCGTCAGTGCGCCGGTGTGACGCACGATCTCCACGATCTCGGCGAGTCGCGCGACTTCGCCCTGTTCGATCGCGTGCCGGACGAGCTCGCGCTCGGCCTGCGTCCCCCGTTCCATCGCCACCAGCAGCGGCAGCGTCGGCTTGCCTTCGCGCAGATCGTCGCCGACGTTCTTGCCGAGCTGGTTGGTCGCTCCCTCGTAATCGAGCAGGTCATCGACGAGCTGGAACGCCGTTCCCAGCGAACGACCGTAAGCGGCGCACGCTTCCTCCACGGCAGCGGGCGCATCGGCGAGCACCGCACCCAGTCGTGCACTGGCCTCGAACAGCTTGGCCGTCTTGAAACGGATCACGCGCAGGTAGTCGTCGACCGCGAGGTCGGGATCGTGCATGTTCATCAGCTGCAGCACCTCGCCCTCGGCGATGACGTTCGTGGCGTCGGCGAGGACGTCGAGCACACGCATGCGGTTCACCGAGACCATCATCTGGAACGCGCGCGAGTAGACGAAGTCGCCGACCAGCACGCTGGCGGCGTTGCCGAACAGGGCGTTGGCCGTCTTGCGCCCGCGACGAAGGTCGGACTCGTCGACCACGTCGTCGTGGAGGAGCGTCGCCGTGTGGATGAACTCGACGGTCGCGGCGAGCTCGTAGCGCTCGGGACCCTCGAAGCCGAGCGCGCTCGAGAACAGGAGGACGAGCATCGGCCGGATGCGCTTGCCGCCGGCACTGATGATGTAGTGCGCGATCTGGTCGATGAGCGCGACGTCGGATGCGAGGCGCCGCTGGATCACGCGGTCGACCTCCTGCATGTCGGCAGCGACGGTGAGCGCCGCGCTCGGTGCGGGGCTGCAGGCAGGGGGGTGGAGGGCTGGCACGCTCGATCCGCGAAGGCGACGGATTATAGAAACCGGCTTTCGCGCGGCCTCGACGATGACCGGCCGCGCGAGGGGCAGCGCTGACGCTTCAGCCGCGCCGCCCGCTCCGGGTGGGGTCTCGCCGGTTGGCCGTGGTACACTAACAGGCTTCGTGCCGCCCGCGTTCCGTCCGGTGCAGGCGCGCCAAGCCCGATCGCGACACGCGGGGGCCCCGAGAAGACGAAAGGATTCAACCATGCACGCCATCATCAAGACCGGCGGCAAGCAGTACCGCGTCGCCGCCGGCGAGCGCATCAAGGTCGAAAAGCTCGCGGCCGACGTCGGCGCACAGGTCACGCTCGATCAGGTGCTCGCGGTCGGGAACGGCGGGGAGGTGACGCTGGGCGCTCCCCTTCTGGCGGGCGCGAGCGTCCTCGCCACCGTCGTGGGCCACGGTCGACACGAGAAGGTGCGGATCTTCAAGATGCAGCGGCGCAAGCATTACCGCAAGAGCGGCGGGCATCGCCAGGACTACACAGAGATCGAGGTCGCCTCGATCCGGAACAGCTGATCGGGAGTCGCTGACATGGCACAGAAGAAGGGCGGCGGCTCGACGCGCAACGGCCGCGATTCGCAGCCGAAGATGCTCGGCGTGAAGGTGTACGGCGGCCAGAAGGTTCCGGCCGGCTCGATCATCGTTCGCCAGCGCGGCACGCGCGTTCACGCGGGCGCGAACGTCGGCATCGGCCGCGACCACACGCTCTTTGCGCTCGTCGACGGCGAGGTCAGCTACGCGGTGAAGGGCCCGCGCAATCGCCAGACCGTGAGCGTACGCAGCGTCTGATCCACGCCCGCCGTCGCTCGAAGCCCCGCCCCGCGGGGCTTCTTGCTTTGCGGGCGCGGCGCGGCCCGTCGGCCGCTGGCGCTGCCGTACGATGCCGCTCAGCGGCTCACGCGTTCGGATCCATCACATGAAGTTCGTCGACGAAGCCACCATCGACGTCGCCGCCGGCGATGGTGGCAACGGCTGCATGAGCTTTCGGCGCGAGAAGTTCATTCCGTTCGGCGGTCCCAACGGCGGCGATGGCGGCCGGGGCGGCAGCGTCTACGCCGTGGCCGACCGCAACCTGAACACCCTCATCGACTACCGCTACGCCCGCCGCCACGAGGCGCGGCGCGGCGAGAACGGACGCGGGTCCGACCAGTTCGGCGCGGCCGGCGAAGACATCGTGCTGCGCATGCCGGTCGGGACGATCGTGCGCGATGCCGACAGCGGCGCCGTGATCGCCGAACTGCTCGAGCCCGAGCAGAAGGTGCTCCTGGCGAAGGGCGGCGACGGCGGCTTCGGCAACCTGCATTTCAAGAGCAGCACGAATCGGGCACCGCGCCAGAAGACGCCGGGGTGGCCCGGCGAGCAGCGCAAGCTGAGGCTCGAGCTCCGGGTGCTGGCGGACGTCGGCTTGTTGGGCATGCCGAACGCGGGGAAGTCCACGCTCATCGCCGCGATCTCGAACGCGCGACCCAAGATTGCCGATTACCCCTTCACCACGCTGCATCCGAATCTCGGCGTCGTGCGCGTCGGTCCCGAGCAGAGCTTCGTCGTCGCCGACGTGCCGGGCCTGATCGAAGGCGCCGCCGAAGGGGCCGGCCTCGGCCATCAGTTCCTGCGCCACCTGCAGCGCACCCGCCTGCTGCTGCACCTCGTGGACGTTGCGCCGTTCGAAGAAGGCGCCGACCCCGTGCAGCAGGCGCGCGCCATTGCGAGCGAGTTGAAGAAGTACGACCCGGCATTGCACGCGAAGCCGCGATGGCTCGTGCTCAACAAGGCCGACATGCTGCCGGCCGCCGAACGCGAATCGCGGGTGCGCGAGATCGTGCGTCGGTTGCGCTGGAAGGCGCCGGTGTTCGTGATTTCGGCGCTGACGCGCGAAGGCTGCGACGCCTTGATCCGCGCCGCGTATGAGCACCTCGCACGCGTGCGCGAAGTCGTGCCGGAGCCCGCGGATCCGCGTTTCGATGCGCCGCGTGGGGTTGCTCGATGAGCGAGGGCCTGTTGAGAGCTGCGCGCCGCATCGTGGTCAAGGTCGGCTCGTCGCTCGTGACCAATGAGGGCCGGGGCGTCGACCCGGTGGCGGTCGGCAACTGGTGCCGCCAGCTCGCGTCGCTCGCGCGCGAAGGGCGCGAGCTCGTGATCGTGTCGAGCGGTGCCATCGCCGAGGGCATGAAGCGCCTCGGCTGGCGGGTGCGGCCGCAAGGCATCCACGAGCTGCAGGCAGCCGCGGCCGTCGGCCAAATGGGGCTCGCACAGATCTACGAGTCGCAGCTCAGCTCGCATGGCCTGCGCAGCGCGCAGGTACTGCTCACGCACGCCGACCTCGCCGACCGCGAGCGCTACCTCAACGCGCGCAGCACCCTGCTGACGCTGCTCGCGCATCAGGTCGTTCCCGTGATCAACGAGAACGACACGGTCGTGAACGACGAGATCAAGTTCGGCGACAACGACACGCTCGGCGCCCTCGTCGCGAACCTGCTGGATGCCGACGCGCTGGTGATCCTCACCGACCAGCGCGGCCTCTACTCCTCGGATCCGCGCACCGACCCCGAAGCCCGCCTCATCGTTCGGGCCGAGGCCGGCTCGCCCGAGCTCGAAGCGATGGCTGGCGGCGCCGGCTCGTCAATCGGCAAGGGCGGCATGCTCACGAAGGTCCTCGCCGCAAAGCGCGCCGCGCGCAGCGGTGCGGGGACCGTGATCGCGTGGGGACGGGAGCCGGACGTCCTGATCCGCCTCGCCGCCGGTGAGTCGATCGGCACCCAACTGGAGGCGACGACCCCGAAGCGGCAGGCGCGCAAGCAGTGGATCAGCGACCATCTGCAACTGCGCGGCTCCGTGGTCGTCGACAGCGGTGCCGCCGCCAAGGTGCGCGCCGAGGGCAAGAGCCTGCTGCCCATCGGCGTCATCGAAGTGCTCGGCGAATTCCACCGCGGCGACGTCATCGCCGTGCGCGCGCCGAGCGGCCTCGAGATCGCCCGTGGGCTCGCCAACTACAGCAGCAGCGAAGCGCGGCTGATCGCACGCAAGCCGTCGACCGAGTTCCAGCGCCTCCTCGGTTTCACCGGCGAACCCGAACTGATCCACCGCGACAACCTGGTACTCAGCTGAGGCGCCGCTGCGCGCCGCCGTGCGCGCCCGGTCAGTGCGTCGTGTTCGCTGCCACGGCCGGTTCGCTGGACTCCGCAGCCATGGGGCCGGCCACGAGCGTCTCCGACGCGCGCTGCTGAGCCGGGTGTTCGATCCCGCGCTCGAACACGCTGCGCTCCCGGCGATCGCTGTCGTCGTCGCGATGGTGCGGCCGCATCCCCGAACGCAGATAGCGGTTGTGCTGCCCGCTGCGCGGCAGATAGCGCGCGAGCTCGGTCAACGCCATCTGGTAGACGTCACGCTTGAACTCGATGACGACGTCCAGCGGAATCCAGTACTCGTTCCATCGCCACGCGTCGAACTCCGGATGATCCGTCGCGCGCAGGTTCATGTCGCTGTCGCGACCGGTGAGTTGGAGCAGGAACCAGATCTGCTTCTGGCCCTTGTAATGACCGCGCGCGTCGCGGCGGATGAAATGCGTCGGCACCTCGTAGCGCAGCCAGTCGCGGGTGCGCGCGACGATGCGCACGTGCTCCGGGGACAGCCCCACTTCCTCGTGGAGCTCTCGGTACATCGCCTGCTCGGGCGTTTCGCCGTGGTTGATGCCCCCTTGCGGGAACTGCCAGGAGTGGGTGCGTATGCGCTTGCCCCAGAACACCTGGTTCTTGTGGTTGAGCAGGATGATGCCGACGTTGGGCCTGAACCCTTCACGGTCGAGCATAATCAACCCCGATTTTTCGCTGATTCATTATTGCACTGGCATCGCGGGATGCAAACCCTCGGGTTTCCCGCAGCCGCGCCTCCACGGCATCGCCGCTGTCCGCCGGCAGTTTCATGAAAGCCAGCCAGTTCTTCATCTCCACCCTGAAGGAAGCGCCCGCCGACGCAGAGGTCGTGAGTCACAGGCTCATGCTGCGAACGGGTCTCATCAAGCGCCTCGCCGCCGGCATCTACACCTACATGCCGATGGGTCTGCGCACGATCCGCAAGATCGAGGCCATCGTCCGCGAGGAGATGAACCGGGCCGGGGCCGTGGAGCTGTTGATGCCCGTCGTGCAGCCTGCCGAGCTGTGGGAGGAGAGTGGGCGCTACACGCAATACGGGCCCGAGCTGATGCGCGTGCAGGACCGACACGAGCGCCCGTTCGTGATCCAGCCGACGAGCGAGGAAGTCATCACGGACATCGCGCGCCAGGAGCTGCGGAGCTACCGCGCCCTCCCCAGGAACTTCTATCACATCCAGACCAAGTTTCGGGACGAACGGCGACCGCGTTTTGGTGTCATGCGCGGGCGCGAGTTCACGATGAAGGACGCGTATTCGTTCGACCGTGACGTCGAATCCGCTTCCCTCAGCTACGACCGCATGTACGAAGCATATGCGCGCATCTTCCAGCGCATGGGTCTCGCGTTTCGCGCCGTGGCCGCCGACACGGGCGCTATCGGCGGTGATCGCTCGCATGAATTCCAGGTCATCGCCGAGACAGGCGAGGACGCGATCGCGTACAGCACCGCCTCGGACTACGCGGCCAACATCGAGCTGGCCGAGGCCCTGCCGCTGCTGGCGCAACGGTCGGCGCCGAAGGAGCCGATCGCCAAGAGACCGACCCCGGGTCGTTCGACGTGCGAGGACGTGGCTGCGCTGCTCGGCCTTCCGCTCGAACGCACGGTGAAATCGCTGGTCCTCGCCACCGACGCACTGGGCGCCGACGGTCGCGTCGCGTCGACGACCATCTGGCTGCTCCTGGTGCGCGGCGATCACAGCCTCAACGAGATCAAGGCGGGCAAGGTCCCGGGTCTCAAAGGCGGATTCCGGTTCGCCACCGCGGCGGAGATCGCGTCGACGTTCGCTTGCGCGCCGGGCTATCTCGGGCCGGTCGGCGCGGCTGGCCGTTTCAAGATCGTCGCCGACCGCACCGTCGCGAACATGAGCGACTTCGTCTGCGGTGCGAACGAGGTGGACTTCCACTTCACCGGCGTCAACTGGGGTCGCGATCTGCCGGACCCGGATGTGGTGGCCGACATCCGCAACGTCGTCGCCGGAGACCCGTCTCCCGACGGACATGGCACGCTCGCGATCCAGCGCGGCATCGAGGTCGGCCACGTCTTCTTCCTCGGCACCAAGTACAGCGCCGCGATGAATGCGACGTACCTCGACGAGGCGGGCAAGCCGCAGCTGCTGCAGATGGGGTGCTACGGCATCGGCATCACCCGGATCGTCGGCGCGGCCATCGAGCAGAACCACGATGCGCGCGGCATCATCTGGCCGCTCGCGCTCGCGCCCTTCGCCGTGGTGCTGTGCCCCATCGGATACGACCGGTCGACGGCGGTTCGCGAAGCTGCCGATGCACTGCACGCCGAGCTCGAGTCGGCAGGCATCGAGGTGATGCTCGACGATCGCGGCGAGCGCCCGGGTGCCATGTTCGCCGACTGGGAGCTGATTGGCGTCCCCCAGCGTGTCGTCCTTTCGGACCGCGGCTTGAAGGAGGGACAGGTCGAATTGCAGGGCCGCCGCGAGTCGGAGGCGACCGTGGTGCGCCTGGCGGACGCGGCGGGCCTCCTGAGGGCTCGACTCGCCGCATGAACGGGCGGCCGATCGCTCGGCCGAGTTTCCTCGAACGACGTCGCATGGTGACGGCGTGCAGCGCCGTCGCTTCACTGGCGGCGTTGCCTCGCGCAGTGCGCGCCGGCGCGCAGGTCGAAGAGCCACTCGCCGATGCGGTGCGCACGGCGCTCTCGGCCGCCATCGCCGAACGCGCACCTCCGCAGCCGCCCTTCGACAGCGTCGAGGCGCGGCTGTCGTACCTGCGCTGGTTGGGTGACATGAGCGAGCGCCTCAAGAAGCGCACCAGCGACCATGTGGCGCGACTCGAATTCCTGCAGACGCTCTGGTACGAGAGCGTGCGCGCACGTCACGACCCCGCGCTCATGCTCGGTCTCGTGCAGGTCGAGAGCAACTTTCGCAAGTACGCCATCAGCGCCGCAGGTGCACGCGGCTATGCCCAGGTGATGCCCTTCTGGGCGCGCCTCATCGGCGACGGCGACGACAGCAAGCTGTTTCGCACGCAGGTGAACCTGCGCTTTGGTTGCGTGATCCTGCGCCATTACCTGGAGCTGGAGGCCGGCGACCTGTACATGGCGCTCGGCCGCTACAACGGGAGCCGCGGCCGACCGGAGTACCCGATGGCCGTCCTGGGCGCGAAGCGTGCCTGGGAGCACGCCTCCGCGTGAGGCGAGGCGCTAGAGACCCGACCAGGCCTTGGGTGCCGCGTCGTCGACGCCCGCCAGCGCGACCACGCGCTCGATGGTGTCGTCGACCAGCGCGTCGATGGTCTGCGGGCGGTGATAGAACGCCGGCAGCGGCGGGAACACGATCGCGCCCATCTCGGTCACGCTCGTCATGTTGCGCAGGTGCGCGAGGTTGAGCGGCGTCTCGCGCACCATCAGGATCAGCCGTCGCCGTTCCTTGAGCGTCACGTCGGCGGCGCGCGCGAGCAGGTTGTCGGCGAGCCCGAGCGCCACCGCCGCGAGCGTCTTCATCGAGCACGGTGCGACGACCATGCCCGCGGTGGCGAAGGACCCGCTGGCGATGGGGGCGCCGACGTCGGCGGGGTTGTAGGCGACGTCGGCCAGCGCCTCGAGCGACTTGCGGTCGAGGCCCAGCTCATGGTGAACGTTGAGGATTCCGGCGGCCGTCGCGACCAGGTGCGTCTCGACGTCTGCGGCGCGAAGCCGCGCGAGGAGCCGGACGGCGTAGACCGCACCCGTGGCGCCGGTGATGCCGACGACCAGCCGGGAGCGCGCGGCGCTCACCTCAGGCCGTCGCCGCCAGCGTCTGTTGGAGTTCGCCGGCCTGGTACATCTCCATCATGATGTCGGAGCCGCCCACGAACTCGCCGTTGACGTACAGCTGGGGAATCGTCGGCCAGTTCGAGTACGCCTTGATGCCCTGCCGGATCTCGTCGTCCTCGAGAACGTTCACGGTGGTCGGGTTCTCGACCCCGCACGCCTTGAGGATCTGCACCGCGCGGCCGGAGAAGCCGCACATCGGAAATTGCGCGTTGCCCTTCATGAACAGGACCACCCGGTTCTGCTTCACGAGGTCGTCGATGCGCTTGTGGACGTCGTTCATGGTCGACCGCCAAAAGGAAAGGATGCCCGATTATCGGGCAAGCCTCCGGTCGGTGCCGGCGGTACCTAGAACGAGTAGGAGACGCCGACTTGCAGCACCGGCGACCAGCGCATGTCGCGCATCGTGTCGTCGAGCGTCTGGGAGTTGTTGAAGACTCGACCGAGCTTGACAGCTCCGCCGGGGCTCAGGGAGACCATGCCCAGGTCGGCGCTGAAGCTCCAGCCGCCCCGCGGCGACAGTCCGGTGTAGCCGATCCCGACGTAGGGCAAGGAAGCGCCTTCCGCGGGTGCGGCCTCGCCGGCGGCGCCCACGGGCGAGCTCGACAGGTGACGATCGGCACCGACGCCGAGCGTCGGCGCCGTGCCGAGTCCGGGCCACGCCTGTCCGCGGGGACCGACGAGCAGGCCACCGGTCGCGCGAAACCCCCCGGCCCTCTGCGCGCCGAGGAACGACGGGGTGACGTAGTAGTCACTCATCACGCTCAGGCTGCCCAGCGACGGCGCCGCGCGTGAACCGAGCGCGATGTTGGTCGCGAGCGGGCTTTGCACGGACAGCCGGGTCTGAAGTCGCGGCCAGGGGAGCTGCTCGGGGTCGACGCTGAGGCCCTGGCCGTCCGCTGCGCCCGCGCCGACGCACGAGCCGCAGAGGGCCAGCGTTGACAAGAGGCGAGTCCAGAGTCCCTTCACGACAACCTCCTTGGCGTGGACGGAAGCCGGGCGCTCTTGCAGGGCGCCGGGAACACATGCTACGCCCGAAGCCGGTATTCGCGTGTCGCGTCCGGGCCACCGAAGGACCGCCCAGGCGTGGGGGTACGCGCCATGCTTCACGGGCGTCCGACGGAACCGACGAGCGGCGAGGGCGCTGTCGCCGTTCCGCCTGTGACGGGCTTTACATCCGCCGACCGCCGGTCACGCGTGGAATGCTGGCGATGTCCGGGCGGGTCTCGATGCTTTCCAGGCCGCCGCCCTCGAGCAACGTCCGGACTGCAGCGGCCTGGTCGTGACCGTGCTCGAGCCACAGCCAGCCGCCGATGGCCAGATGCTCGAGTCCGGCGAGGATTTCGCGGATCGCGTCGAGACCGTCGAAGCCGCCGAGCAGCGCCAGCGCGGGCTCGTGCGCCAACGCCCCGAGGTGGGGGTCCCCCGAGGCGACGTACGGCGGGTTGCTCAGCACGACGTCGAAGCGCTCGTCGGCCCAGGGGGACCACCACGAGCCGACGCGCCAGTCGACGTGCAGTCCGAGCCGCTGCCCGTTGGCCTGCGCGACATCGAGCGCCGCGCGGCTCGCATCCGATGCGGCCACGGACACGTCGCTGCGCGCCGCCTTGATGGCCAACGCGACGGCCCCGCTGCCGGTGCCGAGGTCGAGCACGCGCGCGCCGGTCGGCCGGCTTGCGAGCACTTCGAGGGCGCACTCGACGAGCAGCTCGGTCTCCGGCCGCGGCACCAGCACGTCCGCCGAGATCTCAAGCCAGACGCCGCGGAACTCCTTGCCGCCCAGCAGCTGCGCCAGCGGCACACCGCTCGCGCGGCGGTGCCCGAGATCGTGCAACGACTCGACCGCACGGGCGTCGAGCACCGCGTCGTCGTGGGCGATGACCCAGCTGCGAGGCCGGCCCAGCACGTGACCGAGCAGGAGCTGGGCATCCAGGCGATCGACACCGAGGCGCTGGATGTCAGTTTGCGCGGCACGCACCGTGGTGACGCTCATGCCGGCCCGCTCTCGAGGACCGCCAGTTGCTCGGCGGCGCGCGCCGCCTTGAGCGCGGCGATGAGCTCGTCGAGGTCGCCGTCGAGGATCGCCTGCAGTCGATACAGCGTGAGGTTGATGCGGTGATCGGTGACACGTCCCTGGGGAAAGTTGTAGGTGCGGATGCGGTCGCTGCGGTCGCCGCTTCCGATGAGCCCCTTGCGGGTCGCGGCCTCCTTGGCGGCTCGTTCGCTGCGTTCTTTCTCGGCGATGCGCGCGACCAGCACGGCCATCGCCTTGGCCTTGTTGCGGTGCTGCGAGCGGTCGTCCTGGCACTCGGCCACGATGCCGGTCGGCAGATGCGTGATGCGGATCGCGCTGTCGGTCTTGTTCACGTGCTGGCCGCCCGCGCCGCTGGCGCGAAACGTGTCGATGCGCAGCTCCGCGGGATTGATCTTCACCTCCTCCGCAGCGTCGGGCTCCGGCAGCACGGCCACCGTGCAGGCGCTGGTGTGGATCCGGCCCTGCGTCTCGGTCGCGGGGACGCGTTGCACGCGATGGCCGCCGGACTCGAACCGCAACTGGCCATAAACGCCGTCGCCCGCGATGCGCAGCACGATCTCCTTATAGCCTCCGAGCTCGCTCGGGCTTTCGGAAAGGACCTCCGTCTGCCATCGGTGGCGCTCGGCATGCCGCAGGTACATGCGGGCAAGATCGCCGGCGAACAACGCCGACTCGTCTCCGCCGGTGCCGGCGCGGATCTCGAGAAACGCGTGGCGCGCGTCGTCGTCGTCCTTGGGCAGCAGGGAGCTCTGCAACTCGGCGAGCAGGCGCTCGAGTTCCTCCCGCGCAGCCTTCGACTCCTCCGCGGCAAGCGCCGCGAGCTCGGCGTCGTCGGCCCCGGCGAGTTCCTCGGCGCCCGCGAGGTCACGCTCGCGCTGCTCGTAGCGACGGAAGCGCTCCACCAGCGAGGCGACCTCGGCGTGCTCTCGGGTCAGATCGCGATAGCGTTTCAGGTCGGACGCGGCGTCGCTGTCGGCGAGCGACGCGTCGAGCTCCGCCAGGCGAAGGGCGAGGCGTTGGAATTGTTGGCGGAGCGATGGTTTCATGCCGTCTCTGCAGTGAACGGCGAGACGCCGGCGACAGCGCGCGGCGACCTCGCCCTTGAAGGGCGCGAGGCCGCGTCGCTAGCGCTTGCCGCCGGTCGGACGGCCCGCGCCGCCGCGCAGGAAGAGTCGGGAGATGGTGTGGGCGAGCTGGTCGCGCTGGGGGCCTTCCGCCGAGCGCAACTCGGTCAATGCGCCGTGCAGCATCTTCTGTGCGACGCCGCGCGAAAGCGATTCGAGCACCGTGGCGATGTCCTCGCCGCCGGCCAGCGCCTTGCGGGCGCGCGCGATCTCGACGGCACGCCACTCGTCGGTCTGAGCGTGCAGCGCCTGGATGAGCGGGATCGAGCCGCGCTGATCCAACCAGTGGATGAAGCTCTGCACGCCGACCTCGATGATCGCTTCGGCCTGCGCGACGGCGGCCTCGCGCTTCTCGCCGGCGCGCTGCACGAGCGACGAGAGGTCGTCGACGGTGTACAGGTACACATCGGACAGGCGCCCGACCTCGGGCTCGATGTCGCGCGGCACCGCCAGGTCCACCATGAACATCGGCCGGTGCTTGCGCACCTTCAGCGCTCGCTCGACGGCACCCAGACCGATGATCGGCAGCGAGCTCGCGGTCGAAGAGACCACGATGTCGAACTCCGCGAGGCGCGTCGGCAGGTCCGAAAGCAGCATCGCCTCGGCCCCGAACCGCGCGGCCAGGCGTTCGCCGCGATCGAGCGTGCGGTTCGCGACCGCCATGGCGCGCGGCGTGCGCGCGGCGAAATGCGTGGCGGCGAGCTCGATCATCTCGCCGGCGCCCACGAACAGCACCCGCGTGGCACGCAGGTCTTCGAACAGCTGCGCGGCGAGACGCACGCCCGCCGCGGCCATGCTGATGGAATGGGCACCGATCTCGGTGGAGGTGCGGACCTCCTTGGCGACCGCGAACGAACGCTGGAACATCTGCTGCAGCGTCGTGCCGAGCGTGCCCGCCTCGTCGGCTTCCCGCACGGCCTGCTTCAGCTGCCCGAGGATCTGCGGCTCTCCGAGCACCATCGAATCGAGGCCGCTCGCCACGCGAAACGCATGGCGCGCGGCCGAGCTTCCTTCGAGAACGTACGCATGCTCCCGCAAGGTCGGCGTGGAAATGCCGCCGATGTTCGCGAGCCAATCCACCGCCGGCGCGACCTGCGAGGCATCGGCGCCCAGGTACAGCTCGGTCCGGTTGCACGTCGACACGATCGCGACCTCGGGCCCGCGTTGCAGGCGGTCGCGCAAGCCCTTCAGCGAGCCGGCGAGCTGCCCGGGGGCGAACGTGAAGCGTCCGCGCAGGTCGAGCGGCGCCGTCGTGTGGTTGACGCCCAGGGCGTAGACGCTCATTCCCGGATTATAAAATTCGGGCCGACCCTGGCGTCTCCCGCGCGATGGCTGCGTGCCGCGCGCGCCCCCTGGCGGCAATAGTCGACGTTTCGTTCTGGATCCGCTCCAACTCCTCTGGCACATCGGCGGCTTCTTCGCACCGGCCGTCGGGACGGGCCTCGTGGCGGCGACTCTCGCCAAAGTGCTGTGGCGACGCGATCTCCACGGCGTCGCATGGCGCCGGCTGGCGTGGGCGGCCGTCGTCACGTGCGCCCTCGTGCTGATCGCCGGCCTCGTGCTCGCCGGACGCGATGGACGCATCGCCACGTACGCGGCGATGTCGACGGCGTGCGGGCTCGTTCTATGGTGGCTGGGGTTCGGGCCCCGCCGCCGCTGACGTCAGGCGACGCTCGACATCTCCAGCGGCTGGGCACGCAGCGTGTGGCCCTGCGCGGCGCTGATCGTGACGTCGACAAAGCGACCGACGAGGTCGGCCGGCCCCGCGAAGTTCACCACGCGGTTGCACGCGGTGCGCCCCGTCAGCTCGCGGGCGTCGCGGCGCGAACGTCCTTCGACGAGCACGCGCTGGACGCTGCCGACGCGCGACGCGCTGATGCGCTGGCCGTGCGCCTCGATCGCCGCCTGCAGCTCCTGCAGCCGAGCCAGCTTCACCTCGGCCGGCGTGGCATCGGGCAGGGAGGCGGCCGGCGTCCCGGGGCGTGGGCTGAACACGAAGCTGAAGCTGTGGTCGAAACCCACGTCCTCGATCAGGCGCAGGCTCTTCGCATGATCGGCATCGGTCTCTCCCGGAAAGCCGACGATGAAATCCGTGGAGATCGAGATGTCCGGCCGCGCGGCGCGCAGCTTGCGGATGGTGCTTCGGTATTCGGTGCCGGTGTAGCCGCGCTTCATCGCCGCGAGGATGCGATCGCTGCCGTGCTGCACCGGCAGGTGCACATGGCTCGCGAGCTGCGGCAGCCGTGCATGCGCATCGACGAGCCGCTGGCCGAACTCGTTGGGATGGCTGGTGGTGTAGCGGATGCGCTCGATGCCGGGAACCTGCGCCACGCAATCGAGCAGCGCCGCGAAGTCGGTGACCTGGTCGCCATCGCCGACGCGACCGCGCCAGCCGTTGACGTTCTGGCCGAGCAGGGTCACTTCCTTCACACCTCGATCCGCGAGGGTGGCGATCTCCAGCAGCACGTCGTCGAGCGGTCTCGACACCTCCTCGCCGCGCGTGTAGGGCACGACGCAGTAGCTGCAGTACTTCGAGCAGCCCTCCATGATCGAGACGAATGCCGTCGGCCCCATGACGCGGGGCGCGGGCAGATGATCGAACTTCTCGATCTCAGGGAAGCGGATGTCCACCTGCGCGCGGCGCTCCCGCTCGCGCCGCTCGATCATCTCGGGAAGCCGATGCAGCGTCTGCGGCCCGAACACCAGATCGACATAAGGCGCGCGCTCGACGATGGCCGTGCCCTCCTGGCTCGCGACGCAGCCACCGACGCCGATGAGCGCGCCGCGCGCCTTGAGATGCTTGACGCGGCCGAGATCGCTGAACACCTTTTCCTGTGCCTTCTCACGCACCGAGCAGGTGTTGAACAGGATGAGGTCTGCCTCTTCGACGTCGGTGGTCGGCTCGTAGCCGCGCGCGGCCGCGAGCACATCGGCCATCTTGGCCGAATCGTATTCGTTCATCTGGCAGCCGAAGGTCTTGATCCAGACCTTCTTCGGGCCGTGGGCATCGCCCCTGCGGCTCACGGCTTGCTCCACGTCTGGGCGATCGGATCGAACGTCCACGCCGAAGCGTCTCGTGCGTTGGTCGGCCAGGGCTTCCGGGCTGCCTCCTGCGGAGTCAGGATCCATACGTCCTGGATCAGGCCCAGGCCGTCGATCGTGTAGTGCACGAGCAGCTTCGCGCCCACGAGCGAACCCGACAGCTGCTGCAGGTTGTTCGCGTCGCGGATGCGCGCGCCCGGCGCGAGGCGCGCAGGCTCGCCGTTCAGCATCACGGCCGGCGGGTCCACCACCACGAGCGCGCCGCGCAGCGCAGTCGCCGGGAAGTTGCGCTGCACCTGTGCCTCTCCCGGTGTCGCGAGCGCAGCGATGCCCGCAAGGCAGAGGAGACGGACGCGGCCCGGAAGATCGAAGGCGTGCAGCATGCGCAAGGGTGCGCCCGGCGGCGCATCGCGAAAACGAGAACGGCTCCGAGCCCTTTCGAGACCCGGAGCCGCTTGAGCGGCCCGAGAGATGGGTGACGCATCGTACCGGACACATGGGTAACACTTCCGGCCCCTTTTTCTGGGGGCCG
>Ga0335069_10008321_pt1 | contig 14844 bp, 15 predicted proteins | sample Lox_Sample_11_FD_206714 | JGI IMG/M metagenome (GOLD analysis project Ga0335069, IMG submission 206714) | Soil microbial communities from Loxahatchee National Wildlife Refuge, Florida, United States - Lox_Sample_1.1 | ecosystem: Environmental > Terrestrial > Soil > Wetlands | place: USA... | reverse complement strand
CTGATCGTGGCGATTGTGCTGGTCGCGATGGCGGCGTTCGCGCCGACGTCACGATGGTTGCAGCGATCGGAACTCGCTCCGTATTTTCTGGTCGCGGGGCGGGCGGTGGTCTGGCTTGCGCCGGCGGAGTTGCGGCAACGATTTAACGAAGGGCTGGACTACCTTCACAATGTGCGCTCGGCTCCGAATGCGCCGCCCGCGGCACCGAGCAAGTAAAACTTGCTGTGTTATGGGAGTGCGGCAGGGCAGGGCGAGAGACAATTGCGGGGCTGGCGGGAAGCCGGTGCTGAATAGAGATATTAGAAGCAGACGAGAGGACGCCGTGAAAGATCAACTGGAAGCACTCATTTATCAGATGTACCGCAGCAATATTCTCTACTCCGAAGCCGTGCGCGAATTCAAAAAGCGATTCATTATCACCGTGCTGGAAGAGAATCGCGGCAATCAGTGCAAGGCGGCGCGGCAATTGGGGATGCACCGGAATACCCTCAGCCGCACGATGCAGGAGTTGAAGATCGATGTCCGACCCCTGCGGGAGGGGGCGAAGCGGCCGCCGCGAAGTGCACGACCGGTTATGGTGGAGCGCAAAGTCATGCGGTAGAGGATCAGTAGTTCGCGGATAGTGAATCTCTGGAAGAAGAAAGGCGGTCCCGATCGGGACCGCCTTTTGCTTGACTCCTAATTGGTGACTTCTGGCTGCTTTCCTTTAGTGCGCGGCCGGCTTCTTGCGGACGGGCGGCTTCTTAGCGGGCGCCGGCGCCGCTTTCACAAGCAGAGCACCTTCTTTCATGGTCATCACGAACGGCTTGGCCACGTAGGAGACAGGCGTGCCTTCAAATTGCAGGTCGGTATCCACTTTCGGCAGCTGTTTGGCCGGAATCGCTGCGGTCATCGTCAGGTCGATGTCCGCGCGCTTGGCTTCAACGTCGTCCGCGCTGCCCGCCAGCATCAGGTGACTCGGGGACTCGATGCTGATGATGTGAGCCACCATCTGCAGGGGTTTTCCTTTGAGCACGCCCCAGACTTTGTCGGCGTCTTCGGGATTGCCTTCGGAGAGCACCAGTTGCCATTCGGCAAAGCTCATCTCTTCGACCTTCTTGGTCTTCACGAGCTCGGCTGCCTGTTGGGCTGGAGTGGGAGGCACGTACTCGACGATCTTGGCCAGGATCTCGGGCGTGGGCAGCGTGGCCGTTGCGGTGGCGGTCACAAGATCGCTCCAGCCTTCCTCACTGTTGTGGTACTTGGTGTACTTGCTCTTGCCGAATTTGGCGATCTGATCCTTGCCAGGTCCCTGAGCAAGATTCACGGCGCGTGCAATGAAGAACAAGCCGTTCTTCATATCCACGGTAGGACCAGGCGTCATGTACGCCAGAGCGAGGGGATACACATCGCGCAAATTCGTAGGATCGGCGTCGACGGAGGCACGGAGATTCTTCTCGGCGTTGGCATAGTCCTTGTTCTGGAATGCGGCCATGCCTGCTGTGCCGTAAAAGATGCCCGACACCTGGCCCTTCAGCTTCTGAAAGTCTTCGTCCTTCGTGCCTTCCGGTTTGGGAGCAGTCTGAACGCACTGCAGGCCCTTTTCGCCGGCTTGTCCGGCCTCGGCGAGATTTTGTAGCGCGGTGGGCCCGCCGGCTTCGGCCATGGCCCGCTTGGTAAATGCGAGCACGGCAAGAGCCCGAAGATTGCAGGCGTTGGCCGCCAGAACTTTTTGTGCGGTCTCGATCGTCTTGGCTTGGTTGCCGGTCTGCTGATAGGCGCCCATCAGAAGTTCGAGGGCGTCTTCCTTCATGACGCTGTTGGGATACTGGGTGAGAAAGGCTTCAAACCCGCTGATCTTGGCTGCGGGATCGGTCTGGCCGACCGCTCCGACGTAGGCGTTGTACTCGGCGGGATCCTTGATCTCTTTTTTCTGTGCTGCCGGCGCTGTAGGCTGAGCCGGATTCTGCTGCGGCTGCGCCGGAGCAGAACTGGTTTGAGCGACGGCGGTAACGGCGGCTACCAGCAACATCGCGAGAACAATCTTCTTCATTCCTGTGGCTCCTTCACTCTTCGGGGAAGCTGGAATCGACATCGTCCGGCACCCGAGCAATGTGCCGGTTTCCACCGCCGGCAATCGAGGCCGAACGGCGAATCCCGCGAAATCCCTGGACCGTCTGTAAGATGAAGGACGGCATGAGATTAATCCGGTGAGCGGGATTATAAGGATGTCATCCTGCTAAGGCAAGACGTTTGCGTGCCTTAGCCCTCCTTTCCTGTTTCGATGCGGGAAAGATCGAGACAGATGGATTCTGCCGTCCCCGTGGCATAGCCCGAAAGAGCTACCATGGGTGCCGGAAGGAGCCTGTTAGATGAAAAGCACTACAGATTCGGCACTCTCGGGGCAGATCGCGGTCGTCACCGGGGCAGGGCGAGGAATTGGCGCGGCAATCGCCCAGACTCTCGCTGGCATGGGAGCCGTCGTCGCGCTGTGTGGGCGGACACGGAGTTCCCTGGAAGCAAGGGCAGTCAGCCTCCGCAACACCGGGGGGCAGAGTGTTGTCATGGAGTGCGATGTCACAGATCTACGGGCGGTCGAATCTGTTGCGGAACAGTTAGACCGCGCTTTCGGAAGGCTCGACATTCTTGTCAACAACGCGGGGGTGGGAGCATTTGGCGCTCCCTTGCACGAACTCGATCCGGAGGAATGGGAGCGGGTGATGAATACGAATCTCCGCGGCGTCTACTACTGCATTCGCGCGTTTGCGCCGTTGATCATCCGTGGAGGGATGGGCCACATCGTCAATGTTTCTTCCCTGGCCGGCAAGAATGCCCTGCCGAACGGTGCGGCCTACTCGGCGTCGAAATGGGGCCTGAATGGATTGACGTATTCGGTTGCAGAAGAACTGCGAGGACATAACATCCGCGTGTCTGTGATCTGCCCGGGATCTGTGCACACGGAGTTCAGTCCGCATACCGGGAGAAACGCCGAGAAGATGCTGCAGGCAGCCGATGTGGCGCACGCGGTGGCGATGATCGTGACACAGGCGCCGCAGTCGTTTGCCAGCGAGATTTTACTGAGGCCGACGCAGAAACCGTAAGGCAGGTGTCAGGTCTCAGAAAAAAAGCGCTTCGGTGGGACACATCGAGATCACACTCGCGGGAACTACTTCTTGAACAGGTTCTCGAACGCGGCGCGGGCGTCGTTGGGGCGCGCCTGCCCCTTGCTCGTCGTCTCTTTCTCGAGCATGACGCGCATGGAAAAGAACGAGCAGTCGTTGCGCTTGTCCTTAGGTGAGATCCGTTCGGGAATGGGCTGATTGCATTCGAAACGGCTGGAAGGGTCGAAGTGTTCGCACTGTTTACAGGAGTGCAGATCGAATCCGCACTTGGGACACTGGCCGAGAGGCTCAGTCAGTGTCTGTAGCAGGTTGCCGCATTGCGCGCAGCGAGAGACCGTCCGCGTTCCGGGCATATTCAAAGGGCGGGGCCCGAAGGTGTTGTCGCGCCGCGAAGCAGCGGGTTTCTCCTGCTTTTTCTGCGGTTCATTACCGGAATCCTGGTATCCGCGCTGGCGGTATTTCCGGTCTGACAAGAAATGCCTCCTGAAACCGCCTCATTGTCCGCCTTTCCGGTGCAACACACAAGAGGCTGTTGGGAGTCGAAATGCATGTTGCGGAGTGATTGCGTGCTGCTGCGGCGTGCAGCGTCGTCCGTGAATTGTTTTTCACATATGCCGGTGCTACCATCGCGATAGGTAAAGAACGAGGAGGTCCGTTATGTCGGATCGTGACGGGAATAGTTTTTTGTGGTTCCTGGCAGGTCTCGGAATCGGGGCCGTTGTCGGCGTACTGTACGCACCGCGCTCAGGCGATGAGACGCGCGAGGTGCTGATGTCGAAAGCGCAGGAAGGGCGCGATCGGATGCGCCAACAGGCGCGCCGTGTGCGCGAACAGGCGGAAGACTGGGTGGATCGCGGCCGCGAGGTGATCAATCAGCAGAAAGATCAGTTCCGTGCCGCTTACGAGGCTGGCCGCCAGGCCTATCACGAGACCACGACCGCGGGGCCAGAACCGAAGAGCGGCGTCTAGGAGAATCGGAAGCAGCGGAGTCCTTATGGATGACAATCTGCTCAGAGTGTTTATCGCGCTGACGGCGTTCGCGGTCGTCATTCAAGCGGGCATTCTGGTTGCGCTCTATCTCGCGGTGCGGAAGAGTACGGCGCAGATGGAAGAACTTGCTACGCAGGTCACGGCGAAAGCTTTGCCTACGCTGGAAACAGCGCAGAGCATGCTGGTTGAGTTGCGTCCGAAGATTGAAACCCTCACCGAGAATGCCGCCGAATCAAGCACTCTGCTCAGAGCGCAACTGGGACGCATCGATGCAACCTTGAGCGACGTGCTCGACCGCACGCGGCTGCAGGTGATCCGCGCCGATGAACTGCTGAATCGAACCATGGACAAGGTGGAAGAAACGACGGAAGTAGTTCACAAGACCGTGGTTTCTCCACTGCGGCAGGTTTCAGGACTGATGAACGCGATCAGCACAGGAGTGGAAGTCTTCCTCGGCCAAAAGCGGCGCCAGCCGCGCAACGGCATGGGCGTGCCGCAAGACGAGATGTTTATCTAAGAGCAGGTCTCGGGTGTCAGGTCTCAATATTGAGAACTGACACTCCCTTCTCCCGAAAAAGCACCCACAGTCTCACCTCGTCTTCAACGAGTAGACAGAATTCATCCAACCTCGCACGGTAGGGAGTCACGATGACTTGTGTTTTGGAGACTCCTTCATAAAACGCTTGGCTGATTTGTGAATGCTCTTCCAACGCCGCTTTTCGGCCAGGTCAGCCATTGGATCCTCCTGGCGATCCAGCCACGCAAGCTCCCGCTGCAGTTTATGCAGGCTGGACAATCTCTCAGCGCTGAGAGTACCGGCATTTACCGCTTCAAGAACGGCGCAACCTGGCTCCTGCTGATGCCTGCAGTCACGATAGCGGCAATTGCGAGCGAGCGTTTCGATTTCATCGAAAGTCCTCTGGAGGCCTTCGTCGTCATCCCACAGCTGCAGTTCGCGCATCCCCGGGGTGTCGATCACCATACCGCCTCGCGCACAAAACAAGAGTTCGCGGCGAGTGGTTGTGTGGCGTCCGCGGCCGTCCTCAAGCACTGGCTGCGTGATCTGGGTCTCGGTTCCCAGCAAGTGGTTGATCAGTGTTGACTTGCCCACGCCGGACGAACCGAGCAGAGCCACGGTCTGCCCTGGCTCGCAGTATCGAGAGAGTTCCTCCAAGCCATCTCCACGCAGAGCACTGACGGCGTGGATCGCGGTACCAACGGCAACTTCCTCAACCGCGTGAACGCTGGCTGCGGGATCTGCGCACAGATCGAGTTTGTTCAGGATCACTACCGGCGTGGCGCCACTATCCCAAGCCGCCGCCAGATAGCGTTCGATACGCCGTGGGCTGAAGTCGTTGTCCAGGCCGGAGACCAGGAACGCATAGTCCAGGTTGGCGGCGATTACCTGCTCGCGGTCGCCCTTCCCGGCGGCGCGGCGGGAGAACCGAGTAAGCCGCGGCAACACCGCCATGACCTGCGCCACATCTGTGTTTGATGGAATTCGGTTTGACGGAATGCGCAGGGCAACCCAATCCCCGGTCACCGGCAGTTGCTCGGGCGATGCCTCATAGCGAAGGCGCCCGGAGAGTTGCGCACGCATCTCGCCGACTTCGGTGGCAACCGTGTAGAGGTGGTTGAACTGTTGAATGACCCGGCCGGGGACCAGCCCGACAGAAGCATGCGCGGAAAACGCGGCTGCGAACCTTGGGTTCCAGCCCAGCAAGGCAAGCTGCATCTCTAATCTCCCTGAAGTTGCAGGATGGATTCATGCGCGCGGGTTTCCCATGAAGAAAGGGAACGTTCCACACGCGCAGCGGGAGCGAAATTAGAGGATGGCAGTCATCAGCGGTGAGTTTAAGCGGTCATTGCGCGAGCGTCAATCACGGGAGAAACACAGTGGCATCAGCTCAACGCCACCAGGCGGATCATCCGCTCAGTGCCGTGCTTGAAGGATGCGGTTTCGCTCTTCCTCGACCGAGTGCGCGCCTTCCAAAGGCCGGGCGCGAGCACCATGGAAGAAGAGCAAGTGGACCAGGAACATCAGCACGAGCACTGCGCCGAAGGTGCAGACAATCGTTGCTCCAGTCGGCAAGTCGAGAAGCACAGAGAAATACACTCCCAATGCTGACACCAGAGTGCCCATGGTCCAGCCAATGGCCAGGCGCCGTCCGATCTTATCGGCAAAGAGCATCGCGCCGACCGAAGGCACGATCAGGTAGCAGAAGACAAGGAGTACGCCCGCGATCGCGACAGACGATGTGACGACGAAACCAAACGAAGCGTAGAAGAGGAAGTCCCAGAAGCGCACGTTGAGGCCGCGGGCTTCGGCTTCCGCTGCGTTGGTGGAAATCAGCAGGAACTTCTTGCGGAAGAAGTAGTGGAATACACCGATGACGCCATAGAGGATCGCCGTCTTAGCAACTTCCGCCTTGGAGACCACGATGATGTTGCCGACGAGCATGTCCTTCAAATGTTCGGTCTCACCCGTCGCCTTGCTCATGGCGAGGATCGCGGTCGCAGAGGCAACGGCATAGGCGATGCCGATAAACGCTTCCTGCGGAATGTGGCCGCGCCGCGTGCGCGCAAACGCGAAGATCCCGGCCCCGAGGAACGTGAATCCCAGACTGAGGAAGTAGGCTTCCCTGCCGTGTGGGTCCATGCCGATGAGGATGGCAATCGTGGCGCCCAGCGCAGCGATTTGTGCCAGCGCCAGGTCCACGAAGATCACACCGCGCTCCACCACGTGCACGCCAAGGTAGGCGTGAATTCCGGTCAGAATCAGACTGGCAACAAATGGCCAGATCAAAAGGTCGAGAATGCTCATGGGTTTCCTCTAAGCGTCAATTCCCCTGAAACGCTTTCGCCAATAAAGCGATGTTGTAGTCGAACAACTGGAAGTATGTCGTCACTTCTTTGACGCCGCCGACTGATGGCAGATACTCGATAACCGTTCCGCCGGTTTCGCGCCCAATGGCATCCGGCGTTTTGCGATCAAAGTACGGCTCGACCATGATGACCTTCACGCCGTCGCGCTTCATCATGTTGATGACGTCGAGAGTATGGCTTGGCGTGGGCGGAATGCCGGGACGCGGCTCGACGAACCCGACTACATTCAACCCGAAGTGCTTGGCGAAGTTTGGCAGCGAGTTGTGATAGGTGACGACCTTGCGGCCACGGAAGGACTTGGTTTCGGCATCCCATTTCTTCTCGGCTTCCGACAGACGGCGGTCGAAATCCTGGTAACGCTGCTGGAAATACGACGCGTCTTCCGGATCCATTTCGCCCAGCTTGGCGGCGATACCCTTCGCGATGCGCCGCCCGTTGTCGGGATCGAGCCAGTAGTGCGGGTTTCCGAGAGGATGCACGTCGCCCATGGCGCGAGTGATCGAACCCTGCGGGATCTCCAGGATCTCGGCAAACTGCGAGGCGTCGAGATATCCGTTAGCCCCGACCTGAATGCGGGCATTGCCGCTCTGCGTGATCAGCGGTGGCAGCCAACCGATCTCCAACTGCAAGCCGACCACAACGAGCAGGTCGGCCTGGCGCAGCTTGAGCAGGAAGCTGGGCTTGGCCTCGACAAAGTGGGGATCCTGATATCCCTTGGCGATGGAGTCGACGTTGACGTGGTCGCCACCCACTTCCTGCACCAGGGAAGCAAGATCGGTAGTCGCGGTCACGACGTTGAGTTTCTTGGCAAATGCTGCGCCCGGGAGCATCAGGCTGACAGCCAACACAATCGCCAGAGCGCATTCAAATCGAGTAAGAAATCGCATCATGCCATCTCCTAGAAGGGGTGCGCGCCATGCGCTCCCAATGAGAAAAGTACCTGCACCAGCAGTTCGTTGGTCTTATGATCGCCGGCGTAGTCGGTGAATCGATACTGGCCACGAATCTGGCTGAACTCGCTCGGCCAGTAGGTAAGAATGACCGAGCCGCCCTTATCGGTAAGATTCGCTTCGCGCGCACGATCGGACCAGTCGTAGCGCCCGCCAAGGAACCATCGCCGTTTGAATTGATATTCGCCGGATGCGTACATGCCGAAGGCACGCTGTTCGAACGGATTCTGCTGGCGCTGGCTCCAGATGAACTCGCTGCGCGCCACGAAAGAATGATAGATCGCGCGGCGCAGTGGCTTCCAGCGGAGGGTGGCATCGATCCCGTAGAGACTCGTGATGAAATCCGATCCGAGTTCGTTGTGGCCGCGGGCGTAGGAAAGGCCGAGATCGAGATTCGTCGATTCGGTCAGGTCCTTGTAGGCACGCAAGTGCGCGACGGTGCTCACATCGCTCTTGCTGTGGGACTGAAACACCAGTTCGTTGTCTTCGCCGGAATCGCCGCGAAAGACCTGGCCGGTTGCCTCGAGGAAAATGCTCTTGGGGAACGGGATGATGCGCTCAACCGAAACACCGGCATCGTCGATGCCATCTTCGCCGCCGGCAAGGTTCTGCGTGACGAGCGGACGATCGACCCAGGGCAACACATGATTGTGCATCGTATTGACCTTGCCGAACGCAGAGCGCATCTTTCCGACTTTGGCGACGAAGCTATCCGGCAGCGCAGTGAAGGTGATGTAGCCTTCCTCAAGATTGACTCCGGTCTCGCCAAAACTCAGAAACACGTCCCCGCGTGCGTAAGGATCGATGATCGCCTGCATGCCAATCTCGGACTCATGCATCTGGAAAGATGGCGAAGGACTGATCGAGTTCCCGCCCGCTACCGAAACGAAATCGCCAATCATGCTGATGTCGGGGTTTAGCGCTTTGGCGGCAGAACCTCCGGCGCCACCCAGGCTCACGGGCGCGGACGCCACGCTCTCGGCGGGAGGCGTCGGGGTCGCGGTCTCGGTCGGGGCTGCCGTGGGAACGACGGCCGGGGGCGCGGCTTGTGTCTTCAGCGTCCGTACCTGCCCTTCCAGCGCAATGATCCGGTCTTCGAGGTCACGAATCTTCTGCTCCAGCGCCGCGGTATCACTGGATGCGGGCGCAGTTTGTTGCGCGAGAGCGGACGTCGCTGCAAGAACAACTACAAGAAACAATGGGGTCGAAAATCGCATTTCTGAACTCCTGCATGAATGAGAGCTTCACGGAAAAAGGGCTGGGGCGGTTCCACCCCATGGACATGGCTAGACGAGGGCGGGTGGGGGACGGACGTATAACCGGAGGCCATTCCAAAAAAGATTCCGCCTGAGCCGACACGAAATCAGCAAAAGAGGCGGTGGGGATCAGGAGAACGAGAAGGAAGAGTATGGCAGGCAGGACGGAATGAGCAACCGCACAAACCGTGCAGAACGTCGCGGTTGCTCCCGCTTCCGCTTGCACGCCTGGAGTCCTGGAATGTTGGGCGAAACAGACGTGCGCGCCCTGCACTGCGAGGATCAGACACAACAGCGCGACCAGCATCTGAACCACGATGCAGCGGGCCGCCGATTTGCCGCCGAACCCGGATTGTAGCACGCACGGCCGGGTCGTCATTCCGGGGAGGTTCCCTCCATACTTCCGCCCTGGACCCGCTCACTTTTAACGTCCGGCACCAGAATCGGTTGAACATTCTGGCTGGCAGCCAGCTTCTGAAACGCCGCCAGTTCCCCGCTCCGCATCTGTTCCCATCGAGCCAGGAATTCGTCACTCTCTTTTTTCAACTGGTCGAAGATCTGCGTCTGAGATTCGGTAGGCGCCGCGTCGGCGAAGCCTGCGACCGACAGGGAGAGATATGCCAGCTTCGCATCGATTCCAGGCGGATAGGCGAGCGAATCTTCGTTGGCGGAGATCTTGAGATTGATGAGCGTCTCGCAAGCGGCCGCCAGCTTCCCGTCCAGACTTGTTGCGGCGTCCAGCAGCGGTTTCTGCGCATCGCCCGGAGCCAGCCGTTTCTTGAGCCCGTTCAGTTGATCGCGCACGTCCTGAATCTGATTCACGGCAGCGTAAACGGTGTCAATCTGATCACGGATCTGGAGCAGGAGATGGAACTGTTTCTCAAGGTCGCCCGGGGCGACCTTGACTCGAGGATCGAGCTTCACCTCAAGCGGAGCCGTCTGTGATTTCCCGCCTGCGGTGATTCGCACCTGGTAGTTGCCGGGCAACGCCAGCGGACCACGCGCACCCTCGCCGTATTCCCAGAGGTAGTAGCCAGGAACGCGAATGGCATCCTCATAGTGGAGATCCCACACAAAGAGGTTGAGGCCAGCTTCTGGCTTGATCTCTTTTTCGGGTTTCTTGTCATCAGGATCAAGCGGTTCGTCGAGAGGTTCGCTGCGCGTACTGGAAAAGTCACGAATCACTTTGCCCGAAGCATCGAGAATCTCAATCTTCACTTCTCCCTTGGGAGCCTGGCGCAGGTAGTAGTAGACGACCGCGCCGATCGACGGATTCTTGCCCGCAAAGAATGCGTGCTTCGGAGCTTCTCCGGCATGGACACGATAGGCAAGCGCCGGTTGATAGACGTGAAGATCTTCCTTGGCTACTGGGTCGGCAAACTGGCGGAGCGGCGAGAGATCATCCAGGATCCAAAACGAGCGCCCGTGTGTAGCCAGCACGAGATCGTCGTTCTTGACCACAAGATCGTGAACCGGGGTGATCGGCAGGTTGAGCTGCAACGAGCGCCAGTGCGCGCCATCGTCGAACGAAACGTACACGCCGCGCTCTGTGCCAGCGTAGAGCACGCCTTTCTTCTTGGGATCTTCACGCACAGCGCGCACAAAAACGTCGTCCGGTATTCCGGTTACGATCCGTGACCAGGTCTTGCCGTAGTCATTGGTCTTGTAGATGTAGGGATGCAGGTCGTCGTTCTGATGACGATCAAACGCGACGTAGGCGGTGCCGGCATCGTGCGGCGATGCTTCAACCAGACTGACGCGGCTCCACTCGGGCAGGTCTTTGGGTGTAACGTTTGCCCAGTTCTTCCCTTCATCGCGCGTAAGCTGAATCAGTCCATCATCGGTCCCCACCCAGATCAGGCCCCTGGCAAGCAGCGAGGGCGCGATGGAGAACACGGTGTCGTAGTACTCGGTTCCCGTATCGTCGATGGTGATCGCTCCGCCCGAGGGCTGCTGCTTCGACTTGTCGTTGCGCGTGAGGTCGGGGCTGATTGCTTCCCAGCGATGGCCGCCGTCGGTGGTCTTGAAGACGCCCTCACCACCGTAATAGATCGTCTCCGGATCATGGGGAGAAACGACGATGGGAGCAGTCCACTGGAAGCGGTGTTTGAGCGGAGCTGCGCCGCGAGCGTCGGACAGTTCCGGCCACACGGCGATGTTCCTGATCTGTCCCGTGCGCTTGTCGAAGCGAGTGAGATTGCCTTCATAGTCGCCGGCGTACACCACGTTGGGATCGGGAGGGTAAGGAGCGATGTAACCGGCTTCGCCGCCGCCGACTGCATACCAGTCTGCGCGATCAATGGCGCCGTCATCACTGCGGCTGGCGATCGCTATGGTCGAGTTGTCCTGCTGCGCGCCGTAGACATAGTAGGGGGTACGGTTGTCGGTGATGACGTGGTAGAACTGTGCCGTCGGCTGGTTATCTTCGCGGGTCCAGGATTCACCGCCGTCCAGAGTCACGGTGGCGCCGCCGTCATTGCTCGCGATCATGCGCCGCGTATCTTTTGGATCGATCCACAAGCCGTGATTGTCGCCATGCGGCACTTTGATCTTGTTGAAGCTGCGCCCGCCGTCGGTCGAGCGATAGAAATCCACATCGAGGACGTAGAGCACATTCGCATCCTGCGGATCGGCGAACACGTGCATGTAATACCAGGGGCGCTGGTAGAGGCTGTGGCTGGCGTTGACACGGTCCCAGGTATCGCCGCCGTCGTCAGACCGGTAGAGCCCGCCATCCTTCGCTTCGATGATGGCGTAGACACGGTCGGAATTCGCCGCTACTGCAACACCGATGCGGCCGTAGGGACCTTTCGGGAGTCCATGCTCCTCAAGGCGCTTCCAGGTTGAGCCACCGTCGGTCGACCGATACAAACCGCTGCCCGGCCCACCGCTGGCGAGCGTCCAGGGAGTGCGGCGCGTTTCCCAGAGAGCGGCAAACAGAATGTTGGCATTGTGCGGGTCGAAAGCGACGTCGATGGCTCCGGCGTTCTCATCCTTGTAGAGGACCTTTTCCCAGGTTTTGCCGCCATCGATCGAGCGGAACACGCCGCGTTCGGGGTTCGGACCGAACGGGTGTCCGAGAGCGGCAACGAAAACGACATTCGCATTGCGCGGATCGACAATGACCTTGCCAATGGCACGCGAATCTTTCAGGCCGATGTTCTTCCAGGACTTGCCGGCATCGATTGACTTCCACACGCCATCGCCTTGTGAAATGTTGCCGCGAATGCAGGCCTCGCCTGTGCCGACATAGACGACGTTCGGATCCGATGGAGCCACAGCAATACTGCCGATGGAGGGGGCGCCGTCCTTGTCGAATATCGGAGACCAAGTGTTGGCGCCGTCGGTGGATTTCCAGACTCCTCCGCCGGTCGCACCAAAGTAGTAGGTGGTCGGATCGCCGGGGATGCCCACGGCCGTCAGAGAGCGGCCGCCACGAAAAGGCCCGATGGAGCGGTACTTCATTCCTTTGAAGAGCGGATCGCCTTCGTCTTTCTCCTTCTTGCTGTCGTCGGGCTGGGCGGGCGATGCTGCCGCTGCGGCCTGCGCGGGTTGCTGGCTGCGATTTCGTTCCTTTTGCTGGGCAACGGCGGGGGAAGAGAAGCTTGCGAGCAGCAGGAGAACCGCCGCCGCGCGCATGGTGACCGATGGGTTCATGAACCTGTCTCCAAGGGAAAATCTGTGCAACTCATGGTAAGGCTCGGAGGCACAATCCGACAAATCTCTGATTCGTTTTTGGCGCAGCACTGTGCCTTCGACGGACCTGAACCCGCATAGTCAACAGAGCTTGCTGCGAAACGCCGATTGACTTCTGCCCTTGTGTGCCTAGAATGTTTCAAACATTTTCTATCTCATTTGTTTGAAACAGGATGTCGAACGGAATGCGAGGGCAGTTTACATCCAACGACGTGCTGCGGCTCACCGGGATCACAGCCCGCCAACTGCAGTGGTGGGACGAGCGCGGCATTGTCGTCCCCGAACGTCAGGGACACCGCCGAGTGTATGCGTGGGACGAACTGGTCACGGTGGCGGTGATCTGCCAGTTGAGGAAGCGAGGCTTCTCCCTGCAGCGGGTGCGCAAGGTGATCCGCTTCCTGCAGCAGGAATTCGGAACGAACCTGGCGGCGACGGTCGCCGCAGCGTCCGAATACCACCTGCTCACGGACGGCACTCATCTGTATCTGCGCACATCGGCGCGGCAGGTGGTTGACCTGCTGAAGAATGCGCGACAGCCGATGCTCGACATTTGTTTGAGCGATGAAGTGCGGAGGGTGCGAACCGAGATCCGCGCCCTGAAGAAGGACGCGGCTCCCGAGCAAGCCCGGGCGGAACGCCGGGCGCAACGAGCGTAAGCGGAACGGGGAGGCAAGATGATCGGAGAATTAAGCGTGATCGGCGAGTGGATTCCCGAGCAGATGGAACCCGGAACCGTATTCGTCCTGGAAAACGCAGGCCAGGTGGGAGAGAAGGAAGATCCTTATTGGGCGGTCCTCTCGTGCCCCTCTTGCGGCACACTCGGCCTGATTACGCGGAAACAGATGGCGGGACTGCTTCCGGTCATCTGCGGATCGTCACACTGCTCGGCGCAGTTCTTCATCAATGAGGACGAGATCACACCGAGGAAACCATTTTGAAAGCAGTAGTCGGTAGTCGTCATCATTGATTGCACCGATAGATCGCCGCCAAAGCCGCAAGAAGATCCGCCGTCAGATTGTTTCCGGTCCGGGGGGAGACGCTAACGGACGATCGGGGAGTTTGAGAACCTCACCGGCACCTGCTCGACAATCTCGATATCAAATCCTTCCAGTGCCGCAACTCGACGCGGGTGATTCGTCAGAAGACGAATTCTTGTGAGATTCAGATCAGAGAGGATCTGCGCCCCTAGTCCGATCTCGCGCTGTGTCTTGCGTTCGCTATCAGGTAGAGTGGGCAAGCGGCGCTCCCGATGGAAGGTCAGGAACGACTGTTCGCCAACTTTCTCGGCTGAAAATCCTTTGGAAGTCTGGTGCAGGTAAATGAGCGCTCCTCGCCCCTCTTCGGCGATAGCCTGCAAAGAACCCTCGAGTGTTGCGCGACAGTCGCAGCCGGCGGCGCCGAAAACGTCTCCCAGCAGGCAGTGCGCGTGCATGCGCACGAGCACGGGTTTGGAGGAGTCGCTGATGTCGCCGCGGATCAGCGCCAGGTGTGATTCCCCGCCGTCCACTTCACTTTCATAAGCAATCAGGCGAAACTCGCCATAGCGCGTGGCAACGAGAGCCTCGCCCACGCGATGTACATAGCGCTCGTTCTGCATGCGGTAGCGGATCAATTCCGCGACCGTCAGCATTTTCATATTGTGGACCTGGCAGAACTCGATCAAGTCAGGGACGCGCGCCATGGTGCCGTCGTCCTTCATGATTTCGCAGATAATTCCAGAAGGAACCATACCGGCAAGACGCGCCAGGTCAACGGCAGCCTCAGTCTGTCCGGCACGAACCAACACACCTCCCTTGCGGGCGCGGAGCGGGAAGACGTGCCCCGGACGGGCAAGGTCAGTGGGCCGAGTCGAGGGATCGATTGCGACCTTGATGGTGTGGGCGCGGTCGTAGGCAGAAATCCCAGTCGTGACGCCCTGGCGAGCGTCGATCGCCTCGCAGAAAGCTGTGCCGTACTGCGAAGTAT
>Ga0335069_10008320_pt1 | contig 14845 bp, 9 predicted proteins | sample Lox_Sample_11_FD_206714 | JGI IMG/M metagenome (GOLD analysis project Ga0335069, IMG submission 206714) | Soil microbial communities from Loxahatchee National Wildlife Refuge, Florida, United States - Lox_Sample_1.1 | ecosystem: Environmental > Terrestrial > Soil > Wetlands | place: USA: Florida... | reverse complement strand
CACCGGATTTCACGCAGGATGATCCGTACTCGCGCAGAAACGCGGCGTACTGGAGGTTCGTCACTTCATACTGGCAAATCTCGAAACTGTCGACATGCACCTCGTGGACCGGAAACTCGTCCAACTCGCCTTCGTCGAACGGATCACCCATGAGGTATGCGCCTCCGCTGACAGGCGCGAACTCCACAACGGGGGACGTCCCCAGGACTTTCCCGCGCAGGCGAAACACGATACTGCTTCCCTTGAGATCCGTATCGTTTTCCAGGGGGAAGTAGCGGATCAACTTGTTCGGTCCGGGTCTCACGCCGTTTCCCGCATCCCCCGACACGCGCAATGGAGATGCCCGGAACGAAGTGCCTCCATTTGTCGAGAGATACACGGTGACTTTGTAGGTCTCATCCGGCAGATTCGGATACACATCATAGGTGATCCTGACCGTGTCGTCGCTTTGCTCCACCCGGAGGTTCCTGAACGACTGTGCCTCACTCCAATCGGGGCCGAAGGCCTGGAAGGAAAAAAGAACAGCAATGGTCACCAGTCTCCTGACTGTCGGAATTCTGTTCACAGAGACTTTGCCTCCGTTCCGTTGACACACAGCTATGAGCATGCCAGGACACAGTCAGCGTTGCGCGCGGAATGAGCGGGATCGAACCGGGAAAGCAAAAAAAATCAGGTCATCTCTCCGGCTGGCGCAGGAGTTGCTGACCTGACTTCTGAAAGAACGATCTGTCCGGGCTGCCGGGAAGTGAATGAGGGGAGGTCGTTTCAATTCCTGCCCGGGACCGGTCGCCGATGCATGTCCCAACACGGAAAGAAATGAACGCCCGGTGAGATCATCGAATCTCTCGTTCGGGGCGCCGATCGGAACAATAGTATGCTAATCATTTCAGAAGAGCAAGACAACGGAGCGAAGACTGCGGGAATCTGAGAAGAGCATACAGACGGAGAGAATTGCCCGTCTTCCCGGCCATCGTCGGATTTCACGAATATGTCCCGGTCGCTCGCTTCTGAACAGATGGATTGGCTGTCGTGACGGATACCCGGCTCAGATTGTTTCGAGAGGAATTCCGCAGGCGAGCATAGGTGCAGTTAATTCATATTAGGGCTTCAACAACCAGAGCACCTGAGCCCGAAGCCTCCGTTCACGCCTGCTCCGGCGCTTGTCCAGCCGGACAGCGCCGGTTCTTTCGCCGAGCCCCTCTTCCGTTCTTCCTGAAAGTGTTCAAATGACCTACTCCCGGGAACGTCCAGCGTTTTGCTGGTTGATAGCAACGTTGGTGCTCTGCTCGATGGCCGCTTCGATATCATACGGGCAGATCAACGCCTACAAGCGCCGGCACAAATGGAATTTCAGTGCCGAGCCGAGCTTCGGTTTCTACATCGGGTACACCGGACTCGACAACGCGTTCGGGGACGACGTGAGCGACCTCCTCCGATGGGGACTGGGCCTGCGCATGGAGGCGGACTACCAGGCCACGGCATACGCGATCGCAGCCGATCTCCGGATGGAATACCAGCAGAGCCACAGCTCCGGGAGATATCCGCAAAAGGGTCCCAGCATCCTGGAGTTCAATCTGCGACCGCTCTACAAGCTCGTGCGATCACTCGATCATCCGATTAACGTGAGCATGCAGGCCGGCGTGTACACGGCACTGTTGCCAGAGGTGAGCACCGACGAAATCACGATCAGAAAGTTCTTCGATCCGGCCGCCCTATACGAGGGGATGTTCATCCAGCAGGAGTACGGTTACAACGAACCGAGCGACATCCGCGTGAGCTACCAGGTCGGGTACGCATTCCAGCAGCTCGTGTACAGCGGCACCAGGGATCAAAGCGATATCGCGGCAACCGCACTCTCGGGCATTCCGGCGGAATCCCAGGCCGGGAACGGGCTCGCCGCGATTGTCTCGCTCGAATACACCCCTCCTGCCTCGCTGGACGAACACGGAAGCCCGATCGTAGGATTCGATGTCTCCTGGAATCTGAAAGCCCTCAACAAACGGGTCTCGTTGTTTGGCTGGCGGGAGTCCCGGGTGGAATCATCGTTCCGGGCCACCCTTTCCCTCTTCAAGTACTTCGATTTCGTCAACTCCATTGATCTCGTGTACGACAGCGACATAGCCTATCGGAGAGAGCTCCGGACGAACCTCTCCTTCAATATTCGGTACAACCTCGATCTTTCTTCAGGATCGTAGAGTGGAGACCAACTGACAACCCGGAGATGATGATGCAGCGCCGATTCTCCTGTTTAATTGCAGTGGCATTGCTCGCGTGGAGCGTCACCCTGTCGCAGAGCGGGAAGCCCAGAGTGGGGGCCATCCCCGCCCACCCCCGCTGGAGCCCGGTGAATCTGCGCTCGTTGAGCACCCGCGGAGTCGCCCCCACCCTGCCGCGGAGATTTTCCTTGAAACAATTCACTCCTGTTCCCGGCAACCAGGGGGACTGCAATGACGGCCCCGCCTGGGCGGCCGCGTACGGCGCGCTGACGTGTCTTGTTGCGGAACAGAAGGGAGTTACAGACAGGAAGCAGGCTACCGCGATGGCTTTCTCCCCATCGTTTGCGTATGTGCTGAGCGCCAACGTCGTCGATGACGATTGCCAGACGCCGTTGATGGTGACGGACGTCCTCAACACGCTCATGCAAAAGGGGACCGTCCCCCTGCGCCTGTGCCCGGCGGGATGCCAGAAACGCCTTGTAGGATTGCTTGCCGACACGGCCAGGACAACGCGACTCGGCAGTTATTCGCTGGTGTGTGATGCAAACTCCCCTGAACGGGTAGCACCGGTGAAGGCATGCCTCGCCAGCGGGAGGCCGGTGGTCTCAACTCTCTACATCTCCGAGACATTTGAAGACGCCAAGGATATGTGGTCCCCGGATGAATACGAAGTCCAGCGCTTACATTCCCCCGGGGACACATCACACGCCCTGCTGGTCGTGGGATACGACGACGAGAGATTCGGCGGCGCATTTGAGGTCATGAACAGCTGGGGAACGGACCAGTTTGGCGTTGAAGGCTACACGTGGATACGGTACAGCGATTTCGACCACTTCTGCGCCGACTCGTATGGAGTCAGCCTCGATACCGTCGTGGTTCAGGACAGTACCACCTCCGTCCCCGGACCCGGCGTCCCATTGGCGGCTGCCCAGGAAAGCAACCCGGCTGTTCCCGTGATTTCACTTCCCCCACCCGCTTCAACGACTCTCACGGGGTCACTCCGGCTTCTTGATAGCCACAGGAAGGTCATGGCGGTCATCAAAACGGATAGCCTTTTTGCCGTGAACTATCCCTTTCGACCAGCGACCTCGTTCCAGATCGAGCTCTCAACCAACGGGGACACGTTCATCTATGCAATCTCCTGCGACAGCGCGGAACGGAAGGCCGAAGCCGCTTATTCGCTTGAGGAGGACACTTCCCAGGTTCTGGGCTGCACACAGATCAGGATTCCGAGCAGAGTGCCGACAAAGTTCAACCGTATCTCGGGCCCCCCCGGCGTCGACTACTATTGCGTTCTCCTTTCAAGAACCCCCCTCAACCTCAACACGATCGTCGAACACCTCAATGCCGGGGCGGGGCGGTTCGTCGACCGCGTCTACTCAGTCATGCATGTGGACCGATCGGCACACCAGTGCGTCTCGGTCGACAAAGAACGATACGTCCTGTTCGATGGCGGAACTCTGTCCGGCAACGCGCTTCCCGTGATATTTGCACTGCGACGGGGACAGTAATCTCTCCAGTGGCCTAGACACCTTTGATGATCCCGAATCGCCCAGACCGCCATGAATTCATCACAACAGGAGCTTCGTATCGTGATTGCCGGAAACGGTTTTCCCCGAAGGCTTCTCCTTCTCGCAATTGGCCTCTTCTGTGCCGCGTCCCCGCTTCTGTCGCCTCCGGCGGCCGCCCAGACACGTTATGACAATTTGATCCTCCGGGACTTTGACGGGATGCGATTTGAACTGAAGGACATTGTCGCCCGTAACAAAGTTACCGTGCTGACGTTCTGGGCCTCGTGGTGTTCCCCGTGCCGCAGGGAACTGAAGGAACTGAACCGCATTCTCCATTCTCCTGAGGGGAAAAACCTGGCCGTTGTGGCGGTAAACATCGATGAAAGCAAGGACATCATCGCCGCGCGTCGTTTTCTCAAAGACTCGAATATCCGCATAACGGCGCTCTACGACGATCAGGAGGTCGCCCGCCGGGCATACCAGGTGACGTCACTCCCGAGGACGTTTGTCATCGATTCGGGCGGCGTCATCCGAAGCGAGCACCACGGATTCAGCACCACCGAAGCGATTGAGAAGGCAATCAACCGCTGCCTCCAGTGATCAGGACAACAACTTCAGGAACACCTCTCATGAAACGTCTCTTCCCCTGGCTGCTTGCCATAACAATCGCAACTCTGACATTGGTTGCGCACGAAGAAGTCTGGGCAATCAACAAGAAACGGTGGGTCATCTTCCAGATCACAGCCGTCAATACCAACGAAGCGTACGCGCGCCAGGTATTCTCCGAACTGCGGCGGACCCTGGCAACAAGCAAGAAGTTGACGCTGGTGTCGGAGACAAAAGAAGGCCTCGCCAGGAAGATCGAAGCGAAGCGCAAGTCCGGTTGCAGTGCCGAGGAATGTCTTACGACCGTCGGCAAGGAACTCAGCGTCGACAAGGTGTTGTCCGGAGAACTCCGGCAGATGCCCGACAGGACGTTCAGGCTGGAGTTGTCACTTGTTGACGTCCTTTCCGGCGAATACGAATGCCTGTACGATGACATCAAAGGCGAGGGAGTTTCGGATTTCTCGAAAATGGCCGCCGCCGCCGCGTACGCGGTCGATTCCAGAATCTACGTGCAGCCCGTTATCCAGGAGGTGAACAACAACTCTGTCATGATTGACGCCGGCGCTGACCTCGGGGTGAAGAAAGGCGAGAGCTTTATTGTAGAGCGGATAACGAACCTGAAAACGGATTCGCAGGGCAAGATCCTCTGGGCTGATACGATCCATGTCGGCAGAATTGCCGTGAGCGCGGTCCAGGCGGGCGGCGCATGGGCAAGCATCGTGAGCGAGCAGGTGCCCATCGAACGGGGCGACTTCGCTGTGGTTGACAGCGCAGGGGAATTCGCGTACGATGCCCCCAAGATCGTTCACACCTCCGTGCCGTTCGGGGTGCAGGGGAAGTCTATTGCGATTACAGCCAGCATCGTCAACAGCAAACGGGTGGATTCGGCACTTGTGTACTACCGGAGCAACGATGGAACAGAGTTCCGGTCCGTCATCCTGGCGCACACTGACAAAGACCGATACAGCGCCGTAATCCCTGCCGACGACGTCCGGGGCCAGCGGCTCGAGTACTACATCGTGGCCAAAGACTCCGGGAGGGACGTGGCTACCAAGTACCAGGAATCCGGCACACCCTTCGTGATCAGCGTCGTGCGAGACCAGGACCCCCCCACGATCGAGCACACTCCCCTCGTTGAAGTGAATGCCTCGGACCGGATTGAAATACGCGCACTCGTCAAAGACAACGTTCGCGTCGGACGTGTCGTGGCGCAAGTCAGGGCGAACCCGACTTCAGCGTATTCCCCGTGGGAAATGACGTGGCAGGGGGGAGACGCCTACGCCGTGATATTGCCGGAGCACTATGCCGATACCACGGACGTGCTGAGCTACTACCTTTCGGCCTCAGACGAGGCGGGGAACCCAAAACGATATCCCGATGCGCCCAACGTTTTTCAAGTCCGCGTATCAAGAAAAGACGTCACCGGACCCTCGATCTCACACAACGAAATCAAGAGCTATCATACCGGCTACCCCCTCACGTTTGACGCTCAAATCACCGACCGCAGCGGAGTGCGGCGCGCCGTTCTCTACATCAAGCCGCCCTATGCTGCGCTGTACAGGAAAGTGAACATGGTGCCGCGCGACCGGACGAACTACAGGGCCGAGGTGCCGCCGGATGTTGCCGAGGAAGGGACTACGAAACTGCAATACTACATCTACGCGGAAGACAGTGCCGGCAACGGAAACTCCTTCGGGCAAAGCGACGCTCCCATTGAAATGGTCTGCCTTGACAACGAGGTCGCGGGTTTCACCGAGGCTTCGCCGGATGATACCCCCCCGTATGTTGATCACTGGCCCGCACGAGTGTATAAGCCTGCTCTCGGATACACGTTCAAGGTTGATGCAGACGATGAATCGGACGTGGGGAGTGTTACGGTTTTCTACCATGGACCACAGGAACCGGATTTCCACAAGATGCAGCTCCATCGGGGACCGGGATACTTCTGGGGGTATCTCCCGGCGAGCATTGAACCGCTCGCATACTATATCGAATGCAGGGACATTTACAGCAACCTGACAACGGTCGCAAGCCCCGGGTCACCGATCATCGTCACCCCCACCGAGACCATCAAGGGCAGGGACAGGTACACCAGGGGAAATGCGCCTTTCATTCGTCCTCACGAACTGCGGATTGTGGAACCCGCCGAACTTGCAGAGTTCGGTTCCCTCGGGTCGGGATACACCGAACCGATCGGGGTCAGGGGCGATCATGCCGAAAGCACACTTCACGTCGAAGGGATTCTTGAAAGCAGCCGAAGATGCCTGGCCGTGTACGCCGATTCGATACGGGCCGAGCTGCTCCCGCTGAGCCCGCTGGAACTGCGATCCTACGTCTCATCCCGACGGCTCACGAAATTCAGCGTTGATATGCCGGCGCCGGCCGACGGATCAATTCTGAGAATCGCGGCATGGGACATCCTGGACAAGTCCGCGAAGTGGGAATTCAAGTATCGCAACAGGTTCCGACAGTCCCCCGTCTTCATCGCATCTTCGCAGGGGCAGGCCACCAAGCCAGAAGTGCGCCTGCCGAACATAACGATCACCCATCCCCTGATGGCCGACAACCTCAACACTATCAGCGTGGCAGCGACAAATGGGACGATGACGCTCGGAGGCAATCTCGGCCATGAGCCGGCTGTCACGCGGGTGGAGGTCACTGCCGGCGGTTATATCGAAGAAGCACTGCTTGGCAGGGACAGCACTGGAGCCATCACCTTCAGCAAATCCTTGAGTTTACCGGGTGACGACAACCAGGTACTGATACGGGCCTGGACCGCCGACGGTCGTTACAAAGACAGGACAATCACGGTCCGTTCGATCAAGCCGAGCGTCGCGGTCGCAGACAGCATGCCCCCCATAGTCGATGTTCTCTCCCCGCAACCCGGTCAGACCATGCATTCCGGGAAGCTGCGTCTGAGCGCACGAGTCATCGACGACACCAGGGTGGACAGCGTGTGGGTCATGTTGGGCGACTCTGCCGTTAAGAACGTCAAGTTTACCCGGACCGGAAGAGCTCAAATTGTCATCGATGACACGCTGGCACTCAGTCCGGGTCAGAACGTCATACAGATTCGCGCCTGGGACGGCCATCAATTCGCCACCAGGAAAGTGACGGTCGACTACAACCTGGCCCTGCAGCCGCTTCAGATTGTGCCCATTTCTCCGGAAGCCGGAATGGTTGCCACCGAAGTGATCCCCTTCCACTTCAGCGTCGCCGGATTCCGCACCGGGATGAAAGTATCTGTACTGAACAACGGCACAGTCATCAGGCCGAATCTCGCAATGGGCAGGAGTCAGCCCGACAATCCTGAAACGCCTGTCGATTTCCCCGACACCATCAGGCTTCTTCCGGGGAAAAACAGGATCGAGTGCATCGTAAGCGGTGAGGGACAATCAGCTTCTTTTCAAGAGACGTTCATATTCGGGTGGCCAACGTTTTCGATCCTGGCGCCGGCAGATACGCTGGTCCATCAGAGCTCCACAGAACTCCGGGTGCTGACGACAAATGTTGCAGGTCCAGGAGGCATCACCATACGTGTCAACGGCCAGTTGCTCGCGCCTGAGCGCAAGATTGACGTGGTCGACCTCGTCGGCAAGGTGTTTGTCCGCCAGATTTCTCTCAAGGAAGGGCTCAATCGCATATTCGTTCGGGTCGCGAACGATGTCGGGGCTGATAGTGACGAAATCAGCATCCGTTTCAAGGGCTCGGTACTCCCAGAGGCGCGCTACCTCGCAATGATCGTGGGGGTGCAGCAGTATCCGCGGATGCCCGATCACGACCTGAGGAGTCCCATACAGGACGCCAGGAACCTACGCGACGTTCTGGTCTCCAACTATACTTTTGAGCCCAACGACGTCAAGTTCCTGCAGAACCCGGACCGCCAGGTGATCATTGATAGTTTTGGAGAACTGAGAAAAGAGGTCAGGGAATCGGACAACGTGCTCATCTTCTATGCGGGTCATGGCATGTGGGACGATAACTCCAAGACCGGATACTGGCTGCCGTCCGATGCGACGCAGGGATCCATAGCCCAATGGCTGACAAACGCCGACATCAGAGACGCAATCAAGAGGCTCGCTGCCCGTCACGTCCTCCTTATCGCAGATGCATGTTTCGCCGGCTCAATTCTCGCGCAAACAAGGGGTCTTCCCACGAGCATCGACGCGATACCCAGGCTCAATGAACGAAAGAGCCGGAAGGCAATGACGAGCGGGCTGACGGTCACCCCCGACGACAGCCCATTCCTCAAGTACCTCTTAAAGGCGCTGAAGGAGAACAGGGAGCATTACCTCAGTGCCGACGCATTGTTCAATCAATTCAAGGACGCTGTCATCGTCAACAGCGCCACGAACTCCATCCCCGAATACAGTATCCTTCAAAGCGCCGACGATGAGGGTGGAGAGTTCATCTTTGTGAGGCGGTGACAGCTGTTCCAAAAAACATACCGAACGGGACGCATTATGACAGTCCGACCTCTGTTCGTCGTTTGCTGCGCTTCGCTTGCCCTGGCTGCAGGGAATCGCGCGCCCGCCACTCCGGCTTCGGCAAAGAGCGTCCGCATCGAGATCCTGTATACGCAGAACACCAACGGAGTCCTGGAGAATTGTGATTGCCCCGGCACGCCGCTCGGCGGGCTCGACAAACGCCTGACGCTGATGAAAAGACTCGCAAATCGCGACAGCGTCTTTGCGCTGTACCTCGACGCCGGCGATCTGCTGTCGTCCAGGGGGTTTCCGCTCAAGGACGAATTCGTGCTTCGGGCCTACTCCATCATCGGGTACGACGCCATCGCGATCGGGGACCAGGAGTTTGTCAACGGGGCCAGGTTCCTCAGCGATGTCAATTTCCACCTTCACCTCCCGTTTACCTCGTGCTGTCTCAAAGCCCGGGACTCCTCGATCATCAATCCCCTCTCGCGCGTGATCAAGGCCTTTGCCGGGATCAGGATCGGCATCGTCGGCATCATAGGCGCCGAGGCGTTCATGTCCGCGGATTCCGAGAACACCCGCGGAGTCATCCTCTCCCGGTACACGAGCAGGCTGAAGGAGGAGCTGACACGCATACGGAACCAGGTTGATGTCGTGGTCGTGCTGTCGCACCTCGGCTACAACGATGATGTCTCTCTCGCGAAGGAATTTCCTGCCATCAACGTCATCATTGGAGCTCACTCGAATACACTCAAGACAGAGCCGGAACGGATAGGCAACACCTATGTCGTCCAGGCGGGGAAGAACTCGGAATTTGTCGGTCAACTCACATTGCTCGTCGACAGGTCGTCAAAGGCCATCCGAAGCCTGAGCGGTACCGTCCACCCGGTGATGAAAGACATTGCCGGCGACGAGCGCCTCGCAAAACTCCTGGCGCAATACGACAAAGAGGTGGCGACCGATGTCAGGGACAGCACCCCTCTGCAGCAGACTCCGGCCCACACTGTCGCCGTCGAAATGTCCGGCAACTCCTGCAAGGGTTGTCACCAGCAGGAGTGGAGGAGCTGGAGCCTGAGCGGCCACGCGTTGGCATATGAGTCCCTCGTGAAGCGGCGGGCGGGAATGAGGCCGGAATGTCTCCCCTGTCATACCGCGGATTCATCCCGACAGCCTGCGTCCGAACTCACCCTTCAGTCATCCGGACACACGGGGGTAGCGTGCCTGAGTTGCCACCAGGTATCACGCGCGCATTTGGACCACGGAAAGGGTTCCGCCCTGAAGCCGACGCTGCTCGATTGCGTGAAATGCCACACGCCCGGGACCCAGCCGGTGTTCGATGTCGCTGCCTCGTTCACGAAGATCAGCCACACCCGGCATCGTCAGTGGGAATATGTCGTCAAGAAAGATGACAGCTTAAGCAGGATTGCCCGCAGACTGTTGTCCAACCCGAATCAGTGGAATCTGCTCTACCGGGTGAATCGGGGAATCATCAAGAATCCTGATCTCATCTACCCCTACCAGCATCTCGCGGTTCCCGGGGGAGGACAGTCGAACTGAGCACTCCCATACCCCTTGAGGTCGCCGTGTCGCGCGAGACAACATCGCTGTCCCTGGAAGCCGTTGTTGTGCTATGCATGACCTTCCTCTGGTTCTCGTTCAACGTGGCCCGGTCTCAGCCCCGCGTGAGCATCCCGAAGCCAACCCTCACCCTTGACACGGTATACCAGGGGCAGCCGCTGGCTGCCCTGATCCCAATACGAAACTCAGGGCAGGACAACCTGCTCATACGGAGCGTCTCTCCATCATGCGATTGCACCACCATCAGGCACGCGCCGACAGCAATCGCGCCCAATCATCTGGACACAATCCGGGTCACGATAAACACGAGCGGACTGCGCGGCACCGAGGAGAAGCAGGTGTTCGTCCAAACGAACGATCGCTCCACGCCAATCGCGGCCATCCGCCTGAGGTTCACGGTAGTGACGGAGGTAGAGCCGGCGGACGGGGAATACAACCTGTGGCTGGGAAGCGTGCCCGTCGGAACCACACTGAGGAAGTCCGTGTCGTTTCGCAATGTCTCCGGAGTCCCCCTGGCGATTTGCGGTGTGTCGACGGCGTCTCCCGAGCTGGTGTTCACCTTCCAACCCCGCATAATCCAACCCGGCCAGAAAGGAGACGCCGACTTCTCTCTCACTCCCTCTCATGAAGGGGTTTCCAGGTCTGAGGTGGTTTTCTCGTTCTCTGGGGGGCACCAGCGGGTGATGGCTCTCACCGTCACCTGTGTTGGGTCAAGGCCGCGATGAAATCCGCCGGCTTCTTGAAGGAGATGCTTACCGTCGTTGCGCTCTCGTCAGGCCTGGCCATCGTCTACACGGCAGTATTCAATCCGGTCTCTTCTCGCTTCCCCGTACCGCCGGGTTCAGGACAAACGGGCTCCGATACGGTATCTGTCACTATCGAAAAGGTCCGGGAGTACGTCAGGGACGGCGGAGGCATTCTGATCGATGGGCGACACGAAGCAGAGTATGGACAAGGGCACATCGGCAATGCGATCAATGTGCCGGTCTCAGAATTTGAACGCTACGCAGGACGACTTGACCCGGTTCCGAAGGACGCAACACTCATCTGTTACTGCGACGGGGAGGGATGCAGCGCAAGCACGGAACTGGCTGCACGGCTCACCGTATTGGGCTATCAGAAGGTCAGGATATACTACGGGGGATGGCAGGAATGGAAACGTCTCGGAAGTGGAAACGACAGGTGACTCGCGGATGAACAGTCGGGTTCTACAGGGTATTACGCTTGCTGCACGGATTGCCCTGGGCGCAGTATTCCTGTTTGCGGGGCTCGGGAAGATCCAGGCCACAGAGTCATTCGCGCAGAGCATCCTCAACTACCGGGTCGTGTCGGACCCCTTACTCGTTCATGCCGCCGCCATCGTCATTCCCTGGCTGGAACTGGTATCGGGCTTCAGTCTCCTGGTCGGGTACTGCAGGAGGGGAAGCGCTGTCATCATCCTTGTCCTGCTGGGAGTGTTTGTGGCCGCCATTACGCAAGGGATGGTCAGGCATCTGGACATCGCATGCGGGTGTTTCACACAGGATCCTTCCGCGGGACGGATCGGTTTTCAGAAAATCCTGGAAGATATGGTCCTTGGTATTCTTGCCGTCATAAGCTTCAAATCGAGTTACCCCCCCTCTCTCAGCGCCTGATCCTGTCACGGACGTCGGAGGCCGTTCGACCCACTGAATCGAACGGCCTCGCAACGGAGCGCCCCATCCTACCGGAGGGGTGAGGAGCAATCATCCACACTTTACCGGGAATCGACATCAGAGATGCAACGATGACATTCAGTGTGGCAGATTCATCTCCACGTCTGCGGAGATCTTCAGACTCGAAAGGAGCGACGCGCTATAGTGCGGGGCGCCGGTCACCCAGGCCTGTACCTTAGCCCTGTATTGAGGCTCCATCGAGCCTGACTTGTAGTAGACCTGGGCTGCCTGGACACTCATCTGCGACAGATACTCGCGCAATTGTTCGATCGTATACTTGTCCGCAGCCGAACTGGCCGAACCCTGGCCGGACTCGAACAGGGTCTTTTCGATTGTAGAGAGAAGGATCAGGTCTGCTTCGGCACGATTTGCATCAGTGGTACGGGCGAGCTGCCAGAACCATGCGGTCGGAAGGGCTACGACAAGACCGGCGCCCAGCCATCCGCCTCCGGCGATCGCACTAATGGCCGGACCCGCGATGCTTCCCGCGACAATCTGTGCCACACCCCCCGCGGCCGTTGATACGCCTGCGTGCAGCTTCATCTGCGCGCGGATCTTGCTGAGATCCGACTGCCGGTCCTGCTGGATCTTCGAATATGCTGCGTCCAGACCGAGGCTCATTTCGGAATTGGGCGCTGATGCACGAACCAGACTTGCGAGCCACTTGTATCGAGCCTCCTGAAAGGCAGCCATGCACCCATACGCGATCACGGCGTCCATGTCTGCGTTCTGCACAGCCTGGCTTGTTTCGAGAATTGTCGCTACGACGTCAAATTGCGTCGGCAGTTCTTTTGAGATGAGTGAGCGCCCGACTGACGACTTAGCCGCTTTCAGGAACGTCAGGGCCGCACTCACTGTTTTCGCTGAAGTAATTGCGGACTTGAGCTGGTCCTTGACAAGGGCATCTGCCTGGCCACGTGTCTGGAGGAGGAGTTCCCTGAAGACCTCGGCATATTCAGCTCTCACACCGTAGAGGATTATTGGATTGCCCCACGCTCCAAGCGGACCAGGCTGCAACGTGTGAACCCCCGACTGGATCATGTCGGGGAGCCAGACTCGGCCAGACCAGGCACTGTTTCCAGCAGGACTTTTCTGCGCCCATTTCCCGGGAGGAACGTACTGTCCGCTGCTCTGCGCGACGGCAAATGTGTAACCTGCGAAAAGAAGACACATAATCGCTACAAGCATCTTCCGCATGATAACCTCCTTGGATTTGTGGGCAGCCTGTGGGTGTTTGGTGGGGCTCACGAGGGCAGTGTAATTGCCGGGTGGCGTATCGCCTTGGAACGGTTTGGATCTCTTTGATAGTATTCAACGCGGATGCCTCCCTCTGCTGAAAAGTCCAATGCCTAATTGAATCGACGGCACCGGCCAGCGATGCATCTGAGGATAGCTCGAAAGTTCTGTCAATTCGAGGACCAGAGCACGGAGGGAAAGCTCCAGGACACGAACCGGATGTGAGCTTTCAGCGGTGCGGGCGCAGGATTCTGCGAGGTGGCAGGATAATCGATCCATGTTGACTGGAGGCGGAATCCAGGTATCGCATGCGAACCGCCGACTTGACAGCGGATCAAAGATCATTTATGTTGCCTCGATCCCCTCCAGCCCAAACAACAGCACTTCCTGCCATGTCATCAACCACCCGGATATTCTTACACGTGACCTGCTGCACGCTCCTCACAGGGCACTGTTTTCCCAAGGGCCGGCCTCTCATATCGACATCAGGCCCTGAATCGGCCGTGCCGAGGATTGTCAACATCATCAATTTCGTACGCCTCCTGGAGCCGCGTTCGGCCGAGATCACCGAAGATGTGCTGTATCAGACCGTTGTCGAGCAGATCAGCATCATGAGGAAGTACAGGCTCAGGGGCACATTCCTCCTGCAATACGACGCGCTCATGGATCCACGGTACCAGAAACTCTTCCTGGCCGTCCCGCGCGACACGTTTGAAGTCGGCGCCTGGTGGGAGATCACTCAACCTCATGTCGAACGGGCGGGGATGAAATGGAGGGGCCGCTATCCGTGGGACTGGTACGCGAATGTCGGGTTCTCCGTCGGCTACACGCCCCGGGAACGGGAGAAGCTTGTTGACGTATACATGCAGGATTTCAAAAGGATTTTCGGGCACTATCCCGCATCTGTCGGGTCATGGTTCGTCGACGCACACACACTGGGCTATCTGTCGGATAAGTACCACATTACGGCCTCATGCAACTGTAAGGACCAGTACGGGACAGATGGCTACACGGTCTGGGGAGGATACTGGAGCCAGGCCTACTATCCGAGCAGGCTGAACTCATATATGCCGGCGCAGCACGAGGAAAGCCAGATTCCCGTGCCCATATTCCGGATGCTGGGAAGCGATCCCATACGCCAGTACGACCAGACGGAGACGCCCAACGGGCAGGGCGTCGTCACGCTGGAGCCTGTGTACCAGTTCGGCGGAGGGGATTCAGCCTGGGTACACTGGTATTTCCGGCAGTTCACCGAGTCCGTCTCACTGGGATTCAACTACGTGCAAACCGGACAGGAGAACTCTTTCACATGGGGCGCGATGGCCCGGGGATTCAGCATCCAGATGCCGTTGATCGCACAACTAAGGGATGAGAACAGGATACGAGTTGAGACGCTCGGGGAGGCCGGGTCATGGTTCCGTGAGCACTACAAGGTCACGCCGGCGACTTCCGTCACTGTCATGAAGGATATTGATGGAAGCGGGATGAAGACCATCTGGTTCAACAGCCGGTTCTACCGAGTGAACATTCTGTGGGACAACGGCCGTTTACGCATACGCGACATCCATCTTTTT
>Ga0335069_10008319_pt1 | contig 14846 bp, 9 predicted proteins | sample Lox_Sample_11_FD_206714 | JGI IMG/M metagenome (GOLD analysis project Ga0335069, IMG submission 206714) | Soil microbial communities from Loxahatchee National Wildlife Refuge, Florida, United States - Lox_Sample_1.1 | ecosystem: Environmental > Terrestrial > Soil > Wetlands | place: USA: Florida... | reverse complement strand
CCCACCTTCTCGCGGACCAGAGAGCGGATCTGGGGCGAGACGCGCAGCGGAGACTCGAGCACCAGTCCGTCGGTGGCGTGGGCTTCCTCGACCCACTGCTCGGTCAGCGAAGGGCGGCCCCCGGCGGGGGTGGCGCACCCCGACGCGAGGACCAAGACGACGGCGACGGCCAGCGACTTGGCCACCACAGGACTCCTCCGACCACTCCCCTCGACTCTGACACTGGAAGTCTAGGTCCCCGGGGAGCCAGAAGGCCAGTCACGCAGCGGGCGGGCCCACGGAGGCAGCCGTTGACTCATGGCGGCACGGGCGGTTATACGCGCGGACCCTCGCCCAGCCAGGCGAGCGGGAGCGTAGCTCAATTGGCAGAGCAATGGACTCTTAATCCATAGGTTGTGGGTTCGATTCCCTCCGCTCTCAAACTGACGGCGGCACGTGGCCCCCCCGGGGCGGCGCGTGCCGCCGTCGTCGTTTCGGGACCTCGATCGAGGTGACGGCCAGGTGACGGCGTTGTCGCCACCTCGTGTCCAATCCCGTGGAATTCCCGCACGTTCCAGGGTCAGTGGACGGCGAGTGACGTTACCGTTGGTAACGCTCCGTTACCCATCCACACGCCGGGAGCGGCCCCCCTGCGCGCAAGTGCTTGAGGTGCGCAGGGACGGGCCCTGGAACGTGGCTTGCCTACAGCGGGGCCAAAAAAGTTGGTCGCCGTCTGGCCACGGGCCATCGGTGTGCCCATTGGCAGCATCCACGTGGAGAGGGGACGAATGAGGTCACAAACCTGGAAGTCGTGTCTCGGAGTGCTGTGCCTGTTGGCAGCGGGCACGGCGAACGCCGCGAAGATCTCCTTCAGCGAGAAGGGCTTCATCGACGTCGGCGCACTGGTCCAGACGCAGTTCCGGATGGTCCAGGACGGCTCGCCCGACAAGAAGAACCCGTCCTACGACTTCCTGTTCGGGCGGGCGCGCATCCTCCTGTCGGGCCAGTTCGATGACCACATCGGCTTCCTCATCGACACCGACGTGACCTACGGCGCCGCGACGATCGGCGGTCCGACGGGCGGCGTGGCCTGGAACAGCAACATCTATCTCCTCGATGCGATCGGCACGTACAAGGTCAGCAAGGAGCTCATCATCGACGCGGGCCTCACCTTGCCTGCGTTCAGCCACAACGAGCTGACCAGCGGCGGCAAGTACGCGAGCATCACCCGGTTCAGCACCAGGACCAACTCGCCCTTCCCGCCGAACGCCACGCGCGGCCTGCGGGACGTCGGCATCGTGCTCCGCGGTCTGCTCCTGGATGACCGGCTCTACTATCGCCTCGGCGTCTTCAACGGCGTCCAGGGTGGCACCTCCCAGACGGGCTCGGCGACCAACGGACTCGCGACGGGCACCGCCACCGTGAACGGGGGCGATGCGCCGTTGTTCGGCGGCATGCTGCGCTTCAACATCATGGGCAAGGAGGACGGGTTCTCGTTCTGCCAGGTCTGCTTCGCCAAGTCGCCACTCATGAGCATCGGCGTGTCGGGCGTGTATCAGAACAATGCGATCCGGCCCCTGGTGCCGACCGGCGCCGGCACCTCCCAGTACATCGGCCAGCACGCCTGGACCACCGCGGCCGCCGACTTCTTCACTGACGTTCCCTTCACCCCCGACATCGAGCTCAGCGCCGACATTCTGTTCAGCAAGTACTTCGTCGGCGACAACGCGGTCCCGTCCGGAAACGACCTCGAGGCCCTCGTTCACCTGCGGTTCGGGGACTTCGGCATCTTCGGTCAGTTCGAGTGGTTCGACTCGGAGACCAAATACGTCGGCAAGGGCAACACCTTGGGCGACTCCAAGATCTACCGGGCCGGCCTGAACTGGTTCCTCCTGCAGAACATCTACAAGATCACCTATGAGGTCTCGTTCCAGGACAAGGAGCAGGCAGGCAACACGGTGGACGCCACCGCGGTCCCGCCCAACGTGTGGACGATGGTGCTGCAGTTCTCAACCACGTTCTAGTCCCTGGACGTCACCCAGAAGTCACGCGGGCGGCGCAGGTCCTCCTGGACCTCGCCGCCCGTCGTCTTGGCGTCCACTCCGTTGCATCCCTGAGGAAATGCTTCCCCCGTCGCCGCGACCTCGCGCACACTCCGCCCCGACGTGAGAGGGGGCCACCGGACGACCCGGGCCCCTGTTCCACGCACCATACGGGAGGACGCCCGCAATGCTCGACCGCCGGACCCGCCGCATCGCGCTGCTCACGCTTCTCCTGCCGCTCGCCGCCTCGGCTACGACCCGATGCGAACAGCTGCTCCAACGCTTCGGTGACCGGCTCGCCGACGCGACCTGCTTCGAGAGCCCGGACCTGACGACCAACAACGCCGCGACCACGCCGGCGAACAACTCCATCTCCACCCTCCCCGCGGGTGCGTTCACCCCGGTGACCGACCGAGGCGTCATCTCTCCCAGCGCGCCGAACAAGACGCCCATCACCAAGGTCGTTCCCGGAATCCAGATCAACGCCCGGATCGCCGGCGATCCCCAGGGACAGGCGCGCTTCCTGCTCCGGTTGCCCGACGACTGGAACGGCCGGCTGGTGGTCGCCGGAGCCTCCGGCACCCGGAGCGAGTTCAACGGCGACTTTGCCTGGAGCGACTACGTCGTCCAGAAGGGCTACGCCTACGCCTCGCAGAACAAGGGGGTGCTGAACCTCCGGATCACCAGCCTCTCCAGCCCCACGCCGCCGAACGCGCTCGCCTGCCGGCTGAATCCGAGCTCCCAGGTGTGGGTGAACTTCTACGACAACGATGACGGTCAGCCCTTCGTCCGCTGGGCGCTGTTCATGGGCGAAGCGGCCCGACTTGCCCAGCGCGGCGTGGAGGCGCGGTACGGCCATGGCCCGCGCTTCACCTACGCGGTCGGCACCTCCAACGGCGGGTATCAGGTCCGCCGGGCGGTGGAGCTCTTCCCCGGGCTCTTCGATGGAGGCGTGGACTGGGAAGGGACCGAGGTGAATCCGGCCGGCCCCAGCATCCTCACCGACCTCCCGCCGGCCATCCTGAACTACCCCGATTACGTCGCCTCGGGCCGGGACCCGAACGGCACCGCGGCGAAGAACATCCGCGCCGCCGGGTATCCGCCGGACATCGTGCTCCCCACTGCTGCCTCGCTCTGGGCGAACTACTGGACGTCGTTCTGGGAGGTGACCCAGTGCCAGTGGCAGAAGCGGGTCGACCCCGGCTACGACACCTACGCCCAGGGGACCGGCACGTACAACTACTACGCCCGCCTCTCGCAGTCGGACGTGGGAGCGCAGGTCGCGAGCTTCGCCACCACCGGGCGGATCCGCCGCCCGCTGATCACCGTCGCCGGCACCATGGACGGCCTGCTTCCCATCGACCGGCACGCCCGCGCCTACGCCCGGAAGGTGGAGGCGGCGCTCGCTGACCGCGACGGCGACGGTGACGACCACTGGCGGGACGACCACTGGCGGAATGGCGAGCGGCGGCCGGACTACCGCCTCTACGAGGTCCAGAACGGGAACCACATCGAGACCTACCAGGATCAGTTCCCGCAGCTCGAGCTGATCGAGCCGCACGCCCAGGCCGCGTTCAACCTGCTGGTGCAGCACGTCGAGCACGGGCACACGCTCCCGCCGAGCCAGTGCATCCCTCGCGGCGGGAGCATCTCTGCCGCGCCAGGGCAGCCGGGTCACTGCGCGAACCTCTTCGCGCCCTGAAGCACCGGGCGCCGGTGAGGCGGACGCGGGGCGTTGCTCCTCGGAGGGGCAGCAAGAAGAACCGGCCGGCACCGCGTCCCGGGGGGGAGGGGCGGGCCGGCCGGTGGGCTTCCGGGGCAACTCCCCCCGGGCGACGAAGGGACTTGGCCTAGATGACGCCGATCTTGTGGTCCTTGGTCTCGCGGATGAAGAGCGAGCCGATGAGGAAGGTCCCCGCCGCGACCACGATCGGGTACCAGAGCCCGTAGTAGATGTCTCCGTTCGCCGCCACCAGGGCCGTGGCGGTGAGGGGGAGCAACCCACCGAACCAGCCGTTCCCGATGTGGTAGGGCAGCGACATCGACGTGTACCGGATGCGCGTCGGGAACAACTCGACGAGGAACGCGGCGATCGGCCCGTACACCATCGTGACGTAGATGACCTGGATCACCAGCAGCAGCAGGATCATCGGCCAGTTCAGACCGGTGGGGTCGAACTTTGCCGGATAGCCCGCCGCCGCCAGCACCTCCTTCAGCCGGTTCTCGTTGACCCCGGTGATCTCGGTGTCGTTGATCTTCACCACTGGCGCCGCGCCGGCCGGACTCTCCACCTGAGCGTAGTTGAGGCTGCGTGAAGTGAGGAGGTTCCGGACCTTGTCGCACTCGCTGTACCGGGTCCAGGGGAAGGCGAAGATGTGGACCTGGCAGTCGTTGGCGGTGAGGGTGATCTTGTTGTTGGTGCTGAACCGCTCCAGTGCCGGGTTGGCGTAGTGGGTCATCCCCTTGTACAGCGGGAAGTAGGTGAGCACCCCGAGCAGACAGCCCGCCATCATGATCCACTTCCGGCCGATCCGGTCGGACAGCCTCCCGAAGACGAGGAAGAAGGGCGTGCCGATCACCAGCGAGGTGGCGATGAGCAGGTACACCGTCTCGAACGGGACCTTCAGCGTCGTCTGGAGGAAGAACAGGGCGTAGAACTGACCCGTGTACCAGACCACGCCCTGTCCGGCGGTGGCACCGAAGAGGGCGAGGAGCACGATCTTCAGATTGCTCCACTGCCCGAAGCTCTCGGACAGCGGCGCCTTGCTCCCCTTCCCCTCCTCCTTCATCCTCCGGAACAGCGGGGACTCGTTCAGCTTGAGCCGGATGTAGATGGAAATGGCCAGGAGGATGATGGAGAGAAGAAATGGGATGCGCCAGCCCCAGACTCTGAAGTCGTCGACGGTCATCACGCCGCGGGCGATGTAGATCACGATCAAAGCCACCAGGAGGCCCACCGTGGCGGTGGTCTGGATCCAGGCGGTGTTGGCCCCGCGCTTGTTCTCCGGTGAGTGCTCGGCGACGTAGGTGGCCGCTCCCCCGTACTCGCCGCCGAGGGCGAGGCCCTGTGCCAGCCGCAGCAAGACGAGCAAGGTCGGGGCGAGCATGCCCACGGCGCTGTAGGTGGGGAGACAACCGACGAGGAAGGTCGACAGGCCCATCACCGTGATGGTGACGAGGAACGTGTACTTGCGGCCGACCAGGTCGCCGATCCGGCCGAAGACCAGCGCTCCGAACGGACGGACCAGGAACCCCGCGGCGTAGGTGACGAAGGCGTTGAGGAGCGCGGTGGTCTGGTTTCCCGGCGGAAAGAAGGAGCCGGCGAAGAACGGCGCCAGCACGGCATAGATGTAGAAGTCGTACCACTCGAAGACGGTACCCAGGCTCGACGCGAAGATGACGCGGCGTTCTTCGTTCTTGTCGACCATGGGCAGGGATGAGGCGGCGACGGCCATCGATCTGCCTCCTTCAGAAGACGGGTGGGCATCCGCCGCAGACCGCAACATTCAAGCCAAGTTGCACACATCAGCGGTGTCACTTGGTTCGCCGTTGACGCGATGCAATGGTCGCGCAGAACGGTAACAGTCGCCGTTACCTTCGGTAACACGGCCGACCACCGGGTGGCATCAGGCCCGGCCGATCGGTCCCTCGATCGGGTAGACGTTGCTCGGCGTCACCGTGGCCAACGGGGCCAGGCCGGTGGCAGCCAGGCTCCCGTCGGCGAGCTGCCGGCACCGGAGACCGGTGCGGTAGAGCCCGGGGAAGCGCTCCAGCCGCTGCGAGACGAAGCCCGCGTGGTCCTGCTCCAGGCTCCGGGGCTGGGCGGGCCAGGAACGCTTCACGCAGAGCTCACCCTCGGAGCCCGCCCCGCTCGCCCGCCGGCCGACCACGTCCACCAGGACCGGCTCCACCCCGAAGAGTGGCGTTCCGCCGAGGTCACCGAACCGTGCGGCGAGCATCCCGCCCCCCTCGGGGCTCCACACCGGAGCCACCGCCGCGTCCGAGCCGTCGAGCGCGGCGCCGAGCACGCCCGGTCCGGCCGCTGCCAGCGCTGAGCGGGGTCCGAACAGGTGGGTGACGCCGAGCGCACGGGGACGCTCGGCTCCGTCCCCGCGCTCGTCGAAGACCAAGGCCCCGCCCAGCACCCAGGTGCCCCAGAGGACGTCCACCCGCGGGCCCGAGAAGCCCTCGGTGCACAGGACGTGCGCGCCCGGGCCCACCCCGGCCGCCTCGCGCAGCGCCAGCGCGGAGCAGAGGAGGAAGCCCGCCAGCCCGTGCACCACCGGTGGGCCGTCCTCGAGCCCGGGGACCAGGAGGAGCGGATCCTCGCCGTCACACGGGCGGATGGCGCAGGTCGGTCGGGCCCGGAGCAGCGCCGTCCCCAGCTCCTGATCCCGGCCGTAGACCAGGCTCACCGGCGCCCCGGTGCGCCGCTCGACCAGGACCGACTCCACCCGACCGAGCCCGCCCAGGAGGTCCTCGACCCGGTCCCAGAGCGGCAGCCGGCCCTCGGGGGTGGGCGCCTCGTCGGCCGTCACCAGGACGCGCGCCCGAGTCGCACGCAGAACCCGCCCGAGCGCTGCACCCGAGCGCGCCGGGACCGCCACCGGCACCGCCCCGATGCGTGCGCAGCCCAGGTGGAGCATCGCCAGGGTGGGCGTCTCGGGGAGGTGGCCCACCACCCGGTCGCCCCAGCGCACGCCTTGCGAGAGCAGCACCTGCGCCATCCGCGCCGAGGCCTGCCGCAGCTCGCGGAAGCTCCAGGTCATCATGTCGCCCTCGGCCCGGGCCCACACCAGCGCGGTGCGCTCGGGGGATGCCACCGCGTGGCGGTCCACCGCGTTCCAGACGGCGTTCAGCAGGCCCCCCGCGAACCAGCTGACGTCGCCGTGCTTCATCTCCCCGACGAAGGCGTCGTCCGGCGGGCGCACCCAGTCCAGGAGCCCCGCCTCGCGCAGCCAGAAGCGGCGCGGGCTCTCGAGACTCTCCACGGCCAAGCGTTGGCACGCCTGGAGCCGTTCCTCCAGACTGGATTCGACGAGGCTGCTCACGGTCGAAACCGACCGCGGCAGGCAAGCCATACGCCAGCGGGAGGGACACGTTCCCTTGCGGACTTCGCCCGGACCCGGCGTGTCGTTCCGGAACAGGGCGTTACCGAACGTAACGGGAGGGGCTCAGGCGGGGAGCTTGCTCCGGGGGATGCCCAGCCGGGCCCGCTTCTCCCAGAGCGCCTTCCTGCTGATGCCCAGCCTCCGCGCGATCTCCGTCTCCGACAGGTGGCCCTGGTGCTCGAGCACGAAGCGGCGGAAATACTCGGTGAGCGCGCCGGAGTTGCCCGTCTCCTCGCCCTCCAGACCCGGTGCCGAGGCCGGGCGGGGGCCGTCGATGGCCAGCAGGTCCGTGGTGATCTGCCCGCCGTCGCTGAGGATGACCGCGCGCTCCAGGGCGTTCTCCAGCTCGCGCACGTTCCCCGGCCAGGGATGCTCGAAGATGGCCGCGCGCGCCTCGGCGGTGAGCTCCAGCGGCGGCTTGTTGAGCCGCCGGCAAGTCTTGGAGAGGAGGAAGTCGGCCAGCTCGAGCACGTCGGCGCCGCGAGCCCGCAGCGGCGGCAGGCTGATCTCCACCACCCGCAGCCGGAAGTAGAGGTCGTTCCGGAACTGACCATCGTACGACATCTGCCGGAGGTCGCGGTGGGTCGCGGCCATCAGCCGCACGTTCACCCGCCGGCTCCCGGTGGCGCCCACCCGTCGTACCTCGCCCTCCTGGAGCACACGGAGCAGCCGGGCCTGGGCGGGGAGGGGGAGCTCGCCGATCTCGTCGAGGAAGAGCGTGCCGCCCTCCGCGGCCTCCACCAGGCCCGGGTGGGTCTTGTGTGCGCCGGTGAAGGCGCCCTTCTCGTGACCGAAGAGCTCCGACTCGATCAGCGTCTCGGGGATGCTGGCGCAGTTAACCGCGATGATCGGCGCGTCGCGGCGGACGCTCTGGTCGTGGACCGCCCGGGCCACCAGCTCCTTGCCGGTGCCCGACTCACCGAGGATGAGCACCGTGGCGTCGGTGGCGGCGACCTTGCGCACCCGCTCGAAGACCTCGCGCATCGCGGGGCAGCTCCCCACCATCCCGTGGACGGCGTAGTTGCGCTCGAGGTCCTGCTTCAATGCGGCGTTCTGCCGCTGCAGCCGTGACTGCCGCAGCACCCGGTCCACCACCAGCAGGAACTCGTCGTGGTCGAAGGGCTTGGCCACGAAGTCCGCCGCCCCCTTCTGCATCGCCTCCACCGCGGCGCGTACCGTGGCGTAGCTGGTCATGACCAGCACCGGAGTGGGGCGGCAGGTGTCGATGAGCGTCGTCCCCAGCTCGCCCGGCAGCCGCAGGTCGGCGACGACCAGGTCGAACCCGTCGGCGGCGCCCGCCGCCATCGCCTCGGGGACGGTGGCCGCCTCGACCACGTCGTGGCCGGTCCTCGCCAGCAGGCGGGCCAGCTCGGAGCGGATGATGTCCTCGTCCTCGACCACCAGGATGCGGCTCATGCGCGTGCTCCCCCGAGGGCCTCGGCCACCCTCGTCCCCGGACCCACCGGAGCCTCAGCCCCCGGCAGCTCCACCTCGACCGTCGTCCCCGCGCCGGGTCTGCTCTCGACCCGGAGCGTACCCCCGTGTTCGCGGACGATCGCCGCGACCAGCGGAAGCCCGAGACCCGTACCCTGCCCTGGCGGCTTCGTCGTGTAAAAAGGTTCGAACATCCGCTCGCGGGTCGACTCGTCCATTCCAGTGCCACGGTCCTGGACGGAGACCTTGACGCCATGTGTCGTCGGCATCGCACCGACTGTCACCGGCGTGCCGGGCGGGCTCGCGTCGCAGGCGTTCGACACGAGGTTGACGAAGACCTGGATCAGCCGCTGCCGGTCGCCGGAGACGTGCACCCCTTCGGGCACCCGGTTCTCGCAGGGCACGCCCTTCGCCTCGCGCGACAGCCGCACCAGGGTGATCGCCTCGCCGACGCACGCCTGCAGGTCCACCGGAGAGCGATGCATCCCGTCGGAGGCGCCGGCGTGGCTGTAGCCGAGCAGCACCCGGACGATGGCGTCGATGCGCTGGGTCTCGCGGAGGATGAGGCCCACGCGGTCGCGCAGGTCTGCCTTCTCCAGCTCGGACACCAGATTCTGGGCGAGGCAGGCGATGCCGGTGAGCGGGTTGCCGATCTCGTGCGCCACGCCTGCCGCCAGCCGCCCCACCGAGGCGAGCCGGTCCTGGTGCGCCACCTGAGCCGCCAGGAGCTTGCGCTCGGTGAGGTCCTCCACCAGCACCACCACCCCCGCGGTCTCACCGGTGGTGCTCCCGGGCTCGCGCACCTGGCTGCGGGTCAGCGAGAAGGCGCGCTCGCTGCCGTTGGTCTGCAGATGCACCTCCTCCTGCGAGGCCACCCCGGACACGAAGGCGCGCACCGAGGCAGGCAACGGGCCCGACAACGCGTCGAGCCGCGCGCCGACCGCCTCGTGGGCGGTGAGCCCGCTCAGGTGCTCGAGCGCGCGGTTCCAGATGACCACGTCGCGGTCGGGCCCGAGCGCGCACACCCCCAGGGGCAAGTCCTCCAGCACGCGCCGCAGGTAGCGGCGGTAGGCCTCGAGCTCGGCCGGCGCCCCCTGCAGCTGGGCCCGGCTCGCCCGGAGCTGCTCCTCGAGCGCCCGGATCCGGTCGCTCAGCGGGGCCCGCGCGCCGTGGTTGATGCGGATGCTCCGGTCCACCACCCAGCGGGCGACCAGCGGGCCCATCAGTCCGGAGAGGTTCCGCTGCAGCCGCTCGCGGAGGCGTCCCAGCTGCGCCGGTCGCCGCTCGCCCGGCACCATGTCCAGGTCGGCCAGCGCCTGGGTCACCTCGGTGGACGCCGCGTCCTCGCCGAGCAGCGGGGCGAGCTTCGCCTGGAACTCCTGGGCGCTCGACGGCTCGAGCATCCACGGCCCCGGGGCCGCGCCGCGGGTGCAGGCCACCGCTGCCTCCTCCTCGCGCGCCGTGGCGCGGGTGAGGAGCGACACGCCACCGAACAGCAGGGTGTTGAGGAACAGCGACCAGAAGGTGGAGGCGCTCCAGGGCTCCGTGCCCGGGCGGATGCCGAACACCCAGGCCAGGTCGAACGCCGCCGGGAGGAGCCGCCCGCGGGCGAGCAGCGGGAGGAAGAGCGTGACTGCCCACACCCCCACCCCCGCCGAGAGCCCCACCAGGAATCCCTGCCGGGTGGCCCCGCGCCAGAAGAGTAGGGCCAGGAGCCCCGGCAGGACCTGCACCACCGCGACGAAGGAGATGAGGCCGATCTCCACCAGCCCTTGCCGGGTGGCGAGGAGGCGGCTGAAGGCGTAGCCCAGCGCCAGCACGGTGACGATGAGCGCCCGCCGCGCCCAGAGCAGCCCCGCGTAGAGGTCGCCGGAGCGGGCGAGGTCGGTGCGGGGGAGCACCAGGTGGTTGAGGCACATCGCCGCCAGGGCCAGCGTGTCGACGATGAGCATGCTGCTCGCCGCGGAGATCGCGCCGACGAACGCCAGCGCCCCCACCAGGGGATGTCCGCTGCTCCGCGCCAGCGCCAGCACGTGGTTGTCCGGGTTCCCGTCCGGGAAGCGCACGGTGCCGCTCCAGAGCAGCGGCATGACCGGGAGGTTGAGCAGCAGGAGGAACAGCGGGAACGCCCATGCCGCCACCCGGAGCGCCCGGCCGTCGAGCGACTCGGTGAAGGCCATGTGGAACTGCCGCGGGAGGAGAAAGGCCGCGGCGAACGAGAGGAGCAGGAGCGTGGTCCAGGGCCCACCCTGCACCGGCCCGTACGCCCGCTCGAGCGCGCCGGGGTGGTCGGCCAGCCACCGCGAGAGCCCGGACAGACCGCCGAACACGCCGGTCACCGCCACGGCCGCCACGGTGAGCAGCGCCACCAGCTTCACCAGTGACTCGAAGGCGATGGCCACGCCCAGGCCGGCGTGCCGCTCGCGCGGGGTGACGTGGCGCGCCCCGAAGAGGAGCGCGAACAGCGTCACCACCCCGCAGAACATCAGGGCGATGCCGCTCGGCAGCGAGGCCTGGGTCAGCACCGTGAACCCCGCGGTCACCGCGTGGATCTGCAGCGCGAGGTACGGGAGGTTGCCGGCGAGCATGAACACCGTCACCAGCACGCCCGCGCCCTGGCTCTGGAAGCGGAAGGCGAAGAGGTCCGCCGGCGAGGTGAGCTGGTGCTCGCGGCACAGGCGCAGCACCGGCTCCCAGAGCACCGGCACCAGGAGGCACGCCAGGGTCACCCCGAGGTAGATGGTGAGGAAGGCGTAGCCCTGGCTCCAGGCGAAGCCCACGCTCCCCGAGTAGGTCCAGGAGGTGGCGTACACCCCGAGCGAGAGCGCGTAGGTCAGCGGATGCCGGACCAGCCGCCCCGGCACCAGCCCCCGCTCCGTCGCGTAGGCCACGCCGAAGAGCAGGCCGAGGTAGGCGACCGCCACCCCGAACAGGGCGCCGATCGACGGGCTCATGGCGGAGCGCTCGGGCGATGGACGGCCCACGCCCCGAGGCCAATCACCGCCACCCAGAGGAGGAACGGCGCGAACCAGCCCCGCTCCGGCGTCGCCCAGAGCACGCGCGCCGGGCCCACCAGCAGCACCAGCGACACCGCGAACGCCCACAGCGCGGGCTCGGTGGCGCGGCTCTTGTCCGGCGGCGGGGCCATAGAAACGTCCTCGGCGAGAGCGCATCTCGCCGTCCAGTGCGCTATGGGAGCCCTTCTGCACCGATGAACGCGCTGCTGTCCATCTGGGCCTGGGTGGAGATCACCCTGGTGACCCTCCTGGGGTTTCTCGTCCAGACGGCGCTCTTCGTGGTGTGCCTGCCGTTCGACCCACGCAGGCGGGTGGCCGGCCGGACCTTCCGGCTGGTGGGGGTGGTGGCGGCGAAGCTGAACCCCTTCTGGCGCTTCGGGGTGGTGGGCCCGCTGCCGTCGCCGCTTCCACGGAAGACGGTGGTGGTGAGCAACCACGAGTCCAACGCCGACCCCTTCCTGGTCTCCTTTCTCCCCTGGGAGATGAAGTGGCTCGGGAAGGCCTCGCTGTTCCGCATCCCGGTGGTGGGCTGGATGATGCGGATGGCAGGAGACATCCCGGTCGAGCGCGGGGACAGCGACTCGGCCAGGAAGGCGATGGGCGTCTGCGCCCGCTGGCTCGCGCGCGGGATGCCGGTGATGCTCTTTCCCGAGGGCACGCGGAGCGAGGACGGCCAGCTGCTCCCCTTCAAGGACGGCGCGTTCCGGCTGGCGATCGAGACCGGCGCGGACCTCCTCCCGGTGGCGCTGGCAGGGACCCGGACCGCGCTCCCCAAGCACAGCTGGAAGTTCGGGCGCGCCGACGGCCGGGTCACCGTTGGGGCGCCCATCGCCACGACCGGGATGAGCCTCGCGGACCTCGAGCCCCTCAAGGCCCGGGTGCGCCAGGAGATCCTCGACCTGCGGGCCCGCCTCGCGGCCCTGGAGGGGCCTCTTGCGCTCAGGCCGGGAGTGGCGGAAGGCACCGGCGGCAGCTCCGGAGGAACTGCGACGGGGTGAGGCCGAAGGTCCGCCCCTCGCACGGGCCCTCCCCCGACGTCTGGGCGCTCCGCGATCGCCGGTGGCGGACCATCGCCGCACCCGTCACCCGCTGCTGAGGCCAGCGCAGCCCCGGCGCCCTGACCGCGGCGGACTGTACGAGCGAGCCGGGTGGAGCACGAGGCATGATGCCCCCGTGCTCCACCTTCGCCCCGCGACGCGGGCCGACGTCCCGCTCATCCTCTCGCTCATCCGCGAGCTGGCGACCTACGAGCGCGATCCTGACGCGGTGACGGCGACCGAGGAGGCGCTGGCCCGCGACGGCTTCGGGGAGCGCCCGCTCTTCCAGGTGACCATCGCCGAATGGAACGGCACGCCCGTGGGCTTCGCCTTCTGGTTCTACGCCTACTCGACCTGGCGCGGACAGCCCACGCTCTACCTCGAGGACCTCTTCGTGCGCCCCGAGGCACGCGGACGCGGCATCGGGAAGGAGATGATGCGCTTCCTCGCCCGCACCGCACTCGACACTGGCTGCGGCCGGTTCGTCTGGCAGGTGCTGGACTGGAACACCCCGAGCATCGAGTTCTACGAGTCGCTCGGGGCCCAGGTGGTCCGCGAGTGGTTGACCTGTCGCCTCGACGGGCAGGCGCTCGGGGAGCTCGCTGGCCGATGAGTGCGAGGCTGCAACCGGAGGTCCCTGGCGTGTCTGCCCGGGCATGAGGATCGTGCCGTCCACGTCGCAGGACTGGAGCCGCATCGCCGAGCTGGTGGACGAGGGCCTCGCCCTGACGCCCGTGGCGCGCGCGGCGTGGCTGGACACGCTCTCCCGGCGCGAGCCCTCGCTCGCCAGCGCCGTCCGGCGGCTGATCGAGGCCCGGGTGGCAGAGACCGCCACCGTCTCCACCGTGCGGCCGCCCCCCGGTGGAAGCGCCCTCGGCCACCGGCCCGGGGACCGGGTTGGACCGTACCTCCTGCTGGAGCTCCTCGGCGCCGGGGGGATGGGGGAGGTGTGGCTGGCGCGTCGCGACGACGGGGCGTTCCGGCGGGACGTGGCCCTGAAGCTGCCCCTTCTCGACGCCCGTCGCCGCGACGTGGCCGTGCGGTTCGCCCGCGAGCGCGACATCCTCGCCCGGCTCGAGCATCCGCACATCGCGCGGCTCTACGACGCCGGTGTGGCGCAGGGGCAGCCGTTCCTGGCGATGGAGCGGGTGAACGGGCTCCACGTCAACGCCTACGCCGACGCGCGGCAGCTCGAGGTCGAGAGCCGCCTCGAGATCTTCCTTCAGGTGCTCGCCGCCGTGCAGTACGCGCACGCCAACCTGGTCCTCCACCGGGACCTGAAGCCCTCCAACATCCTGGTGACGGACGAGGGGCAGGTGCGGCTGCTCGACTTCGGGGTGGCCACCCTGCTTGACCCCGAGGGGCCGGCCCTGGAAACGCCGCTCACCCGGATCAGCGGGCGCGCCCTCACCCCGGGGTACGCGAGCCCCGAGCAGATCCTCGGGACGCCGCTGAGCACCGCGAGCGACGTGTACTCGCTCGGCGTCGTGCTCTTCGAGCTGCTCACCGGCAGCCGTCCGGTCCAGCTCCCGGGCAGCTCCGGGGCGGAGCTCGCCTCGGCCATTCTCGCCTCCGAGCCGCCCCCTCCGAGCCAGACGGTGAGCGACGCTGCAGCCCGGGCGAGGGGCACCACCGCCGCCAAGCTCCGTCGGCGCCTCGCCGGAGACCTGGACAGCATCGTTCTCCGTGCCCTGGCCAAGCAGGCGGAGGCACGGTACGCGAGCGCGGAGGCCTTCGCCGACGATCTCCGGCGCTCGCTCGACCGGGAGCCGCTCCAGGCGCACGCCGACTCCCGCTGGAATCGCGTCCAGCGCTTCGTCTCCCGGCACCGGTGGATGGTCCTCGGGTCGGCGGCGGTCGCCTGCGCGCTGGTGGCCTCGACCACCGCGGCGGTGGTGCAGGCGCGGCGCGCCAGCATCGAGAAGCAGCTCGCCCAGACCGAGGCCCGAAACGCGCGGGCGGTGGGCGACTTCCTCACCGAGGTGCTCTCCGCCGCCGACTCGCAGCTGGCCGGGAGCCAGCCGGCCCGGGACAGGACGGTGAAGGAGGCGGTGGACGTTGCCGCGGCCCGCATCGGCTCCGCGCTGGGCGGCCAGCCCCGGGAGAAGGTCTCGGTGCTGGTGACGCTCGCCGGCGTCTACTCCTCGCTGGACATGGCGGACCGGAGCCTGGCGCTCTTCGAGCAGGCCCTGGAGGTGGCGGAGAAGGCCGAACGGGTGCCCAACG
>Ga0335069_10008318_pt1 | contig 14847 bp, 21 predicted proteins | sample Lox_Sample_11_FD_206714 | JGI IMG/M metagenome (GOLD analysis project Ga0335069, IMG submission 206714) | Soil microbial communities from Loxahatchee National Wildlife Refuge, Florida, United States - Lox_Sample_1.1 | ecosystem: Environmental > Terrestrial > Soil > Wetlands | place: USA... | reverse complement strand
TGCAACCCCGGAGCCGGAGAGGTCGCCTTCACGATCTCGCGCGAGACGCTCGTCGGCGGCGAGTTCGGCGAGGGGATGACGCTCGACGACTACGTCGAGGCGATCGGGCTGCCGTCCGGCGGCGCGATCCGTGCGTCGCTCGGGCTCTCGTCGAGCCGTTCCGACGTCGAGCGGTTCGCCGCCTGCGCGCGGGAGCTCGTCGACCTCGAGTCCGTTCCCGGCGACCTGCCGCCCCGCGTCGGCTGCTGAGCGCCCGGCGCCTCCTCGGCAGGGGAAGGAAGGAGGAAGGCGCCGGGCGCTGCCGGAGGAACCGGCTCGAGAGGGAGGGGAAGCGACTCCCATTGCACCAGCCGGAGATGAAACCGGGCTAAGAGTTTCCCGACGACCCGTTGAGCCGCAGGCGCAGGAGCGCGCCGCCGCCCGGCGCCTCCTCGGCGGTCACCGTGCCGCCGTGCGCCTCCGCCACCTCGCGCACGATCGCGAGCCCGAGCCCCGAGCCGGGCAGCGAGCGCGCGTCGGTCGCGCGGTAGAAGCGGTCGAAGACGCGCTTGCGGTCCTCGGTCGCGATCCCCGGGCCGTGGTCGCGCACCGTCAGCTCCCCGCCGGCGAGCGCGACGTCGACCGTGCCGTCGGACGGGCTCCACTTGCCCGCGTTCTCGAGCAGGTTCCAGACCGCGCGCTCGAGCCGGTCGCGCTGGCCCGCCACCCGCGTCGGCTCGACCGTGGATGCGAACCGGACGCGCGGGAACCGCACGCGCGCGCGCTCGACTGCGCTGTCGACGATCTCGTCGAGCTGCACCTCCGTCTGCTCGCCGGCCGGGTGCTCGCTGCGCGCGAGCTCGAGCAGGCCGCCGATGAGGTCGCGCATCTCGTGCGCCTCGCGCTGCAGGTCCGCGTACAGGCGGTCGCGCGCGTCGGGGGTCAGCCGCTCCTGCTGCTTCAGGACGTCGATGTTCGTCTGGATGCTCGTGAGCGGCGTGCGCAGCTCGTGCGACGCGTCGGCGACGAACCGCCGCTGCTGCTCGATCGCGTCGTCGAGCGCGGCGAGCATCGTGTTGAACGACGCGCCGAGCCGCGAGAGCTCGCTGCGGCCGCCCGCGGGCACGCGCTCGCTCGGGTCGCGCGTGCGCGCGATGCGCTCCGCCGTGGCCGTCAGCCGCAGGACCGGGGCGAGCGTCGCGCGGGACACGAGCGCGCCCGCGAGCGCGGCGGCGCCGATCCCGCCGAGCGACACGAGCAGCAGGATGAGCCGCAACCGGCTGAGGTCGTGGTCGATGTAGTTGACGACACGGGAGACGACGACCGCGCCTCCGCCCGTGAGCGGCACCACTGCCTGCCGCAGGTGGTAGTGGAGCACGGTCGTGTTCCGGTAGTACGGCCCTTGCGTCCCGGCCGCGACCGCGCGCACGCGCCTGTCGATCGGCACGCCTTGCTCGAGCCCGGCCGCGATGCTTCCGGCGGGCGCGACGAGGGTGACGTAGTCGCTGCTGTACGGGCTCGGCCCCCGGAACACCTCGCGCGGGTCCTGCGCGTGCTGCGCGAGCTCCTTGTCCACCTGCGCGTACAGCTCGTGCCGCATGACGAAGTACGTCGTCACCGACGCAGAGGCGACGACGGCGGCGACGACCACCGCCGCCACGAGCGTGAGCCGAAGGCGAAGGCTCACGACTCGCGCAGCACGTACCCCGTGCCGCGGACGGTGTGGATGAGGCGCTGCTCGCTCTCCGCCTCGAGCTTGCGACGCAGGTAGCCGACGTACACGTCGAGCGCGTTCGACGAGTGGCTGAAGTCGTAGCCCCAGACGCGCTCGTAGATGAGCGACCGCGGGAGCACCTGACGCGGGTTGCGCATGAACAGCTCGAGCAGGTGCGCCTCCGTCGTCGTGAGCTCGAAGCGCCGCGCTCCGCGGCGCGCGTCCATCGAGCCGAGGTCCAGGGTGAGGTCGGCGAAGCGCAGGACGTCGGCCGGCTCCTTCTCGAGCGAGCGGCGCAGGAGCGCGCGGATCCGCGCGAGCAGCTCCTCGAGCGCGAACGGCTTCGAGAGGTAGTCGTCCGCGCCCGCGTCGAGGCCCTCCACGCGGTCGCCGACCGCGTCGCGGGCGGTGAGGAGGAGGATCGGGATGCGGTTGCCGCCGCGGCGCAGGCGGCGGGTGACGTCGAGCCCGTCGAGGCCCGGCATCATGATGTCCAGGACCACCGCGTCGGGCGTGCGCCGCTCGATCGCCGCGAGGGCCGAGTCGCCGTCGGAGGCGAGCTCGACCTCGTAGCCCGCAAGCTGCAGGGCGCGCTCGAGCGCCTCGCGCACGGCGCGGTCGTCGTCTGTCACGAGCACGAGCATTTCTCGATTACCAGTGTGCCCAGCGAGGTGAGATGGCGGTAAGAAGGAGACGGTTGCGGCTGCTGGCCGGCCTGGTGGCGGCGCTCGCGATCGGGGCCGCGCTCGTCGCCCCGGTCGTCCTCCGCGGCGGCGCCGGCGGGAGCCCGTGCGCGGCCGCCCTCGCCTTCCGCGGGGCGACGTACGTCGCGCGGCCGACCGGCGGCTTCGTGCAGGCGGTCGCGATCGGCGTGGGCGTGGCACACGGCTGCGGCGCCGCGCCGCAGAACGTGAACGTCCGCTCCCTCGCGGGGATCGAGCCGGCGCGGGCGATCGGGGTCTCGGGCGACCAGTCGTCGGTCTACGTGCGCCGGGGCGTCTGCGCCTCCGCCGGCCGCGCATCGCTGCTCGCCTGCCTGCGCTCATAGGCGCGGCAGGACCGTCCCGAGCAGGCCGCGCATACGCTCGACCGACGCGGCCGCCGTGGCGAGCACGTCGGCGTGGTCGAGGCGTCCGCCGAGCCCCGCCGCCCGGTTCGCGACGAGCGAGACGGCGAGCACCTCCATGCCGGCGTCGTGCGCGGCGATCGCCTCGAGCACGGTGGACATCCCGACGACGTCGGCGCCGAGCGTCCGGTACGCGCGGATCTCTGCCGGCGTCTCGAAGTTCGGCCCCCAGTAGCCCGCGTACACGCCTTCGCGCAGGCTTGGGTCGAGCTCCCGGCACAGCGTGCGCAGGCGCAGGGAGTAGAGGTCGCCGAGGTCGAGGAACCGCGGGCCGACGAGCGGCGACGCGCCGGTGAGGTTGATGTGGTCGGAGACGAGCACGAGGTCGCCGGCCTCGAGGTCGTCGCGGATGCCGCCGCTCGCGCTCGTGAGCACGACCGAGCGGCACCCCGCGGCCGCCGCCGTGCGCACCGCGTGGGCGACGAGCTCGACGTCGCGCGACTCGTAGTAGTGCGAGCGCCCGGTGAAGGCGAGGACGCGCACCGCCCCCGCGCGCAGGGACCGGACCGCGCCGCCGTGCCCCTCGACGGTCGGAGCCTCGAACCCCGGCAGCGCGGCGAGCGGCACGTCCGGGCCGTCCGGCGGGAAGCCGGAGACCGCCTCGGCCCAGCCGGAGCCGAGGACGATCGCCGCGTCGTGCGGCCCGAGGATCTCGGCGGCGGCGTTCGCGTCGCGCATTCCGGCAATCGTCGCACGGCCTTCCACGGATGTGGGGCCGAGGCGGCGCGCTGAGACTCGGCGCATGACCGGTCGCGAGCGCATCCTCGCCGCCGTCGCCGGCGGCGAGACCGACTGCCTGCCGTGCCTGCCGATCACGATGATGGTCGCCGCCGACCTGTCGGGCGTCCGCTACCGCGACTACGCCACCGACCACCGGGTGCAGGCGTCGGCGCAGCTCCGCATCGCGCGTGACCTCGGCTTCGACCACGTCAGCGTCGTCTCGGACCCGTGCTGCGAGGCGCACGACTGCGGGACGAGCGTCATCTTCTACGACGACACGCCACCGACGCCCGACGAGCCGGGCGCGCTCCTGCGCGACAAGGGCGTGCTCCGGACGCTACGCGCGCCCGACCCGCACGTGGGGACGCGCATGAGCAACCGGCTGCGCGCCGTCGAGGAGCTCGCGAACGCCGTCGGCGGGCAGCTCCTCGTCGAAGGCTGGATCGAAGGCCCATGCGCGGAGGCGTGCGACGTCCGCGGCATCAACCGCTTCATGGTCGACTTCTACGACGACCCGGTCTTCGTCCACGATCTCGTCGAGTTCGTCACCGAGATGGAGATCGAGTTCGCGCGCGCGCAGGTCGACGCGGGCGCGGACGTGATCGGGATCGGCGACGCCGCATCGTCGCTCATCGGACCGGCGCTGTACGAGGAGCACGTGCTGCCCGCCGCGCAGCGGATGGTGGACGCGGTCCACGACGCGGGCGCGATCTGCCGCATGCACATCTGCGGGAACAGCAGGGCGATCCTCCCGCTCGTCGCCGAGCTCGGCTGCGAGATCGTCGACGTCGACTCGCCGGTGCCGATGGACGCCGCACGCGCCGCGGTCGGCGACGCGCAGGTGCTCTGCGGCAATCTCGACCCGGTGCGCGAGATCCTCGACGGGACGCCGGAGACGATCCTCGCGGGGCTCGCCCGCTGCTGCGAGCAGGCGAGCCCCGCGTATGTGGTCGGCGCGGGCTGCGAGCTCCCGCGCGGGACGCCGCTCGAGAACATCCGTGCGATCGTCGCCTTCGCCCGGGCGATGCCCGGCGCGCTCGCCGTCTAGAACAAGACGACCTCGAACGGCACGTCCCACTGGAACTGGTAGGGGCCCGGCACGCCGGTGTTCGAGCCGCCCATCGAGATCCGGAACGAGCCGTCGGACTGATGGCTGATCGAGCCCGAGTACGGGACGCCGTTCGCGACCGACTGGATGATCGCGTACTGCGCCGGGTTGCCGGAGAACTCGATGTCGATCCCCTGCTGGTCGCGCGGCTTGCGGATGAGCACCTGCCCGCCGCCGCAGCTCCACTGGTACTTGATCATGCCGGGCGCGCTGTTCCACGTGGACGGGAGGCTCGAGAATCCCTCCTCGCCGCCGTCGAAGACGGCGATCCCGCGGACGGCGCCCTGCGCGCAGCGCGGCTGCGGCGTGGCCTTCTGACCGACGGCGAAGGCTGTGCCTCCGAGAGCGAAGAAGAGTGCGACGAGGGAGACGACGAAAGCCGGTGTGGGCTTGGGCAGCCGCATGCAAGAGCCTCCTTTGGGCGGTATTGGCCGTGCTGGCAACACTAGGAGTTCCCACTCCGGGCGTTTCTCACTCGCGGACGAAGACCGGAGTCCCGAGCGGGACGACGCGCATGAGGTACCGCAGGGCGGCCTCGTCGAGGTGCAGGCAGCCGGCCGAGACGGCCCTGCCGATCCCGCCGCCGTGGGTGGCGACGAAGTACGTCCGGGAGCCGCTCCACCCGGCGGGCGGCCTCGGCTGGCGGGCGGTGAGCGCGAGGATGCAGCAGCCGTACACCGAGCCGAAGCGCGGACGCGGCGGCTGCGGCGAGGGCGGACGCGAGGGCGAGGCGCATCCGGCGGCATGGTGCCCGGTTTCACGAATGCCTGCCAGCAGGATTCGTCCGCCGGAATCGACTCTTTTCTAAAGATTCCTGCGCCCGCGGTCCGGCGGCACGTAGCGTGCCCGCCACATCCAGTCCCGGATGTGAAGCCCCGGCGCCGAGTGCTGATCGGTTGATGCGCCTCTCCCGGTCGTTGCGCCGGGGCTTCCTGTCTTTCGGTGTCGGCTAGACCCGCTCGGCCTTCGGCGGCTTCACGCGATGCTTCGTGATCTTCACGCGCGTGGCGCCGACGGAGTCGAGGATCCGCTTGGCCTCGTCGGCGGCCTCGCGGTGCGACTCCGTGTCGAGTGTGATCGCCACCGTGTAGCCGGTGATCTGCGCAGCGTCGGCACCGTGCTCGACGAGCTCTTCCTCGATCTCTCCGAGGTCACGGCTGAGGTGATGGAAGCGGGCTACGACGGTGTGCACTGGGCCTCCAGGGGACGGGTTCGGACCCACATCCTAGGACTCAGCCGCCGGCGGCGGTGGTGGTCGTCGTCGCCGCCGGGAGGTGTGGCTCGTCGGGGCCGCGGGCGGGAGCGTGAAGCCTCCGCGCCGGACGCCGACGGTGCCGCTGCGCGAGCTCTCGCCTCCCGTCCAGCCGCCGACGTCCTGCCGACGCCGGCCTCGCCGCCGATCATCGCCGGCGCGGGCGGTAGGCGACGCCTCGGTGCCGGATCGACCGGACGATGATGCCGCTCGGTTCGATCGTGTAGAGGACGCGGTAGCTTCCGACACGGGCGGACCGGAGTCCCTCGAGTCGTCCGACGAGCCGCTTGCCCATCGCTTCGGACTCGAGTTGGATCAGGGCGAGCGTTTCGAGGACGGCTTTGCATACCACGTTCGGAAGCTCTTCGAGTTGCTCTCTCGCTCGGCGCGTGGGCCGGAGCTCAGGCAAGCCCGAGCTCGCGTCTGACCTCGTCGAGACTGAAGACGCGCCCCGCCTTGACGTCCTGCTCGCTTTCGTGCAGGTCGCCGAGCGTCGCGTCGTCCTGGAGGATCTCGAGCGTCTCCTCGATCGCGTCCCACTCCTCGGGCGAGACGACGACCGCGGCGGGGCGGCCCTTGCGCGTGATGACGAGATGCTCGTGCCGAGCCTCGACCTCGTCGAGGAGCTGGGTCAGTCTCGCCCGCGCCTCGGTGAAGGGAACGATTCGCGCCATGGCTCGCACTGTACAGAAAACTGCGCTACAAGAGGGCGGATCAGTGCCCCCGCCAAGAATCGAACTTGGGCACGCGGTTTAGGAAACCGCTGCTCTATCCACTGAGCTACGGGGGCGCCGGCGAAGTCTAGGCCGCCACCTCCGAGGTGCAGAACGCGCACCGGCGGGCGCCGATGGGGATGTCGCTCAGGCACTCCGGGCACGGGCGCGTGGTCGCGTCCACCGGCGGCTCGGTGCGCCGGCGCGCCATCAACGCGTTCACCGGCCGCACGACGAAGAAGAACACGACGGCGGCGATGGTCACGAACGCGATGAGCGCGTTGATGAACGCGCCGTAGAGGAAGTGGCTGCCGTTGATGGTGAACGTGAGCGCCGAGAAGTCGTGCGACCCGAAGATCGCGGCGATGAGCGGCGTGAGCAGATCGCCGACGAGCGCGGTCACGACCGCGCCGAACGCGACGCCGATGACGACGCCCACCGCGAGGTCGACGACGTTCCCGCGCAGCAGGAACTGCTGGAAGTCCTTCACGAATTGAGGGCTCATGCCCTCGAGGTTACGCCCGGGTCAGGTCGAACCCGGTGACCTCGCCGCCGCACGCCGCGCACGTGTGGTGCAGGTCGAGCTCGTGGCCGCATTCGTGCACCCATCGCGCGCGCGTGTGCTCGCTCGTCCACCGGTCGCCCCACTCGGCGAGTGCGAGCAGGACCGGCCGCAGCTCGTTCCCGGCCCGCGTAAGCCGGTACTCGTGCCGGGGCGGATGCTCCTGGTAGAGGGAGCGCTCGACGACCCCCTCGGCCTCGAGCCGCCGCAGCCGGCTCGCGAGGATGTCCCGTGGGGCGCCCGTGTTCCGCTGGATCGCGTCGAAGCGGTGGACGCCGAGGGAGAGCTCGCGGACGACGAGGAGCGACCACTTCTCGCCGATCACCGCCAGGGAGGCGGCGATCGTGCAGGGGCGGGGAATGACCTCCGGCTCGCTCACGTTGGAGAGTGTGCCAGAGACGGTTGATTTCTCCAACCCACTTAGGTAGGTTTTTCCAACTCACTCATGCAGAGCCGCGCGATCGACCTTCCCCACGGCCTGACGATCGTCGTCCGCCCGCTCGAGCACGGCGACGTGCGGACGGTCACGGCCGTCTTCGCCCGCCTCGGGCCGGAGTCGCGGCGCCGCCGCTTCAACGCCGCGAAGCCGTGCCTCTCGAACGCCGAGCTCGCGCAGCTCGCGATCGTGGACGCCGGGCACCACGCGCTCGTCGCCCACGTCGTGGGCGACCCGCGGCCCGCAGGACTGGCCCAGCTCGCGCGAACGGGCGGAAGCTCTGCCGAGGTCGCGTTCGTCGTCGCGGACGCCTACCACCAGCGCGGCATCGGCTCGGCGCTGACGCGGCTGCTCCTCGCCGACGCCCGCGCCGCCGGCATCACCGAGATCACCGCGCTCGCCTCCGGCGACAACCGCGCCGCCCTCGCCCTCATCCGCCGCGTCGCCTCCGTTCGCGAGGTTCGGCTCGAGGGCCCCGAGCAGTCGATTCGCGCCGCGATCGCCTGACCGGCGATACATTCAGCGCATGCTCGACGTGCGCGCGCTGCTCGAGGACGCCGGCCCGGGCGACCTCGACCTCTGGGCGAAGACGATCAACCCGCAGTTCGTCCGCGTGCTGCGCACGATCGGCTTCGACCGCCCGTGGGCGCGCGCCGAAGGCGCATACCTGTACGACACGAAGGGCGAGCGCTACCTCGACATGCTCGGCGGGTTCGGGATGTACAACGTCGGCCGCAACAACCGCGCCGTGCGCGCCGCGCTGCTCGAGGCGCTCGACCTCGACACGCCCGGGATGCTCGCGATGGGCGTCACCGCGCTTCCCGGACTGCTCGCGGAGGAGTTGCTCGCGCGCACGCCGCCGCGGCTCGAGCGCTGCCTGTTCACGTCGAGCGGCACCGAGGCGGTCGAGGCCGCGCTGAAGCTCGGCCGCGCGGCGACGAAGCGCGCTCGCGTCATCTCCACCGATCATGCGTTCCACGGCCTCACCCTCGGCTCGCTGTCGGCGAACGGGAACCCGGAGTTCACCGACCGGTTCGGCCCGCTCCTGCCGGGCTTCGAGCGCGTGCCCTTCGGCGACCTCGACGCGCTCGAGACCGAGCTGAAGCGCGAGGACGTCGCCGTCTTCATCGTCGAGCCGATCCAGGGGAAGGGCGTCCACATGCCGCCCGACGGCTACCTCGCGGGCGCGCAGGCGCTCTGCCGCCTCTACGGGACGCTCTTCTGCGTCGACGAGGTGCAGACGGGCTTCGGCCGCACCGGGAAGATGTTCGCGCTCGAGCACTGGGGCCTCGAGCCCGACCTCGTGCCGGTGGCGAAGTCGCTCTCCGGCGGCTACGTCCCGGTCGGCGCGCTGCTCATGTCGCGCGCGGTGCACGAGGCGGTGTACGACTCGATGGAGCACGCGGTCTCGCACGGGTCGACGTTCGCGCCCAACGAGCTCGCGATGGTCGCCGGCCTCGCGACGCTGAATGCCCTCGACGACGAGCAGCTCGTCGAGCGCTCCGCGCGGCTCGGCGCGAGGCTGATGGAGCTCACGGCGCCGTGGGTGGACGAGATCGACGTCGTCAGCGACGTGCGCGGGCTCGGTCTCATGTGGGCGATCGAGTTCGAAGGGCACGGCATGACGTACCGGCTGCTCGAGCGCGCGCAGGCGGGGCTCTTCGCGCAGCTCGTCGTCGTGCCGCTCTTCTCCGACCACCGCATCCTCACGCAGGTGGCCGGGCACAAGATCGCGGTGCTGAAGGTGCTGCCGCCGCTCGTCGTCTCCGACGAGGACGTCGAGGAGTTCGTCGACGCGCTCCGCACGACCGTCGAGCAGGCGCGCCACATGCCGCGCTCGCTGACGAAGCTCGCGCTGACGGCCGCTAGATCTCGGTGACGTCCACGTGGCGGGAGGCGTAGCAGGCCTTCGCCCACTGCTCGGCCGTGTCGACGATCGCGACCGCGGCCTCGTCGTCCGCGGCCCCGATCTCGATCACGACCTGGTGGACGGAGGCCTCGACCGCGTCGCCGAACTCGTGCCGCTCCTCCGACACGATCTCGAACGTCGGCGCCAGCGTGCGCAGCGCGCGGGCGAGGTCGTCGATCTCCGCCTGCGTCACCGTGCGCCCGGTGAGCATCCCGAAGTTCACGCGCACCTCGAGCGTCGGCCGGTCGTGCTCGCGCACGCGGAAGGCGATCGCCGGGTCCACGCTCATGCCTCCCGCGGCTCCCAGCGGAACTTGAAGGCTGCGACCACGACGCCCGCGGCCGCCCAGGCGAGGAGCACGCCGATGGCGGTGCCCTGCGACCAGAACGAGTGCTTGTGCAGGTAGACGGCGTTCGAGAGGTCGACGAGGTACTTCAGCGGCAGCACGTCCCCGATCGCCCGGAGGAATTGCGGATAGTGCCGGGTCGGCCCGAACGCGCCCGTGAGGAAGGACATCGGCAGGACGATGAGGTTCACGACCGCGGATGATCCCTCACCGGAGCGGATGAGGCCGCTGAGACCGACGCCCATCGCCGCGAAGCACACCGCTCCGAGCACGATCACGAGCACGAGGGAGCCCACCCGCGCCGGGAACGGCGTGCCGAAGACGGCGCGCCCGAGGAGGAACAGGGCCACCGTCTCGAGCGCGAAGACGATCACGGTCGACGAGAGCAGCGAGAGGACGTAGGTCACCGGCGGCAGCGGCGTCGCGCGCAGCCGCTTGAGGATCGCCTGCTCGCGCCGGAGCACGAGCGTGATCGCGAGGCCCGCGAACGCGACCATCGCGCAGCCGTACGCGAGCAGCGCGGCGAGCAGCGCCTGCGACGCCGGCACACCGTAGATGTGGCCCGAGTACACCGAGCCGAGCAGGACGAACAGGAGCAGCGGGAAGATGAACGTGAACACCGCCGCCTCGCGCGAGCGCCAGTAGACGAGCTGCTCCGTCTTCAGCTGGTGGACGTACAGCCTCACTCCTGCTCCTCCTGCACGAGCGCGAGGTAGACCTCTTCGAGCGTCGGCCGGCGCACCTCGAGCCGGTCGAGCTCTTCGCCCTGCGCGACCGCGGCGGAGGTGAGCTCGTGGAGGACGCGGGTCGGCTCGTCCGTGCGCACGAGCACGGTCTCGCCGTTGCGGCGGTAGCGGATCTCGACCTCGCGGTCCGCGGTCGTGAGCTCGTTCGGGGTGCCGATGCGGACGATGCGCCCTTCTCGCATCACCGCGACGCGGTCGGCGAGCTGCTCCGCCTCGTCGAGGTAGTGCGTCGTCAGCAGGACGGTCTTCCCGAGCGAGCGCAACGACCGGATCATGTCCCACGCCGCCCGCCGCGCCGCCGGGTCGAATCCCGTCGTCGGCTCGTCGAGGAACACGAGGTCCGGGTCGCCGACGAGCGCGACCCCGAGATCGAGGCGGCGCTTCTGGCCGCCCGAGAGCGTCTTCACGCGCGCGTTGCGCTTCTCGGAGAGGCCGACGAGCTCGACCACCTCGTCCACGTCGCGCGGCCGGTCGTAGTAGCCGGCGAAGAGGGCGTGCGTCTCGCGCACGGTGAGCGTCGGCCAGAGCTGGGCCTGCTGGAGGACGACGCCGATCCGCTGGCGGAAGTCGGCCCCCGGCCGGCTGGGATCGTGCCCGAGCACCGACACCTCGCCTGCGTCGCGATTGCGGTAGCCCTCGAGGATCTCCACGGTCGTCGTCTTCCCCGCCCCGTTCGGGCCGAGCAGGCCGAACACCTCGCCCTGCTCGATGTCGAAGTCGACGCCACGCACCGCCTCGAGCTGCCCGTACGACTTGTGCAGCCCGCTGACGGAGATCGCGCTCACAGCGCGACCTCGTGGTAGCCGGCCGGCGGGAAGGGGATCTCGGCGCCGGCGAGCGCGAGCACGGCCTGCCCGCAGTCGGGCTGGTGGCCGACGACGACCACCGTCTCGCCGCGGCCGCTCGCGGCCTCGCGGACGTCGTCGGGGGTGGCGCCGGGCGCGAGCCGCTCGTCCACCTCCGGCTCGCCGAGCCCGAGCGCGGCGGCGGTCTCCCGCGCGCGCAGGAGCGGGCTCGTCAGCACCGCATCGGGGGCGAGCCCGCGGCCGCGGAGCTCTTCGCCGAGCTTCCGCGCCTGCTCCCGTCCCTCGAGCGTCAGCGGGCGCAGCTCGTCCGGCTCCCCGGGGGCGGCCTTCGCGTGGCGGACGATGAGCAGGCGCACTGCGGGCCGAACGATAGTCTCGGTCCGGTGGCCGCCTATCGGTACGTCGTCGCCGACGTGTTCACGGACACGCCGCTGACCGGGAACCAGCTCGCCGTCTTCACCGACGCGACGGGGATCCCGGAGGCGCGGCTGCAAGACCTCGCGCGCGAGATGAACTTCTCCGAGACGGTGTTCGTCTACCCGCCGGAAGCGGGCGGGCATGTGAAGATGCGCATCTTCACGCCGGGGACGGAGCTGCCCTTCGCGGGCCACCCGATCATCGGTACCGCGTTCGTGCTCGCCGGGCCGCTGCAGCTGATCGAGATCCGCCTCGAGACCGGCGCCGGAGTCGTCCCGGTCCGGCTCGAGCGCGAAGGGCCCCGCATCGTCTTCGGCTGGATGGCGCAGCCGCCGGCGACGGTCGAGCCGTTCCACGAGCGCGAAGCGTTGCTCGCCGCGCTCGGCGCGGACGCGACCGACCTCCCGCTCGAGGTCTACCGCCAAGGGCCCGGGCACGTCATGGTCGAGCTCCGCTCGCCCGAGGACGTCGCCGCGCTCCGTCCGAACATGGGCGCGCTCGCAGAGCTCACGACGTTCGGCACGGACTGCTTCGCCCGCGACGGCCGTCGCTGGAAGTCGCGTGTCTTCGTTCCCGCCGCCGGCGTCGACGAGGATCCGGCGACGGGCTCCGCCGCCGGCCCGCTCGCCCTCCACCTCGCGCGGCACGGACGAATCGCGTTCGGCGACGAGATCGAGATCGTGCAGGGCGTCGAGATCGGCCGGCCGTCGACGCTGTACGCCGTCGCGCACTCGCCCGAGCACGTCGAGGTCGGCGGCTCGGCGGTCGTCGTCGCCCGCGGCGAGTTCCGGCTCTAGTCGAGCCAGCCGACCGCGAGCACGTCCGGCAGCTCCGGCGCGAGCGAGCGCCAGAAGACGCCGCCGTCGGTGGAGAGGTACAGCCGGTTGCGGGCCGCGTACAGCATCCGGTCCGGGTCGTCCTCGGCCACCGCGACCGCGAAGCCGACGGGGAGCCCGCCGCCGGACTCGCGCCACGTCGCCCCGCCGTCGCCGGAGATCGCGAGCGGCGGCCGGCGGTCCAGGAGGGCGACCACCGTCGCGCCCGCCGACGCGGTGGAGACGACGCGGGGGAGCTGGACCGAGGGAGCGGCGGCCTCGGGAACCTCCTCGCCTGGGCCGAGGACGAGCTCGTCCTCCACGTCCACGAGCACCACGCCCTCGACCGTTCGCACCGCCGCGATCACCGCAGGAGCTCCGCCACCACCGCCGTCGCGCGCCGCGCCGCCGCCACCGGCAGCGCGCCTTCGGAGCGCGACACGAGATACGCGGCCGCGAACATGTCGCCCGCTCCGGTCGGGTCGCCCTCGACCGGATCTGCCGCCACGTGGACGCCGCTCACGGTCGCCCCGCGCGCGCCGTGCGTCACGATCACCTCCGGCACGTCGACCTCGCCGACGACCGCCGCCTCGTCGTCCGCGAGCTTCAGCATCTCGACCTCGCGCAGCGAGGAGCGGTCGAAGTCGGCGTCGAGCCGCAGCGGCCCGACCTCCGGCCGTCGCACGAGCCCGTGCCCGTCGAGCAGCACGTGCCGCCCGGCCGCGACTGCGGCGACGTCGATCTCGCCGCGGAGCACCGACGAGACGAGCAGCCATTCCGCCCCGTCGAGCCGGATCTCCTCCGCCAGCCACGGGTCGCCGACCGCGTCGACGTTCATCGTCCGCGTCCCGTCCGCGTCGTACGAGAACGAGAACGCGGTCGTCCGCTCGCCCACGGCGAGCTCGAACGGCAGGTCGAGCGTCTCGAGCGCGCGGGCGAAGTCGACGGCGTCCTCCTCGCCGCACTTGGCGATGATCGCGGCGTCGGCGCCCATCGCGCGCAGCGCGCGGCCGGCGTGCCACGGCGGCCCGCCGATGCGCGGCGGCCCGTCCGCGATCACGTCACGCGAGAGATGCCCGATGACGGCGAGTCGCACGGGCCGGAATCGTAAGCACCAGCGTGAGCAGGAAGGCGGCCGCGAAGCTCGGGAGGGAGGCGGTGAAGGTGACGCTCAGCGGGTGCGTGTGGGCGACGAGCCGCGTCCACCAGGAAGGCCCGACCGGCGACAGCCATTGGTACAGGCCGAAGCCGACGAGCCACGCCGCGAGCTGCGCCGGCCGCCACGCGGGCGCGCCGAACACGTCCTCCCGCGCGTAGTGCGCGCGGGCGGCGATCCAGTCGGCGACGAGGACGCCGAACAGCGGCACGAAGAACGAGCCGAGCAGGTAGAGGAAGTCCTGGTAGTTGCCGAGGTTCAGCGCCAGCGCTAGCCCGGTCGCGAGCGCCGAGACGAGCGTGATGAGCGCGCGCTGCGAGACCCGGGGCAGGAAGTTCTGGACCGAGACCGCCGTGGAGTAGATGTCGGCGAACGCCTTCTCGCTCTCGTCGATGGTGATCGCGACGAGCGCGACGAACGCGACCCCGCCGGCGGCCGCGACCGCGGCCGGGAGCTGCTGCGCGTCCGACACGCCGCGCGCCAGCACGATGAGCATCCCGAGCCCGATGCACCAGATGGTCGGGACGAAGTAGCCGATCCCCGCGCCGAGCGCGGCACCGCGCCGCGTGCGCGAGAAGCGCGTGTAGTCCGCCGCGAGCGGCGTCCACGAGACGACGCTCCCGATCACGAGGTCGACGCCCTGCCCGAAGGACGGGAAGCCGCCCTTCCCGGGACGCGCCCAGAACGCGTGCAGGTGCGACTTCGAGATCGCCCAGTACGTGAGATACGCCATCGCGAACAGCAGCGCCCACGACGCGAACTTGCGCAGGTAGCGGCGGACGAAGCCGATCGGGCCGAGCATCCCGAGCCCCCAGCTGAGCGCGCCGAACACGAGCGTCCAGAACCAGCGGCCCTCCCAGTGGAAGAGGTGCTGCGAGGCGGCGCCGGCGGCGGTGGCGATGATGATCAGCTCGAACGTCGACCACCCGATGTTCTGCGCGACGTTGAGGCCGGTCGGGAGATACGAGCCGCGCCGGCCGAGGGGCGCGCGCAACAGCACCATCCCGGGGACGCGCGCGTCGGCGCCGATGAGCGCCGCGAC
>Ga0335069_10008317_pt1 | contig 14848 bp, 11 predicted proteins | sample Lox_Sample_11_FD_206714 | JGI IMG/M metagenome (GOLD analysis project Ga0335069, IMG submission 206714) | Soil microbial communities from Loxahatchee National Wildlife Refuge, Florida, United States - Lox_Sample_1.1 | ecosystem: Environmental > Terrestrial > Soil > Wetlands | place: USA... | reverse complement strand
ATTGCAATTCTCCGCAGGTTTTACGTTGCGGAAGGTAAAAAAATGCACCCCCCCCCCCCCCCCGGCTCCCCGGCTCCCCCGCTCCTCCGCTCCCCCGCGCTCACGGTCGGGTCGCCGCCACCTGATCGTCATGCGGTATCGCCGGCTGGCTCGACGCCGGATCGCGGGAATCCCACCCGCCTCCCATTGCCTTCATCAGCAGGACTGAGGAGATCAGCCGATCGTTCGACACCTGCGCGGCGGTCAGTTGGTTGTTGAGCAGCGTCCGCTCCGCATCGATAACGGTCAGGTAATTGATGATTCCGTTCTTGAACTGAATATTCGAGAGCCGCAGGTACTCCGAGGACGAATTCACCGCGACGTCGACGGCGTGCGCCTCGATCGCGTAGTGATGCAGATCGCTCAGCGCATCCTCGACATCCTGAAACGCGGTCAGCACGGCCTGCCGGTAATTGGCCACGGATTCGTTGTACTGCTGCTTCGCGAGTTCCAGGTTTGAGACCAGCTTCCCGCCCTCAAAAAGCGGAGCCGACACGTTGGGCGCGAAGGTCCAGATGTGGCTCTCCCAGTCGAGCAGGTGGTGCAGGTCCGCGCTCTCAAACCCGGCCGAGCCCGTGATCGTAAACACCGGATAAAAATTCGCGGTCTGCACCCCGACGTTCGCATTCGCCGCGATCAGAAACTGCTCCGCCTCGGCCACGTCGGGCCTCCGGCGCAGCAGATCCGCGGGAAATCCCCCCGGCACGACCGGGGGCTGAATCGCAAACGGCTCGACCGGAATCGAAAGCTTCGCCGGCGGCTCGCCGAGCAACACCGCCAGCGCATGCTCGGCATCGTCCCGCAGCCGCTTCAAATCCTCCTGTTTCGATAGCGCCGTATCCCGCAGCGCCTCGGCCTGGAGCACATCGAGGTTTCCGACGACTCCCGCCTTGTACTGGGTCTGCAACAGCTCCACCTGCCTGTTGTAATCCGCAACATTTTGAGAAACGATGTCGTACTGCGCATCAAATGAACGCAGATTGAAATAATTCTGCGCCACATCAGATTCGAGCGTCTGCAGCACCACCTGGAAATCATCCGCCGACGCCTGCAACTGCGCTTTCGACTGGTCGTACGCCCGGCGCACACGCCCCCAGACGTCCACCTCGTAGGTCAAATCGATCGGCACGCGGAAATCATTCCGGGTGTGCGACTGAGTCCCGTTGTAGGTCGAAGTCGACAGATTCCCCGAGGAGCGCGACCGTGTATAGGTCGGATTGGCGGTAATCGTGGGATAAAACTGGCTCTTCGTGATGTTCGCCGTCGCCCGCGCCTCGAGCACCCGCGCCATCGCGGCCTGCACGTTCTGGTTGTTCTCCACCGCCGTGCACTCGAGCTGGTTCAGGGTCGGATCGCCGAACAGCTTCCACCAGTCCGGCGCCAGCCGGGCCGCTGCTTCGGTCGTCGGCGCCGTAGTCGCGCTCTTGTACGTGGCCGGAACATCCATCGCCGGGCGCTCGTAATTCGGACCGACCTTGCACGAAGGCAGCACCGCGATCAGGACGCCGACAGCGCACCCCACCGCTCCCCATCGAAGCGCCGCACCCAACGTCGAGTTATTTCCTGCAGAACTCCGCATCACGCACTCACCGCCTCGGGCAAAGGCTCATCGCCATGGCCCGTAATCAAGGCCTTCGACCACAACCGCAACCGATCCATATAGAGGTAAATCACCGGTGTCGTGTACAGCGTCAACATCTGACTGAAAATCAGCCCGCCGACAATCGTAATCCCGAGCGGCTGCCGCAGTTCCCCGCCCGTCCCCATCCCAATCGCCAGGGGCAACCCGCCCAGGAGCGCCGCCATCGTCGTCATCGAGATCGGCCGAAAGCGCAGCAAGCATGCTTTGAAAATCGCTTCCTTGGGGGTCAAATGCTCCCGCCGCTCCGCCTCCAGCGCAAAATCGATCATCATGATCGCATTCTTCTTCACGATGCCGATCAGGAGGATGATTCCGATCACCGCGATCACCGTCAGATCAATATGAAACAGCCGCAAGGCCAGCAGGGCCCCGACGCTCGCCGAGGGCAGCGTCGACAGGATCGTGATTGGATGAATGAAACTCTCGTAGAGCATCCCGAGCACGATGTACACCGCGGCCAGGGCCGTGAGCACCAGGATCGCCATGCTCCCCAACTGCGATTGATAGGTCGCCGCCGTCCCCGAAAAAGCGCCATGAATGCTTTCCGGAAGTCCCATCTCCTGCACCGTCTGCTCCACCTCGGAAGCCGCCTCGCTCAACGACGCCCCCGGCAGCAGGTTGAATGAAATGGTCACGGACGGGAAAAGCGACGAGTGGTTCACCGAGAGCGGCGTCGTCGTGCTCTCGTAATGACTGAACGTGCTCAGCGGCACCAGTTGGCCCGTCGTCGATTTCACATACACATACTTCAGCGCATCGGGGTTCTGCCAGAATTCCGGCGATGCCTCCATGACCACGTGATACTGGTTCAGGGGGAAGTACATCGTCGACACCTGCCGCTGGCCGAACGCATCGTACAGAGTCGCGTCAATCAATTGTGCCGAGATGTGCAGGCGCGACGCCGTGTCCCGGTCGATCACCACGGAAGCCTGCCGGCCCGCATCCTGCTCATCGCTGTTCACCTGCGTAAGGCCCGTGAGGGTTCGCATCCTCTCCAGCACCTTCGGCGCCCAGAGGCGCAGCTCCTGCAGATCATCACCCTGCAGCGTGTATTGATACTGCGCGTTGCTGATGCGGCCGCCGGTGCGGATGTCCTGCACCGCCTGCATGTAGAGGGTCGCTCCCGCCACGTGCGACGTCGCGCGGCTCAGGCGCAGGATCACCTGGTCCGCCGTCATCTTCCGTTCTTTCGGGTCCTTCAGAGTGATGAACATGCGCCCCGTATTTCCCGGCCCGCCGCCGCCGGAGAATGCGACCAGATTCATTACCGCCGGGTCCTTTGCCACGATGCCCGCAAACTCCGTCACGATCCGCCGCATCTGCTGATACGACGTATCCTGGTCCGCCTGCATAGCCCCCATTAGGCGCCCCGTGTCCTGCTGCGGAAACAGGCTCTTGGGCGCCGAGTACGCCAGCATCACCGTGAGCACCGCCGTCGCCGCGGTCGCACACAACATCAGCAGCGAATGCCAGCCTCGCAGCACCCAACCGAGCGTCCGCTCGTACATGCCGACAATGAGCTCATCACACTTCACCGCCCACCGGTGAAGAAGCCCGGGTTTGCGCATCTCATGTTTCGGCTTCAGCAGCACCGCGCACATCATCGGCGTGGTTGTCAGCGAAATCGCCAGCGAAATCAGCACCGCCACCGACAGCGTCACGGAGAATTCGCGGAACAACCGCCCCACAATCCCGGGCATCAGCAAAATCGGAATAAAGACGGCAATCAGCGAGATGCTGATCGACAGCACCGTAAAACCAATCTCCTGCGCCCCCAGCAGCGCCGCCTCCCGCGCGTTCATCCCCGCCTCCAGATGCCGCGAAATGTTCTCCACCACCACGATCGCATCATCCACCACGAATCCCGTCGCGATCGTCAGCGCCATCAGCGAGAGGTTATCCAGCGTGTACCCCAGCAGGTACATCACGCCGAACGTCCCGATGAGGGACACCGGCACCGCCACGCTCGGAATCAGCGTCGACCGCCCGTTCCGCAGAAACAGGAACACCACTCCCACCACCAGGCAGATCGACAGCGTCAATGCTGATTCCACATCCCGCACGGACGCCCGAATCGTCGTCGTTCGATCCAGCACCACTCCCAGGTGCATCGCCGGCGGAATCGACGCCTGTAATTCCGGAAGCATCGCCGTGATGTGATCCACCGTCGCGATGATGTTGGCACCCGGCTGCCGCGAAATGATCAGGAGCACCGCCGGCTGATCTCCCGCCAGCCCCGTCGTGCGGATGTCCTCGACAGAATCCGTCACCGACGCCACATCCGACAGCCGCACCGCCGCACCGTTGTGATACGCCAGCACCAGCGGCGCATACTGCTTCGCCGTCAGGAGTTGGTCCGTCGTCTCCAGCGAATACCGCCGCTGCCCATCCGAGATGCTCCCCTTCGGCCGATTGGCATTCACATTCGCCAGCATCGTCCGCACGTCTTCCAGGCTCATCCCCATGTTGTTGAGCAACGTGGGATTCACATCGACGCGTACCGCTGGATTCGCCCCGCCCCCCACCGACACCTGGCCGACTCCGCTCACCTGCGCCAGTTGCTGCGCCAGGATCGACGAGGCCTTGTCGTACATCCGCGCCTTGTCGTACACCGTCGACGTCAGCGACAGAATCATGATGGGCGCATCGGCGGGGTTCACCTTCCGCCAGTTCGGCCGGCTCGGCAGATTCGCCGGCAACTGCCCCAGCGCCGCATTGATCGCCGCCTGCACGTCCCGGCTCGCACCGTCAATGTCCCGGCTCAAATCGAACTGCAGCGTGATCGACACGGATCCCAGGCTGCTTGAGGATGTCATCTCCGTCACGCCGGCGATCCGCCCGAACTGCCGCTCCAATGGCGTCGCCACCGACGACGCCATCGTCTCCGGACTCGCCCCCGGCAACCCCGCGTTGACCGAAATCGTCGGAAACTCCACCTCCGGCAGCGGCGACACCGGCAGGAAAAAAAACGCAATGATCCCCGCCAGCGCGATCGCGATCGTCAGCAGCGTCGTCCCCACCGGCCTCCGAATGAATGGCGCGGACAAACTCATGCCGGCTGCACCTCCCCCGGTGTCGGCGGCGATCCACCTTCCGTTTCACCAGCCTCCGGCAACGGCTTCCCGCCAAACCTCCGCGCAATCGCATCAAACGCAAGGTAAATCACCGGCGTCGTGTACAGGGTCAGCACCTGGCTGAATATCAACCCGCCGATCATCGTGATACCCAGCGGCCTGCGCAGTTCCGCCCCCACGCCCGTCCCGAGCGCCAGCGGCACGCCCCCCAGCAACGCAGCCATCGTCGTCATCAGGATCGGCCGGAACCGCAGCAGACAGGCCTGGTAAATCGCATCCACCGGCGCCCGCCCCTCGTTCCGCTCCGCATCCAGCGCAAAGTCGATCATCATGATCGCATTCTTCTTGACGATCCCCAGCAGCAGGATGATGCCGATGAGCGCGATCACGCTGAAATCATTGCCTGTGAGCTGCAGCGCCAAGAGCGCCCCGACTGCCGCTGAGGGCAGCGTGGACAGAATCGTGATCGGATGAATATAGCTCTCGTACAAAACCCCCAGCACGATATACACCGTCGCCAGCGCCGCAATGATCAGCAGCCACTCGTTCGACAGCGACGCCTCAAACGCCGCCGCCGTCCCCTGGAATCCCGTCTGAATGCTGTCCGGCAAACCAATTTCATCACGGACTGCATTCACCGCCTTGACGGCGTCCCCCAGCGACGCCCCCGGCGTCAGGTTGAACGACACCGTCACCACCGGGAATTGCCCCTGGTGGTTGATCGCCAGCGGCACGTTCTTCTGCACCAGCGAGGTAAATGCGCTCAACGGCACGTTCCCGCTCGTCGCCGTCTTGATGTAGATGTGATCCAAGTCCTGCAGCCGCTGCTGAAACTCCGGCCGCGCCTCCAGCACCACGTGGTACTGGTTCAACTGCGTGAACATTGTCGAGACCTGCCGCTGCCCGAATGCATCGTACAACGCATCGTCAATATTCTGCGGAGTAATCCCGAACCGCGACGCCGTATCCCGATCGATCACAAGCTGCGCCTGCAACGCCGAATCCTGCTGATCGCTCGCCACGTCGGTCAGCTCTGGCAACGCCTTGAGCTTGTCCAGAAACTGCGGCACCCACACCCCCAGCTCCTGCGAGTCCGCATCCTCCAGCGTGAATTGAAACTGCGTCCGGCTTACGCGGTCTTCCACCGTCAAATCCTGCACCGGCTGCATGAACAGCGTGATCCCCCCCCCCCCGCCATCCACCTTCTCCAGCTTCGGCTGCAACCGCCGGATCACATCGCTCGCGCTGATCTTCCGCTCCTCCAGCGGCTTGAGATTGATCTGGATGCGCCCGCTGTTCAGCGTCGTGTTCGTCCCATCCACCCCGATGAAGGACGACAGATTCTCCACCGCCGGATCCTTCAGGATCACACCCGCCAGCGCCCTCTGCCGCGCCGCCATCGCCTCAAACGAAATCGACTGCGGCGCCTCGGACACCCCCAGGATCTCCCCTGTATCCTGCACCGGGAAGAAGCCCTTCGGAATGATGATGAACAGCCACACCGTCAGCACCAGCGTGCCGATCGCGATCAACAGTGTCGTGAACTGATGCCGCAAGACAAACTGCAGAGTCCGCCCGTAAAAGCTGATCACCCCGTTGAACGCCCGCTCCGACATCCGATACAGCCACCCCTGCTCCGCCTCCGGCTTGTGCCGCAAAAGGAGCGCACACATCATCGGCGTCAGCGTCAGCGACACAATCGCCGACACCACGATCGTCACGCTCAACGTCACCGCAAATTCCCGGAACAGCCGCCCCACGATGTCCGGCATGAACAAGAGCGGGATCAGCACCGCAATCAGCGACACCGACAGCGACACAATCGTAAACCCGATCTGCCCCGACCCCTTCAACGCCGCCGCCAGCGGCGCCTCCCCTTCCTCAATGTACCGCACGATGTTCTCGATCATCACGATCGCATCGTCCACCACGAAGCCCGTCGAAATCGTGAGCGCCATCAGCGTCAGATTGTTCAGGCTGTAGCCCAGCATGTACATCGCGCCGAAGGTCCCCACGATTGAGAGCGGCACCGCCACGCTCGGAATGATCGTCGCCGCGATCGTCCGCAAGAACAGAAAGATCACCATCACCACCAGGGCGACCGTCAGCCCCAGCTCAAACTCCACATCCTTCACCGAGGCCCGAATCGTCACCGTCCGGTCCGTCAGCACCGCCACATCCACCGACGACGGCAGCGCCGTCTTCAACTGCGGCAGCAGCTTCTGCACCCGATCCACCACCGCGATGATGTTCGCGCCCGGCTGCCGCTGGATGTTCACCACCACCGCCGGCGTGTCGTTCATCCACGCCGCCTGCTCCACGTTCTCCGCCGAATCCACCACGTTCGCCACATCCGCGAGTTTCACCGGCGCACCATTGTGATACGCAATCACCAGCGGCTTGTATTCGGTGCTCGACAGCAATTGATCGTTCGCCCCGATGGTGTAATTCTGCGCCTTTCCATCCAGGCTCCCCTTCGCCTGGTTCACATTCGCCGCCGCCACCGCATTCCGCACGTCATCCAGGTTCAATCCCAGCGACGCCAGCGACGTCGGATTCACCTGGATCCGCACCGCCGGCTTCTGACCCCCGCTGATGCTCACCAGGCCCACCCCCGGCAACTGCGAAATCTTCGGCGCCAGCCGCGTATCCGCCAGATCCTCCACCTTCGCCAGCGGCAGCGCCTTCGACGTGAGCGCCAGCGTCATGATCGGCGCATCCGCCGGATTGGTCTTGCTATAAATCGGCGGGTTCGGCAAATCCTTCGGCAGATACGTCATCGACGCATTGATCGCCGCCTGCACCTGCTGCTCCGCCACATCTATGTTCAAGCTCAGCGAAAACTGCAGCGTAATCACCGAGCTCCCCTGCGAGCTCGTCGACGTCATCTGGTTGAGCCCCGGCACCTGCCCGAACTGCCGCTCCAGCGGCGCCGTCACCGATGACGCCATCACCGCCGGATTCGCGCCCGGATAAAACGTCAGCACCTGGATCGTCGGATAATCCACCTCCGGCAGCGCCGACACCGGCAACTGCAGGAATGCCACGAGGCCTGCCAGCAGAATCGCCACCATCAGCAGCGACGTTGCCACCGGCCGCAGAATAAATGGCCGCGACGGATTCATTGTGCCGATCTCTTCCTCTTCCCCCGCTGCCCGCCGACGCCCGTCGCCTCGGGCGACGCGGGGCTATGTGCGCCCGCCCTCGTCGCCGCCCCCGCCGGCTGCGTCGCCCCCTCCGCCGTCTCTTCCTTCCCAATCGTCACCTGCGCCCCTTCCTGCAATTTATCCACCCCATCCGTCACCACCATCTCCCCAGGCTCCACCCCGCTCTCAATCACCATCAGATCCCCCTCCTGCGGCCCCACCGTCACCTCCCGCATCTCCACAGTCCCCCGCACCCCGCGAGCGCCTTGCCCGTGCCCGGCGCCCGTCGCCTCCTGGGGGGGGGGCGACGCGGGACTCTGTGCACTCGCATCCATATTCTCCCCCGCTGACTTCGCCGGCTGACTCGCCGCCACATCCTCTTTCGCCACATACACAAACTTCGAGGTCGGACTCACCTGCACCCCCGCCGCCGGCACAATCACCACATCCTTCAACGTCTCCGTATACAGCCGCGCATTGACCGCCTGTGACGGAAACAACAGCCCATCCTCATTCGCGCAAACCGCCCGAAATTTCAAACTCGCCGTCGTCGGATCAATCTGACTGTCCGTCGCCAGGACCGTCCCCGACCCCAGCTTGACGGTCAACGTCCGATCCAGCACATCCACCTTCAGCGGCACCCCCGCATGCAGCTTCGGCAGCACCGACGGCAGATCATCCTGCGGCACGCTGAAATACACCGTGATCGGCTGCTCCTGCGTGATCACCACGAGCCCGGTCGTATCCGTCGCATGCACGATGTTCCCCTGGTCCACCAGACGCAAACCCGCCCGTCCCGTGATCGGCGACTGAATCTCGCAGTACGCAAGATTCACCTTCGCCGCATCGATCTGCCCCTGGTCCGTCGCAATGTTCCCCTTGTACTGCGCTACCGTCGCCGCAGCCGTCGTAATCTGTTGCTCCGGTATCGCCTCCGCCGCCTTCTGATACCGCGCCAGATCCGCCTCCGCATTCACCAGCAGAGCCTGATCGCGCGCCAAGGCCCCCTCCGCCTGCTCCAACTGCATCTGGTACGGCCGCGGATCAATCTGCGCCAGCAGATCCCCCTCCTTCACCAACTGCCCCTCCGTAAACGCCACTTTCATCAACTGCCCGTCCACCCGCGTGTGGACCGTCACCGTGTTCAGCGGCGCCACTGTCCCAATCTCATCCAGATAGATCGGCATATCCCCGCGCCGTGCCCGCGCCACCACCACCGGCGCCGACGGCCGCATCCCGCGCCCCTTCACCGCATTCCCCTCAAAAAGGCCCGCCAAAAATGGCCACGCAAAATAAATCCCCACCCCCAGCCCCACCAATATCAGAAACGTCACCAGTTTCCCCACCCATCCACTGCGCTTCGGCGCAACCGGCATCACCGGCCGCGACACCACGCGCTCCCGCGATCCCGGCAACGTCGGCCGTTCCACCACCCGCACCGATTCAACACCCTGCTTTTCTGTTTTCATCATGCTCACAAATCAGTCCGTTCATACCCACCACTATATGCGCCATTCTCGGCAAAAAACGCATCCCGCAGCATACAAACCACCCTCGTATTCCTGCCTCTGCCGATCGACACACGCACAGCCTATGCCATTCGGCATAGCTGAGAAGTCGGAATCAAGAAGCAAGAATTAAGAAGGAGACCTGCTTCCTGCTTCTTGCTTCTCGATTCTCGCCACCTCCCCCCTCAGCCCAAGTGCAAAATCCCCCGTTCCACCGCGATCGTCACCGCATGCGTCCGATCCGCCGCCCCCAGCTTCGCCAATATATTCTGCACATGAATCTTCACTGTCCCCTCCGCCGTGCCCAGCTTCTCCGCCACCTCCTTGTTCGACATCCCCCGCGCCACACACTCCAGCACCTCCACCTCCCGCGCCGTCAGCCCCGTCGACGGAAAATGCTCCGCCAGCTTCTCCACGACCTCCGTCGGCATCAGCTTATTCCCCGCATGCACCGCCCGTATCGCCCGCAAAACCTCCGTGTGCACCATCTCCTTCAACAAATACCCGCGCACCCCCGCCTCCAGCGCCCGCTGAATGTCCTGATCCCCGTCGTAACTCGTCAACGCAATAATCCGCGCCTCCGGAAACTGCCGCCGTATCTCCTTCACCGCCCCGATCCCATCCAGCACTGGCATTCGCAAATCCATCAACGTCACGTCCGGCCGATGCTTCTCAAACAACGTCACCGCCTCCCGCCCGTTCGCCCCCTCCGCCACCAACTGCACATCCTTCTCCGTCGCCAGTATCGACGCGATCCCCTTCCGCACCAGCGGATGATCATCCACACACAAAACCCGAATCGCCTCCATACAACATCTCCATCTCGACCACCCCTCTCTTCTTAATCTTACTCTTAATCTTAATCCTCATCTTCATAGCCCCCGCTCTCCCTCCAACCCGCAGCCTGATCTCAGCTCATCGTCACAATCGTAGCCCCATCCCTCCATTTCCCTTCCCCTCCCCTCGCCCGCCGCCTAAACTACTGCACTTTGCAAAAGTGGACCCAACGCGCATGAAAAAATCCTCCCTCCTCACCATCTTCCTCATCGTCTTCATCGACCTCGTCGGCTTCGGCATCCTCCTCCCCAACCAGCAGTACTACGGCGAAACCTTCGGAATCCACAACGTCTTCTTCCTCACCCTCATCGGTCCCGCCTACTCCATCTTCCAATTCATCTTCGCCCCCATCCTCGGCAAATGGTCCGACCGCGCCGGCCGACGACCTGTACTCATCATTTCCCAGCTCGGCACCCTCATCGGATTCCTCCTCCTCTTCGCCGCCCACTTCGTCATCCCCCTCAACGCCAATCTCGCCATCTTCCTCCTCTACTTCTCCCGCGTCCTCGACGGCATCTCCGGCGGCAACATCTCCATCGCCACCGCCTACATCGCCGACATCACTAAACCCGAAGAACGCGCCAAAGGAATGGGCCTCATCGGCGCCGCCTTCGGCATCGGCTTCGTCTTCGGTCCTTTCATCGGCGGCGTCGTTGGCAAACACCTCGGCCTTCACTGGGTCCCCATCGCCGCCGCTCTCTTCTCCGCCACCGCGCTCACCCTCACCTTCTTCACCCTCCCCGAATCCCACCACCCCGGCGACCCGGACCCCGAAGGCCTCCGCCGCTACAACGCCTCCACCATCTTCCACCAGCTCGCTCGCCCCATCATCGGCATGCTCATCCTCATGTCCTTCGTCAACGGCTTCGCCTTCGCCGGCATGGAACAAACCTTCTCCCTCATCATCCAGAACCGCGCCAAACTCTCCGCTCAGGACGCCTCCGGTTACTGCGGCTACCTCTTCGGCGGCATCGGCATCATCATCGCCTTCGTCCAGGGCGGTATGATCGGCCGACTCACCAAGGCCCTCGGCGAAGCCACACTCGCCATCATCGGACCTCTCCTCATCGCCATCGGACTCACCATCGTCGGCCTCGCCGGAATCGTCCTCTCCCCCTGGACCGGCTTCATCCTCGGCTCCGCATTCCTCGCCTTCGGCTCCTCCCTCTTCAACCCCTCCATCCAATCCCTCGTCTCCCGCCACGCCTCCTCCAAAGAACAAGGCGAAGTCCTCGGCGCCTTCCAGGGCATGGCCTCCCTCGCCCGCGGCGTCGGCCCACTCCTCGCCGGCGCCCTCTACGCCTACGTCTGGATCAACACCGGCTACGAAGGCGCCGCCCCCTACTTCTTCTCCGCCGCACTCTGTCTGATAGTCACGATCTGGGCCATCGCCGCCCGCAAAAAAATCGCCCCACCTGCTGCATAACCGACAAACATCGGGAGCATCAAAATGCGAATCTACCTCGACAACTGCTGCTTCAATCGCCCGTTTGACGACCAATCTCAATCCCGCATCCAGACGGAGACGGAAGCCAAGCTCAAGATCCAGGCGCTCGTCCAGGCAATGAAGGTAGAACTCGTGTGGTCCTACATTCTGGAGCACGAGAATGCCGCCAACCCATTTCCAGAGCGACGCGATGCAATCGTTCTTTGGAAACAGCGAGCGACAGTAGATGTGTCCGAAAATGAAGCAGTCCTGATGCACGCCACCGATCTGAATCGCCAGGGCATTCGTCCCAAGGATGCTCTGCATCTTGCTTCCGCGATCACGTCGGACTGTGACTACTTCATCACCACTGACGATATCCTGCTGAGAAGGACCTCTTCGCTTGCTACAATAAGAACCGTGACGCCCCAACAATTTCTCAGCGAGGTCACCCTATGACCACGGACACAGAAATTAGATCTGCCGGCTTTCGTGCTCTGATTGAAGCGCTCGGCGAAATTCAGGCAGAAAAATTCATCGCGCTGATCCAGCGTCAACCCTTCGACTACACCGAATGGCAGCATGCGCTCTGGCCCGACAAATCCGTCCGCGAAATCAGCACCGCTGCAACGAAGACCCGCGAGGCAAAATCCTAACGGCCCCGATTTCCTCTTCGTGGTCTTTTGTGCCGGGGGGGCTTCGTGGCTTCGTGTTTACGCCGTCGTCCGCGCCTCGGCTGGCGCGATCACCCGATCAAGCGCAACCGCCACCCACCACCCCACCGTCCACCCCAACACCCCCCCAAACACCGCATCACTCCAAAAATGCGCCTGCATCACCACCCGCGCCACCGCACACCCGCCCGCCATCACCACAAACAACCACCTCCCCCGCGGCGACAAATACGTCAGCACCGCGGCCGTCGCAAACGCCAGCGTCGCATGCCCCGACGGCCACGCCAGATCCCGCCCGTCATGAAAACCCCGCAAAAACTCCCAATGATTCACCCCATCCGTCTCGATCGGCCGAAACCGCCCTCCCGTCATCCGAATCAACGCCCCAAACAAACCCGCCGCACACGTCCCCGCCAGCAACATCACCCCCGCCTTCACACGCCGTCGATCGTAAATCGAAACCGCCACGATCAGCACCACCGTCAAATACGGCTCCCCCAGATCCCGAAACAACCGCCATACCTTCTCCGTCCGCGTATAAAACCGCCCCCGCATCGGCGGGTCGATCCGATCGTAAAACGGAGCGTTCAATTCAGCGGCATGCGCCGCCTTGTACTCCACCCACTTATACGCATCCTGATCCCCCGTGAACCACCGCGTCACCCGCCACGCCAAAGAATCCAACCTCGCATCATTCAACAGCAAAACACTTTGCACCAGCACCAGCCCCACCCAAAGCACCAGCCACGCATCCCATCGCACGCGCTTCCCAACACCAAGTTGTGGCTCAGTAACAGTCATCAATCAACAAATCATACCCGCACCACAAAACATTGTTGAGCACTTCCAAAATCCGTGTTCATCCGCGTTCATCCGTGGTTCCTTTTACATCGTCGCCCCCCCCCCGCAAAAACAGCGAGAGCGGCCTCATCAGAGACCGCTCTCGCATCAAATCACACTCAAGGCACCAATCAGGCATGCCCCGCCGGAGCCGCAGCAGCAGCGGCAGGTTCTTCGATCGGCTGCGGTTTCTCGGAGGCAGCCTCTTCCTCAGCCTGAACCGACGTCGGCCGACGCCGCCCGCCGCGATCACGCCGCCCGCCCTCGTTCCCGCCCCTGTCCGTCTCTTCCTTCGCCGTACGTCCCGCCTTGCCTTCGATCACCGCATCCCCAACTTCTTTGAGGATCAGCTCGATCGCCCGCATCGCGTCATCGTTCCCCGGAATCGCGATATCCACTTCATCCGGATCTGAATCCGTATCGATCAACGCGACCACCGGAATCCCCAGCTTCTTCGCTTCCTTGATCGCAATGTGCTCGCGCTTCACATCCACCACGAACAGCGCCCCAGGCAGCTTGTCCATCGTCCGGATGCCCGACAAGTTCCGCAGAATCTTCCGGTACTCGCGCTTCAGCGACGATTCCATCTTCTTCGAAAAGTTCTTCGACAGGTCCGGCGAATTCAGAATCTGTTCCAGCTCCTCCAACCGCTGCAACCGGCTGCGGATGGTGCGGTAGTTGGTCAGGGTGCCGCCAAGCCAGCGTTCGGCAACATAGGGCATGCCGGAGCGCTTGCCGACTTCCTCGACGACCCCGCGGGCCTGCCGCTTGGTGCCGACGAAGACGACATCCTTGCCCGCGCCGACCATGCGGTTCAGGAATCGCTTGGCCGCGAGGAGGCCCTTGAGGGTCTCGCGGACATCGATGATGTGGATGAGATTGCGCTTGCCATAGATGTAGGGCTTCATCTTCGGATTCCACCGGCTCTGCCGATGCCCAAAGTGAATGCCCGCATCAATCAGGTCTTTTACCAACTGAGGATTAGCCATGACACAACTCCACGTTCGTTGCAGCGATCTCGTAGCAGGCCCGCCGCCTCGGCAATCAGCCCGCGGACAATCCCGCGGATACCGTGCCCAAGTGGCCCGCTGTGCATCGCTTATGTTCCGGCCGTTTCTGGGGCCCTTTCGAGAGCCACCGCCTTTTTCGGCCGAAAATGACAAAAACGAAACCACCCGAACCAGAATATTCCCGGCCCGAGGGGTCACACGACGGCGAATAGGAAAGCTTACCCTTCCCCCCTTGCACCGTCAACAAACCCCACCCACTTTCGCCAAAATCCACCGCACTTCATCACCCCCGCCACCCCCCTTCCCCCCCCCCTTCCCCCTCACTTCCGCTTCACTTTCTTCCCCTTCCCCGCAGCCCCCTTTTTCTTCGCAGCCGACCCACCCACCACCTTCCCAATATTCGCACTAAACCGACTAAACGCATCCCCCTTTTGCGTCGACCATTCTGTCTGCCGTTTATTCATAATCCTCAACCCTTCAATCTGGAGATGATTCGACCGCCACAAAACGAGTATACCAGTTCCTGCACAAACCCACCCCCGTCCCAGAAACCCTGACCACTTTCGAGGGATTTATCAGGCTCCCCCATTCTGAATTCACTGACTCACTTATTCTGAATTCCCCCACCGAATTCCCCCACCGAATTGACACC
>Ga0335069_10008316_pt1 | contig 14848 bp, 7 predicted proteins | sample Lox_Sample_11_FD_206714 | JGI IMG/M metagenome (GOLD analysis project Ga0335069, IMG submission 206714) | Soil microbial communities from Loxahatchee National Wildlife Refuge, Florida, United States - Lox_Sample_1.1 | ecosystem: Environmental > Terrestrial > Soil > Wetlands | place: USA: Florida... | reverse complement strand
CTTTCTGTTCGGCAGGCAGGTCTGGACAAAGATAAGGGATGACCATATTCCAGCAGGCCAGCACGATCCCTTTTCCGCGCACCGTATACGCTTTCTGATCACGGCCATAGACAACCTCAACTTGTTTCGCGGAGCGAGAATCACCCACGTGCCGTGCAAGCACAGCCGTACTGCTCAGTCGAATTCGGATTGGAGAATCCCCATGATCCAGGCGGCTGTAGTCCATCTTGGCGGTAACGATATCCTCGGCAGTGGTTCCGGGAGCCACACCGGGAACCAATGACCGCACTAACATTCGCGCAATCGATGCGTTTCCATCCGGAAAATGGAAATGATATTCCTCTTGCGGAGTGACCTCTCCCAATGCGGTGAAGCTCAGGCCCTTCGAAGGCACGCGATCAAGGCCCATGCCCTGAAATCCGGGGAAGTGAATCGCCCAGCAATCGAGCGCCGGCACCGCATCGATACCGATGCCGTACAAGCCGTGAGTGCGAGTCCGATAGAAGGGGATGACATCGGGGTGAGCCTTCACCAGGTTGAGCAAGAAATCCTTGTAGCTCATCTTGGAAAGCCGCGCCTTCTTCTCCGCTTCAGCCACACCCTCCATGTAATCGATCTTGGCTTCCTGTATGCGAACAATGTCCTTCTGAGCCTCAGCGGACAGTGGCGTGCGTGCTAGAAACTCTGCCCACTTACCCGATGCTCCCTGCCGGCCGTAGAATCCTCCGGGCGCGTTTGCCACGAGTCGCTCCGTGCCGAAAGTCTCCTTGTCGAAGAAGTAGCCAAACCCCAGGTCTCCGTATGGGTGATTACTCGCGTACTTCTTTTGAAGCGCTGGAGGATCGATGCCCAACTCTGTCAGCAATCCACGTGCTTCTTTGCTATAAGGAAACGGAGATTCGATCGCAACCGTGCCACCATTCGTTAGCAGCATCCGCCCGGCGAGGTGAAACTCGTTCCTTTTCGCGTGCCCTCCGAAATCGTCATGATTGTCGAGGATCAAAATGCGGGCAGAAGGCCCAGCTTGCTTACGGTAGAAATAAGCCGCCGCTAAGCCGCTCACACCCCCACCCACAACGATCAAGTCGAACGTTTCTCCCGTATCGATCGGCTTTCCTGCTGTCTCCCAGAAAGTCCCGTCTCGAAGCGCGTGTGCGACTTCGAAAGCTCCAGGATGACTCCCTCGCATTCCGGTAAGTGTTGGAGGATAGTACCTAGGGCGATCCTGAGCGGAAGTCGCGCTCGTTTGGGCCTCAAGCAGTCCAGCAATCCAGGGACTGGCAAGCGTCCCGCCGACCCCAACGGCGATGCCATTCAAGAAATCGCGCCGAGTGATGTTGCGGCGCATGCCAAGCTCGCGATCGCGAGACGGTTGCGTGTTTTCTTTTTCGAGATCAGACATGTCTATGCACCCTTCACTTGTTCCTGTACGGCTCGATAGGCTTGGTCGATTGCTGCATTCGTGTAAGCACTGGCAGCAGAGTCGGAATTGGCAATGGAGATTCGGCCAAATTGTTTCCGGCCGATCACACAAGGACGATCTTGTGGAGCCCAGTGCGGATCAAACAACGAGTCATATTCGTATGCATATCCGTGTGCCCAACGATTCACTGTGATGGCGGCGATGTCGCGTGCAGAATCGAAGCCAGCCGACCCCAGCATGCGATTCAGTTGCTCTCGGATATTTCGCTCGAATTCCGAGAAGGGAGTGCCAATTAATTCGTACCGGCCCATCTTGTATTGATCGCGGCGCGGGAGGCCCGGCTTGCAAGGCGTGCGCAACATGAAAAGCACCATGGGTTCGTCTGGTTTGCTGGGAAATTCGTACCTTCCCAGGCTGACGGGAAAATCGAGCATCGTGAAACTGTGGAAGCTCCCGGGCGAAACGATCTGTCGGATTCCTAATTTGTGGAACGCAGTCCAATTCCGAATGGCGACATGCGTGTAGATGAAGGGTTCCTTCACGCAGTAGTGCAAGGCTTCCTTCTGCTTTTCGGGCAAGTCCGGACACAAGTATGGGACCATGCTGTTGTAACAGGCAAGAATGCAGCACTTTCCTGTCACCTTCTTCAGTTTGCCGGATTGCACGTATGAAACGTCAACCTGCGTGGCTGATTCTGACGGTCTGGAGTTCTGGCCGCGAACCGCCGTTGAGTTCAAACGGATTCGGATGGGAGATGATGCCTGATCAAGCTTGCTGTAGTCGGCGCGTGCCGTGACAACATCTTCCATCGTGTGACCTGGGACGGCATCTGGAATAAGGCTCCGGACCAGCAAACGCGCGATCGACGCGTTGCCATCAGGAAAATGAAAAATGTAAGGTTCTTCCTTTTCTTTGCCCCCCCCTAGATTCAGTCCGCCAAAACCGGCGTAGTGGCACGCGTCGTAGTCGTCAGGATTTCTGTAACAGGCAAGAGCCGAAACTGCATCGATGCCAACCGCAAACAGATCGTGCGTATAAGTCTGGAAAAAAGGCAGGACCGCAGGATCGGCGTTACATACTTGGGTCAGGAAATTCGCATAGCTGATCTTGGCCAAACGTGCATGCTTCGCTCCTGTAGAAAGTCCGGCGAGATAGTCTTTCTTTTCCTCGTATAAACGGGAGATCTCCCGCTGAACCTTTTCTGATAACGGACTCTTTTGCAGAAACTCGGGCCACGGAGTGGAGCCCATTCCAGGGACGAGACGATCTGCTCCGAAGGTCTCTTTGTCGAAGAAGCAAGCTGTACCGAGGTGCGAGTACAGCTTCTCATCATAAGCTTTGTAAAAGACCTTCGTCTGGACGCCCAAATCCGTGAGAACTTGCTTGGAAACTTCACTGTATTCCGCAGGACTCTCGATCGATTGAGTTCCACCGTTGCTCAGCAGGAGCCGTCCCGACACGCGAAATTCGTTGCGCCGGGCGTGGCCACCAAAGTCATCGTTGTTGTCAAGGATGAGAATGCGCGCGTCTTTGCCCGCGTGCTTGCGGTAAAAGTAAGCCGCCGCCAGACCGCTGATGCCCCCTCCGACGACAACGAGATCGTAGGTCTCGTGAGTGTCCGTAGGACTTGCGGCACTTTCCCAGAACGTTCCGTCGCGCAGCGCGTGTGCAACATCAAATGATCCCGGAGCGAGACCTCTCATGCCAGTCAAAGCAGGCGGGTTGCCGCCAGCTGACAGTGAGCTTTGAAGACCGTAGGTCAAATCAGGCCAGCGCGCGTAGCCTAACGCCCCAATGCTCACCGCAACGCCGTTGAGGAAATCGCGGCGCGTGATGCGACGATTCATCCCCAGACGGTCACGCTTCTCTTCGCTCATCGAATCGAGTAATCAAGCATTCAGAATTCCCTGCCCCTATCTCTAATCGTGCGGACCCACTTCTCTACCGGTCCAACATCGGCTGCGGCTCGGCGTCGCCATCGGCACGGGGATCGGAAGCAGCAACATTTGTGCCGGTCATAGCCGCGTCGATCGCAGAACCTCCGCGGAAAAGAATCTGTGCTCCTGCTTGCGATGCCAAATACTGGCTCATAGCCACAATTCCTTGGTCAGTGAATGACCATGGATCGGCCGTAGTCTCTGTCTTGGGGAAAAGCTGGGCTCAGCCACAGGCACAAAAGCGCGCACAGGAGAATCAATCGCCGCATGAAGCGTCTCCAGTCTCATGTAAAGCAGGCGAGTCGTGGTCTGATGCAGCAATTTACATTACTATAAGTTCGTAAGGTTAGAAAACATACAAACTGCTGTCAAGAAGATTTGCAGTATGGACTTTTCTTTACGTTTACATTCGGCAGGCAACAAAGCAAAAAAATCCGTTTGACACATGACGCAGAGCACTGTTAGCATCGCGCACCGTTTCATACCTTTCTAAGTTGTGGGAAGGTTTTGCTCATTTGAGGATCTCGATCATCAGCCGGCAGTGAAGATTGGTGTGACTAAGACCCTTGGCAAGCCGCAGTTTGTCCATGTCTCGTCTCTTTGTGGCGCGGAGGACCGATGCATCGCTCCAAACTTTCTGCCGTTGTTGTGTTGATGATCTTCACCTGCCAATTGGCGATTGGCCAGTCAGGAACGGTGGTCAAAGGGGAATGGCCCTATTACGGGGGAGAGAAAGGGTTCGACAGGTATTCCCCTCTTGAGCAGATCAATCGCGATAACGTCAAGGATCTTCGGATTGTCTGGCAACGTCCGGGAGTAGATCAGGCGCTCACGGAGAAATTCCCCGATATCAGTCCATCTCACTACTTCAAGGCAACGCCCGTTATGGTCGGCGGTGTTCTCTACACTCCCGACGCCGTCGGTTTGCTTGAGGCAATTGATCCGGCAACTGGAAAGACGATCTGGGCACAGAAACCCTTCACCCCGACCCTCAAGGAGGCTTCGGGGCAGAGCATGCGCGGGATTGATTCCTGGCAAAAGGGTTCGGACTTACGCCTTCTGCTGGTGCGCGGCAGTTATCTGTATGCCGTGAATGCAAAAGACGGCAGTCTCTATCCTGATTTTGGCAACAGCGGCAGAGTAAACCTGCAGATGAGCGGACCTTATAGCGGACGCTTCCATTGGACTTCAGGGCCGATCGTAGTACGAGATGTGGTGGTCGTCGCCGGCAGTAGCGCTGCCAATGGAGCTGGAGATGGGGGCTTTGTCAAGGAATCATCCCCAGATGACGTCAGAGGCTTCGATGTCCGCTCCGGAAAACTCCTTTGGACTTTCCACGTGGTGCCCAAACCGGACGAACCGGGATACGACACATGGGGGAATGATTCTGCCAAGATTGCAGGCAATCTGTCCGCCTGGTGTCCGCTCAGCGCCGATGAGCAGCTTGGTCTGGTCTATCTCCCATTTACGGCTCCCACATCTTCGTACTACGGAGGATGGAGACCGGGCGACAACCTCTATTCAGACAGCCTGGTCGCGGTAGATGTCGAAACCGGAAAACTGAAATGGTATTACCAGATGATCCACCACGATCTTTGGGAATACGACAACATCGGACCTCCGGTGCTTGGTGATATTACCGTTGACGGCAAACCCATCAAGGCAGTGATGCAGGCGAATAAGAACGCATTCGTGTATGTGTTCGACCGAACCAACGGCAAGCCTGTGTGGCCGATCGAAGAGCGCCCAGTGCCGCAGTCCACAGTTCCGGGAGAGCATTCCTCTCCTACACAGCCATTTCCCACGAAGCCGCCTGCATTCGATCTGCAGGGGCTCACAGAGAATGACCTGATGGATTTCACGCCTGCCTTACATCGGCAGGCGGTCGAAGCGGTGAAACCGTTCGTCTTGGGCCCCCTCTATACACCGCCGACAATGAAGAGCACTGACGCAACCGGGAAGCAGGGCACCCTGATGTCACCGGGAGACTGGGGTTCGGGAAATTGGAACACTGGCGCATTCGATCCTGAGACGGACATGTATTACGCAGTATCTATGACCATGCCGGAGGTCTTCCAAATCATCAAAGCACCCGATTCGAAGGCGACGATGGAATACAACGAACCTGAGGGCAAGAACTATTCCGTCGTGAAGATGCCCGGGGACCTGCCCTATACCAGGCCTCCTTATGGACGCATTACTGCCATCAACATGGATCGCGGCGAGCAAGTGTGGATGGCGGCAGACGGAGACGGACCGCGCAATCACCCCATGCTGAAAGACCTGAACCTGCCGATGCTGGGAGTAATGAGTCGGCCAGCACCGCTGGTTACAAAGACTCTACTGTTCCTAGGCGAAGGCAGCGACGCGATTTTTGGTTCTGGGCCGGGGCCCTACGCTTGGGGCAAGAAATTCCGCGCTTATGACAAGGGCACCGGCAAAGTGATTTGGGAAATGGAACTGCCATCGGGGACGACTGGCGGCCCAATGACGTACATGTATAAGGGTAAGCAATACGTTGTTGTCGCAGTCGGGAGCAAAAAGGATCCTCCCGAGTTGGTTGCCTTGGCACGGTCATCAGGACCAACGTCGACTGGCGAATCCGAGAAAGCCACTTCTGGATCTGCGACAGCCGCCCCCGTTAGCCACCCGGTGCAAAACAAGACGGTGTACGACGGGGTATATACGGCAGCACAGGCAAAATCAGGGCAAGCCATTTATCGGGCTAAATGCGGTCTGTGCCACGGCGAGACTCTCGCAGGAGGACAGAATGAATCCCCGGGCCTGAAAGGAGAAGGTTTCATCTCGCATTGGAACGGAAAGCCGTTGCGGGCGCTTTACAGCCGGATCAGGAGCACTATGCCGATAACAGATCCAGGCAGCCTCAGCGAGAAAGAGACCCTTGATCTGCTGGCTTACATCCTACGAGGAAATGGATTTCCTCCGGGGAAGGAGCGCGCTACGAGCGCAAAGGAATTGAACGCAATACAGTTCATTTCTAAGCGCTAACGCAAGCACCAATCGACACTGTCGGAGCGGGAATCTCTGACATTCACGAGGTCAACCCCGGTGGAATGTGACTGCCAAAGCACTGATAGGGCGATGACGCGTCAACCACGACTTTCTGACGGCGAATCGCCGTCTAACGATCTGAAAAGTGCTTTTCTTCGATGAGAATTTTCCGCTTGACACTGGATGGGGGACTTTTCTAACCTTCCACAATTCTCGTAAGGTTCTGGGTATCGTAAAGGATAGGTCGAACTGAAGGCGCGCAAGCAGCGAGGTGCCCTCTATGACGTGCGAAGTCTTTTGCGGTGATGCTATCCTCCCTTCGATCGGCCTTTCATACTTTGTTGACGTATTCCGTCTTCAATCGTCGGGACATTCTCTTCTGCAATCTGCGCGGCCATAAAAACATGCCTTAACCTGGAGGGCTCTGTATGGTGGTTCGCAACTGCAAGCGTCTTTCCTGCTCACCCTACACACGGCGGGTGGCAATCGCCCTGTCTCTCGCCGTGTTCCTTACTGTTCTCGCATCAGCCCAGAACACGAATGGTCGCGTCATCGGCATCGTCACCGATCAGCAAGGCGCAGCGCTTGGTGGCGCCAAGGTGACGGTAACCAACATCGGCACGAACGTAAGCTGGAATACTGTGACCGACGAGAAGGGGAGCTACCAGGTGCTCGACGTCCCCATCGGGATGTACACGGTCACGATCGAGAGTCGGGGCTTCTCCAAGGCCAAGACGGAGCCGGAGGAACTTACCATCAACCAGGCGCTGCGCATTGACGTGCACATGAAACTGGGAAGCGTCAATGAAGTGGTCGACGTCCAATCTCAGTCTGCGCAGGTCGAGACCGTGAATCCGACAATCGGAGGGACGGTGACCGGGAAGCCGATTCAGGATCTTCCACTGAACGGCCGTAATACCTTGGATCTCGCCCTCACGCAACCGGGCGTCCTTCCCATCGCCGATGACATTGGAACCTACGGCACCAGCAACGGTAGCGTCGCGAACGAGACCGGACTGGGAGGAATCAGCATAGCCGGAGGCCGTGGTGACGCCGTAACTTACCTCCTTGATGGCGGCATCAACAATCGGACTACCAGCAATCAGGTCGTTTTCAATCCGAATCCCGAAGCAGTGCAAGAATTCCGACTGCTTGAGAATAACTACACGGCCGAGTATGGCCGCAATGGCGGCGGGACAATCAGTGTCGAGCTAAAGTCGGGCACCAATGCCTTGCACGGATCGCTGTTTGAGTACTTGCGCAACGATGCGATGAACGCCAACGACTACATCGATAATGAAATTGGGCAGCCTCGCCAGGTGCTCAAACGCAACCAGTTCGGCGGGGTCATCGGTGGCCCAATCAGGAAAGACCGGCTCTTCTTCTTTTTTGGGTACCAGGGGCAGCGGCTGTCCCAGACCATCAACGAAGCGAACATAGCAGGGCCCGTAACGGTGTATACACCCGCAGAGTTAACGGGGAACTTTTCCGGGGACCCTTATGTAGAGTGTTTTCTGACCGGAAATCCCGCCATCCAGCTCCCAGGCGGAGCCGGGCCCTGCACCTCCAGCGCGCACACTTACTATCAGTCGAACCCCACGTTAGCTGCCCAGGGCATCATCGATCCTACAAGGTTTGATCCGGTTGCGCAGAAATATATTGCTGCCGGCCTCATTCCGACCTCGCCCGGTGGCGTCCTGTTTCCACAAGGCTCAGGAACTGACAACGCGAATCAGTACATGGGCAAGTTCGACTTCTACCCGACGACCAACGATCGTATTGCGCTGTCGCTCGGCTACAACAAAGAGCCGATCACCAATCCGTTTTTTGGTGCCAATATTCCGGGGTTCGTCGCTGCCACGACAAATTGGGATTACTTTGCCAATATCAATTACACGAAAGCGATCTCGCTTTCCACGCTCAATGAACTGCTGATCACCGCACAGCGCTTTCGTCAAACGTCTCTCCCCACCAGTCACCTGCCCACGCCCTCACAACTGGGTGTGAACATAAATTCGGATTATCCGTTCGGGCCGCCGACCATCGCGTTTGCCAGCGGCATGACCATCGGGTTTGATCCGAATGTGACGTGGAAGGCCGACAACAACTACGCGATTTCCGATAACTTCACGTGGAACCACGGTCACCACACGCTTAAGTTTGGCGCCCGATTCGGGATCATGCAGGAAAACTCTGTTTACGCCTACCAGACGAATGGAATTTTCTATCCCTACGGACCGGGCGGGATCGGCTCCGGAAACGATCTGGCGGATTTTCTCTTCGGAGCGATGGATGAGTTTAGTGAATATTCGAAAGCTCCGAGCAATGAGCACCAGCGACAATATGCCGTGTTCGCGCAAGATGAGTGGAAGGCGACTCCGCGACTGACCGTCACTTACGGTCTTCGCTACGAGTACACCAGCCCCGAAACGGACACGCGCGGATTCAGTTTCAGTATTGTGCCGGGCCGACAATCAGTGAGGTTTCCAGGAGCACCGCTGGGATTTCTGGTTCCGGGCGATCCGGGAGCACCGCGCGGCTGGTACTACCCCGATTATACGAACCTCTCGCCACGCATCGGCATCGCGTGGGATCCCTTCGGAGATGGCAAGACCAGTATTCGAGGCGGCGGAGGCTTGTTCTTCGACACGCTGAACGGCTGGATGTCGGACTGGTCCACCGACGAAGCGCCTTGGGCCGGCGGCACTGATTTCAACTTCGACTCGAGCGGCCTCCCGATACTCCCAACGGACCCAGCGCCCTCGATACTCTCAAATCCGTATGGGGCGGGTGGCATCGTCGATCCGTTCCCTTCTCAGATACCGCCACCCTCGAACGTCGATTTCGCGGCTGCAGGGTTCACGCCATTGCTGGGATCAGGCAACAACTTCGTGAATATTCACCTGCGAACGCCGTTTATCTTTCAGTACAACGTCAGCCTCCAGCGACAGCTCGCGAATGGGCTCATGGCCGAGATCGGCTATGCGGGGAGTTCGTCACACAAACTGTTGACGTGGGTCGATCAGAATCCGTTCAGCCCCCAAACTGGCATGCGACTCTTGAATCAGCAACTCTTGGCTTCGAATCCGAACGCAGATCCGACTACGTTTGGGTTTATGCCGACTTTCGACGGTCTCAACCATGCTAACTACAACGGACTGCTGACCAGTCTGACCAAGCGTGCACAGGACGTGCGCTATCTCGGCAATGTGTTTTTTACCGCCTCATATACCTGGTCGCACAACCTCGACAATGGAACGGGATTCAACTCTCGGATCTCATCGACTCCTTATTACAATCACAACCAGTTTTGGGGGAACTCCGATTTTGATCTCCGCCAGAGATTTGCTCTTAGCGGAGGCTGGGAACTTCCCTTCGCCAAAGCGTGGGCGACCGGACCGAAACGGCTGACCCAGGGATGGAGTTTGTTCCCGATTTACTTCATTCAATCGGGAATTCCATTGGATTTCACCGCTGGAACACACCAACGCTCGGGCGCTCCCGGTCCCTCGGGATATGGCGATGGTCAGATTGTGAGAGCGGACCAAATGGTCGCCTCCGTCCAGACCTTGAACCCGCGTGCGGCACAGGATTGCGGCGGAACTCCCTGCAACTTCTGGTTTGATCCGAATTCCTTCCAGCAAGATGCATGTATTGGGGGACCACCAGCACAACCTTGCCCGGTGGGATTCTACGGAACCTATCGTCGAAACTCATTCCATGGTCCGCGGCACTCCAATTTTGATTTGGCGCTGGAGAAATCCACCAACCTGATCGGCGAGCAGACAAAGCTCGTCTTCCGGGCGGAGGCATTCAACATTTTCAACCATGCAGAATTCCGGCCACCTGCAGCTATTTCCGTACTCTCGGGAGCGTTCGGGCAGATCGGCGGAACCTACGCCCCCAGAATCCTGCAGTTGGCGCTCAAGGTGACCTTTTAGAGAAACTACTTCGTCGATCTTGGTCGACAACCTTCAGCAAATCCTAGCTGGACAAATCTGCCTGGCATAAGGAGGGCAGGATGGACAAGAAGCGGGACTTGGCCTTGGGTATGGACCGCAGCATTTCCCGACGTGATTTCTTGAATGGCTGCGCTCTGACTGTTGGGGCTTCGCTTATAGCGAGTCCCGAATGGTTCAAGCTGCTGGCCCAGGCTGAAACCGAGAAGGATCCGAACTACTACCCGCCCGCCAGGACCGGCATGCGCGGCAGTCACGACGGATCCTGGGAAGTGGCACACGCCATGCGGGACGGACAGACTTGGCCGGATCCTGTCGACGACAAGGAATCCTACGATCTTGTCGTTGTCGGAGGTGGTATTAGCGGCCTTGCCTCCGCCTACTTCTTTCGCAAATTCGCCGGCGCTAACTCGAAGATTCTGATTCTCGACAACCACGACGATTTCGGTGGGCACGCGAAGCGAAACGAGTTCCAGGCGGGCAACCGCCTCCTTCTTGGTTATGGAGGCACACAGTCTCTCGAAGCGCCGCACCACTACAGCAAAGAAGCCTTTGGACTACTGCAAGAACTGGGAATTGACGTAGATCGCTTCTTCAAGTACTTCGACCAGAAGCTGTACAAGTCGATGAATTTGAAGCGAGCAACGTTTTTCGATAAGGAAACTTTCGGCGCCGACGTGTTGTTGCCGGGTTTCGGTACGCATTATCTCGGGCTGGAATATCCTCCTGAGATACTCGCGAAGATTCCGATCGCTGAGCCTGCCCGCAAGGATTTGGCCAGATTGCAGACAACGACAGTCGACTACCTGTCTGGCCTGAGTTCTGAGGACAAGCGGCGCAAGTTGATCAAGACAAGTTATAAGGACTACCTGTTGCAGTATGTGAAGGTCCATCTTGACGTCATCAAGATTTTCCAGACGGCACCTCACGGCTTGTATGGGGTAGGGATCGATGCGGTATCAGCTTGGGACTGCCTGGAGATGGACTATCCAGGATTCAAGGGAATCAAGCTGGAAAGCCGCGAAGACAGCCCGGAACAGGCCGAACCCTACATCTTCCACTTTCCGGACGGGAACGCGTCGGTCGCGCGGCTGCTCGTGCGCTCACTCGTGCCAGGCTCCGCTCTGGGAAACACTATGGAAGACATTGTCACGGCCCGAATGAACTATGGGCGCTTGGATGACCCAGACTCAACCGTACGGATTCGTCTGAACAGCACGGTTGTCCGGGCCAGGCATCTGGGTGATCCGCAAAGTGCAAGCGAAGTGGAAATCTCTTACGTTCGTGGCGGCAAGCCACACAAGGTAAAAACAGCTCATTGCGTGCTGGCTTGCTGGAACATGGTTATTCCTTATCTGTGCCCTGAGATGTCGGAAAAACAGAAACAGGCGCTGGCTTACGCGGTCAAGATCCCCCTCGTCTACACAAACGTGCAGATCAGAAACTGGAAATCTTTCCAGAAATTGGGCTTAAGTTCTATCTATTCACCCGGCGGATACTTCAACGGAGCATCGCTGGATTTCCCGGTTTCGATCGGGGAATATCATTTCCCCAGCAAGCCAGAAGAGCCTTGCCTGTTGCACCTATTGCGCACTCCATGCAAACCCGGTCTGTCCGCAAAGGATCAGTATCGAGCTGGCCGCTATGAGCTGCTGACCACTCCTTTTGACGTCTTCGAGCGCAACATTCGGGATCAACTCGGCCGTATGCTTTCCGGCGGAGGATTCGATTCCGCTCGCGATATCGAGGCGATTACAGTCAACCGCTGGCCGCACGGTTACGCCTACGAGTACAATCCGCTGTTCGAACCACTCGATCGGCCTGCCTCCGAGCGCCCGTGCGTGATCGGTCGGCAACCGTTCGGCCGCATTCACGTTGCGAATTCTGATGCCGACGGCCACGCCTACACCAACATCGCGATTGACCAGGGTTACCGCGCTGTGCAAGAGATTAGCGCAGGCGAAAAGCATCAAGCTGCGTGTGATGTGTTCGCCCCAGCCCTGTCGTCGTAGTTCTCTGTTTGCTTTGCGGTCCGAAGACAAATGCTTCTGGATATCAACGATCTTTGGAACTCGCGCGATGAACGAGAGTGGTTAATTGCGCTCGATCGTAGTTGGCTAACCCTGGCGGATCGCAGGGACCACGAACTAGTACAGTTCATTCACAGCGTTGATCTGGAATATGTCCGGGGACTCGGTGTCCAGGAATGGTATGACTTCCTTATCAAGTATTTCCACTGGCAGTTTGCGGGCAACCGTCTTCAGCAAAAGCTGAGAGATCTAGACAAGAACAGCTTTGAACAACTCTTTTCCGTGAAATGCAGCCTAGTAGAGATTGATCAACCTGAACTGGCCGATGCTCGAAAGTGCCTCAGCCTGGTTCGATCGGCGCGCATTCGGGGTTTGGACTACCCCGGTACATCGGGCCTGCTGTCGTTGCTTTTCAAAGAATGGTTCGGCACCGCCGACATTTGCATTCTTGAATCCTTGCGGAAGATTCAGTCGCTACCCGAAAAGCGGAAGGTGCGCGAAATCCGGGCTTGGGTGAAGACAAAGAACGACTGGCGGGACACTGACGCTGTGCTCGTCATAAACATAATGCGAAGAAAGGCAGCTCAACTCAATACAGCGTTCAGCACAAACAAGTGGACTCCCAGCAGCATCTCCATAATTCTGTCGACGTCCAACAGACCGACTAGAAACGCTGAGGAGAGTGCTCGTGCGACACAGGTTCATAGACTGTAAAGGAGGAGGGATGAAGGAAGAACGCCAGAGTCGTCGGGAATTCTTAGCCTTGACCGGAGTAAGTGTGGCCAGTCTGGCAGGCGGGACTTTACTGCGCTCGATCGTATCCGGCCAAACTGAGAGCACAGATGCCGATCCACGCCACGCGGATCTAGTCGTGTTTAACGCCAAGGTGTACACCATCGATTCCCGGATGCCGAGAGCAGAGGCGCTTGCCGTCAAAGGTTCTCGCTTCGTTTACGTGGGGACCTCCGTCGAAGCTAAGGCCTTCATTGGCAGAAACACGCGGACTCTCGATGCGAAGCAGATGACGATCGTGCCTGGATTCATCGATTGCCATAACCATGCGGGTGGTAACACCCTGCTCTACGACGTCATTGTTGGCAATCCCTTTGAGGTCGAGTTTGTCACGATCGCCAGCATCATCGATAAACTCCGCGCCAAAGCTCAAAAGACTCCTCCGGGTTATTGGGTCGATGGGTATTTCTTCGATGATACAAAGGTTAAAGACAACCGCCAGCTCAACATGCACGACCTCGACCAGGTCTCCACCGAGCATCCAGTATGCGTCCACCATCGGGGCGGTCATACGTCTTACTACAATGGCAAAGCGCTGGAGTTGGCTGGCATCAACAAGAACACTCCAAATCGCATGGGCGGAACTTATGACCGGGACGAAAATGGCGAACTCAACGGACGAGTCACGGACCGGGCGCGTGACGTATTCAGCAACGTCGGTAAGCGCGAGACCTTCTCGGCCGAGCAGAAGGAACAGCGCGATCGCGACGGACTGGCATACATCTCGAAGCAGTTTGTTCGGTACGGCCTGACCAGCGTTCACCACGAAGGTGGAGACCTATTCGCGCTTCAGCAAGTGCGCGCGCGCGGCGAACTACTCCATCGCGTGAGCTTCGAGACCAGCGGAGACATTCTGGAGGCAATGATCAAGGATGGGATTAGCACTGGCTTTGGAGACGAGTGGATTCGGTTCGGGGCCACCTCGGAGCACACTGCCGATGGCTCATTCTCCGAGCGAACAATGGCGTTGAGCCAGCCGTACGCGGGGACCAATCCTCCGTACAGTGGCAACATCACGGAGAAGCAGGAGGATCTCAACGCATGGGCTGAACGCGTCCAGCGAGCGGGTATCCAACCCAACTGTCATGCAAACGGCGACGTTGCCATCGACATGGTGCTGAAAGCATATGAGCGAGCGCAGCAGCTGGCACCCAGACCTGATGTGCGACCCAAGATCACTCACTGCACACTTATCAACGATGATCTTCTGCGGCGCATCAAAGCTCTCGGCGCCGTACCCGCACCGTTCACCACCTATGCGTACTACAACGCCGACAAGTTTCACTTTTATGGGGAAGAGCGCATGAAGCACTGCATGGCATACCGTTCTTTCTTCGACAACGGAATTCGAGCCGCCGCTGGATCAGACTTCAGCCCTGGCCCGTTCGCCCCGCTGATGGGTATTCAAGGCATGGTGACGCGTACAGGCTGGAACGGAGAAACATGGGGAGCCAACCAGCGAATCAGCGTAGACGAAGCCCTAGAGGTCAACACTATCAACGGTGCTTACAACTCGCACGAAGAATCGATCAAAGGGTCCATTACGCCCGGCAAACTGGCCGACTTCGTCGTCCTCGCAGACGATCCTCACACCATAAAGCAAGAGAAGATCAAGGACATCGAGATCGTACAGACGGTCACTGGCGGATCGACTGTCCATCAGAAGTGAAGAACTCCGAAAAGGTAATCTGAGAG
>Ga0335069_10008315_pt1 | contig 14850 bp, 14 predicted proteins | sample Lox_Sample_11_FD_206714 | JGI IMG/M metagenome (GOLD analysis project Ga0335069, IMG submission 206714) | Soil microbial communities from Loxahatchee National Wildlife Refuge, Florida, United States - Lox_Sample_1.1 | ecosystem: Environmental > Terrestrial > Soil > Wetlands | place: USA... | reverse complement strand
TGCTCTACCGTTCGGCAGTCCCCGAGCTGCTGCAGGGCGGCGTGAATCTCTTCGTCACCGCGCTCTCGGACCGCATGTTCGCGAGCGAGCGCTGCGTCGGCGCGGCGCTCGCTCGCGCCTTCCGCGCGGGCCGCGTGCGCCGCGACGAAGTCGTGATCGCGACCCAGGGCGGCTATCTCACGCTCGATCCCGAGCTCGTGCCGGACGACCGCGCCGCGCGACGCCATCTGGTGACGACCTACGTCGACACGGGGCTCGTCGACCCCGAGCGCGTCGCGCGCGGCGTGCACAGCCTCGACGGTCCGTTCCTGCGCGATCAGATCGAGCGCAGCCGGCGCAATCTGCGCGTCGGGACGATCGACCTCTACCTGATCGAGGAGCCGGAGCTCCACCTCGGCGAGTGCAGCGCGCAGGAGTTCCGCCGGCGGATGTGCGGCGCCTTCGAGGCACTCGAGCGCGCGGTCGCGGACGGCGCGATCGCGGGCTTCGGTCTCGCGACCTGGGACGGCCTCTTGCGTCCGCACAGCGAGCGCGGGCACCTGGCACTCCTCGACGTCTTCGAGTGGGCGCTGGAGGTGGGCGGTGGCGACCATCACCTGCGGGCGATCTCGCTCCCCTACAACCTCGCGTTGGCCGAAGCGCTGCGGCTCGACTCGCAGCTCGGACCGTCGGGCCACGCGCAGGCCGCGCTCGCGACCTTGCGCGGCACCGGCACGGCGATCCTCGCGAGCGCGCCGCTCGCTCGGGGTCGCGCGCTCGGCCGGCTACCGGCCTTCGTCGCGGAGTCGTTCCCGGGCTGCCGCAGCGACGCGCAGCGCTGTCTCCAGTTCGTGCGCAGTACCCGGGACATCGCCTCGGCCGTGGTCGGCATGCGGGATCCCGCCCACATCGAGGAGAACCTCGCGCTCGCGCGCATTCCGCCCGTGGCTCCCGAGTCGATCGAGCGGCTCTTCAAGCGGGCGGCCGAGCGCGCGCAGCGCTGACGAAACCCCGGCGCGCGCGCGAGCATCCAAGGACGGCGCGAGGAGGCGGCATGCGCACGAGGCCCGAACGGATTCCGGAGAGCGAGATCACGCCGAGGGATGTGTACCTGCGCCGCCGCGAGCTGCTCGTCGCCGGCGCGCTCGCGGCGGGCACGGCGCTGCTCCCGCGGCTCTCGCTCGCGGCGGAGGTGCCCGCGCACGGAACGATCCCGAACGTGAAGCCCGGACCCTTCGGTACCGACGAGGAGAAGACGAGCCTCGAGGACGTGACCTCGTACAACAACTTCTACGAGTTCGGCACCGACAAGTCGGACCCGAGGAAGCTCGCGGGCTCGCTGCGGACGCGCCCTTGGAAGGTCGCGATCGAGGGCGAGGTGGAGAAGCCGGCGGTCGTCGACCTCGACGCGCTGCTCGAGCCGCATGCGCTGGAGGAGCGCGTCTACCGACACCGCTGTGTCGAGGCGTGGTCGATCGTCGTCCCGTGGGTCGGCTTCCCGCTCGGCGACCTGCTGAAGCGCTTCCAGCCGACCTCGCAGGCGAAGTTCGTCGAGATGACGACCTTGCTCGACCCGGAGCAGATGCCGGGACAGAGGCGCGACGTGCTCGAGTGGCCGTACGTCGAGGGGCTTCGCATCGACGAGGCGATGAATCCGCTCGCCATCCTGGCGGTCGGCATGTACGGCGAGGTGTTGCCCAACCAGAACGGCGCCCCGCTGCGGCTCGTGGTGCCGTGGAAGTACGGCTTCAAGAGCGTGAAGTCGATCGTGCGCATCCGGCTGACGCGCACGCAGCCGCAGACGAGCTGGAACCGCACGGCGCCGAACGAGTACGGCTTCTACTCCAACGTGAACCCAGACGTGGACCATCCCCGCTGGAGTCAGAAGCGCGAGCGGCGCATCGGCGAGTTCCTGAAGCGCCCGACCTTGCCCTTCAACGGCTACGCAGAGCAGGTCGCCTCACTCTACAAGGGCATGGACCTGCGCAAGAACTTCTAGGGGGTTGGCGCAGATGGAGGGGGCGCGCAGGCGCGCGGCGCTCCAGACCGCCGCCGTCACGCTAGGCCTCGCGCCGCTCGCGTGGCTCGGCGTCCGGGCGCTGCGGGGCGACCTCGGCGCGAATCCGATCGAGGCGGTCACCCACGCGACGGGACTCGCCGCGCTCCGCCTCCTGCTGGTCGCGCTCGCGATCACGCCGTCGCGCCGCTGGCTCGGACTTCGCTGGCTGGCGCCGCTGCGCCGCACTTTCGGCCTGCTCGCCTTCGGCTACGCCTGCCTGCACCTGCTGACCTACGTGGTGCTCGACCAGTTCTTCGACTGGCAGGCGATCCTGGAGGACGTCGCGAAGCGGCCCTACATCACGGCCGGCTTCTTCGCGTTCCTGTGTCTCTCGCCGCTGGCGGCGACCTCGACCCGCGCGATGGTGCGCCGGCTCGGACGCCGCTGGAAGCCGCTCCACCGGCTGGCCTACGTCGCGGCGATCGCGGCGGTGGTCCACTTCCTGTGGCTGGTAAAGAAAGACACGCGCGAGCCGCTCACCTACGCCGCGGTGCTGGCGCTGTTGCTGGCCGGACGCTGGCCGCAGAAGAAGTCGAAGACGGCGCTGGCGGCGCGGGGAGAGACCGCAAGCTAGGGTCGTCCCCCGTGACGGAGCAGGCCCCGCAGCCGCGCGACTCCGCCGACGTGCAGGTGATCGCGCAGGACGGCCGCGAGATCCTGCTGGTCGGGACGGCGCACGTGTCGCGCGAGTCCGCCGATCTCGTGCGCGAGCTGATCGAGAAGGAGCGGCCCGATCGCGTCTGCATCGAGCTCGACGCGCAGCGCTACGAGGCGCTGACGCAGCGCCGCCGCTGGGAGGAGCTCGACCTGCGCGAGGTGACGCGCAAGCGCCAGCTCGCTCCGCTGCTCGCCAACCTGGTGCTCGCCGCCTATCAGAAGAAGCTCGGCGGCGCGATCGGCGTGCTGCCCGGCAGCGAGCTGGTCGAGGCCGCGCGCGCCGCCGAGGCGCAGGACATTCCCGTCGTCCTCTGCGACCGCGACGTGCGCGTGACCTTGCGCCGTGTCTGGGCCTCGCTCTCGCTCTGGGAGAAATCGAAGCTGCTCGGCGCGCTGATGGTCGCGCTGATCGACCGGCCGGAGCTCGACGAGGAGACGCTGCGCCGGCTGCGCGACCAGGACGTGCTGTCCGAGCTGATGCAGGAGCTCGGCAAAGAGCTGCCGCGGGCCAAGACCACGCTGATCGACGAGCGCGACGCCTTCCTCGCGCAGAAGATCCGCACGTCCGGCGGACGGCGCGTGGTGGCGGTGGTCGGCGCGGGCCACGTCGCCGGCATCCGCCGCGCGCTCGAGGAGGGACGGCCCGCCGACCTCGAGGCGCTCTCGACGATTCCGCGCGTTCCCGCCTCCGTGAAGGCGATCGGCTGGGCCGTTCCGACTCTCATCCTCGGCGCGCTCGCGGTGGTCGGCGTGCGCCACGGCATGCACGCGGTCGGCGCGAACGTGCTCTTCTTCGTGCTCGCGACGGGCATCCCGGTGTCGATCGCGGCCGCGCTCTCGTTCGCGCACCCGGCCGTGGTGCTCTCCGCGTTCCCCGTCGCCCCCTTCACGGCGATCCACCCGCTGCTCGGCGCGGGCCATGTGCTGGCCTTCCTGCAGGCCTGGCTGGTGCCGCCGGTCGTGCGCGAGCTCGAGAACGTGGCCGACGACGCCGCCGTGGTGAGCCGCTGGTGGAGCAACCGCCTGTTGCGGATCTTCCTCGTCTTCCTGTTGACGACGATCGGCGGCGTGATCGGCACCTACGTCGGCGGCGCCGAGCTGATCAAGAGCCTCTTCTAGCCACGGGAGGAGCCGCCCGATGCGCACCCTGGCCTGCGCCGTCGCGCTGCTCGCGGTCGCGGCCTGCGCTCGACCGCTGCCCCGCGAAGAGCTCGTCGACCTGACACACCCCTTCGACGCGAGCACGATCTACTGGCCGACCGAGGAGAGCTTCGTGCTCGAGGGCGCCCCCGGCGGCGTGACCGAGGGCGGGTACTACTACGAGGCACACCGCTTCCGCGCCGCGGAGCACGGCGGCACGCACCTCGATGCCCCGATCCACCTCCACGCCGGCGGCGAGCACGTCGACGAGATCCCGCTCGAGCACCTGGTCGCGCCGGGCGTCGTGATCGACGTGCAGGCCGCCTGCTTCGACGATCGCGACCACGAGATCGGCGTGGCCGACCTCCAGGCCTGGGAGAAGCAGAACGGCGAGATCCCGCGCGGAGGGATCGTTCTCTTCTACACCGGAACGAGTCGCTACTGGCCCGACCGCGAGGCCTACCTCGGCACGACCGCGCGCGGACAGGAGGCGGTCTCCTCGCTGCACTTCCCCGGCCTCGGCGCCGATGCGGCGCGCTGGCTGATCGCGGAGCGGGGCGTCGTCGCGGTCGGCATCGACACCGCCAGCATCGATCGCGGCCCCTCGCGCCGCTTCGAGACGCACCAGACGCTCTTCGCCGCGAACGTGCCGGCCTTCGAGAACGTCGCGGCGCTCGAGCTGCTGCCGCCGCGCGGATTCCGCATCGCGGCGCTGCCGATGAAGATCGGCGGCGGATCGGGCGCGCCGCTGCGCATCGTGGCCTTCGTGCCGCGGAGCTCGCCGTGAGCGCGACCGCCCCGTTCGCAGGCTCCGACCTGCTGGTCCGCACGCTCTCGCAACGCGGCGGCGTGTCGGTGCGCGCGCTGGCCGCGACGCGGCTGGTGGCGGAGGCGGCGCGCCGGCACGAGACCTCGCCCGTCGCGAGCGTCGCGCTCGGCCGCGCGCTGATGGGCGCGGTGCTCTTCGCCGCGGGCGGCAAGGGCGAGACCGCGCAGATCGAGGTGCGAGGCGACGGTCCCATCGGCGCGATCGTCGCGATCGCCGACCCGCAGGGCCGTGCGCGCGGCTACGTCACGCACGCGGGCGCGGAGCCGCCTGCGCCGGCCGCTCCGCTCGACGTCGCCGCGGCGGTCGGCCGCGGCACGCTCGCCGTGGTGCGCTCGAGCCGGAACGGCGGCCAGCCCTACACCGGCATCGTGCCGATCGTCGCGGGCACGGTCGCGCAGGATCTCGCCCACTACCTCGCCGAGAGCGAGCAGATCCGCAGCGCGGTCGCGCTCGGCGTCTTCCTCGACGCGGACGGCGAGATCGACGCCGCTGGCGGCTACCTGGTGCAGGCGCTGCCCGGCGCCGGCGAAGACGAGATCGCGCAGGCCGAGGCCAACGTGCGCTCGCTGCCCGGCCCGGGCGAGCTGGTGCGCGACGGCCTCGACGCCGACGCGATCGCGATCCTGCTGCAGGGCGTGCTCGGCTGTCGCGAGCGACACGCATCCTTGCCGCGCTTCCACTGCGGCTGCCAGCGCGAGCGCGTGCTGCGCGCGGTCGCGCTGCTCGGTCGCGACGATCTCTCGCGCGCGCTCGAGGAAGGCGAGACGCTCGAGGTGCTCTGTCGCTTCTGCGCGGCGCGCTACGCGGTGCCGCCGTCGGATCTCGCGCGCCTGGTGGCGCAGTAGCGGCCGCCGCGCGCATGCAGGCAGCGCGTCCGCTGGCCGTCGCGCACGTCACGGGAGAGACGGGCTTCTCGGGCGGCGAGGTGCAGCTCTTCCTGCTGCTCGAAGGGCTGCGCGCGCGCGGCGACCGTTCGCTGCTCATCTGCCCGCCGGGAAGCCGCGTCGAGGCGGAGTCGCGCCGTCGCGGCTTCGAGACGCGCGCGGTGCGCATGCGGAGCGATCTCTCCGCCTTCGCGGCACTGCGGATCCGCGCCGCGCTGCGCGCGTTCGGCCCCGATCTCGTCCACCTGCACAGCGGCCGCGCCAACTGGCTCGGCGGTCTCGCGGCGTGGTCGCTCGACTTGCCCGCGCTCACCACGCGACGCATGGACCGCGCGGTGCATCGCGGCGCGCGCACGCGTTTTCTCTACGAGCGCGTGACGAGGCGCGCCGTCGCGATCTCGCCCGCGGTGCGGGAGCGGCTGCTGGCGGGCGGCGTCGCGCCGGAGCGGATCCGCGTGATCCCGTCGGCGGTCGATGCGCGCGCGCTGACGCCGACTCGCTCGCGCGAGGCGGTGCGCAAGGACGAGGCGCTGCCGGAGGGCGCCGTGTGCGCGCTGGCGCTCGCGGCGCTCGTGCCGCGCAAGGGACTCGACGTCGCGATCGATGCGCTGGCCGAGCCGTCGCTGCGCGAGCTGCCGCTCGTCCTGTGGCTCGCCGGCGACGGCGCGGAGCGCGCGGCGCTCGAGTCGCGCGCCGCCGCGCGCGGCGTCGCGGCGCGCGTGCGCTTCCTCGGCCGTCGCGAGGACCGCGCGGACCTGCTCTCGGCCTCCGACCTGCTCGTGCTGCCGTCGCGCCGCGAGGGCCTCGGCGTCGCGGCGCTCGAGGCGATGGCCTGCGCGAGAGCCGTGGTCGCGAGCCGCGTCGGCGGACTCGCCGATGCCGTCGCGCACGAGGCGACGGGGCTGCTGGTTCCGCCCGACGAGCCGAAGCTGCTGGCCGCGGCGCTCGCGCGTCTCGTGCGCGACCCGGCGCTGCGCGCGCGCCTCGGCGCGGCGGGCCCGGCGCGCGTCGCCGCGCACTTCTCGCCGCCCCGCATGTGCGAGTCGTATGCGGCGCTCTACCGCGAGCTGCTCGCGGAGGCGGGCCGATGACGCCGCCGCGCGTCGGCCTCGTCGGCGCGCGCCGCGCGCGCGAAGGACTCGGGCCCTTCGTCGCGCGCGAGCTCGTCGCCGCGGGCGCCGTCGTGCCGTGCTTCCTGACCCGCAGCGAGGCGACGCGCGACGCCGCCGGCGCCGCGCTGCGCGAGGTGTCCGGCGTCGAGGCGCGCGGCTACACCGATCTCGGTCTGATGCTCGCGCGCGAGCGGCTCGACGCGATCGCGATCCTCTCCCCGTCCGCGACGCACGACCGCTACCTCGAGGCGGCGGCCGATGCGGGGCTCCACGCGCTCTGCGAGAAGCCGCTCTGCTGGGGCGCGCCGGCGCGCGAGCTGGTCGCGCGCGCGGAGCGACGCGTCGCGGCCTTCTGCGAGCGCGGCCTGCTGCTCGCGGAGAACTGCCAGTGGCCCTACACGCTGCCGACCTTCGAGGCGCTACATCCGGGCTCGCTCGCCGCGCCGCCGCGCCGCTTCGAGATGGCGCAGGAGCCGTCCGTGCGCGGGCTCGAGATGCTCGGCGAAGCGTTGCCCCACCCGATCAGCATCGTCCAGGCGCTGCTGCCGGGCGCGCCGCGCGTGCGCGACGTCGAGCTCTCGACGCGCGACCCCGACGCCTCCGAGCTCTGCGTGCGCTTCCGCTACGAGACGGACGCGGGGAGCTGCGAGGTGACGTCGCAGCTCTCGCACAGCCTCGCGAGGCCGCGCCGGACCTCGCTCGCGATCGATGGACACCGCGCTCTCCGGCGCGTGTCGCCGGAGAGCTACCAGCTATGCTTCGCCGACGCCGAGCGCAGCGTCCCGCTCGCGGACCCCCTCACGCGGCTCGTCGCGGACTTCGTCGACGCGCTCCGCAGCGGAAAGAAGACGGATCCGGACCCGATCCTCCAGCGCATGCAGGTGCTCGTGACGATCGCAGCGACCTACAGCGGCGAGGCCATCGGTTGACCGAGTCGATCCACGACTTCAGCGCCAAGCTGCGGCAGCCGTCGCTGCGAGAGCACGTCGCCGACTACCTGCGCTGGCGCCGCGATCTCGCCCGCGCGCGCGCGCAAGGCCGGCCGGACCCCGAGCCCCCGGCGCGCGCGCCGATCTCGATCAACCTCGATCTCACCACCGCCTGCAACTACCGCTGCGATCACTGCATCGACTGGGACATCCTCAACACCAAGCACCGACACGACGAGGAGACGCTGCGCTCGTCGATCTGCACGATGGTGGAGCGGGGGCTCCGCTCGGTGATCCTGATCGGCGGCGGCGAGCCCACGATCTACCCCGGCTTCTCGGAGTTCGTGCGCTTCCTGAAGGACCTCGAGCTCCAGGTCGCCGTCGTCAGCAACGGGAGCCGTGGCGACGTGCTGCTCGGCGTCGCCGACGCGCTGTCTCCGCGCGACTGGGTGCGGCTCTCGCTCGACGCCGGCAGCAACGAGCTCTTCCGCGCGATGCACAGGCCGGTGAAGCGCTCGCTCTCGCTCGACGAGATCTGCGAGTGGGTGCCGCGCATCAAGGCGCGCAACCCGCGCTTCGAGGTCGGCTACTCGTTCATCATCGTGTGGGAGGGCGCGTCGCGCGACCGGATCGGGCTCTGCGAGAACGTCCACGAGATCGCGATGGCGACCGAGCGCGCGCGCCGCTCGGGCTTCGACTACATCGCGCTGAAGCCGGTGCTCGAGCGCGCGCCCGACGGTGCCGAAGTGATGGACCCCGGCGCCGCGCGCGCGCAGGAAGCCGTGATCGCGCGCATCCGCGCGGAGGTAGAGAAGGCGCGCGCGCTCGCGGACTCGCGCTTCGCCGTGCGCGTCAGCACCAACCTGCAGGTGCTCGAGGAGGGACGCTGGCGCGAGTACACGCGCCAGCCGCGCACCTGCCACATGCAGGCGCTACGCCAGGTGCTGACGCCGATGGGCACCTACAACTGCCCGGCGCACCGCGGGGTCGAGAGGGCGCGCGTCGCCGGCGCCGACGCCTTCGCCAACGACGCGCAGGCGCGCACGACGGGCAGCGCGCTCTCGTCGCTGATGGACCGCTTCGACGCGAGCCGCGAGTGCGCCGAGGTCACCTGCCTCTACCACGGCGTCAACTGGTGGCTCGAGAAGCTCGCGCAGGAGCCGGGCCCCGAGGTCGCGCTCGAGCCGGGCGACGAGCGCGGCGACTTCTTCTTGTAGTCGTGCCGGACCCGCAGCGGATCCTGGTCCGCCTGCCCAACCCGCTGGGCGACGTCGTGATGGCGACACCCACCTTGCGCGCGCTGCGGCGTGCCCACCCGCGGGCCGTGCTCGTCGCGCAGGGCCTCCCGCACCACGAGGGTCTGCTGCGCGGCAACCCGCACCTCGACGGCTTCCTGCCCGTGCGCGGACGCCGGCCGCGTGACATCTGGCGCCGCGCGCGCGTGCTGCGCGCCCGCGGCTTCGACTGGGCGGTGGTGCTGCCGGACTCTCCGCGCACCGCGCTCGAGCCCTGGCTGGCGCGCATCCCGCGCCGCGCGGGCTACGCGCGCGACCGCCTGCGACGCTTTCTCGTGACGGATCCGCTGTCGCCGCCGCAGGAAAACGGGCGGCGCCTCGCGCTTTCGATGATCGAGCGCTACGCCCGCATCACACGCCGGCTCGGCGTGCCGGACGCCGGCCCCGAGCTCGAGCTCGTCGTGCACGACCCCGAGCGCGCGCACGTCGCGGCCTGGCTCTCGGCGCGCGGCGCGGCGGACGCGGCGCTCTGCCTGGTGGCGCCGGGCGCCGCGTTCGGCGCCTCGAAGCTCTGGCCGCCCGAGCACTTCGCGTCGGCCTGCGACGCGATCGCGCGTCGCTTCGGCCTCGTGCCGCTGATCCTGCCCGCGCCGAACGCGGATGAGGTCGCGATCGCGCGCGAGGTCGCCTTGCGCGCGAAGGAGCCGTGTCTCCTGGTCGACGAGCCGGGCGACCTCGAGGATCTCAAGGCCTTCGTCGAGCGCGCGTCGCTGGTGCTGTGCAACGACACCGGTCCGCGTCATGTGGCCGTGGCGCTCGGCCGCCCCGTCGTGACCGTGATGGGCCCGACCGACCCGCGCCACACCGATCATCTGCTCGAGCGGCAGCGCGTGCTGCGCGAGCCGGTGGAATGCAGTCCGTGCGGGCTGCCGGTCTGCCCGATCGATCACCGCTGCATGACGCGCCTCGCGCCCGCGCGCGTGGTCGAGGCGGCCGCCGAGCTCCTCGCCGGCTGACCCGGCACCCTGACTCCGAGTCAAGCGCGGCCGCGAACCGGCCGATCCATGCCATTCGGGGTCCTATCGGTGCATCCCTACACGCTGCTGCTCACCGTCGCGGCGCTCGTCTGCGCGGGCTGCGGCGGCGCGCTCTACCTCCAGGACCGCTCGCGCCGGGTGCACCAGCTCGCGGCCGCGCTGATGGTCGGATGCGGCTACTGGTCCCTGTGTCAGGCGCTCTCTACCGTGACGTCCGACCGCGCGGTCGCGCGCGCGATCGCGAACATCGCCGCACCCGGCTGGATCTTCATCGGGCCGCTGATGCTCCACATCGCGATGGAGACATCGGGCCCGCAGGCGCGCGCGCTGCGCTGGTTCCGCGACGCGCTCTACGCCGCCAGCGTCGCGATGCTTCCGCTCCTCTGGTTCAGCGACCTCGTGGTCGTGCGGATCGAGCGCGCCTCGTGGGGCTGGACCTACGAGATGGGCCCGCTGCTGATGGCCAACTCGGTCCTCCACCTGATCGCGATCGCGGCGGGCGGCGTCTGCCTGCGGCGCGCGGCGCGCGGGCTGTCCGACGCAGAACGGCAGCAGCTTCCCTGGATCGCCGCCGCAGGCGTGTCGCTGATCGTGCTGGCGACGATCAGCGACTTCATCCTGCCGGCGGCGGGCGTCGCGTGTCCGCAGCTCGGCACCATCGGCCTCGCCGGGCTCGGCGGCATCCTGGTGTGGTCCATCCGGCACTTCGGCTACTCGGTGATGGCGCCGGGCGGCTTTTCGCACGAGATCCTGCGACTGCTCCCGGACGGTGTCGCGATGCTGCGGACCGACGGCCGTATCCGCGCCGCGAACGAGGGGCTCGCGCGGCTCGCGGGCTGGCCGATCGATCACCTGGACGGCATGCCCGTGAGCGAGCTCCTCACCTGGAGCTTCGACAGCGCCGACGTGGAAGAGGTGGACTGCGAGCTGCGCACGGCGGGCGGCGGCCGCATCCCCGTGTCGGTCAGCTCGGAGCCCCTGCGCGATCGGCAGGGCCACGACCTCGGCCGCGTGGTGGTGGTGCGAGACCTGCGCGAGGTCGCCGATCTCCGACACCGACTGGTGACTTCCGCGCGACTCGCGGCGGTCGGCGAGCTCGCCGCCGGCATCGCCCACGAGATCAACAACCCGATGGCCTTCGTGCGCTCGAACCTCTCTCAGCTCGAGGAGCGCTGGAAGGAGGTCCGCGCCGAGCTCGAGCGCGCCGGCCGCGCGGAGACCTTGCGCGAGACGCTCGGCGACGTTGACGAGCTGCTCGAGGACTCGATCGAGGGCGTGGACCGCGCCGCCGAGATCGTGCGCAACGTGAAGGGCTTCGCGCACCCGGGGAACGGCGGGCGCGAGCCGGTGGACCTGAACCGCCTGCTCGAGGACGCGCTGCGGCTGATCGCGCCGCAGCTGCGGGGTCGCGCGGAGATCGAGCGCCATTTCGGCGACGTGCCCGAGCTGCCGGGAGTGCCGCAACAGCTCCGGCAGGTCTTCGTGAACCTGCTGCTGAACGCGAGTCAGGCGATCTCGCCGGTCGGACACATCCGCATCACGACCCGCGTCGAGGGCGGGCGCGCCGTCGTGATCGTCGCCGACGACGGCCCGGGCATCCCGCCCGAGATCATCGACCGCATCTTCGACCCGTTCTTCACGACCAAGCCGGTCGGCGAGGGCACCGGCCTCGGCCTCGGCATCGCCTATCAGATCGTGCGCAGCCACGGCGGCGCGATCCGCGTCGAGTCGACGCCGGGCCACGGCGCGAGCTTCCGGGTGGAGCTGCCGGTCGGGTAGCGCGTCAGCTCGCTCCCATCGTCAGCACGGCGCGGAAGCGCGCGCGGCCGCTGCGCATCTGCTCGTAGGCCTCGGCGACGCGGGCGAGCGGAAACTTCTCGATCATCGGGTGCACGCCCGAGAGCGCGCTGAACTCGAGCGTGTCCTGCGAGTCGCGCGCGGTGCCGGAGTACCAGCCCGCGACCGATCTCCGGCCCAGGATCAACGGGAAGACGCCGAGGGTCAGCGGCTCGGACGGCGCCGCCGGCACGAGCAAGGTGCCGTCGACGCCGAGCCCGTCGACGAGCGCCGAGATCACCTTCGCGTTCGGCGCGGTCGCGAGGATCACGCGCGCGCCGCCGAGTCGCTGGAGCTCCGCGTTGGTGTCACCGCTCTCGGAGTCGACGTAGTGGTGCGCGCCGAGCTGCTTCGCGAGCGCCTCCTTGTCGCGCCCGCGGTTCAGCGCCACGACCCGGAATCCCATCCGCCGCGCGTACTGGATGCCGAGATGTCCGAGCCCGCCGATCCCGTGCACGGCGACGAGGTCGCCGCTCTGCGCGCCCGAGTGTCGCAGCGCGTTGTAGACCGTGACTCCCGCGCACATGAACGGGCCGGCCTCTTCGGCGGGCAGTTCGTCGGGGATCGCGGCGAGCGCCGCGGCCGGCGCGATCACGTGCTCGGCATAGCCGCCGTCGAAGTCGACCCCCGTCACCTTGCGTTCGACGCACATCGCGAAGTCGCCGCGACGGCACGGATTGCAGTGAAAGCAGTGACCGCCGTGCCAGCCGATCCCGACGCGCTGACCCGCCTTCCACGCGACGACGTCCGCACCGACCGCGTCGACGCGCCCTGCGATCTCGTGGCCCGGCACGCGCGGGTACTGGAGGCCCGGCCAGGCACCGTCCTTCACGAACGTGTCGCTGTGGCAGACGCCGCAGGCCTCGACCTTCACGCGCACCTGACCGCGACCGGGATCCGCGAGCTCGCGCTCGACGAGCTCGAAGCTCCCTCCTGCCTTGCTGATGCGAGCGGCTCTCGTCTTCATGCGTACCAACGTCCCGCAACGCGCGGGCGCCGGCCAGCGAAATCTGCGTGAAAAGACGTGAATCACGAGAGATGACGGCGCGGCAAGATCCGCGCGGCTTCCTACCTCTCGAAGCGCGTCTCCCGCACGACCTCTCAGATCTGGAGGCTGTACTCGGAGTAGTAGAGATCGCGGCCTTCCTGCTGCGCCTTGCGGTGCTCCGGGTGCGCTGCCCACGCGCGCGACCGCGTCTCGGTCTCGAACTCGACGAGCGCGACGCGCTCGCCGTAGCTCTCGGGGCAATCGGGGGCCAGCCGGGAACGGAACACGATCAGCGCCATCGCCTGCTCCTCTATGCCAGCGCCTTCTTCAACGCGCCCGCCGCCTGCGCGACGGCCTTCTTCGCCTGATCGAGCATCGCGCCCATGCCGAAGAAGCCGTGGAACATGCCGTCGTAGCGAGTCGTCGCGACGTCGACGCCGGCCTCGCGCAGACGCGCCGCGTAGGCCTCGCCCTCGTCGCGCAGCGGATCGAACTCGGCCGTGATGCAGAGTCCGGGCGGCAGACCCGTCAGATCCTTCGCGCGCAGCGGCGACGCGTAGGGGTTCGCCGCGTCCGCCGGATCGGCGAGGTACTTGCTCCAGAACCACTTCATCATGTTCGTCGTGAGGAAGTAGCCCTCCGCGTTCTCGCGGTACGACGGCGTGTCGAAGCTCGCGTCGGTCACCGGATACACGAGGAGCTGGAGGCGGAGCCGCGGGCCGCGGCGGTCGCGCGCCATCTGCGAGACGACCGCCGTGAGATTCCCGCCGGCGCTGTCGCCGCCGACCGCGATGCGCGCGGTGTCGATCCCGAGCTCGCGGCCGCGCTCGGCCACGAAACGCGTGACCGCATAGCAATCCTCGGGCGCGGCCGGGAACGGGTGCTCGGGCGCGAGCCGGTAGTCGACCGACACGACCGCGCAGCCGGCCGCGTTCGCGAGGCTGCGGCAGACTCCGTCGTGCGATTCGAGATTGCAGAGCACGAAGCCGCCGCCATGGAAGTAGACGAGGCCGGGCAGCGCCGACTTCGACTCCGGGCGGTAGAGGCGCACCGGGATCTCGCCGTCCGGGCCGGGCAGCCGCAGGTTCTCGACGTGCGCGACGCGCTCGGGCTCGCCGGGCGCGAGCGCGGATTGCTCGAAGCCCTGGCGCAGCAGCGGCAGCGGGATCGCCTCGAAGTCCGGCATCGGAGGGAACTGGGCCAGAAAAGCCTTCGCCTGGGGGTCGAGCGGCATGCGTCCTCCGTCGAAAAGGGGTGTGGCATCATACCCACCTTCGCGCGCTCGGAGGATTCCGATGACGGCCTCGACTTCGACCCTTCCCCGCATCGCGCCTCCGCCGCCGAAGCGCACGGTGCAGTGGCGGAAGGCGCGCGCCGCGCTCGGCCGCCTGATCGCCGACCCGGAGCGCACCGATCAGGTCTTCGAGCTGATCGACGCGCTCGCGGGCGATGCCGGCGAGCGCAACTTCCAGCGCTTCCTGCGCACGCCCGAAGCGCCGCGCCTGCTGGCCGAGAAGCCGTCGCTGCTGCGCGCGCTCTGCGATCGCACGCGCCTCGAGGCGCTGCCCGCCGGCACGCTCGGCCGCGAGTACGCGCGCTTCATGCGCGCGGGCGGGATCGAGGCGCAGGGGCTCGTCGACGCCTCGATGGAGGCGGACCGGCGCACCGGCGAGCTGCCGCTCGATCCCGACCGCGAGTGGTTCTACGCGCGGCTCCGCGACATGCACGACCTCTGGCACGTGCTGACCGGCTACGGCCGCGACCTCGCCGGCGAGGCGACCTTGCTCGCCTTCACGCACGCGCAGACGCGCAACCGCGGGATCCTGGCGATCGTGCTGGCCGCGGTCGCGAAGGGGCCGAAGAGCCTCGACCTCGGGTGGCCGCGTTACCTGCTGCGCGCGTGGCTGCGCGGCCGCCGCGCGTCGCTGCTCTGCGCTGCGCCGTGGGAGGAGCTCCTGCCGCTGACGCTCACCGAGGTGCGCCGACGCCTGCGCGTGTCGGAGCCCGAGCGGGCGCACCCGGGCGGGATCCTGGTCGCAGGCGAGGGGACGCTGCGCCCGGCCGCTTCGTGAGCTTCACGACGCGACCTTGCGTCGCCGGCTACGGCGGCGCCGTCGCGGCGGGCCACTATCTCGCGGCGCAGATCGGAGCGGCCGAGCTCGCGC
>Ga0335069_10008314_pt1 | contig 14851 bp, 15 predicted proteins | sample Lox_Sample_11_FD_206714 | JGI IMG/M metagenome (GOLD analysis project Ga0335069, IMG submission 206714) | Soil microbial communities from Loxahatchee National Wildlife Refuge, Florida, United States - Lox_Sample_1.1 | ecosystem: Environmental > Terrestrial > Soil > Wetlands | place: USA... | reverse complement strand
GCGAGGAGCTTCGCTCCCGGCTCATGGCGATCGCGCCCGGCAAGTTCCCGGATGTCTGGATTCGCGTCACGCGCCTGGAGCTCGGCCCCCCCGTCGGCTTCCCGGTGCAGTTCCGCGTCGTGGGCCCCGATACGCAGAAAGTGCGTGAAATCGCCCGCGACGTGCAGAAAGTGGTGGCGGCCAACGACAAGGTGCGCGACGTGCAGCTCGATTGGTTCGACCCCGTCCGCACGCTCAAGGTGGACCTCGACCAGGACAAGGCGCGCGCGCTCGGCCTCACGCCCGCCGATGTGCAACTCGTGGTCCGCTCGGTCATGAACGGCGCGACCCTTTCGCAGCTGCGCGAGCACGAGGATCTGATCGACATCGTCGCGCGGGCCGTGCCGGGCGAACGCCTGAACCTCGATTCGCTCAAGGACGTGAACCTCTTCACGCGCAACGGCACGGTCGTGCCCCTGGCGCAGGTCGCCCACGTGAGCTACGTGCTCGAGGAGCCGGTGCTCTGGCGCCGCAACCGCGACATGGCGATCACCGTGCGCGCCGACGTGAAGGACGGCGAGCAGGGGGTGTCGGTCACGCAGGCGATCCGCCCGCAGCTCAAGGAGATCGAGGCGAAGCTGCCGTCGGGCTATCGCATCGACGTGGGCGGCGCCGTGGAAGAGAGCGACAAGGCCAACGCCGCCCTGGTGGCGGTGGCGCCCGTGATGCTCGTGACGATCCTGCTCATCCTCATGCTCCAGTTGCAGAGCTTCCCGCGGATGCTGATGGTGTTCGCCACCGCGCCGCTGGGTTTCGTGGGCGTCGTTCCGGCGCTGCTCGTGTTCCATGCGCCGCTGGGCTTCGTCGCGATCCTGGGCATCATCGCGCTGGGCGGCATGATCATGCGCAATGCGGTGATCCTCATCGACCAGGTGCAGACCGAGATGGAGCACGGCCTCGATCCCTGGAGCGCGGTCGTGGACGCCGCGGTCCACCGGGCGCGCCCCGTCGCGCTCACGGCGGCCGCCACGGTGCTTGCGATGATCCCGCTGTCACGCAGCGTGTTCTGGGGACCCATGGCGATCGCGATCATGGGCGGCCTTACCGCCGCCACGATCCTCACCATCTTCTTCGTGCCGGCGCTCTACGCGGCGTGCTTCAGGGTGCGCCGCGCCGGCGCGCCCGACGCCTCGCCTGCCTCGCCCACCGCCTTGCCGGCGCCCGCGGTTTGAGGCCGAAGAAGCCCATCGCGGGCGGCGGGGCGCCCGGCATCGGCTGGGCGGCCGCTCCGGTTGTTTGACCGGTGTCAAACCCGGGCGCCGGGCGCGTCTTAGGCTGGGAGAAGCGGCTGGAAGCCGCGCCTTTCGCGCCATGATGAAGCAGCCGAACATCGACTACCGGCAGGTGCTCGATCGCACGCCTGCCCTGATCTTCAGCGCGCGGCCGGACGGCTACATCGACTACGTCAACCAGCGCTGGCTCGATCTCGTCGGCGTGGGCCTCGAAGCGGCCCAGGGCTCGAAGTGGACGAGCTTCGTCCATCCGGACGACTTGCCGAGCCACCTGCAGCGCTGGCGCCAGGCGATGGCTACGGGCGAGCCGGCGACCTCGCTTGCGCGCTTTCGCATCGCCGGCGGCGAGTACCGCTGGATGCTGCACCACACCGAGCCGCTGCGCGATTCGTCGGGGAACATCGTCCGCTGGTTCGGCTCGAGCGTCGACATCGAGCAATTAAAGCGCGTCGAGCATGAGCTTCACGACTTGAAGGAGCGCCTGCACAAGGAGAACCTCGCGCTGCGCGAGGAGATCAGCCAGACCTCGATGTTCGAGGAGATCGTCGGCTCCTCGGCGGCCTTGCGCCGCGTGCTGACGCTCGTGGGAAAGGTGGCCGGCACCGATTCGACCGTCCTCATCACCGGGGAAACCGGAACCGGCAAGGAGCTCATCGCCCGCGCCATCCACAAGCGCTCCCCCCGGGCGTCGCGCCCGTTCGTCTGCGTAAGCTGCGCCGCCATCCCGGCGGCGCTGATCAGCTCGGAGCTCTTCGGACACGAGAAGGGCGCGTTCACGGGCGCCGTGCAGCGCCACCTCGGCCGTTTCGAGCTCGCCGAGGGAGGCACGATCCTTCTCGACGAGGTCGGCGAGCTCCCGCAGGAGACGCAGATCACGCTGCTGCGCGTGCTGCAGGAACGCACGTTCGAGCGTGTCGGCGGCTGCAAGGCGATCCCGGCCGACGTGCGCGTCATCGCCGCCACGAACCGCGACCTCTCCAGGGCGATCGCGAGCGGCTCGTTCCGCAGCGACCTGTATTACCGCCTGAGCGTTTTTCCCGTTCACCTGCCGCCGCTGCGCGAACGCGTCGAGGACATTCCGCTGCTGGTGCAGTACCTCGCGCAGCGCTATGCGGCCAAGGCGGGCAAGAAGATCGCGGGCGTGAGCCGCGCGACGATCGACCGGCTCGTCGCCTACGACTGGCCGGGCAACATCCGCGAGCTGCAGAACATCATCCAGCGCGCCGTGATCCTCGGAGAAGGCACTCTCGCCATCGACGAGGCGTGGCTCCCGGGGCGGCGCGCCCCGCCGACGGGGGCGGCGCCCGCGCTGGCGCGCCCGTGCGCCGGCGAAGAGACCGCGTTGATAGAGGAAGCATTGGCCGCGTGCCACGGACGCGTCGCGGGGCCCGGCGGCGCGGCAGCGCGGCTCGGCCTGCCGCGCTCGACGCTCGAGTCGCGGATTCGATCGCTCGACATCGACAAGCACCGCTTCAAATCGATGCGAGCGTAGCCGGGCCGCGGCGCTGGCGAACGTCGTCATTTGGCGATGCTCGCCACCAGGTCGCGCGGCGCAACGCATGCATCCTCAACGACTTAGCGCTGGCACGGTGCTTGCGAGTCATCCATCGCCATGGTCCTGAAAATCGAGCTCTTCCAAAGCGGCGCGGGAACGGTGATGGTGTTGACCGGGAGCATCGCCTCACCGGACGTCCAGCACCTGAAGGCGCACATCGAAGAGGCGCCCGGGTGCTCTGCGCTCGACCTGCGCGAGGTGCATCGGGTCGACCTCGACGCGGCGCATTTCCTTGCATCGTTGCAGGAAAGAGGCATCGAGCTTCGCGGACCACCGCCGTACGTGCGCGAATGGATCCGCCTGGAAACGCCGCGGGTCGTGGAACTGCGGCGCGGGCCACGAGCGAACGCCCCTGAAACCCCCCATGCAAAGGATTGAATCATGGAACGAATGCTGACCGTCATCTTCGACAACGAGAAGAAAGCCTACGAGGGCAAGTCGGCGCTGCGCCAGCTCGACCTCGAGGGCAGTATCACCGTCTACGCCGGCGCCGTCGTGACCAAGCACGCCGACGGCACCCTGAGCGTGAAGCAATACGACGATTTCGGCCCGCTGGGTACACTCACCGGAACCGCGATCGGCAGCCTGATCGGGCTTCTCGGCGGACCGGCGGGCGTCGTCGCCGGCGGCCTGTCCGGCCTCACCGTGGGCACGCTCTACGATCTCGACAATGCCCTGGTGGGCCAAGACTTCGTCGAGGACGTGATGAAGTCGCTCACTCCCAACAAGGTGGCCATCGTGGCCGAGGTCGAGGAGGAGTGGACGACTCCCGTCGACACGCGCATGGAGGCGCTGGGCGGCAGCGTGTTCCGGCGTGCCCTCGTCGAAGTGCGCAAGACGGCCCGCGACGAGGAAGTCGCGGTCATGAAGGACGAGCTCGCGAAGCTCAAGGAGGAAATGCGCAACGCGGACGCGTCCCGCAAGGCGAAGCTCAAGGAGAAGAGCGATCAGCTGCAGGCGAGGATCGACGCGGTGCAGGCCAAGGCGAAGGACCGGCGTGCGCAGTTCGAGGCACGCGCCAAGGCGAAGCTCGAAATCCTCAAGAAGAACGCTGCCGCCGCGGGCCGGGCGATCAAGGAGCTTGCGAAGACGCCTGTCTGACTCAACGACATTCGGGCGCGCGAAGGCGCGCCCTTTTCCTCACGATCGAGGCTCACATGACGAACATCCGAAATGCCGTCGCGCTCGCGCTGCTGGTCGGCGCTTGTCCAATGGCGATGACCGCCACCCCCGCCGTCGCCGCGCAGGCCGAGAGCCAGGCCGCACAGAGCCACGCGGCAGCCGCGGCCAAGGCCGCGCGAGATGCCGCGCAGCACGCGAACGAGGCAGCGAAGGAAGCGCTGGCGGCCGCCGCCGACGAAGCCTCGCAGAAGGCCAGGGATTCGCTCGACGCCGCGGCACGACGTGCCGAGGCCGACGCGCGCCGCGCGTCGGAGGCGGCGAGCAAGGCGTGGGAGACCGCCGCCGAGGCCAACAAGGAGGCGGCTTCCCGCGCCTCCGCGCGAGCGAAGGAAGCGGTCACGGCGGCCCAGGACGCAGCGATGAAAGTGGCCGCGGCCACGAGCGCGCACGCCGCCGCGGACAGGCAACGCGCGGCCGAAGCGGCCGGCGAGGCGAAGCTCGCACTGCAACGCTCGGCAGCCGCGACCGAGGCGTCCCTGAAGGCGAGCGAGGAATCGCTCGCGGCGTACGCAGCGGACACGAAGGCGCAGTTCGCTGGCCGGGCGCAGGAAGCGGCCGAAGCCGCGCAGCGGGCGCACGAGAAAGCAGACGCCTCGGCTGCCAAGGCCGATGCCGCGGTCGCCAAGTTCTCGAAGGAAAGCGCCGAGGCCATGAAGAGCGCCGCCTTGGCCGCCCGCGAGGCGGCCGACGAGGCTGCGGAGAAGGCCAAGCAAGCCGCGGATGCAGCGGGCGAGCGGACCCGCGATGCGGCCAATCGCGCTCGGGCTTCGGCGGAGCGCTCCGCCAAGGCGGCGCATGAAGCGCTTCAGGAGGCGGAGTCGACCGTGCAGAAATCGGCCCAGGCCGACGAGGCCGCGGCACGAGAGGCCGCCGAGCGGGCTCGCGCCGCGACCAAGCGCGCAGCCAACGCGGCGACTCAGGCGGCGAAAGCGGCGAAGCTCGCGTGGGAAGCGGAGATCAGGAAGCCCCAGGCCACGGCGGGCGGGACCTGACGCGGAAAGCATTCATTCAAACCACTCACTTCATGGAGCTACCGAGATGACATCGATCACCAAGTCCGACATCGCCATGCCGGCGATGCGGGAAATCGGCTCCTCCTGGGGCTGGTTCGTCGCCTTGGGCGTGTTGTTCATCGTGCTGGGCGCCATCGCGTTCTCGAACCTGCCGGCCGCGACCACGGCGTCCGTGTACGCCGTCGGCGTCCTCATGCTCATCGGCGCGATCTCGCAGCTGGCGGGCGCCTTCTACGCGCGCAGCTGGAGCGGGTTCGGGCTGCTGCTCCTGAGCGCGCTGCTCTACGGCGCGGCGGGCGCCATCGTCATCGCCAACCCGATGCTCGGGGCGTGGGTCCTCACGCTGATGCTGGGCGCGTCGTTGATCGCCTCGGGCGTGATGCGCATCTGGTGGAGCCTCGCACTGCGGGAGTTGCCCGGCTGGGGATGGATCACGGCATCCGGCGTGGTCACGCTGCTCGCCGGCATCGTGTTCGTGGCCGGCTGGCCCACCAACAGTGTGTATCTGCTGGGCATGGTCCTCGCCGTGGACCTCGCGTTCCAGGGCGCGATGACGATCGGATGCGGCTTCGCGCTGAAGAAGCTCGCGAAGTAGAACGAGGAGGGAGGGGCAGCCCGAGGCTGTAGACGACCGTGCCCGTGACGAGGTTCTGCGGCCGGTCCTTGACGATCCAGTCGAGGATGCCCCTCACGTCCCATCATGCGCGCGACGGGGGTGCCCGCGGATCCCCTACTCGAGCTCCCGCACGAACGCCTCGTAGCCCTCGACGTCGTTCACGATGTGCCACGCCTTCCTGTAGGGCGGGTCGCGGCTGTCGAACTCGATGATCTCCCGCAGCTCGTCTTCGCGATGGAGCTTCAGGTAGGCCATCTTCATCACCGCATCCAGGTGGAGGTGGTACTTCACCAGCGGATCCTCGTCCTTGTATCGCTCCATGAGCGGCGTCTGCTTCGGGCGGGCCCCGATGACATAGAGGTGCAACAGCTCGTGGAACACGTCACCCACGAACATGCGCATCGCGCGCGGGTGCTGGTTCGTGGGGCCGTCGAGGTACGGCCGGACGTTGACGAGCAGCGGCCTGCTCATCGAGGAGATCCGGCACAGGGTGAGGGTCACGATCATCTCGTCGTACGGGAACGGCTTCTTCGTCTCGGCGACGGTGGCCTCGAGCAACGGGGCACCGTCCCGGTTCCAGGCGTCCTGGAAAGCCTTGATCTTGCCCTCGAGCTCCGTGTACCCCTGCGGATCGATGTGGGTGTTGGTCCACTGCTCGCAACTCTGGTCGAAGGGCAGGTACCCGAAGATGAAAGGAACGCGCGGATAGGGCTCCGCGAAGGCGCTGGTGGCCATGACGAGCAGGCAGACCGCGAGGTGGGCAAAGGGCTTCACGTGACCCGGGGCCTCCTCAAAGCAACTCTCCCCGGACGATCGGGATCACCTTGCCGCCGACGTGGATCTCCCGGCCGCCGCCGGCCGTTCGCGCGCGCAGCCGGACGAGGGAAGGCCGGCCCACTTCGTGTCCCTGCTCGATGCGCAGGCGAAGCTCGGCGGATGGGAAGTAGCCGTGCTCGAGCAGGTAGGCGCCCAGGAACGCCGCGCCGTTGCCGGTGGCCGGATCCTCGCGCACGCCGTGGGCTTCGAAGAAGAAGCGCGCGCAAAGGTCGTTGCCTCGCTCGTGCGTCTCGGCACAGAAGAGATAGACCAGGGGCGGAAATCCGTCGCTCGCGAGCGGGGCGTATGCCGCGAGATCGAGGCGGCAGCGCCGCAACGACTCGAGCGTGCGCAGGGGGACGATCATCGCCGCCGTGCCGGCCGCGAGCTCCTGCACCGGGAAGCGATGATCGATCTCGTCCGGCGCGAGGCCCAATGCGGGGGCAATGCGCTCTCGCGCACAGGTCGGGCCGAGGGTGATGGGAGGCGCGAGGAACCAAGCCACTTCGCCCGCCTCGCCCGAACGCTCGAAAGAGACTTGCACCTGGCCCACCGCGAGATCGAGGCGCACCGTTCCCGCATTACCGGCCGCGACGTGGTGACGCACCACCCAGGCCGCTCCCAGGATCGGATGCCCGGCAAAGGCGATCTCGCGCGCCGGCGTGAAGATCCGGACGTGATGCCCCTCGTCCGGATCGCTTGTGGGGCGAACGAAAGCCGTCTCCGAGAAGTTCATCTCGGACGCGACGCGTTGCATGGCCTCCTCGGAGAGGGCTTCGTCCATGACGACCACCGCCAGGGGATTGCCGGCGTAGGCGCGCTCCGCGAAGACGTCGACGATGGTCAGAAATGCCACAGCCATGCGACACGCACCGCGCGTGGCTCCATCGGGTGGAAGTGGAAATCGGCGATGCCTGCAGCCGGCTCTCCGGGCAATCGCGACGAATAATAGTATGTGATGTCGTCCGCGCGGCGGTCAAAGAGGTTGAAGATATCCAGGCGCAGCAGCGCGTTGCGCGAAAGATTCCAGCTCGCCTGCAGGTTGAACAGCGTGGTCGACGACGACCGGATGCTCCCATCGGCCGTCAGGGCGCGCGGCCCGAAATAGCGCCCGGAGATTGCGAAGGTCCACGGGCCGAGCTCGCGCACCGTGATGCCGCCCTGCGCGGTCCACTCCAGCGAATCGGGAACGTAGTTGCCCGACGGATCGTCGTCGGTGAAACGTGCGCGCGTCCACGCGACGTCCAGGTCCATCAGCAGCCAGCGGCGCGGCGCGTAGTGGTTCGACAATTCGATGCCCACGCGCTTCGAGGGGCGGCTCGGCTCCGTCGTTCCCTCGTCGCCGCTGAAGACCAGCTCGGAGCCGAGCTTCAGCTGCCAGAGGACGATCGAGGATTGCAGGCCCGGTACGGCCTCTGTCTTGGCGCCGATCTCCACGCCCTTCGCGCGAACGAGCGGCGTGGCCGAGGCGACCTGGGCGCCCGTGGCCGGATCCACCGTCGAGAGGACGCCCCGGGCATCGTTGCTGTGGAAACCCTCGCCGGCGTTGAGGAAAAGCTCGGTCTCGCGCCACGGGCCGACGACGAGCGAGGCCTTCGGAAGACCGATGCCTGCGCCACGGGATCCCGAATTCGCCGCGACGTCGCTCGCCACCCGAAACGCGAACCGCTCGGCGCGAATGCCGACGATGCTGCGCAGCCAATCGGTCCACTGCGATTCGTTCTGGGCATAGACCGCCCCGCTGGTTTCGTCGACCCGGTCTTCCCGAACGGTTTCGAGTCGCTGGCGTTGCTCCGTATGGCGGAGCGCCACGGGATCGATGCGATCGTTGCGCAAATCCCATCCGAGCATGTTGGTCATGGAGACGCCCGCCAGGGTCGTCGCGCCGGTCCAGCGGCCGTTCCATCCGCTCGTCAAGCGGCTGTCGGACTGCTCGATCTGGTCACCGTGGACCGGGTCCTGCAGGAAGAAAGTGAAATTCGAGTAGAGGTCGAGCGCGTAACGGATCGCGTACGCCGTCGACTCGAGACGGCCTGCCATCGCATTCGAGGCATAGTCGACCGAAAGGCTGTAGCGGTGCGTCTCGGCTCCGTCCGAGGAATCGAGCGAACCGAACCTATCGACGATTCCCGCGTCGACGGCGCGCCTCGGGATCGGCTCCGTCCCATACCATTGCCCGTGGTATCCCATCGCGGTCACGCCGAGCGATGCCTCGCCCACGTCAAGCGTGTAGCGTGCCACGGCGTTGTACTTGCGGTAGTTCTGCGCGACCTGCCAGGGCCCGTCGTCGTGAAAGGCCTCCAGCGCGTAGAGCCAGCGACCGGTCCCCGCTTCACCGGACTGGCTGAGGAGTGCGCGGCCGTAACGTCCGCTTCCGATGCTCACCTCGGCGAGGCCCGGGCGAGGCGGGCGCGAATAGTGGAACTCGGCGGAGCCGGCGGTGGCGAAATCGCCCGCGCCGGCAAAGTACGGGCCCTTCTCGTAGGCGACGCGGGTAACGAGCTCCGGGATCAGGAAATTGAGGTCCGTATAGCCCTGGCCATGCGCGTGGGTGCGCTCGTTCACCGGCATGCCGTCGATGGAGGTCGCGAAGTCCGTGCCGTGGTCGAGGTTGAACCCGCGCAGGAAATACTGGTTGGCCTTCCCGGCGCCGCTGTGCTGGGTGACGATCATGCCGGGCACGAGCTCGAGCACCTCCCCGGGCCTGAGCAGGGGCCGGTCGTCGATCGCCTGCCGCGTGATGACGCCCGCGCTCGCCGCGTCAGTCGTCCCCAGGCCCGTTTCGTAGTGGCCAATGACCTCGATCGTCTGCGAGTCCTGCTGGGCCCCGGCCTGGAGCGGCACGAAGCAGCCTACGCACGCGGCGGCGACCCGCGCCATTCGGGCCGACATCGGCCGGCCTCAGAATTTCTTGTAGGGCAGGAACTTGCCGTTCAGCACCACGCGAACGCGGTCTCCCTTCTCGTGGGACTCGCGCTCGATCTGCATGTCGAAGTCGATCGCGCTCATGATGCCCTCGCCGAACTCCTCGTGGATGAGGGCCTTCAACGTGGATCCGTACGTCGCCAGGATCTCGTAGAAGCGATACAAGAGCGGATCCGTGGGCACGACGGTCGGCAGGCAGCCCCGATAAGCGGGCTCCTGCAGCAGCAGCACCTCCTCTTCGCCGAGGCCGAAGATCCTGCCCGCCGCTTCGGCTTCCCGCTTGTCGAGCAGGGTCTGGCCGAGAAGCGCCGCCGTGTAGTAGATGGCCGAGGCCGGGCCGAGCTCGGAGGCGATGCCGCCCCACGTGAGCCCCTTGCGGCGCTTGGCGCTGAGTATCTTCTCGGTGACTTCCGCGCGAGTCATGTCGATGTCCTCCCCTGGGTTGCCTGCCGGTCGAGCTCCCGCATGCTCTCGCTCCAGTACTGGCCGAGCACGGAAAGCGATCGCAGCGCTTCCTGCGTGCCGGGCTCGCGCACCAGCTGCCAGATCCCCGCGATGCCGCCGCGGGCCGGCGGCGCGATCGCCACTTCCCGGCTCATCTGGCTCAACGCCTTCGAGAACCCGAGCAGCAAATGCTGGGTCTCGGGGCGGTCGAGCACCTGGAGCAGGCGCATGAGGCCCTCGTTTCGCGTCAGTCGATCGAGCAGCGCGACGCCTTCGCTGAAGCTTCTCGCCAGCCGCGCGACCATCTCGTCCGACATCGCGTCGCGCGCGGAGGCCACGAGGAGCGCCAGGTCCGCGAGCTGCTCGAGCTCCTGGGCGTAGTTCGGGGGCGCCGGAGAGGCGGCGGCGGGTGCATTCTCGGTCAGGTTGCTCATGGCATCGGCCTCAGAGGACACCCCGCACAGTCGTCCAGTACATCTGGTTGTACGCCACCTTGAACCAGTGGACCGACTTGGTCGGCCGCTTGAGCTCGGGAAGGTTCACGTAGTCGAAGGAGTTGTAGGTGGCGCGATCGAACCCGGCCTCGATGAAGCAATAGACGCGGCCGTCGTACTCGCGGCCCGGGGCGCCGGTCTTGATGAAGGACGCGACGTTCTCGGCCACCAGCTCCGCTTCGTAGTGCGCGGCCGAGCCGGTCTTGCTCACGGGGACGTTGGTCGCGTCGCCGATCACGTACACGTTGTCGTGGCCGTCCATGGTGAGCTTGTAGCGGTCCGTCGGGATCCAGCCGCCGTCCCCGAGCTTGTTCTGCTCGATCACCTCCATGCCGCGGTGCGGCGGAATGGCGATCAGGAGGTCGTACGAAACCTCGGTGCCCTCCTCGCTGTGGATCACCTTCCTTGCCGGATCGATCTCCTTCACGTTGAACAGCGTCTCGTACTCGATGCCCGCCTCGTCGAATTCCGGCTTCGCCCAGCGGGCGACGTTGGCGGTGGCGTGGACGTGGTTGACGGGATAGTGGTAGCGCAGCCTCACCTTGTCGCGGATGCCGCGCGCCTTGAAGAAGTCGTGGAGCATGAACATGGCTTCCACCGGCGCCACCGGGCACTTGTGCGGGATCGACACGGTGAGCGCGACGGTGCCGCCCTCGAATTGCATGAGGCGCTTGTGCAGGCGCAGGGCGCCCTCCTCCGTGAAGAAATGCTCCGCGCCTTCGGCGAGGCCCGGGATCTCCTCGGGGACGATGCGCGAGCCGGTGGCGATGACGAGGATGTCGTACTCGTGGGTGCTGCCGCTTTGCGTCCTCACCCTGTTCTGGTCGAGATCGAAATTTGTGACCGGGTCGACGTGGAAGGCGATGCTCGGCTCGAGGAGGCTCGCCTGGTCGCGATAGAGCTCGTCGGGCGACATCTGGCCGAACGCCACGTAGAGGAGCCCCGGCTGGTACATGTGCCGCTCCGAAGCGGAAAGCATCGTGATCACCACCTTGCCGGCGCGGATCTCGCGCGCGAGACGGCGCGAAAGGTTGTTCGCGACGATGGTGCCGCCCGTACCGCCCCCTACCACCAGGATCTTCATAGCTCCGTTCCCTCCGAGCCTCACTTCGCCTTGCGGACCTTGATGTGCCAGACCCCGCCCACCTTCTCCGTGCTGACCATCTCGTGGCCGACCTTGTGGATCCATGCAGGAACGTCTTCCACGGAGCCCTGGTCGGTCGAAAGGAGCTCCAGCGTGTCCCCCACGCTCGCCCGCTTCATGTGGGCGATGAGCTCCATGAGCGGCCCGGGGCAGAAGCTGTTCCTCGCGTCGACCAGCTTGCTTTCGCTCATGACCGGCTCCCAGCCCCCCCGCGACACCCCGTGCTCAAAACGCGAGGAGGCACGTCACCACTTCTTCTTCGAGACTGCCGACTTGAGCGCCTGGTTGGAGAGCGTGAGATCCGCCACGAGGGCCCTGAGGCGGCGGTTCTCGTCCTCCAGCCGCTTGAGGCGCGCGACATCCAGGGGCGCCAGCCCGCCCTGCTCGGAGCGCCACTGGGCAAGTGCCGCGCTCGAGATGCCGTGCATGTTGCAAAGCTCCTCGATCGTCGCGGCCGCCGCAGGTTCGCTGAGCAAGGCGAGAATCTGTTCCTCGATGGTCAGCCGCCGCTCCATCGTCACCTTGCCCTCATCGAGCGGGCGCGCCTTGGGCGTGGAGCGACGCTCAGTCATTCGACTCCCCGACCGGCACCGTCGCCAGGTTGGCGTCGCCGTAGCCCTTCACGCGATAGACGAGCATCGACATGAGCCAGATGCCGACGAACAGCGACACGACGAAGAGCCCCATCGCCTCCCACCGCTCGTTGATGGCGTTCACCCAGCTCCAGAAGTCGCCTTCGATGCTGAGCTGCCCCGACAGGAATGCCAGCGCCTCGATTCCGGCGACCGCCAATGCCACCATCGCCGAGACGACGGTGATGGTCATGTTGTAGTAGAGCTTGCGGACCGGGTTGCGCAGCGCCCACCCGTAAGCACGCACCATGAGCACGCTGTCGGTGGTGTCCATGAGGGCCATGCCGGCCGCGAAGAGCGCCGGAAACGCGAGGATCACCCACACCGACAGTCCGCGCGCCGCCTCCGCGCCCGCCATCCCGAGGAGGCTCACCTCCGTCGCGGTGTCGAAGCCGAGCCCGAACAGCAGGCCCAGGAAGATCATGTGCCAGCTCTTGTCGACCAGCCTGAACAGGGGCCGGAAGATGCGCGAGAAGATGCCGCGCTTGTTGAGCAGCGCGTTGAAGTCCTCCTCGACGTAGCTGCCGCCGTTTCGCACGCGGCGGAAGGTGCGGTAGGTGGAATGCGCGATGCTCAGGTTGAGCATCGCCATCACGAGCAGGAACGTGACCGAGACCACCGTGCTCGCGACGCCGGCCGTGCCGGAGATGAGGGCGAACGCCCCGCTTCGCGGACCCCACGCGCCCAGCGCCGCGATCCCCGCGACGAAGACGAAAAGCGCGAACGAGTGCCCGAGGGCGAAGTGGAAGCCGACCGTCGTGGGCCGCACGTTGCGCTGCATCAGCTTGCGCGTCACGCTGTCGATCGACGCGATATGGTCGGCGTCGAAAGCGTGCCGCAGGCCGAAGGTGTACGCGAGAAACGCGGCCCCGAGAAGTACCGGATTGCCGGCGAACGCGACCACGGCCCAGACCCATGCGCCGACGTTGAACGCGATCAGCACGGCGTAGAGCCAGATCACCTTGCGGCGGAAGTTCGCGCCCTCGTCTCCGAAGACCTCGCCCAGCGTTTCGATCAACTCTCTCATCGCGAGCCTCACCTGTCCCGGACCCAGCTGTACCGCCGGATCAGCCACGCGAAAGTCGAATCGATGCTGAAGCCGATCACCCCGATCACGAAGACCATCGCCCCGAGGTGGCTGTATTGCAGCGTCTCGCGCGAATCCTCGATCGCGTAGCCGAGCCCCGAGGTCACCCCGAGGAACTCCGCCGGCACCAGCACGATCCAGGCGACGCCAAGCGCGAAGCGCATGCCGGTGAGCATGTCCTGCGCCACGGCGGGCAGGATGATCTTCGTGAGCATGTGGGAGGGGCGGGCGCCGAGGTTGCGCGCGATCTTGAACCAGGTGGGCTCGATCTTGCTCACGCCGTTCGCCGTGGCGTAGACGACCGACCACACCGAGGCCATCGCGACGAGGAAGATGATGGCCTGGTCCCAGGCGGCGAACGCGAGCACCGCGATCGGCTCCCAGGAGAGCGGGCTGATCATGCGCAGGAACTGGAATGGCCCGTTGCTCGCCTTGCGAAAGCCCTTGCTGAGGCCGAACAGGATCCCCACGGGAAGGCCGAGCCCCGCGGCCCAGCAAAGCCCGATTCCGACCCGGTAGAGGCTGCTCGCCGCGGCATGGCGGATCGTGCCGTCGCGCAGCAGGTCCCAAAGGGCCCCGAACGTGGGCCCGGGCCCGAGGCCGGCGAAGCTTCGCGTCGACGGGTTCACGTAGAGGATGTTCCCGCCGAGCCACCACAGCCCGAGCAGCACCGCGACGCCCACGACCGGATACATGATGTCCGAGGCGTTGGACTTCGCTTTCGCCGCGAACACCGGCGGCGGCAAAGGAGCCCCAACCGGCTCCTGTTGCGCCGCGAGGTGCACTGCCGGATTGCTCATAGCTCGATCTGCTCCTTGCGCTCGAAGGGATCGCCTGTCTGCGGAATGCTGGGATCCTTCTTCCACGAGTCCATGTACTTCTGCGTGGCCTTCTTCACGTGGTCGTAGTTGACGAGGTCCTTCGACACGAAGTCGGGGGTGAGCTTGCCGAGGAATTCGGTATCCCCGGTCACCACCGTCTTCTTCAGGTGCTCGGTCACCAGCTCCGTCGCGGCCGGATAGGGCCACGCGTTCATGTCGATGCGGTTCTGGTTCCACTGCGGATGCTGGATCGCTCCCTTGTAGAAGACCGGGTCGTAGAAGATCATCGCGCGCTCGACAACGGGCGCCGGGAACGGCAGGTAGCTCTTGCCGTCGCGCGACAGGAGGTTCGCCGTCTCCTTCCGGTTCTCGCGGATGAAGGATTGCGCCTGGACGATGGCCATGAGGACCGCCTGCGCCCACTTCTCGCGCGCCGGATCCATCGCGTCGGCCTCGTGCATGCACACCACGCAGCAGGGGTGCCCCTTCCAGATGTCGCCCGTGAACCGCAGGATCTCCCCGTCGGCACGCAGCTCGCCCAGGGCGTTGAACGGCTCGGCCACGCAGTAGGCGTCGATCTTCCTCGCCGCGAGCGCGGGCGGCATGTCGGGCGGCGCGAGCACGAGCAGGTTGCATTCGTCCGCTGCGAGCTTGGCCTCCTGCGGGCGGATCACCGGCTTGATCCCGGCGTTGCGCAGCTCCATCTGGGAGATGATGTTGTGGATCGAGTACCAGAAGGGCATCGCGAACTGCTTGCCGCCCAGGTCCTTGAAGCTCTTGATGCCGCTGTCCTTGCGGACCACCATCGCCGAGCCGTTGGTGTGGTCCCACGACACGATCTTCACCGGATA